>MKWU01002098.1_pt1 | contig 31262 bp, 21 predicted proteins | sample 809101 | NCBI WGS metagenome assembly MKWU01 (sample SAMN05860141, study PRJNA318959) | sponge metagenome | host: Aplysina aerophoba | place: Slovenia: Piran, Adriatic Sea, Gulf of Piran | collected 2013-05-07
CTGGGGAAACCGGAACTGGCATCCCTTGCTGGCGGATACGGTCCGGCGGATGGCCGCGGACGGGATCCAACGGGCGCTGGCCCTCGTTACGTCCGCCTACAGCTCCTATTCGAACTGCAGGCAATACCTGGAGAACATCGAGGACGCCCGGCGCGAGGTGGGCTGCGGCGCCCCGGAAATCGACAAGATCAGGCCCTTTTTCCATCATCCGGGTTATATCGAAACGATGGAGGCGCGCGTTCGTTCCGCCCTGGACCGCTTGCCGGATGCGCGCCGCGCCTCGGCGCACCTGGTGTATACCGCCCACAGCATACCCCTGGCCATGGCCCGGGGTTGCGCGTACGAAGCGCAACTCCGGGAAGCCTCCCGACTCATCAGCGCGCGCGCGGGAGCGTCCTCCTGGACGCTGGCATTTCAGAGCCGCAGCGGTCCGCCCGCGCAGCCCTGGCTGGAACCCGATGTTTGTGACTACATCCGGTCGTTCCGCGAAACAGGCTCGGGCCGGGGGGGCCAGGCGGGGGGGGGGCGGGGGGGGCCGGGGGGACGGGGGGGCCGGGGGGGCGGGGGGGGGGCGGGGCGGACCAGGCGGGCGCGGATCGGGCGGACCGGGCGGACCGGGCGGACCGGGCGGACCGGGCGGACCGGGATATCGTGTTGATCCCCGTGGGATTCATCTCGGACCACATGGAAGTGGTCTACGACCTGGACATTGAAGCGCGGGCGTGCTGCGATGAGCTCGGGGTACGCATGGTCCGGGCGGAAACGGCGGGGACTCATCCCCGCTTCGTGGAAATGATCGTGGAACTCGTCGAAGAACGCCTGTCCCCGACGACGGTCAGGGCGGCTGTGGGCGTCCTGGAACCGTGGCCCGATCGATGCCCGCCGGACTGCTGCCCTTCCGGCAGGTAGGTCATGTGGGAAGAACCGGCCATCCTCAGACCGGGACCTCCCACCGGTCCATGGGTTCGGTGGAGCGTACCCGGCGCATGCCCGCGTCGGCGAACCGGCTGAAGGCCTTCTCCGCCTCCCCGGAAAAATCGATCACACCGGGAACGACGACCGGTGAGGTGCAGTCCTCCAGCAGGCAGACTTTTGCGGTCATGGACGGCTTGCGCGACTCGAACTCCGCCCGGAGATCTTCCACCGTCCACGCCACGCAATGACTCTTGGCCTGCCCGGCCACGATGACGGCGTCGAAGGTCATCAGGTGATCGACCAGCGGCGTATTCCTGTCACCCACCGGATGGCCGGCGGCGTCTTCCATTACGTCGGGGCGCAACACGGAGTAGTTCTCCGTGAGGGCATGATTCCCTTTGAGCTCGAAGCGCGCCTGCCGGACCCGCGCGATGCTGTGAAAGAAAACCGCTTCCTCGACCGCGGACACCAGGGCGTGGCCGATGCCCCCGAGCATGGCGTGGTACGGCCAGATCATGAGCGGATACTTGCCATCGCGCGCGAGACGCCGGACATAATACAGCGCATAGGCGGAAAGATCGATCCGGCCTCCGTACCAGGCCTCCACCACGGGATTCACGCGCCAGGTTCCCTGTTCCACTTCGTCCGGGGTGATGACCGTTTCGCCGCCCGTGGGGTGTCCGCCCCCTTCGTCGACCCAGAACATCGGGTGGAAGATCTGCTGGGCCGTGTGGGTGTCCATCGTTGGGATGATTTCCGTGATGGAATGGAGGTTGCGATAGATGAAGGCGCAAAGGCGGTCGTTATCCTCCACGGCGCCCCGTCCGCTCCGTCCGCCGACGAAAAGCTCGAATCCGGGAAGACAGAAAGTGTTCTGGCAGTCCACCAGGAGCAGGGCGGTTCGAAAGGCATCCTCGACCGAGGGCCGGATCGCGCGTTCTTCCGCCCAATCTCGGGCATCCGCGGCCCGTTCTCCGTAAGGGACGCGCCAAACCGTCTCGACGGACCCCGACGTGTAGTGGGGCGGAACGTCTCCGGGTGGTTTAAAGTTCATCGGGGATGCGATCCAAATCCGACAGCCAGACCGCCGGAGAAGCATCGGACGGCATCCGCCAGTCGCCACGGGGGGATATACAGGTCATGCCGACCTTGGGTCCTTCCGGCAGGCAGTTCCGTTTGAACTGGTTCTGGAAGAACCGGACGATAAAGACGCGCAGCCAGGTCTTGATCTCCCGGAGTTCGTACTTTCCCTCGAATGCATGCAGTGCCATCCGGGCGATCCGCGAGGGCGAGAACCCGAATCGCATGAAGTAGTAGATGAAGAAGTCGTGCAGTTCGTAGGGACCGATGTTCTCTTCGGTTTTCTGGTCGATCTCCTGCTCTCGCGGGGGCAGCAGTTCCGGTGAAATAGGCGTGTCGAGAATGTCCAGCAGCACGTCCCTCACTGCCGTCTCCTGTTCGAAGACCTCGTCGGCGGTCCAGCGGATCAGGTAGGATATGAGGGTCTTGGGAATCCCTGCGTTGACGCCGTAATGGCTGGCATGGTCGCCGAACATGGTGCACCATCCCAGCGCCAGTTCCGAAAGGTCGCCCGTACCGAGTACGATGCCCTTGACCTGGGCGGCCGTGGCGAGTTCCTCCAGTTTCCGGGTCCATGCCTGGGTGTTTTCGTAGACGAGGTCTTTCTTGTCTTCCGAATGCTCGATATCCCCGAAGAACTGCCGCACCGCGGGTTTGATGTCGATCTCCCGGAAAGAGGCGCCGACCGCCCGGATCAGTGTACAGGCGTTCGAGTAGGTTCGCTCCGTAGTGCCCAGTCCCGGCATGGTCAGGGCCACGATGCGGGACCGCGGCAGGCCGAGCAGGTCCATGGTGTGTACTGCCACGTTCAGGGCGTGGGTCGAATCCTGGCCCCCTGACACCGCCACGACGACCCTCCGGGCATCCTCGGGCAGCGATCTCAGCTTGGTCGCGAGTCCGGTGGACTGGATCATGAACACTTCGCGGCAACGCTGGCTGCGATCCGCCGGATTCTGCGGTACGAAGGGATGAGAGGGTATATCGCGCTCGAAGGTCCGATGCGCTACTCCGGGCGCCTGCCCGGCATCCTTCGAACCCTCTTTTCCGGCCTGCCCGGCATCTTTCAAACGCTCTTCTCCGTACTGCCCGGGCCGGAATCCCGGAAGGTATTCGGACCGCCAGGATGACTTGTAGTCCATGGCGTTCTGACGGAAAGAGCCCTGGACGCCCCGCTCCAGCGTCAGCGCCTCCACGTCGACGTCCGCGACGATGCAGGCGCCATCGAGCCGGAAACGTTCGGTTTTCGCCAGCATGTAGCCTCGTTCGGTGATGAACCCGTGGCCGTCCCAGACCACGTCCATGGTCGACTCCCCAAATCCCGCCGCGGCGTACATGTGCACGGCCTCGTTGCGGCCCGAGGAAGCCAGGACGAGGTCCTCCCGGTACTGCGCCTTGCCGATGACGATGTTGGACGCCGACAGGTTCGCCAGAATGCTCGCGCCCGCAAGCGCCGCCCTGCTGCTCGGGGGCACCGGCACCCAGTCGTCTTCGCAGATCGTCGGATATATCACGACCCTGGGATCATCCGTGCGCAACAGCACGTCGGGTCCGAAAGGCGCTTCCCGGCCGCAAAGGGATACAGAGTCGGTCTGCGCTTCCGCGGCCCGGGCAAAGTACCGCGTCTCATAGAACTCGCGATATTGCGGGAGATAGGTCTTGGGCGCAACGGACAGGATGTCTCCGCGGCTGCAGGTTACCGCCACGTTGAAGACCGCGTGATCGATCCGCAGGGGCATGCCGAAACTGAAGGCCAGGCCGGTTTCCCTGGTCTGGTCCAGCAGTTCCTCAAGCGCTTTCAGCGCACCGTCCAGCAGCGCCTGGGAATGGAAGAGGTCGGCGCAGGTATATCCGGTCAGACTCAATTCCGGGAAAAGGACATAAGAAGCTCCCTTCCCGCCTGCGGCTTCGATCTGCTCCAGGTGATGCGCCACGTTCGCCGCGGGGTCGCCCACGCGGATACGGGGTACGGCGATGGCCACGCGCACGAAGCCGTGGCTGCGCACATCGAGAAACTGTTCGGGGCTGCGTTCCATGGCCTCTGTATCCCGGACGATAACTAATGGACCGTTGCGGACCGGCTACCGTTACGAACCTGTATCTGTGCAATCGGCTTATGCTGATCGCCGGCTGCCGGGCGTGACGAAAAAGATAAGGGATATGCGATCAGGCAGGCAAGACGCAATTTCCGGCGCGCCAAAGGGTTTCGGACGGTCAGTCCGCCACGATCAGCCGCCCCTTCGCGTCATGGCCGACCTCCACGGCGTCGCGGCCCTGCTGTTTTCTCCGCATCCGGTCGCGGTACCTCAGGGGCATTTCGCGGCGGCGCCAGGAGAGGAATCCCCGTTCGTGCCGGTCCCTGTTCCGGATCGATGCCGGCGCAGGAACGGCGATGATCCCATGGGTAATCGAGGTCATCTTGCGGGACATGGCGATGATTTCCCCTTTGCTCACGATAAGGGTCACGCCGACGTTGGCTTCCACGATAGGCACGCCGTTCTCCCTCGCGCGGGCGAGCACGGCCCGGTCCTGTGCGCGGGCCCTCGAACCGTAGGAGGGAATGAGAAGGTACCGGGCGCCGTCGAGCACCGGTATGCGGGCGATATCCGGGTTCCACCGGTCGTTGCAGATGACCATGCCGGCCCGGCCGAAGGGGGTGTCGAAGGCGCGGCTGTGCCTGCCCAGGCGGTTGAACCACCAGGAACGGTGATGGCCCTCGGCCAGTTGCATCTTGTGGTACTTGCCACGCAGGCGCCCCCGATGATCAAGGAACACGGCGCAATTGTAGACTTCGTCGCCGATCCGCTCCGCCAGGCCGAACACGAGGCACATGCTTAACGATCTCGCGAGCGCCCGGAACCGGGCGATGGTGTCGCTGCGCATGGTCAGCGACACGCGGTTCATTTCTTCCGGCGGGATCTCGCCGTCGATGATTTCGTTGACCACATACCCTTCAAGCACGCCCTCCGGCGCGACGGCCAGTTCGGCGCCCCCGGCCGCGGCCTCGCGGAACATCTCTTCCAGCCGTTCCGCATTTCCTTCGAGATCCAGCTTGACGGGTTTGAACGAGATCGCCGCAACCCGAACATCTCGAAACATGGTTCGCCTCCAGTTTTATCGGTCACGTCCCGGTTGGCCGGCTGGCCCGTCGGGCCGTCGGGCCAAAACGTAAAACCTTCTCACGGTCTTTTGCAGGAATCGATGCTCCGGACCACGGGCTACAAGCATTGCGGTTTTTTGACTAATGGAATATACTGCCGACATTCACTACCGCGCAACGGTGGCCTGGTCTTCCCTCGGTCGCAGCTCAGGACGGTGGATCGTCTCGCTGACCGGAACGACCTTCAATTCGAAGGCAAGATCGCAGTATACGAAAGCAGGTTCGCGTAAAAAAGAGCCGAAAGGTGGTACCCATGCCATCAACGGACGCCCGTAACGAATTTGTAACCAAGGCCGCCGTCGTCCTGCTCAGCGGCGGGGTCGATTCGGCGACGGCGCTCGCCATCGCCCGGCACGACGGTTTCGACTGTCACGCCATCACCTTCGACTATGGACAGCGACACCGGTTTGAACTCGAGTCGGCCAAAAGGGTCGCCAGATCCATGGGGGTCGGTCGCCACGTAACCATACCTTTTGACCTGCGGGCGATCGGAGGGTCTTCTCTGACGGACGACATACCCGTGCCCAGGGACCAGGATCCGGCGTCCATGGCCGCGCAGATACCTTCTACTTATGTCCCGGCCCGCAATACCATATTCCTTTCCTTCGCGCTGGGTTGGGCTGAAGTACTTGGCGCATTCGACCTGTACATCGGCGCCAACGCCATCGATTACAGCGGCTATCCCGATTGCCGCCCCGAGTATATCGCGGCCTACGAGAACCTGGCGAACCTGGCCACGAGAGCGGGAGTGACCGGAGAGGGCAGGTTCAATATCCACGCGCCGCTCATCGAAATGTCCAAGGCGGATATCCTTCGCACCGGGGTCCGGCTCGGGGTGGACTATGCGCTCACCACAAGTTGCTACGACCCGGCGAGTGACGGGGCGGCCTGCGGCGGATGCGATGCCTGCATCCTGCGGCGAAACGGCTTTGAAGAAGCCGGCATCGAGGATCCGACGCGATACGCCTCATGAGGACTCCGACGCGCGGGAGTCCGCTTCAATCCCGGCCAGCATTTCCCGCAGTCTTTTCGGGGAGACCGTCCTTGCGGTTCCGAGTTCCTGGGCGAAAACCGACACACGGTACTCTTCGAGCATCCATCTGAATTCACTGAGCAGGGCGGGATTCACGTCATCACGGTTGATCAACGCCCTCAGCGCGTCATCGAAGGGCCGGACCAGCGCGGCTTTTTTCAGGTCCTTCGAACGATCTTCCCGCGCCCGGAGATTCCGCGTTTCTACTGCCTTCAGAAATCGTACCAGGTTAGGCAATTCCACCGCCGGCGTTTTCAGCAGGAAGTCGCGCGGTATCAACCGCTTCAGATCGTCTTCCATGCCCGGGTACGCATCGGCCGTTCGCAGTTGTCCCAAGAAAACACTTTCCAGGTTCTGCATCTGTTGCCGAAACCAGTCCGGGAGTTTCTTTAAAAGCAAGCGCGCCGTCTCCACGTCTTCTTCGAAGCGCCGGGCCGTCAGGGGATACAGGGGCTCGCGGGTAAACAGTGCGGCCAGGAGGTGGCCGTAGGCGTAATCCAGCAGCGCTTCGAATCCGCCCGCATGTTCCGCCAGCCCGGGAAGATCCCGCAGGAATGCCAGGTCCCGGCGCATCCATGCCAATTCGTCGCTCATCCGCCGTTCGAGCAGGCGGATCAGGCCCGTTCTCGTCTGCCGGTATGCCTCGTGCCGGTCCCGGAACAGGCGCAGATCCACCACGTCATCGTCAGCCTGCAGTCCGGGATAGGCGTAATTCGGCAATGACCCCGACAGGCCGGTTTCAATCTTGTCGGGCAGGTCGCCGGCCGGCCAGTCCCGCAGGTCATATCTTTCCCAGGTCTCCACCGCCTTGCTCCAGTCTTCTGATTCGGCGGCGTTGGTACGGACCACGATTTCATTGCGCACCCGTTCCGGGTCGCGGGTCGTAAGGACGGTGCCGCCGTCCTCGCCGGTCACCAGGACGCGCATCCGGAGGTGATCCGGTATCGTGCCTGCCTCCCAGTCCGACCGGTCTATTTCGATTCCGTTATGTCTTGCGATGTACTCCGTAAGCGCGCTTGCCAGGGAAGTATCAGTCGGGGACAGGTCCTCCGCGATCTTCCTGGCCGTATCGGGAATCGGTACGAGTTGCTTGCGTTTCCTTCCAGGCAATCCCCTCAGCATCGCCTCGATTTTCTCGCACAGCAGGCCCGGCACAAGCCAGTCCAGCGAATCGGGATTCAGCAGGTGTACCTTGTCCTGCGGCAGCGAAATAGTGACGCCGTCTTCTTCCCGGCCCGGCCGGCAGGCATACCGCAGGGGCAGCTTGTCGCCTTCCAGGTTGAAGTGCTCCGGAAAGTCCTCCGGGCGGTCTGGCAGGACCGGACGGTCCATACGGTCCGGCCCATCCCCGGTTCCCGTGAGATCCTGAATCTCCATGCGCAGGAACGAGGCGTCTCCCTTTCCGCCGGTTTTGATCAACCGGTTGAGATCGTGTACCGAAGAAACCCTGGAAATCCGTTTCTCATAGAACCTGAAGGCGACCTCATCGAGATCGACGCGATAGGTGTTTCGATGTTTCAATTGCCAGGTCTCGGCATCCCGGCGGATTTTGCGGTTGTGGTCCATGAAGCCGTAATGCGACCGCAGCTCGTCGTTGACCAGGGCCTCCCGGATGAAAATACGCGTTGCGTCATCGGGATCGACTTTCTTGTAGTCGATCGTCCGACGGTCGATCATCAATCCGTAGAGGTGCAGCGTTTCGGTGACGGTCACCCGTTCGGTGGATACGTCCCACCCCGGATCCGTATGCGAGGCCCGGCACAGATGGCGGCCCAGTTCCGCGGCCCATCCGGGTTGTATTCGCGCCACGGTGCGCGCATAAAGCCGGTTGGTTTCGACCATTTCCGCGGCGACGATCCACGGCGCCGCTCCTACTCCGTCCCGTTGTCCGTCCTCTCCATCCTTCCCGGTATCATCGCCAATCTGTCCAGTCGGACGCTTCCTTTGGCGTTTCGCGTCCGGCTTCCTTCGAAAGAGCACGGAACCGGGGAAGACCATGGCCGTTCGGTTCCGGGATCCGGTGTAGAGATTGCCTTCCCGCTGCTCGGCGACCTGGCTGAGCAGTCCGCTCAGGATCGAACGGTGGATTGCGTCGTAGTGCGCGCTGCCGGATCGTCCGGACCGGCCGCGGAAACCGCCGGTTTCCCGGAGCGAGCGACGAAGTTGCACGTAGATGTCGCGCCATTCCCGCATGCGGTTGTAGGACAGATAGTGTTGCCGGCAGAACCTGCGCATGGCCGCCTGGGTCTGCAGGTGCTCGAAGGTATTGTGAAAGGCATCCCAGATATTGAGCAGGGTCAGGAAATCCGAGGCCCCGTTCCTGAATTTCCGGTGTTCCCTGTCCGCCTGTTCCTGCTGGTCCAGGGGCCTTACCCGGGGGTCCTGAATGCTGATGGCCGATGCGATCACGAGGACCTCCTGCAGGGCGCCTTCCTCGCGAGCCTGCAGCAGCATGCGCGACACCGTGGGCGACACCGGCAGTCTGGCCATGTCCCGCCCACGGCCGGTCAGCTTCCGTTCCCGGTCGATGGCGCCCAGTTCGGCAAGCAGCTGGAATCCGTCCCGTATGGCCTGTGGCGTGGGCCGGTCCAGAAAGGGGAAGGCGTGGACGTCGCCCAGTTTCAACACCAGCATGCGCAGGATGACCTCGGCGAGATTGGCGCGCTGCAACTCGGGCGTGGTATACTCCGCCCGGTTCGCCAGGTCGGATTCGCTGTAGAGTCGCAGGCAGACGCCTCCGGATACGCGTCCGCAGCGTCCCGCCCGCTGCAGGGCGCTGCTCTGCGCGATGGGTTCGATGGGCAGCCGCTGGGTGCGGGTCCTCGAGGCGTAGCGGCTGATCCGTGCGAAACCGGTGTCGACGACGTACTTTATCCGGGGTATGGTCAGCGAGGTCTCCGCGACGTTCGTTGCCACCACGATGCGGCGGTTGTTGCCCGGCCGGAAGACACGTTGCTGGTCCGCGTTGGTCAGCCGGCCGAAAAGCGGCAGCACGTCGGTGTGCCGGTAGGACCTTCCTACGAGCCGCCTGCGTGTCTCGTGTATGTCCTTCTCCGTGGGAAGAAAAACAAGGATGTCGCCCCGGCCGGGTTCTTCCATGATCCGGTCGACGGCGTCCACCGCCCCGTCGACATAGGTATAGTCCTCGACATCGCCCCGGGTTTCTTCGAGGGGTAGATAGCGGATTTCCACCGGGTAAAGGCGCCCGGAAACCTCGATGACCGGCGCCTGGCCAAATGCGTCTGAGAACGCGGTGGCATCGATCGTCGCCGAGGTGACCACGATTTTCAGGTCCTTCCTGCGTCGGATCAGCAGCCGCAGGTATCCCAGCAGGAAATCGATGTTCAGGCTGCGCTCGTGGGCCTCGTCGATGATGATCGTGTCGTATTCCAGCAGGTTGGGATCGTGCTGTATCTCGGCAAGCAGCATGCCGTCGGTCATCATCTTGACGCGAGTTTCGGCCACGGTCTCGTCCGTGAACCGGATCTTGCACCCGACTTCCCTTCCCCAGGTCACGCCAAGTTCTTCGGCGATGCGACGCGAGACCGACAACGCGGCGACCCGGCGGGGCTGCGTGCACGCGATGCGTCCGTACACGCCCCGCCCCGCTTCAAGGCATATTCTGGGCAGTTGCGTCGTCTTGCCCGAACCGGTCTCCCCCGTTACGATGACAACGGGATGTCCGCGCAGGGTTTCGAGTATTTCATCCTTCTTTGCCGCAATAGGAAGTTGGCCGTCAATGGAGATGGACGCGTGGGATTGGAGGCGCTGATCCACGAGCGCGGCCGATGCGGCCACCTGCTCCTTCAACCTGGCAAGCCGGCCGTGGTCCCCTCGCCGCGCGCCGCGCAGTTTCTTCAGCTGCCGCTCTATTTCGCGGCGGTCTTTCAACGTGCAGCGGGGCAGGAGTTTCCTTATTTCGTCCGGCAAATGAAGACTTGGTGCCGGTTTCCTGGAATGCGTAGTCTTGCCATTCATGAGTAACCACTTCTTGCACGATTAAGGTTGAGTCCGACCGAACCTGGCTGTTACGCAAGTACGCCGGTACGACAGGGCTCGCTACGGTACCGCCGCAACGAGAGCCTGATACGCACCAGGCTCGACCGATGCTGGAGGACCTGGTGAGCGGGGATGGACGCGATTGCTCGCAGCGCGATAAATGACAGGTTACGAATTAAGATCTCGGAATCAACCCATTCTTATCGTGTGTTCTGTAAAAGAAGAGGGATAAATGCGCGACGCGCTGGGTTTTCGGCTACCAGATGAACGCGTACTTTGAATTCTATTCGATCACCAGGAGCTAAATCAACCTGCCTGGGCTGACAGGGATTATACTTTACTGGAAAAATGGTTTGGTGTATTAATTTACATTTCAATCAATGTTGCAAAACGTTAAGTATGACTCCAAATAGAAGTTCACGTAGCCCGAACTCACGTAGCGTATCAGGCATCAAACAGTGCTACAGACGCAGGTTTGTACTACTACAGAACTACAGACAACCGTTGTTATCGCGGGATAAGACACAAGTGCTATTCTTCCACGACCTGCCGGTGAGGAGAACGCAAAGATGAATCCGGCGCAGTGTCTGGTCTCTCACTTGATACCCCCTCTTGTGATGATATCAGGGTTGCTCACGGCGACTCTTGGCATGGCCTGCCAGGGCGGGCAGGATGCCCCCGAGCCAGATGCCGGCGGAAGGGGAATGAATAAGCCGCAACCGGCAACAGCAAAGGGGGAAGGCCGCGAGGACCCCGGGTTTTCCGACGGCCATGTCCTTTTTGGCCAGTCCGCCGCGCTGACCGGACCTGCCCGGGAATTGGGCCACGCGATGCGCCTGGGTATAGAAGCGGCATTCCACGAGGCCAATCAGGGTGGAGGGGTCTATGGACGCGAACTGCAGCTCAAGGTGCTGGATGACGGATATGAAACCTACTTTGCCATTTCAAACACGCAACAGTTGATTGAGAATGAAAATGTTTTCGCGCTGATTGGCGCGGTGGGCACGCCCACGTCCCGTGCCGCATTGCCGCTGGCCCGATCAGCCGGGGTGCCTTTCCTGGCTCCGTTCACGGGGGCCGAGTTCCTGCGCGACCGGGAGCTGGACATTGTGCTCAACGTCCGGGCTTCGTACTACCAGGAAACCGAAGAGATGGTGTCGAGGCTCACAGAGGACCTGGGGATCACCCGCGTTGCCGTCCTCTATCAGGACGATTCCTTCGGCATGAACGGGCTGGAGGGCACGCGATTGGCGCTGGAGCGCAGGGGACTGGAGCCGGTAGCGGCCGCGCATTACCCGCGAAATACCCGCGCGGTGAAGGGAGCCTCGCTCAAAATCACGGCGGCCAACCCGGAAGCCGTGATCATGATCGGTTCCTTCCGGCCGGTGGTCAGGACGATAGAGCTGGTGCGGCGGGAGATGGACCCGGTATTCATGACAGTCTCTTTCGTGGGGAGCAACGCCCTGGCGAACGAGTTGGGGGCCTCCGGGGCCGGCGTGTACGTTACGCAAGTCGTTCCACTGCCTTTTGATGAGAAAATCCCCGTGGTGGCCCGATACCAACGCGCCCTCACCGAGTACGATCCCCAGGCTGAACCTGGATTCGTTTCGCTGGAGGGCTACCTGGCCGGACGCCTGGCCGTCGCCGGTCTCAAGGCTTGCGGCCCCGATCTGAGTCGAGCGTGCCTGATCCAGTCGGTGCGAAATGCCGGCGCCATAGAAATCAACGGCATGCAACTCGAATACGGACCGGACGACAACCAGGGTTCCGATGCCGTGTTCTTGACCGTGATTGGTGCGGACGGCAAGTACCACGGGGTCGAAAACCTGAGAGGTTCGTACTGAAAACCTCCTGAATTGCACCTCTGGAGTACCTAAAGATGTCCATGGAAGAATTCTCGCTCCAGGCGATAATGGATCTGTTCAGATTAGCAGAGCACACGCCTGAGCTGCACCAATCGTTGTTGACCCTCGGGATGCTCATCATCGTTGCCAAGCTGGCCGAGGGCGCTTTTCGCAGGCTGCGGCTGAACTCCATCATAGCCTATGCGGCGACAGGTATGTTCCTTGGACCGGTTTTGGAATTGACCGGTGTCTGGTGGATCGAGTCTACGCTGCACCTCGAGTTGGTTTTGGCGCTGGGTGTGTTCATCTTTTTTTTCCTGATCGGCCTGGACGAAGTGGATATTTCCAGTTTCATGTCGTCCCTCAAGGGCCATTATTTCCTCGCGGCCATACTGTCCGTGATCGTGTCACTAGGCATATCCATGCTGGTCACCACCGAATTGGTTTTCGATTTTGGTCTGAAACTGAATTTCACCGAGTCGCTGGCGCTGGCCGGCGTACTGTCGATGACCAGTCTGGGCATCGTGGCCAAAGTGCTGACGGACGGCGGATACCTGAAACAGCCGGTCGGACTGCAGATTTTCACCGTCGTGATCATCGCCGAGTTGATTGCCCTGCTGCTGATCGGCTTCAGCATCGGTGAGCACGCCCACCAGGTTTCACCTCTCGGCATACTGGTTCTGCTGTGTAAAGTGGCCGGTTTTTCGGGGGTGACCTGGGTATTGTCGTCGCGGGTGCTGCCGCCGTTGGTGGCACTGTTGCAGCGAGTGATCCAGGTACCCCAACTCTCCCTTGGTCTGCTGCTTGGCATGCTCTTCCTGATCGTGTACGGCGCGGAAGCAGTGGGGCTCCACGGCTCACTCGGCGCCTTACTGTTCGGGGCTTCGCTGTCGAGCCTTCCCTACCAGGTGCAGCGGGAGATTATCCCTGGGATTCGCAGTGTGGCCGAAGGGTTTTTCGTACCTCTCTTCTTTGCTTCCGTCGGATTGAGCTTCAGCTTTACCTTCGTAACCTTGCCGCTGGCGGCCATGGCGGGGTTGGCGCTGATCCCTCTGATTGGCAATTTCACCGGCGCTTTCATCGGCGCTTACGTGTCCCGTCTCACCGTTCCCTACGCCGTGGCCACGGGGCTGATGGGCAAGGGAGTGGCTGAAATCGCGCTGTTGCTGGTTATGTGGGGATCCGGGATCATCGACGAGGTGGTATTCTCATTCCTGGTGCTGGTCATGTTCTGCTACATCCTGTTCATGCCGGCGGTGATCAACTACGCGGTAGGCCGGGCCAGCCGCAGGACCGACCTGCCGGCGCAACTCGACGACATTCCATCGGGCATCGTCCGATTCGCACTCGAAGACATCAGGATCGATGATATACTGGATCGCTCGCATGGATTTCCTTCGGCTTCGGTCTCAGTGCGTGATTTCACTGAGCAGTGGGTCGTTCCGCATCAGTCCCACTACGTCGTGGCAGATAAGGGAGCGCTTGTCGGGATCGTGTCCCTGGAGATGCTCCGCTACCTGCCTAAGGACGATTGGGGCAAGACCACGCTCGACGCCGTGGTACGCCGCCAATCCCCAAAGGCCTGGCCTGATGAGCAAGTCGAAGACGTACTGCACCGAATGTCGGAGCGTTCTCTTTCCGTCATGCCCGTCGTGGAAAGGGATACGGAAAAGTTCTTAGGCGCGGTCACCGGCAGCGACATCATCCAGCTCATGACCATGGATGCCATGGGCGAGAGCAGACCGCCGTACCGCTCGGTCAACACCTCGACAAGATTCCGGCAGGATCACTAAGGCGGGCGGTCTTTCAGCGGCTACCGCGCCAGGGGTATACCTACATCAGCAGGCCCGCCACGGTGGCGGTCATGTTGGCGGCCAGGGCGCCGCCGATCATGGACCGGATACCGAACCGGGCGATGTCCTCGCGACGCTCCGGAACCAGTCCGCCGATCCCCCCGATCATGATCGCGATGGTACCGAAGTTGGCAAAACTGCACAGCGCGTAGGTGGCGATGACGAAAGACCGCTCCGACAACTGTGCCTCCATCGCGCTGAGGTCCTGGTAGGCAAGGAATTCGTTCAGAATGGTCTTCTTGCCGATCAGCATGCCCACGGCCTGGGCGTCTTCCCACGAAACGCCCATGAGCAGCGCCAGCGGCGCGCAGAGCCATCCCAGGATGCGCTCGAGGGACAGCGGCGCGCCGTCCAGATGGGGGGCGAGACCCACAGCCCAGTTGAACAGGCTGACGAAGGCGATGGCCACGATGAGCATGGCGGCCACGTTCAGTGCCAGTCTCAGACCGTCCGACGCTCCGCTGCAGGCCGCGTCGATAAAGTTGACGCCCGGTTTCGGCACGTCCACGGTCACCACGCCCAGGGTACGTGACGTTTCGGACTCGGGGGTCATGATCTTGGCGATGACCAGCGCCGCGGGCGCCGACATGAGCGATGCGGCCAGGAGATGGCCCGCGTCGGCGCCCAGGGCGACATAGGCGGCGAGCACGGATCCGGCCACGGTCGCCATGCCCGAAGTCATCATGGCCATGATCTCGGACCGGGTCATGGTCTTCAGGTAGGGCAGGATGACGAGGGGCGCCGTGGAGGCGCCGAGATAGACGTTCGCCGCCGCAGCCATGGATTCCGAGCCGGACGCGCCCATGGCGCGCACCATTACCCTGGCCATCTGCCGGACGATCCATTGGATGCAACCCAGGTAAAACAGGATCGAAGTGATGGAGGAAACGAAGATGATCATCGGGAGCACGGAGAAGCCGAACAACGCCGTTTCCACCAGGTCGCCGAAGACGAATCGGGCCCCTTCGTTGGAAAAAGCGATCACCTTGTTGATGGCCAGCCGGGCCAGGTCGAAGACCAGTTGGCCCGGCGCCGTGTGCAGCAGCAGCAGGGCGAGCAGGGCCTGAAGACCCAGGCCGCTTCCGATGAGCCGCCAGTTCAATCGCCGGCGGTTCTCCGAGAGAAGCCAGGCTATACCCAGAAGGACCAGCAAGCCCAAGAGGCCAACTACGCGTTCCATGGGTTATCCTTGGCTGGCGGTTCGCGGCCACAGGGAGGCCAGGCCGACGTACAGGAATCCGGCGAAAAACAGGCAGAGGAAGGGGATGGAAGGGTAGATGCCGTTGATGGCCGTGTAGTATATCAACAGGCCGAAGTGCACGGCGAACAGCAGCTCCAGCGCCGGAAGCCAGTTCCGGATACCCCGGTAGCGCAGCCGGCGCCACCGGACCGCCTGCTCCGTCCTGCTTAGGATGCCGTATTTGGGCGTCCGTTGAAAACCCGACTTGAGGTTCAGCAGCGCTTCCATGACGGCCCTTGTGTTGTTGAGGCAGATGCCAATGCCGATGGACATGAGCACAGGGAGATAAAATGGGCACCAAATCCACCGGGTGCGGTTTATTTCGAACTGCGCGAACAGGTAGAAGAGCGATACGGATACCGTGGCCGCGCAAAGAAAGGGCAGGTCGATCCAGAAGGAATTGATCCACCCGGCCTGCACCCGGATTACGATTGATGGAAAGATCAGGACCGACAGCAGCAGCATGAGCATGTAGGCCATGTTGTTGGTGAGGTGATAGGTCGCTTCGAGCTTGTTGCGGAAGGGCAGCGCGCTGCGCCAGACCGACGGGAGCATTTTCTTCGCGGTCTGGATGGATCCCTTGGACCACCGGTGCTGCTGGGTCTTGAAGGCGTTCATTTCCACCGGAAGTTCAGAGGGGGTGGATACATCTTCCAGGAACAGGAACCGCTGTCCCTGGAGTTGCGCCCGGTAGCTCAGGTCGAGATCCTCGGTCAGCGTGTCGTGCTGCCAGCCGCCCGCCGCATCGATGCAATCCCGCCGCCAGATCCCCGCCGTTCCGTTGAAGTTGAAGAACCTGCCCGACCGGTTTCGCGCGCCGTGCTCCATGACGAAGTGCCCGTCCAGCATGATCGCCTGGACCCTGGTCAGGATCGAGTAGCCGCGGTTGAGATAGGACCAACGGGTCTGCACCATGCCCACTCGTTCGTCACCGAACCGGTGCATCGTGTTCCTCAGGAAATCCGTGGGCGGGATGAAGTCTGCGTCGAAAATGGCGATGAATTCTCCCCTGGCCGCCTGCATTCCTGCCTGCAACGCACCCGCTTTGTATCCCGTGCGATCCGTCCGGTGCAGGTAGTGGATTTCGAACCCGGCTTCCCTGTATCTTGTCACGCACCGGGCCGCTATTTCGCGGGTCTCGTCGGTAGAGTCGTCCAGGACCTGGATCTCCAGGCAATCGCGTGGATAGTCGATCCGGCAGACGGCGTCGATCAGCCTTTCCACCACGTACTGTTCGTTGTACAGGGGTAGTTGCACGGTAACCGAGGGGGGCGGATCTCCGAGGGCTTCCGGCTTTACAGGCCGGGCCCGTTTCTTATATTTGTAATACAGATACACCATGAGGTAACGGTGCATGCCGTAGACTGCGAGCAGGAACAGGACGAAGAAGTAGAGGATAATGAAGATCAGCGAAAGATAGCTCATACATGTCCGTTTCTGCTAACAGATTCCATGGCCGTCTCCCCGGCCGGATCGCGATCCCAGGAATCCTGCTCGTCGCCGCCTGTGTCTGCATAGCGGCCATCGGGGACCTGAGGACCGGACTGTTCGATCCCAACGCGTACCTGCCCGGGTTCGCGGCCACCCTGGTAACCCTGCCCGACGCCCTGCTGCTTTTCTGGATTCCCTTTGCCGCAGCTTTCGTCGTCTATACGATCGCCGTCGTACACCAGGTCCGTGCCGACGCTACGCCGGATCGGAGTCCACTCTGGTTCATCCTGGCCGCGGCCATCCTCTGCCGCGTCGTCCTGCTGTTCAGTCCGCCCACGCTTTCCGACGACATCAACCGGTATCTGTGGGACGCCCGGATGCAGTTCCACGGCGTCAATCCCTATGTATTCGCGCCGGAAAGCGAAGATATCGCCCACCTTCGCGATGAATTCCATGGGGGAATCAACAACAAGGACGTCCCGACGGTCTATCCGCCCCTGATGCAGACCGCTTTCATGGTCGCCGCGTACCTGTGGTACAGTCCCACTTCGATGAAACTGTTCTTCACCCTGTGCGACGTGGGCGTGATCGTGCTCATGATCCTGGTGCTCGGCCGTCGAAACCGTCCGCCGGAGCGGGTGCTCATCTACGCCTGGAATCCCCTCGTCCTCGTTGAAATCTCCGGCAGCGGACACAACGATTCGCTGCCCGTAGTCCTCATGCTCGCAGCGTTGCTGGCGGTAGATGGTCAGCGGTCTTACCGGGCGGTAGCCTGGCTTGCCCTTTCCATGCTCGCCAAATGGTTCACCGTCATGCTTGTACCGGCCTTCTATCGCAAATTTCGCAGCCTGAAGCCGTTCTGGATACTGCCGGCCCTGATCTTCGTCTCCTACCTGCCCTATCTCGACGCCGGTCCGGGCCTGTTAGGCGGACTCCTGGTCTACGGCGACAAATGGCGGTTCAACGACAGTATCTTCTCGATCTTGTTCTATCTGACGGATTCGCTGAACGTGTCCAAGATCATCGTGGCAACGCTCTTCGCCGGCCTGGTTGCGTATTGCGCGGCCAGGATACCAGATCCATTCCGTTCGGCTTTCATTCTTCTCGGCGCCTATCTCGCGCTTACGCCCACGGTGCAACCCTGGTACCTGGTCTGGATCATCCCGTTCCTCTGCCTCTACCCCAACCCTGCATGGATCCTGCTTTCCTGCCTGGCCGCCCTTTCATACCATGTCGTGATCGGGTTCGTACTCAGCGGGACCTGGCACGAAGAAACCTGGGTTCGCTACGTGCAGTACGTCCCCTTCTACGGCCTGTTGATCGCGCAGTTTCTGAGGAACGGTTCGTGGCGGAACGCGCTGAAACCGGTTTCCTGAATCACGCCGAAACAAGCGGGAAAACCCGGGCTGCGCACGGATCCCTGCGCACCGGCGTAAATTAACCGGCGCAGGGGTCGGATGCAAGGGCTAACGCATCGCGCCGTGCGATGGCAACAGCCGATTTCGATTGACGAAACCCCGCCGTGAATGTACACTTCTCCGCCGAATTCGGCGCCTTGACCGTTTCGATTCCATGACCCCGACCACGTGCATCCCGGAGGAATCCATGCCCGATACATCCCTGTTCTCCCTGGAAGGCAAAACCATGATCGTTACCGGTGCGAGCAAGGGCATCGGCAAGGCCGTCGCGCTTGCGGCCGCCAGCGCCGGCGCCGACCTGGCGATCGGAAGCCGCACCCGGGCCGACCTGGAACTCGTGGCTTCCGAGATCCGGTCGATGGGCCGCAGTTGCGCCGTTCATACGGTGGACGTGGGCAACGTAGACTCGATCCGCGCGTTCGCGGACAAGGTGCTCGCCGAAGCAGGGGACATCGACATCCTGGTCAACAACGCCGGGTGCAACCGGATCATGCCGGTGCTCGAAGTCACCGAAGAAGTGTACGACGAGATCATCGACGTGAACCTGAAAAGCGTCTTCTTCCTCAGCCAGGCTCTCGCAGCGCACATGATCGAACGAGGCCGCGGCGGCCGTATCATCAACGTTTCCTCCCAGGTGGGCGTGGTCGGCGGTCCATTGCGCGCGGCCTATACCGCGGCCAAGGGCGGCGTGTGCACGCTGACCAAATCCATGGCGGCCGAATGGGCGGAGCACGGAATCACCGTAAACGCCGTGGCGCCGACCATGACGCGGACTCCAATGGTGGAGAAAGCGATGGAGAATCCGGGATTCCGGGCCAATATCAAGAAGATTCTACTGGGCCGGATTGCCGAACCGGAAGAAATCGCCAGCTCGATCATCTACCTCGCGTCCGACGCCAGCGCCATGGTAACCGGCCACACCATGGTCGTGGACGGCGGATATACGGCCGTCTAACGGCGCAGCGGTCCACAGGGCATCTGCGCGGCCGGTTCCTCACCGCTTCCGGCTCATCCCGCATCGAGGCCGGTTCCGCATCGAGGCCGTTTCCTCACCGCTTCCGGTTCATCCCGCATCGAGGCCGGTTCCGCATCAAGTTCGGTACCGCATCAAGGCCGGGCACGCCGGCTTTTGACCAGGGCCCGGGCCCGGTTGTGCTCGCGGTTGGTGGTGGAGAAGATGTGCGTGCCGTCGCCTCGGGCCACGAAGAAAAGGTAGGGAACGTCCCGGGGATAGAGGGCGGCGTGTATGGATGCCTTCCCGGGGCTGCAGATCGGTCCAGGCGGCAGCCCGTCATGTACGTAGGTGTTGTAGGGCGACGGGTCCGACAGGTGCTTCCGGTACAGCCTCATGTTCGGTCTTCCGATCCCGTATTGGACGGTTGGATCGGCCTCCAGACGAATGCCCATTCGCAACCTGTTGTGAAACACGCCCGAAATGACGTCCCTTTCGTCGTCCACCATCGCTTCCTGTTCGATGATGGATGCCAGGGTAACGATCTCGTGTATGCTGTACCCCAGTTCCTCGGCCCGTGTTCGGTACTCCGCCGTAATGGTCTGCAGATACCGGGACGTCATTTGCTTGAGGATATCATCGACCGTCATGTCGGGGTACATGTTATAGGTCGCGGGATAGAGGTATCCTTCCAGGGTAGACGCGTCGATTCCCAGCGATCGCACTACGTCCGGATCGGCGGACCGGTGTACGAATGCGGTGGAATCTATACCTATCTTCGCTCGAAGGGTCCGGGCCGTTTCCGGTATGGTCAGGCCCTCCGGGACGTTGACGCGATTGGCCGCGATCCTGCCCTCGGTGAGCATGCTCAGGATCTGGCCGGGGTCCATGTACGCCTCGATCTCGTAGCGGCCCGCGTTGATCCCGTGCTCTACTCCCCTGTATCGCGCAAGTAATTCGAACAGGATCGCGTGACGTACGACGCCATGGTCTTCCAGTCCCCCGGCGACCTCGGACAGGGTCATGCCGGAGTCGACGTTGAAGATCAGGGCGACTTCGCGGGGTACGGGCGTGGTAATAGACCGGTATGCCTCCGTGAGCAAGGCCGCTCCGGATAGTACGGCAAGTGCGATGACGCCGGGGATCAGTTTTTTCAATCTCGGGATTCCGTTTCGTCCGCCGTCCGCCGGCGGGCATCCAGGTAGTTCTGCAGCATGATCGTGGCGGCGATCCGGTCCAGGCCGCCCTTGTTACCCCTGATCTCCATGCCCATTTCGTCCATGGCGCGGCGGGCCGAAATACTGGTCAGTCTTTCATCCCAGGTACGGACTTCACAGGAAACCCGGTCGCGCAGTTGTCCGGCGAAGGCCTCGACCTTTTCGGCCATTCGACCCGTGGTCCCGTCCATGTTGACCGGCAGCCCCAGGACGATTTCGAGGACCTGCTCCGCCTCCACGGCCGTGGCGATGTGCTCGATGGATTCGCCGGTACTTCCCGTAGCCTTCGTTTCCAGGCCGTGGGCGATCAGACCGGCCGGATCGCTCAGGGCGAGACCGATCCGGCGTTCTCCGAAATCGACGCCGAGTATCCTTGCCTCCGTGACGCGGCGGATCCCGGCGCTCGCGGCCGGGTCGGCATATGCGGGATCAACGGGAATCCCGTCCGCATGTTGCCGGGACCCTCCGTAACGCCGCTTGCGCGACGCCCTGCGTCTCCCTTCCGTCGCGGCGCTGTTCGTCCTGTTCTTCCTGGGCATGTCTATTCCCCTGTCTCCGGCTTACCAGTCCCAGGCGGCAGCGGTACCCATTCAGTGCTTCATCGCCCGTTCCCGCTCGATCATCGCCGGCAGCGGAACCCATTCAGTGCTTCATCGCCCGTTCCCGCTCGATCATCGGCGGCAGTCCGGTCACGCTGATGCGCCAGAGCAGGCGGCTGTCACGGGGACCGGTGGCGGGTTCCAGCACCGTGGCCTTGTGCAGGGTCGAAAAGGTATCCCACGCCCCCGCTTCGCCCACCCTGAAGTCGTACTCCGTCACGTACTCGGGCTTGATGGCGTGGGCGGCCAGTTCGTCCAGCAGATCGAAGGCCTCGTCATCCGGCATGCCGACGATGCCGAAGGAACTGCCGCAGACGCCGTATAGCGCCTTTCGTCCGGTGACCGGGTGGCGTTTGACCAGGGGATGATAGACGTTTTCGATCCGGTCCTTCTGGTCCAGCGTCAGTTTTTCCGCGGAGGTCGTGGATTCTTCGTTCAGGTCCGCCCGGTTGCCATAGTGATGCAGGACGGTCATGCCGTCTATGGCGTCTTTCGTCTTCGCGGGCAGATCGTCGTAGGCGGCCATCTGGTCGGCGAAGCAGGTCGGACAGCCCCCTTCGGGCCACTGCCGGCCGTACACGACCGTGGAACTGTTGGGCGGGTCCTGGTAGGCCACGTCCGTGTGCCAGAAGGCCGCGCCTTCGTATACGCCGATGGGCTGTCCGTCTTCGAAAATGTTTGAGAGGTTGAGTATGGCCGGATGGTTTTCGTGGCGCAGATGGTCCAGGAAATGAGGCTTCTGCGCACCGAATTCCCTGGTGAACGCGTCGTAGCGATCGAAGGTCATTTCCTGACGCGGGATCACGATCAGCCCATGGACGTGAAACACCTGGAGGATTTCCCGCATGACGGCGGGCTCCAGCGGGCTGGACAGGTCGACCCCGGTGATCTCCATGCCGAATCCGGGCAGGGGTTTAGTGGAAATACGCATGGCGTTCACCTCCCGTACTTCAAGGCGCCATCCGCAATACGCCAATCTATGTCGGCGCGCCGTAGGGACTGTCCTGAAACATCGACTTAAGGTCCTGCGCCCACCCCGTGTCCGGCAGAAAACGGACACAGTCGTTCCAGCCCGATTCGAGGCCCGCGCGGAACAGCGGTTCCGCGGAATCCCGCGGCCATGCGCCTATCAACCGGAACAGCGAGGGCGAATAAGCGGTGGGTCTCTCCAATTTAATCGTTTCCGGCCGGATCATGCAATGGGCGGCTGCCGGGCTTAACCGGTTTCCGTACCGCGCAAGCAACTCGTCTACAGGCGTTCCGATAGACGGCGCCGATGCGCCTTCCGTTACAAAAAGCAGTCGCAACAGGGGGAGCATGGCCCCATCGGGCAGCGCGTCGTCCGGACATTCGAGCAGGGAGGCATAGACCTCGTCGCCTGCATATTCCGAACCCAGGTCTCCCAACCGGCCGTACCGGTCGACGATTTCCGGCGGCGCGGCGTACGGAACCGGCGCCAGGGTCCTTTCCGGAGGCAGCGCCGTTCCGGCGTCCGACGGGAAAACCTCCCGATAGGCCGAAAGGGTGGCCCGCTTGACCTCGTACGCGTACATGTCCGGGTGGGCGTCCTGCACGCGGTCCGCGGCGTACGTGAGCCATCCGGGCGCGTATACGGCCGAGTCGCGGTATAGACCGGCCCGGACAGGATCCGCGGCCTCTCCAGCCAGGACCCGCAACTCGCCGGGATCCAGGGGCAGGCCTCGGACGGCCCGGTGCGCCACGTCGAACAGTACCGCCACCCGGTACAGATCATCGCCCTCTTCGAGCCGTAACGTTGATTTTATGATCTTCTCGGCGGTTCTTCCGAGCCTGCCCAACGGTTCCACCACCGTCCAACTGCCCTTGATTTCAGACTGACCCCGGCCGATCCAGCCGCCCCTGTTGAACCAGTTCGCGATAGATCGGACGAGCATGATGGCGACCACTACGAAAAGGGCGACGATGAGTATGCGTTGGAACATGATGGTCTACGGAGCGATTCCCAGCATGTCGACGACGATCCCGCAGTAGGCCCGGGCGACGCGGAGCGTGGATTCGATACTGACGAATTCGTTGGCCTGGCAGGTGTTCCCCCCTTCGGGTCCGTACACCAGTGTCGGGATGCCTCCGGTCACGGCAAAATGATTCGTGTCGGCCACGCTTCGCGCCAGGGCGTAACGCACCGGCCGGCCGAGCTGCTCTTCGACCCGCTTCCTGGCGGACCGGACGAACTTCGAACCGGGATCCACGATATACGGCGCCGGAGCCGGTGTGGGACGGTCATCCCACGAGACGCGCCACTTCGACTCGATCGGCAGGGATTGGATCAGTGCCTCGATATCCTCTACGGCCTGGCCGACCGACTGGCCGGGCAGAATGTGCCTGTCGAGGACGATCTGCGCGTGTTCCGGTACGAGGATGATGTTCCTCCCACCGCTGATTTCGATTACACAGATCGTACCGCCCAGGTCGTACTCGTCATTCCATCCCAATTCGATCCGATCCAGCGCGGCAATGATCATGGCGGCGTCATGGACTGCGTTGACGCCTTCGCCCGTGTATGCGGCGTGCGCCGTCTTGCCCGACAGGTCGATCTTGATCACGTGCCGTCCCCGCGAACCGATGCGCAGCCGGCCGGGCGGCGTGGGTTCGGGTATGAGGCAGCCCTCGCATCCTTCCAGCAGTCCGCTCTCGATCAGCGCGTGGGCGCCCCGCGACCAGTTCTCCTCGTCCGTCGTGGCGGAGACGATCAGGTCGCCGGAGAGTTCCGCGCCGGACCGCACGATGGCCTCCACCGCGGCGAGCACGGCCGCCGCTCCGGCCTTCATGTCGTGGGCGCCGAGTCCGTATAGACATCCGTCCTTCACCACCGGCGACCACGGGTCCGTCTCCCACCCGTCACACGCGTCAAAGGTGTCCTGGTGGAAATTCAGCATGAACGCGCGGCCGTTGCCGCGGCCGGGTATCCGCGCCGCCAGGCTGTCACCCGATTCGGCAACCGGAATCCGGCGCACGTCGGCAAGCCCGATCTCCTCCAGGTGTCCGTGGATCATGTCGCCCAGGGCCTTTTCGTTTCCCGTGACCGATGGCACGGAAACCAGCCCCTCGATCAGTTCGGTAATCCGTTCCGCGGTAATGGTGTTGTAGATGGCGCCTGGGGTCATGTCCCGTAGTGTCGTCTTTGTGGTATTTCGCCCGTATCCGCAGGTCTTTCGCTCATTTTCATGATACAACGTAACGTCCTGTCAGACAAGAGAATTATCTTGACATTCAGGGCCCCGAACGTTAGTTATACCAGCGCTTTCAAGGCATTTCGGGTTCATCTATTTTATGGAGTAAGACATGGCATCAGCGCACTATGACGTGGCGGTGGTCGGCGGCGGTCCCGGCGGGTATGTTTCGGCGATCCGCGCCGCCCAGCTCGGATTGAAATCGGTTGTGATAGAAAAGGACAAACCCGGCGGCGTGTGCCTGAACTGGGGATGCATACCCACCAAGGCGTTGCTCAAGAACGCCGAACTCGTCCTTACCATGCGTCACGGCGAAGACTACGGCATCTCCTGCGACAACCTCCGGTTCGACATGGGCAAGGCCGTGCAGCGAAGCCGGAAGGCCGCCAACACGCTCGCCAGCGGCATTAAGTTCCTACTTAAGAAGAACAACGTGGATCTCGTCAGCGGCCACGGCCGGCTGGCATCGGCCGATTCCGTCGTTGTAACCGATGCTGGGGGTGAAACGCAGACCTTAAACACCCGTTCGGTCATTCTCGCAACGGGTTCGCGGTCCAAGGCCATCCCCGCCGTCCCCGTGGACGGAGAGCGTATCATCACCAGTACGGAAGCCATGCTGATCGAAGAACCGCCCGGTTCGATGACCATTATCGGAGGCGGCGCGATCGGCGTGGAGTTCGCCTACTATTACGCTGCCTACGGGACGAAGGTCACCATCGTCGAGATGCTGCCCCACCTCCTGCCCGTGGAAGACGAAGAGATCAGTGAAACGCTGGAGAAGAGCTTCGCGAAGCTGGGAATCGAAATCAAGACCGGGGCGCGTGTCGAGACGGCCGAATCGGGTCCTGACGGAACGGCCGTTACCGTTACCGTCAACGGGGAACAGGAGACCCTGAAGGCCGACGTTACGCTGCTGGCCATCGGGCGCGACGCGAACGTCGAGGATATAGGGCTGCAGGAACTCGGCGTGGAGACCGACAGAGGTTTCATCAAGGTGGATGAAAATTGTCAGACGTCGGTATCCGGTGTATACGCCATCGGCGACGTCACGGGACCGCCCCTCCTCGCCCACAAGGCGTCGGCGGAAGGGATCAACCTGGTGGAACGGCTCGCGGGCCATCCCGCCCCGCCCATCGATCGGGGAAACATCCCCGCGTGCACCTATTGTCAGCCCCAGGTAGCCAGTGTCGGACTTACCGAAGCCCAGGCCGCAGAAGAACGCGAAATCCAGGTGTTCCGCATGCCTTACCGCTCCAGCGGCAAGGCCGTGGCCGTCGGCCAGACGGACGGCATGGTCAAGCTGATCGCGGACGCAAAGTACGGCGAGATACTCGGCGCGCACATCATCGGCGCGGACGCCACCGAACTGATCGCGGAGATCTGCACCGCGCGCACGTTGGAATCGACCACCCGGGAACTGCACAAGACCATACACGCCCACCCCACGCTGTCGGAACTGGTCATGGAAGCCGCCGCCGGGATGGAAGGCGCCGCGATCCACATCTAGGATACCCGCATTCCGGTCAACCCACGCTTTGATCCGTTCCGTTTCCGCGCGGGCCGGCGCGTCGCCCGATTTTCGGCCTCCACAGGCCAGGCCGGGTTCGACCATGATACTCGGAAAACCGCCATACGCGGCCCGGATGCATAGCGCATCCCCTTTCCTGGCCGGCGTGTTGTTCTCCGCCTGCGTCTTCATCTCCGGAGTCGCGGGACAGGGGTGCGATTCCGGTTCCGCCCCTCCCCTGAACAGACTGGCCGGAGAAGCAAGCCCCTATCTGCGAAGCCATGCCCGGAACCCGGTGGATTGGTATCCGTGGGGCGCGGAAGCGATCGAACGCGCATGCCGGGAGGGGAAGCCCATCTTCCTTTCCATCGGTTACTCGACCTGCCACTGGTGCCACGTCATGGAACGCAGGGTGTTTTCCGACCCCGGTATCGCCGCTTTCATGAATGCCCATTTCGTGAACATCAAGGTGGACCGCGAAGAACGCCCCGATGTAGACGAGATCTACATGGCGGCCACCCAACTCATCACGGGCGGCGGCGGCTGGCCCAATTCGGTGTTCCTTACGCCGGAACTCGAACCGTTTTTCGCCGGCACGTATTTCCCGCCGGAGGACCTGCCCGGCCTGCCCGGTTTCCCCCGGGTGCTGAACCTGTTGAAGGAGGCGTGGGACGCCCGCAGGGATGACCTGATCGGACAGGCGGGCCGAGTGGCGGAAGCGATCCGGTCGCTTCAGCGCGACCAGGTCTCAGGAGACGGGACGGCGGTCCTCGACGAAGGAATACTCTCCGGCGCCCAATCGCACCTGAAAACGCGATACGACGCCGAAAACGGAGGATTCGGCCCCGCGCCCAAGTTCCCGGCCCCTTTGCGAATTGAACTGGCGCTGAAAGAATACGAACGCACCGGCGACGGATCCCTGCTGTCCATGGCCACCCATACCCTGGACGTCATGAAGAACGGCGGCCTGTACGACCACGTGGGCGGCGGATTTCACCGGTATGCCACGGATTCCGGGTGGCGCATTCCCCACTTCGAAAAGATGCTGTACAACCAGGCGGATCTGGCCCGTGTCTACCTGCTGGCCTTCGAAATTACCGGCGAAACAGCCTACCGGGCCGTCGCCGAAGACGTGCTCGCCTTCGTCCAACGGGAGATGCGGGACCCCGGGGGCGCCTTCTATACCGCGGTGGATTCCGAGACCGACGCCGTTGAAGGGCGCTACTACCTCTGGTCCGAGGAGGAAATCAGGAAAACGCTTGGCGCGGACGCGGACCTCTTTATGGCATACTACGGACTGGCGCCCATTTCCGGGACGGCCGCCGGAATCCCTGCCGAGGGCGACGCGGAAGGAGACACGGTAGGAGACGCGGTGGGAGACGTGGATGGAGGCACGGTAGGAGACGCGGAAGGAGGGGCGGATGGTGACGCGGATGGAGATGCGGATGGTATCACCGGCGCGGGTGTCCTGTACGTAAGAACGGTTAGGGATTCGGTCGGACCGCCCGACGGCCTGGATGAGCTGCGTGAAACGCTCCGATCGGCGCGTTCGAACCGAAAGCCTCCCGTGGTGGACACCAAGGTGATCACGGCCTGGAACGGCCAGATGATCGACGCCTTCGCCTACGCGGGGCTCGTGACGGACAACGGGCGTTACGTCGACACAGCGGCGCGGGCCGCGGACTTCATCCTCGACCGCCTCTGGGACGACGGGTCCGGCCTTCACCGGATCTACCTGGAAGGAGCGGTTCATCGGGAAGCTTTTCAGGAGGACTACGCCTGCCTGATCCAGGGCCTGCAGAGACTGCATGAGGCCAGTGCGGAGCCGCGCTGGCTCGCCGCGGCCGAAATGCTCACGAACCGGATGAACGATCGCTTCTGGAATACCGAGCGGGGCGGGTACTACTTCGCGGAAGGCGGGGAGTACCAGATCGTTCGCACGCGAAACGCCTTTGACGGCGCACGGGCATCCGGAAACGGCATGGCTGCCCGTTCGCTGGTCTCAATGGCGCGTCTCACCGGCGACTATCGGTACCTGGCGCGGGCCGCACGCCTGTTCAACGCATATGCTTCGTCGATGCATGAGATCCCCGGCCGGTTTACCTCCATGATCCTTGCGCTGCGGGACTATCTGCACGACGAACGGAATCCGGTACAAATGGCTGGCACGGATGGAGGGTCCCCCGCCGGGGAGCACGGGCGGAACGGAAGGACAGGCCCGGGAGAGGGGTCGGATCCGTCGGGTGCGGGATTCGGCGGCGAACCAAAGGTCGTGGCTCGGCTGAGTGTCGCGGCGGGCCCGCGCGAGGAATTCTTCAACGCGACCGTATCGATCTCCATCGAGGACGGCTGGCACATTAATGGCAATACGACTTCCGGCCCGGGACTGGTTCCCACGGCCCTTACTTTCAACGCGGATATGCCCATCGTGTCCGCCGCGGTCTCTTACCCACCGGCCGAGACGATGCGGTTCGCTTTTGCCGACGCCCCGCTGGAGGTCTATCGGGGCGACGTCCGGCTGAGCGCCCGTATCGAAGTGGATCCCGGGTCCCTGGCGGAAGGCATGCTACTCTACGCGACCCTCTACTACCAGCCCTGCGACGACGCCGTGTGCCTCGAGCCGGCGGAGATCACGATGTCGGCCCCGATGCATCCGTGATCGGGTTGAAGTGATCCGCAAGGAGAGTCCGGCTCCGGGTAAAGAGAGTCCGGCACCGGGAGCGCGGGAGGATCGAGCGCGCCGGGAGCGCGGGAAAGAAGTTGCCGGATCCCCACGTACCGGTGTACAGTACAGGGATAACCGGGCGCGCATGAGGTTTTGGAACATCGCGATCCACGACCCGCGCCTGAGGTACATACCGTCACGTGGTCCCTTCCGGCCACTTCGCCTTACGTACGAACCGCCATGTCTGAAACGAACTTTGATCCCGATCCGCGGCTGAGCGCGCCGATGCGCCGGCATCTCCGTACCCTCGATCTGGATACGGTGGATGCCTACAGGAACTGGTGCCGGGAAAACGGATTCAACGCCCGCCTGAACAAGACCCTGCCGCAGCGCCGAAAGGAATTGGCCTCGGCGCGAAGGACCACGAAACAGCATCGGATCGATTCCGAACTCGATGCGCATATCCGTGCGCTGGCTCTCGGCACGATCGCGGAGTACCAGGCCTGGTGCCGGACGCATGGCGTGGGAGACGGCCTTCAGAAGAGCAAGGCCCAGCGGCGCCAGGAGATCACGCTCGCGCGGCAGTCGCGAAACCGCGAGTTCGCCGAGCGGTCGACCACCAGCCAGCATAGGCGTCGCCGGAAGGACATGTTGAAACGGATCGCCGCCGGCGAGATCGGCGACAGGGAACTCACCAGCCCCGTTCTGCTCAGGGTGCATCACCTCTTTCACAACGCGCCGTTCGATCCGGGAGCCAGGACGGCCTTCCTGTCGCTTCTTCTGCACGTCGAGAAACATGGAAGACTGTTTCATCTAAAACCCGCCGTGCCTCAATACGGACCGCAGCCGGACAACAATTTCGTGGACGGACTCGCGTCGCTGGCCGCCTGTCATGACCGCTGGATCCGGAAGGTCGAGGACTGGAAACCGGATACCCACAACGGTAGGCGGCAGTTCGGCGCGTTGGCGCGCCATCTCCTGGCCGAATACGACGTGCCGTCGTGCATGGATTCGGCGTTCTTCACCGGATTGGATCCGGACGCGAGAACCCGGCAGGGATGGTTCGTTCACGTCGGTGGCGGCAAGAACATCAGGAAGGCTTCCATTCCGCTGCGCTTTACGAAGCGCATGGCCCACGAATTCATCGTTTCCGCCCCGTCTCAATACACGATGGACGCGGCCCTTCGCTGGGCACAGGTGATCGGGATGGGAGGAGACGACCTGTTGGCGGAGGCGGTCTGCGACTCGATGCTCGGGGAAACATTCGGGGAGGAGCCTTTCTGGGAGACCGTCCTGCACTTTTTCGTCAACAATCCCATGCTCGACGTGGCGCATGTCGGACCGATCATCGATTATGTCCATCACCAGCGGCATGTCGGTCAGGAGCGGCGGAATCCGGACGGAAGCGTTCGTCTCATCGATCCCCCCGATCCGGATTTCACCATGAAGGGCCGTACGCCCGAATCCATGTTGCGGCGGGTGGAAGCATGGCACGCCTCGATATCCAAGGCCTCGGTGAAGACGCCCAGAACCTGGCCGTCGTCCGGGATCCAGGGATTCGAGTGGATGGATGAGGACGAAAGGGCGGGCGAGATCCGCAATTGGGCGATCGAGGAGGTACTCAACGAACGGGCCCTATCGGAAGAGGGCAAGGCCATGCGGCATTGCGTGGCCACCTACAGGACCTCGTGCGCCAACGGCCACCGGTCCATCTGGTCCTTGAAGGTGAGTTACACGAGTTCCGGCACCGTTCGCCGCGTCCTGACCATAGAACTGATCAATAACAGGAGGTACATCCGGCAGGTGCGCGGCAAAAGCAATTCCCGGCCCTTGGACGCCCACAGCGGCCGCGCCCAGGAAGGGTGGGACGTATTGCTCCGGTGGGCAAACCAGGAAGGCCTGACGCTGCCAAGGGAAGGGTCGCCGTACATGAGGAGATTGCATTAGACGAGTAAAGCGACGGCATATGGGCGGCCGCGTTGGAAGCGGCAAGGTATGCCGTCGCTTTGTGATTGGGTATGCTCCCGCGGGGCGCCGGAGTCATACCGAATCCTTTGACCATTGGCAGGCAATCGATCGTTCCCGTGATGCGATCACAGGTTTCGTTTCCTGCCCTGTACTACACCATTAGACGCCGAAATGTAAAAAAAGATGCACTAAATCGCTCATCGGGCACCTGATCCCGCATGCGCCAATCCAGGGACCATTCGGGAATGACGTATATCGAATCGATAACCTTTCTCGCCGCGATCACAGGCTTTGCCGGGCTGACCGCGAATATGGTCCTGGTCGCGGCAAACCGTCATAGGCGATATCACATGATTCCGGTCGCGCTGATTGTTTTCGCCCATGTCCTTCTCGTCTGGCACTTCAGGTACGAATGGGAGATCGACCGGGCCACGAGAAACGGTTATGCGGGGTTCGTGATATTCCATACCGCCCTGCTGGGCATCCTGTCCGCCCCGCTGGTCGGAAGCCGGCTGGCAAGACGGCTCGTGGCCTTCTCGTTCTTCGTCGCCGCCATGGGCGCCAGCGGAGCCGTGCTGCGCTACGAAGAAGTGGCGATCTACCGCCTGCCCGTTCTTGTTTGCGACCTCGCGGGACTTGCCGCGCTGGCCTATTGGATGTTCCGCCCAGGCGGACCAGCGAACGCATATTACAGACGATATTTCGGCGTGAACCGGCACGAAAGGGAACCGGGCCGCAGGGTAGGGGCTGAAAATCGGCAAAATGAACGGGGAGATTGAACCGATCACAGCGATCCGGGAGGGGATGCGTGATGATGAACCTGGCTGAACAGAAGACCTTTTTCGAGGAAGAGGGATACCTGATCGTCGAGGACCTGCTGTCGGAAGACGAATTGGCCGGATGCCGCAAGGAAATCGAACGTCTGCACCGGTTTTCCGCGGAACTCGAGGCCGCCGGCGATCCGAGATCCTCGCGTTTCCAGCGCGAACCCTACGCGAAGGGCGCCAACCGTGCGGACGGCCTGCCCGTGCTTCGGAAAATCGAAAACACGCGGGAAACCTCGACGTTTTTTCGCAATCTCTCCGTCCATCCGAACCTGCTTAGGGTGGTGGGAGGGCTGCTCGGTCCCGACCTGCTGCTGTTCCGAAGCACCCTGATGCTCAAGCCGGCTTTTC
>MKWU01002100.1_pt1 | contig 31241 bp, 22 predicted proteins | sample 809101 | NCBI WGS metagenome assembly MKWU01 (sample SAMN05860141, study PRJNA318959) | sponge metagenome | host: Aplysina aerophoba | place: Slovenia: Piran, Adriatic Sea, Gulf of Piran | collected 2013-05-07
GCAATCCCATGACATAGGCTGAAATCTGTTTAATATTCATTTGATAATCTCCCTAATCTTAATTTTTGTAATTTTCCTTGTAAATTTGCATACGATTGCAATTGTCAAGACCGATTTTAAAAAACTCTAAGTTACGGTTTAAAAAGGGACCACTTTTGCACTCAAAATTGTGCTCTATTCGTAAGCCTCTCCTCCATTCTTGATTTTCGACCGACCTCTTTTCTTGGTGGCGGTGGTGGCCCCAATGACATCTTGCTTCGGAAATGGTCCAGAATTAAATCCATATGCTTACGCAAACGATAATTGTCACCATTGAAGGTAATGACAACGGTATAGTGCAACAAGCGACCAAGCAAAGCTGATGTCAACACCGGATGACCAAACATCTTGCCCCAATCGGCAAAACCCAAATTAGTGGTCAGGATACATTCAATTTTCCATATTGAAAATACGCGGTAAGTATGGGATCTTATCTTCTTGATTTTAGAAATAACTAATACTATAATGTTATTATTAGGTATTCGATCGATGAAACTGATTTCATGGTATCACTTTTATCCATCTCTAAGGCACACAATCAGGCGCGTGAACAGGTGAAGGCTTTACGGATTAGCCAAGGTCTTACACAAGAAGGTTTAGCGAACAGAGCAGGTGTTCCACTACCCTCCTTACTTAAATTTGAACAAAAAGGACTAATCTCGCTTGAAGCTTTCTTGAAAATTTTGATGGTACTTAGAAAGCTTGAAGCTTTTGTCAGCGCTCTTGAGAAGCCTAAAAAACAATTCAAATCGATTGATGATGTGTTGGAGGAGCGCTCACAACAACTGCGTAAGCATGGTTGGCGCCGATGAGTTTTGAACCAAACACACAGATTAGAGTTTCATTGCGTTTTGATGAAAAACCGCATCCCGTCGGGCGGCTGGCGCTTCACGACCATAAAATTTATTTTGAATATGATAGTGATTTCATCCGGCAAAGATTAGATTTATCGCCGATCAATTGCCCCGTAATGCCTGGTGTTCAAACATTTGATTCTTTCCTTTTTGAAGGTTTGCCAGGTGTTTTTAACGACAGCTTGCCAGATGGATGGGGGCGTTTGCTCCTTGACCGTCATCTAAGATCCCAAGGCCTAATTCCTCAAAAACTATCAGCATTAGACCGCCTTGTTCATGTTGGTTTTACTGGCATGGGAGCTTTGGCCTATGAACCTGATTACACTAGCAGAGTGTCTAATAGCATAATTAACATTGATGATCTTGCTAGTCAGGTTAACCAAGTTTTAACTGGAGATGGGACAGATGTGTTGGCTGAGCTTTTGGTGCTTAACGGTTCTTCAGCAGGAGCACGACCAAAAGCGGTTATTGGATTGTACAAAAACAGGAAAGATGTTATTCATAGCACTAATTATATGCAGGACGGTTATGAACCGTGGTTAGTAAAGTTCCCGAATGTCAGTGATGGTGCAGATTCTGGAGCAATTGAGTATGTTTATGCACTAATGGCCGTAGAATCTGGATTAACGATGCCCGAAGTACATTTATTTCCCGCACAAACAGGAAGTGGTTATTTTGCAGTACAACGTTTTGACCGGAATGGTAATCAGCGCCTACATATGCACACAGCATGTGGTTTGTTGCATTCTGATTTTCGTACACCTATGCTGGATTACCAAGATCTTTTGGCGCTGACAATGATCTTAACCAAAGACATGCGTGAAGTTGAGAAGATGTACCGATTGGCTGTGTTTAATGTCCTTGTCCATAATCGAGATGACCATGCCAAAAATTTCAGCTTTCTGATGGATAAGAACGGAGAATGGAAAGTTGCACCGGCCTATGATCTGACATTTTCAACGGGGCAAGGGGGAGAACAAAGCACAATGGTACTTGGAGAAAGTGAGAATATAGGAATCGATACACTTGTTAAGTTGGGACTTGAATCTATGCTTGACAAAACCAGTATTGAAGCAACTGTGGAACAAACAAGAGATGCCCTCAGTAAATGGTCAGAACTGGCTAAAAACTACGCCGTGTCCTCGTCAAATATTAATCTCATCGCCCTGAAAACCAACTTTGGTAATGCTTAGAACATCTCCCAGCATGATGCCTTCCTTGCATTCAGGAATATCCGCAATGCTTTCTCCCGTGAATATGCTTCGCTTATGAACACAATAAAGACATTCTGTTCATCTATGCTGGCTCAATATTCCCGCTAGATATAAACAAATACTCACTAATGGATAAGCAATTAGAAATGAATGATATTATTTTGTGGAGAAAAATTGAATTGGGGATTATAAATGGTCTCTCCGAATGAACTATTTGGCTTTATGTTTCAAAGTCAATAATAGAATCCCCAATAATTAGAAATAATCGGTAAATATGGTTAAAAAAATTGCCACAGTTGGCTCAAGTACCTACCAGAAAATCAAGCGTGATATAATTTACGGAGTTCTGACCCCAGGTTCAAAGTTGAAGTTGAAAACCCTGAAAGGTCGTTACTCAGCAAGTTTTTCCACATTACGCGAGGCATTGAATCGCCTGAGTAGCGATGGGTTCGTAGAATCTCCAGAACAGCGAGGTTTTTTTGTTAAACAAGTTTCCCGCGAAGACCTGATTGAAATTGCTGAACTTCGAGTTTTACTGGAGTGTCATGCCATCGAAAAATCCGTGATTATTGGAGATAACAATTGGGAGGGCAACCTTGTCGCTGCACATCACAAGCTTCACATTGTGGAAATGCGCATGCTTGCGGGTGATTTATCCGAAAGGGAACTTTGGAAACGATATGATTGGGAGTTCCACCTGGCATTGATTGAGGCCTGTAAATCAACAAACCTGCTGTCCTTACATTCAATACTCTATGATAAGTACTTGCGTTATCAGATGCTGATGCTTTCCTATAGGGGAGAATCGGCTGTTGAAGAGCACCGTGCGATTTTTAAAGCCGCACTTGAACGCGATGCTGCTGGGGCCAAGCGATGTCTTGAAGACCACATCCGCAATGGACTTGCCGACACGCTTGCAGCCGTTTGATTATTCTCTACACGTGGTAAGAGGTTAGAACCAAGTTGCTATATTTTATTGACCCGTATACCAGAGGATTAACTGGGTGTAAAACCTTCTCTACTCCTAAAGTATCAACCACAATTTAGAGAGACAACAATCCCTGAATTGTGTGAAATTGTTGTTGCCCCTTTGGCAAACTCTGGTTATGTTGCCACATGTGAGACGGTCTGATTAGGCGAATAAATATCTAGGATGTTCCAGTGGCCGGTCGTTGGTGTCGGGTTGTTGACCATTGGAACGTCAATCACAGTGGGTTTGCCACTGGAGATGGCCGAAACCAAAGTTGGTAGCAATTCATCAGCTGAAGCAATTCTTATCCCTTCAGCCCCATAGGCTCGAGCGATTTCTGAGTAGTTAGGCCTGAGCCCCATTGCATTCTCTCTTGGGAATTTGGTTCCGTAGGTCAAGCCGAAATGAGCTTTTTGTAAACCTGCGATGGTTCCAAAAGCGTTATTATTCATAACCAACCAGATGATTCCCAAATTCAATTCAACTGCCGTTGCCAGCATTGCTGGATTTTGACCAAAACCACCATCCCCAACCAGGCTGACTACCACCCTTTCAGGTGCAGCCAGTTTAGCACCTATTGCTGCCGGAGGACCGAAGCCCATGGTGGCAAAACCACCGGGAGTCAGTATAGAGCCCGGTTCAAGAATATCGAATTGTTGACCGACACCATTCTTGTTCCAACCAACATCAGTTGTGATTATCGCGTTCTCGGGTAAGGCTCTACGGGTTTCTGCCAAAATACGCTCTGGCATCATGGGAAAGGCATTGCTTTCCGCCATCTCTCGGTTGTTTTCCTTGAAATCAGCATGGAATTCAGCAATTTCCTTTTTCAGCCCATCACGTGGAAAGCCATCAGGAAAAACTTGTCTGGCAACACGATTCAAGACCCCCAGAGCAGCTTTTGCATCCGCTATAACTCCGATTTCGACCGGATAGTTCCGCCCAATCTCCTGAGGTTCTATATCAATCTGAATTACCTTGGTATTGGGAATATTAAAGGTATATCCCTGATACCATGAGGAACAATCAGCCTCCTTGAAGCGAGTACCAATGGCGAAAATACAGTCGGCACCCAGACAAGACTGGTTGACTAGTTCGGTGCCCCAAAAACCTGACATCCCCATTACTAGTGGATGGTCATCACGCAAAGCACCCTTACCCATGAGTGAATATGCTACAGGTAACCCCATATGCTCGACAAAACTGCCGAGTTCCTCACTGGCACGAGAAAGTAGGATACCACCTCCAACATAGGCCAATGGTGTTTTGGCTGCGGCTAATTGTTCAATGATTCGTACGGCCGTGTTATCATCAATTGTAGGCTTAACCAAGTTACGTGTGTTTGCTGCGACCTTAACGAAACTTGTTGCTGAGATAGTTTGAGAAAATATATCCATTGGGACATCAATCAGCACTGGTCCGGGTTGACCGCTTTCAGCTAGGTGGAAGGCTTTCTCGAGAATTTCAGCCATCAGATCAGCACGTTCAACTCGCCAAGCCCGCTTGACGAATGGTCGGTAAATCTCCCATTGGGCAGCATCGGCATGCAGGTTTACCTCTTGGTGAGGGTGCTTGCCATAATAATGGGTTGGGATATCGCCAGCTATGACAACCATGGGAATGCAATCCAAAGCGGCATTGGCAACTCCGGTAGCACAATTGGTCAAGCCTGGTGAAAGGTGAGACAATACGACCGATGCCTTGCCATTCACACGGGCATATGCATCTGCTGCATGGCTGGCAACCTGTTCATGGCGTACTGATACAAACTCGATCGGGCTATTGGCCATAGCAGCCAGTACGGCAATATTGGTGTGTCCGCAAAGGCCAAATACATATCCAACATCACGGCGAACCAAATAGTCAACTAGATGTTCAGCAACAGTTTTATTTTTCATTTCTCTACCTTATGTCCATAAAATTCGCCAAAGAGTTTCTGTTCACTCGGTCGGTCCTCAGGTATAGGTCGACTGACCCAAGTGTAATTCATGAAATGTTTGAGGCTGATATTTTCATTGGTAATATTTCCTCCCCAAATCCCACAACCCAGTGAACTGGTCATTGGCATTCCATTCGTGAAACTTCCGGCATTTGCCTTTGACTGTGGCTGGCGTACCATAATTCGGCTAACTGGTGCGGCCAAAGCCAGGGCGTTGATGTGTTCATCATTATGGCTGAAAATACCGCATGAATGGCCCTTGCCACCTTTTGCCAAGATCCGCTGTACGGTTGCTAGGGCATCGTCGAAAGTATGGTAGTGATAAAGAGACATCACCGTGGTCAATTTTTCACCTGAGAATGGGTGTTCCTTACCTATCTTTCCATGATTATCCACCATCAGGAATCTGATATTTTCAGGTATGGAGAAACCTGTTTCTCTTGCTGTTTGCTGTGGTGGACAGGCTATGGTTGGAAAGGTGCGGTTGCCGTTATGATCCCACATTGCCTTCTGAAGAAGCGATTTTTCCTTCTCACTACACAGATACCCACCCTCGGCCACAAGTGCCATGATCATATCCTCGTAAATTGAACGCTGAATTAGAATATTGCCATCAGCGGAACAGCCTGAGCCGTAATCCGAAGTCTTTGAAATTCGTATATTAGTAGCAGCAATATCTAGGTCTGCTGTTTCATCTATTACGATAGTAGAGTTGCCTGCTCCCACGCCATAGGCGGGAGACCCAGAACTGTATGCTGCCCGAACCATGGGTCTTCCCCCAGTGGCCATTACAAGGTCACATGTTTCCATCAGGTATTGAGTAAGAGGGATTGAGGGATTGCGAATAACCTGAAACAAATCCCGGGGAGCACCAAGCACATTGCAGGCTGTACGAATCATTTCCACCATTGCACTTGTTGTACCAGCAGTACGCGGATGAGGTGAAAAGATCACCGCGTCCCGTGCCTTCGCTGCAAAAATGGCGGTAACCGGTGGGGTAAGTGCCGGATTTGTCATTGGTATTAGCGAAGCAATAACACCGGCGGGTTTGGCATATTTCATGATTCCCCTTGCTTGGTCCTCTTCTATCAGACCGATAGATTTCTGGCGAAGTACGTCCCTTAGGACGCCCTGGATCTTGAACCGCTTGGCTGGACGCCCCTCCCGGTCGCCAATACCACTTTCATCCACCCCCATATAGGCTAGTCGGGTAAAGGTCTCCTCGTTTCCTGAATACCATCCGATTGCTTGGACTAGGCGGTCCAGCTTTTTCTGTGGCCAATTCTCGATTTTACCCATGGCATCCCGGGCACGGGACACCATATCGGAAATCATCTGCCTATCGTTGTCAGTGAGTTGTTTGTTCATTAAATTTTTTCTCAGAAATGGTTATGGTTCGGGCTTGTTTGCGACGTTGAGATCGGGATTTTCCAAATGATCTTTTGGCATGGACTAGGCAGCGGCGAGCATGTTCTTCATAGCCGAGTTCAAATAATCTGGTTCGATTGGGTAATTCAATAGAATAATCAACTTGAGGCATGCGTTCGATGATGCCGTTGAAGTCTATCCAACCTTCTCCCGGGTAAAGTCTTGCATCTCTGGCAAGCTGGATCATACCGACACGAGTATCGGCAATACCCGGTAGACAATCGGAAATGTGAATCATGTGAAAGAGTTCGGAAGGGACATGCAGGAGTTCACCAAGGTCAACTCGGCTCAGGTGCAGGTAGAGCGTATCAACTAGAATTCCACCATTTGGTCTGTCGGAAGCACGCACGATATCCAGCGCTTCATCAAGTGTTCGCAAGCGGGAGAAACTGGGAAATTCAAGATCCACTGTCAGACCATAGGGCAATGCCAGGTCGCAGGTCTCGCTGTAGACATCAATAAGATAATCTCGGTCGTCTCGGCTTTTGGTCCAGGCAGACATTATCAAGTGCTTGGCACCGATCTCACCGCCGATCTCCAGGGCTGGCTCAAAACTGGATGGATTGACATCTTCCGTAATCCTTGCCAACTCGATGTCCAGGACTTGAATACCCGTTGTTGCCAAGGCAGTCTTGAAGGCCTGCACCTGTGACGTGGTCATGGGAGATTCGGTAAATTCACCAGGCACTTTGATTGGGATAAAGCGTGGACTGACGGCATCGTAACCTGCTCGAGCAGCAATATAGACCAATTCAACCGGTGTTGCCCCAATCAATGTTAGGTGGGAAAGTGAATAAATTGGGTCTTCTCGTACCTGGTCAGCGGATTTGGGCATTTTGTTCGTTCAAGATATTATCTGTAATTATCTATATAATCATATAAATTACTAAATACCATATATTTTTAAAAATAAATATTTTTAATGAACTTTTGTCCAATTACCCCCATTCTGGTTTGAGCGAACTGCTGCTTCAATGAATTGTACTCCTTGGGCACCCTCGCCAACAAGAGGGAAATCACACCAACCCACAGGTAATTGCAAACCGTCATTCCTGGCGGCAACAGCCATAGCAATCTCCGAGTAGAGATTTGCCCAGGCTTCAATAATTCCCTCGGGGAAACCACGACCAGTACGAACCAGACGTTCGGTTGCCTTGCTGACACCGTGACCGTGTCCCCGCGTGATAATCTGATCAGGTTGGCCAAACCGATAATATCGGAGTTGTTCGGAGTTTTCCAGATCCCATTCTACCCCACCTTTGGATCCATAAATCCGTAAAAGCAAGCCACCACGCTTGCCAGGAGCCAGCCGTGTCGCCATTAAAGTACCAGGTATTTTTCCAGCATAGCGAGTGGACATGAACACGGTGTCATCCAGCAATTTGGGTGTCCCGCAAACATGAAATTCTGCCCTTAGGTCAGTCAAGGGCAAGCCAGCTACAAAACTCGCTAGATGGGCAGCATGGGTACCGATATCACCAACACAGCTTGTCTTACCAGAAATTTCGGGATCAAGTCGCCACTTCACATGCGAAGCTTCGGCTACATCTTCAGGAATCATCCAATCCTGGAGGAATTCTACATGGATCTGGTTAATTTTTCCTAATCCGCCTTTTGCGACGATTTCACGTGCCTGCCTGATCATCGGAAAACAGGACATGACATAACCCACACCAAACACACAACCACTTTTATCAACCAATTCCACCAATTTTTGGGCTTCACTGACTAAATTAGTGAGGGGCTTGTCACAAATAACATTGATTCCCGCATCAAGAAACGCTTCCGATGCCGAGAAGTGTACGTTGTTCGGGGTAGTAATCATTACGGTATCCACTCCATCAGGAAGTTTGCTTTCAACCTTGGCCATTTCTGCGAAAGAGGAGTAGTTGCGCTCCGAGGAAATAAGCCACTCTTTTCCTCGTTCACGGGAGCGTACTGGATCAGAAGAAAGAGCACCCGCAACAATTTCCCACAGGCCAGTCATCCTAGCAGCCATGGCCTGGGTTGCCGCGATTCGCCCTGCACCTATTACACCTAGCCTTAATCGGCGGTTCAGCCTTGGATAGGGACCGCTGAAGTCAATCTCTTTAGGTAGTAATTTCTCCACCATCTGAATCTCCTGTTTTGGGAATGTTTGCATTTTCTGGTAGGATTTCCACTGCTAGGAAAATTCCTTCAGTAATTGTTTCGTATTGGTGCCAGGGATAGTTTCCCAGGGAATCATACATCGGTCTATGTGTGTTACCGGGTGCCATTGTCTCTTCCATGTAGACCGTTGCCGGGTCGCGCTCCCTGCATTGCTGCATCTTGCCATAACCAACAATCTGGGTGTGAACTTCGCGAAATCTTGGTACTGGACAAAATGGGTGATCTCTATGCAAGCCGACATTCAGTGGTACCGAGGCCGAGTGATAAAATGTAAGACCCAAATTACCAACAAATACCTTGGGTGACGTGTAATGTTCTACCCCTTTTAATCTCTCCTCACCTCGGACCTTATAGGCAGTTGGCCAAGCCAGCCGTATTTTAGCACAGAGAATCTCGTCTTTCTCATCTGTGTCAAATCGATTGATGAGGACCGTACGGTCGGTATCATGTAACGTGATATTGCTAAAAATCGCCGATTGTAAGTGATTTAGTTGCTGGTTTTCTACCTTGACTGGTTTTGTCGATAGGTTCAGTACTATGGTTGGGCTTGTGACTTTTATGGATGCTTCACCTGACACAAGCCGCAACCCTAGAAAAGGTTTCCCTATATCAATGTGATGGATAGACATAAATGTTCAATCCGCTAAAATTAGACTATTCCGGCAGAAGTTTTCAGGTAGTGGTTTCGGCCGCTTACAGGAACTTTTGATATCTTGATATTGTCCATCTCGGTTGGCCCTATTGATAGCATCCATGACTTCAAAAATATGAAAAGCCAATTCACCACTTGCGCGTACGGGACGGTCATCACGAACTGCCATAACTAGGTCCATCAGACCCACTCCACGACTATCCTGTTTGAATCCATGGTCGTTTTCAATCAATTGCCACTCATCACGTCCCCCAGGTGGTGGCTGATATGGCCAACGGGTAGTTTCTCGAGTTCTTAACCATATCGGACCGTCAAAAATGTTTGCACCGTGCACCGGGTTTGGATCTGGAATTGTGATCACCCCTTCCTCACCATAAATTTCTAAACGAGGTGCTTCACTGTCCCAAACATCAAAGCTTGTAGTCATTGACCCTATGACCCCACTAGAGAACTCCAACAGGCTCAGAGTATGAGTATCAACCTCAACCTTCATCCATTCCCCATGGCGTGGTCCATTCTCGATCTGACGTTGCTCAAAGGCTCTGTTGGTCATACCGGCAACCCGGGAAATAGGTCCTAGACAAAACACCATTGCAGTCAGATAATATGGACCCAAATCCAACAATGGACCTCCTCCGATGCCATAATAAAAATCTGGGTTGGGGTGATGACGTTCGGTGCCATGTGTTCCGACATGGACCATTACCCCAGTAGGACGACCAATTGCACCATCATCAATCAATCGTCGAATAGTTTGCCAGCGATTACCAAGAAAAGTGTCTGGTGCATTACCCAGTTTCAATCGTTGTGCTTTGCTTAAATTCAGCAGTTCTTGCCCATCTTCAAGATTGGTAACAAATGGTTTTTCTGAATAGACATGTTTGCCAGCATTCAATGCCTTCCTAGTGATTAGTGCATGTGCTGTGGGTACAGTAAGGTTTAGGATATAATCATTAGAGCTGTCCTCTATTATTTCATCAACAGAACAAGCTTTTGCAATACCATGTTTAGCGGCTTTAGCCCGACTTTCATTGATGTCCAGGCTGGCACAGGAAACCACCTCAATTCCGGGAATTCCGGCTAAGGTCTGTAGGTAAATGTCACTGATCCGCCCACACCCGATCAGACCGACACGGAAGTTCATATTGGTTTTATTTCTCAATGTTCTGGGCCTCATACAAAGGGAGGTATTGGGGAGGCATCGGGCCCTTGTTACGACCACCCTGTTCCATTTGCTCCCAAGTATGTGCGAGTATTCCAACCGACCGCGACAGACAAAACAACCCCTTTGCTAATGGAGGAGAAAAGCCGAGTTCACAAAAGATTACCGCCGTTGCCCCATCGATGTTCATTGCTATGGGGCGACCGATGCGGTGGTGGAGTTCAGATTGGATAGCTTCGGCAATGTCGGCAAACTGGCCTGAAACTGTATCCTCCAAAGTTGCCTCCCGAACAAGCGCCATCAACCTAGGGGCGCGGGGGTCTACCGGCTTGTGAAAGCGATGACCAAAGCCTGGGATAATCTTCCCGTGGTCAATTTGCCATTGATCTAGCTCTGCTACAACAGCATCATGTAATTCTACACCCATCTCGATTTGCCCTGCAATTTGGTAATAGAGAACTGCACACGATTCCCCTGCCCCACCATGTACATCCCCCAACATGTTGACCGCTGTTGCCATAACATTGTTGATACCCACACCACAAGTTGCAGCCATGCGAGCTGCAGCTATTGATGGAGCCTGAGGGCCATGGTCGACACCCGCAACAAGCGCAGATTCCAATAATACTGCCTGTCTAATATCAGGCAGGGAACCCCTTAACATCATCCATATCATCTGGGTAAAGCTTACATTACCGATGAGGTTCTCAATCGGATGACCTTGCAGAGTAATCTGTCCGGGCTTCATATCAATAATTGAGGTCCGCCACCAGTAAGAGAGGTCTTTTTCAGAAGCAGTTTCATTCATCAGGTTGTTGATCCTAAACTTAGTGGTTTCTAAATGTCTTGATGTATTTCATGGCTCTGCAGAAGCTAGGATGTGGCCCACAGGCCTTTCATCCAGCAGTGGCAAGAGGATTGGTCTATATCCCTTAGGCTGCTCATTAAAGATGACCTGTTGATGGCTTGCGTTACACACAATGGGTTAGGAGGTCTGTCCACTTTTGAAATCAGGTCAGTTGCGAGAATTAACAGACATTTGTGGCTGCTTCTTGTTGGGCTGCCAACCTGACCGAAGCATTGCGAGCTCCATATCCGGAGTATCCCCCACAACGCTGGACGATCTCAAAGAAAAATCCCTGAAATATGGGACGGCTATAGATCTGGAAATATTCCCCTTTGTCCTGTCGGTCATATAAAATGCTGCAGGTCCTCAACCTCTCTACCAATTCCTTATCAAGACCGAACATTGCCTGTACATGATCATAGTAATTTGAAGAAATTTTAAGTCGCTTAAATTCAGACTCGTCCAAACGTTTCGAGGTCTCAAAGATATCATCCGTCAGAAAGGCAATATGCTGAACACCTGCACCAAAGCGTTCTTGGAGAAACGAGGCAGCAAATGTATTCTGCCCTTCAACACCATTTAAGTTGAGCCTAACCTCCCCTTCAGGACTTTCAATCGCCTGACTATGAACCACCCCTGAGGGATCGGCCACTTCAAAGATAGAAGATTTGCTGGTTTCAAAAGTTGATATGTAATACAGAAGCCAGCTCTGCATTTCCTTATATTTCATGGTCTGGGATAAATGGTCAATACGGCGAATACCAGCTGGTTGAGTGGTACTGATATTTGCCACCGGGTTGAATTCGATATCCCAAACCCGGTGGAGGTTGGAATTCTCATCAATGAAATGAACTACATTCCCCCCTACTCCCTTGATGGCGGGTATATCCAACTCGCCGCTAGCAACAGGTTGTGAAAATCGAGGTGTCCCCAGCATCCGTGCACGTTTCACTGTTTGCGCTGCATCATCCACACGAAGACCGAGGTCACAGACAGTCGGTCCATGAGTTACGAAAGCCTTATGTGCATACCCCTTGTTCTCCTTGTTTACAATAATGTTGACAGAACCCTGTCGCCATAGTTCAACCGATTTCGAAACATGGTGTCGTTCCATTCTGAAGCAGGAAGTTGACAGTAGATCGGTTAAAGCGGTGGCATTCTTCTCATCAACAGCGAATTCAATAAATTCGAAACCTGAAGTGTTGACACGAGGTGGAAGGTCAGGAATATCAAAATTCAGATCGCGATTATTACGTGATACATCGTCAAGCAAATTCACCAGTGCACGGTATCCATCTCGGGCCAAGGTACGATCACTCGGGCGAGGACTTTGTTCATTGACGAGGGAAATCGACCATACACCGGAGTATCCCTTGTCTGCTAACACCTTAACGAAGCCAGTCAAGTTTAAAATACCCTGTCCGGGAAGTAAGGAATCACCATGCGCAGTTCTGGTGGCAAATGGTCCAAACCTTGATGCATCCGACAGTTGAACGTGAAAAATTCGGTCTACCGGAATGTGATTTAATTTCGCCGGTTTGGCTCCACCTACCAAAGACAAATAACTGCTTAATGCCAATCCCAAACTCGGGTTATCGACTTCGTTTATAATTTCCAGTGATTGTTCTTCAGATTTAATGAATCCTGCCCATGGAACTGCCAAGTAGGCAAGCCGAATACCACGTTTGCCAGCTCGTTCAGCTGCTTCAGCTAGATCGTTGACAATATTACAATCTTCATCAGGGACAGTAGCGGAAGCCTCAACTAGCAACATCGTGGTACCAAGTTCCTCCATCAGGTCAAACTTTCGTTCCAGTCGATCAAAGGTCTGAATTCTACTCTGACCTGTCCAACCTTCTAAGTTTTGGAAGGGATTAAGCAGAATGATTTTAAGCTCAAGGTCCTTGGTAAGTGCTCGTAATTCTACAGATGTTTTTGGATAGCCTATGAAATCGGGTTCATACAGTTCAACACCAGAAAAACCTGCTTCGGCTATATCTGTTAATTTGGCTCTGAGCCCTCCTAACAATGAAGCGGTCGAAATTGTGAGCATTTCAGCCTTGGTAGCCAAAAACCCTTGGTAACCACAACACGATATCTGGAACAAGTATCATCAGGAGTAATGCTAAGATAAGTACAGCTAGGAAAGCCCAAATTTCTTTGATAATCTCACGCAAGGGTATTTCAGTCACAGCGTTGATTACAAATAGAAGTATACCGTATGGTGGTGTTATTAAACCAATCATTGAGTTTACAACAACAAGGACGCCAAAATGTACGAGGTCAATTTCCAAGGCTACGCATGTGGGAATGAAAAGTGGTACAATCACCAGGATGATTGTTGTTGCATCAAGCAGACAGCCAAGAATTAGGATAAGTAGGTTAACGGCAATCAGGAAAACGATCGGATGGATATTGGTTTCAGCAAGAACCGCAGAAATCGATTGGGGTATTTGTTCCTGGATGATGATGAAATTAAGTATGAATGCACCACCAATGACCACTCCGACAGATGCCGATGACCTGGCACTATCAACGAATACTTGATAAAGTCTTTTAGCTGATATGGCCCGATAGAACAGACCAGCAAGAAACAGGGCATAAAATGCGGCCACAGCAGCAGCTTCAGTTGGAGTGGTGACTCCGCCATAAATACCATATAGAAGAATGGCTGGCATGAGAAGTGCAGGAAAGGCATTCACCGTTTTGGACGGCAATTCACGTAGCGGAATCGGTTCTTCAAGGGGAAAATTACGTTTTTTTGCAATGAAGTAGTTCATTGTCATCAAAACAATACCCATGATTAACCCCGGCAGAATTCCGGCTAAAAACAATGAACCGATAGATGCATTGGACACGAGGGCATAAAGGACCATAGGAATTGAGGGTGGAATTATCGGCCCGATAGTCGCTGATGCCGCCGTGATGGCTGCCGCATAACCACGGCTGTAACGACCATCCTTGGTCATCATACCGATTATAAGCTTCCCAATGCCAGCAGCATCAGCAACTGCAGAACCTGACATTCCTGAAAAAATGAGTGAAGCCACGACATTAACATGTCCAAGGCCTCCCCTAAATCGACCAACCGCGGCAACACAGAAACTGAGCAGACGATCTGTGATAGTACCAGCATTCATGATGTTGGCAGCGACAATGAACAATGGTACTGCCAGTAGGATGGTGCTTTTGTAAAATCCTTGCAGGATTTTTTCACCAGCAAGGGCAACATCAAGTCCTGCAAAACCTAAATAAGCTACCGAACCAAGTAGGATGGAATATCCTATGGGCGCTCCTATTCCAGCCAGTGTGAATATGGTTACAAGGGAAATAAGGAGTTCAAAGCTCATGATTTTAGTTCTTCATCATTTTCGTCCTTGCTAGCCTCAAGAACATGCTCAAGTTCAACTTTGGGAGGTCCAGTTTTGGATATGGTTATGATTTGCCATGCATATCGAATGATGACTGCGATCATGAATACCGCATAGATTGAAAAGACTTCACGCAACGGAAGCTTGTTACCAGTGAAGGGATTACGAACCGTTGCGGTTTTACGGATCTTCATCCAATCGATATATTCCCAAGTTGGTAAAAACGCATAGAGCATTCCGACCACAATTGCGGCGGCGGCAATTATTGCCATGATTTGACGTACTTTATGCGGTACGGACAGATATATGATATCGAAACGTACTTGATCCTGTTCCCTGACAACAAAGGCACAACTGAAGAAAATTACCCAAACCCACAGGATTCCAATAAATTCAAGTGTCCAACCAGCGGGTGTGAAAAAGTATCTTAGGACAATCTGCAATATGAAGACAAGGAAAATTGCCGCCAACATAGTAGCGGCAATCGCTTCAGTTATCGTATTGAACCATTTCGTTAATTTAATCAAAGCGGTTCACCACTCAGCTATTTCTCCCTTGGTCAATTACCAAGAGAATTGATAGCTTCTAGAACTCCCTCCGGCCATGATTTCGCAAATTCAGAACCAATATATTGTGCCTGGACATGGCTTCGGAACGCTGCAAGATCGGGCTCGTATACCTCTAACCCCTGCTCTTTCAGAAAGGCAACCAGACTGTCTTCAAGTTCCAACTGCTTCTGGCGACCACTTTCGGCTGCTGCATCAGCGGCCTGCTGCATGGTAGCTTGCTGTTCAGGTGTTAAATTGTCCCAGAATTCCTTGGAAATGGCAATGTAGTTCAGGTCCACCAAATGTGAGGTTAGGATGATCTGCTTGGTAACCTCATAGAACTTTGCATCTACAACAGTTGGTAAGGGGTTATCCTGCCCATCTACGGCACCAGTTGACAACGAGGTATAGACTTCTGAAAAGGCAATAGGAGTAGGAGCTGCGCCTAAAGCACTGCCAAGAAACTGCCAGGCATCCGTACCGGGCATACGCAAGTTTACACCTGCCAGGTCGGCCGGAGTCATAACAGTCAATTCATCCTTACTTTGTCGAAGGTTGACATGCCTGCGACCGAGATACATAACTGACAACAACTTGACACCCAATTCGTTTTCAGTTGTTTCCTTGAAAGAATCCATCAAGGGGTCATTGAAGACCGCTACCTGATGCGCCGCATCTTGGTGCACATAGCCGGTGGCAAAAATTGAGAACTCAGGAAAAAACTGTGCGAGTTCTTGGGCAGATGCAATTGACATTTCCAGGTTGCCCCGTGAAATGGCATCAAGTTCAGTGCCTTGGGCAAACATGGTACTATTGTAACTTGGTTTGAAATCTATAAAATCAGCCACCATCGGTGCAAAAACTTCAACCATGGCAACCGATCTTTGGTCGGTTTCCGATCCAGAAGTTGCCATTCGTAATTCGATCTTGTCAGCAGCCCAACTATTACTGGCAAATACTGCAATTGCACCTGCAGCAATAACCATTGTTAGCATCACTTTACGTGTAAATTTGGATATCATGATCAATCTCCGTTAAATCCAATATTATATTATTTTTATTAAAATACCTGATATTTTAATTATTGCAATAATAATTACAATCTTCTGAGATATTATTTTAACGATTTAGAATTTTAGTCAAGCATTTGGATCAAATATCGTCCACCGCTACGACTTGGCCATTGATACATGATGCCTGTATTGCCTCAATAACCTTTACTGTTTGCAAACCCTCTAGTCCCGGTACCAACGGGTCGGCAGTTTTCTTAATTACTTCGGCAAAATGTGCCACTTGGTTAACCAATGGGTCAGATCCTTCCCTAGTCAAAGTCGTTGCCGAGATGGGCGTCCACCAGTCTCGCAGTCCATTCCGATGGGTCCAGAGTCGTAAATCTGGCAATGATAACGACCCGTGAGAGCCACCAATAAATATACTACTCTCACCTGTTGGAGGATAGATGGGGTACTCCCGTGAGGTCAGTTCCCAGCTCCAGGGTGCTACGATACTGTCCGAGAGAGTAATCGTACCAATGGCGCCATTGCAGAATTTCAATACTGCAGCAGCGACATCTTCATTTTCGAACCCCCGGACAGAAGGGGTTGATTGGGCTTGTACTGTCTCAACTTCACCACAGAGATATCGAATCAGATCAACATCATGGACCAGATTGACCGAGATAGGCCCTGCCCCATTTCTTTTGCGCCACGGTGCTTTTTTAAAATAGTCATCTGGCTTATAAAACCATGTACTTACGTGTACAGCTCGTACTCTTCCAATATCGCCGGCAGTAATTACATCACGGGCTTTTTGGATCAGTGGATTATACCTTCGATGATGTCCTACCAGCAATACCACTCCGGCTTCTTCTGCCGCCGAAACCAGCTTTTGCGATTCACTGGAAGTGGTTCCCAATGGTTTTTCGACCAATAAAGGGCAACCATGCTTAACACAAACGAGTCCCTGTTCAATATGCAACTTTGTGGGGACTGCCAGGATCACACCGTCCGGAGATACTTCATTAAACAAATCTTCCAATGAATTCAGGCATGGAAGATTACGCTTCTCCGCATAATTTCGACCATGTTCTTCAGGGTCAACAACGGCACAAAGAGAAACACCTGGTAATTTATCAATGGCATCTGCATGACGCCTACCAACCAACCCAATACCTGCTATTGCCAAGTTAATAATATCTGTCAAGAAGGTATTCCAAGTAGCAAATGTGTATTGATATGCATTGACTGGTAAATCCACAAAGATATAAGATACAGAAAAACAGTGCTTAATATCTGATTTATTATAAAAAAACAGATAAAACTAGATAAAGCATATAAAATAAATCTGATAACTTACCAGTCGCCACCGGTAGAAAATTTCTCCATGTTAGCTGGTCCTAGATACTAAAGTTATTGATCTACTGATTGAATACTGTTCTGGATTAAAACCAATGTAACTACTCATGTAGTCTAAATACTCCTTGATTCTTTTTTTTTTCTAGATTCCAGCAGTATCTTTCTAAATACTGTTTCCAATCGGCAAATAAATGTCGAGCAGTATACTATAAATAATTTAAGACACGTCTCTCCTACGCAGCTTTGCTGTCCGAAGTATCCAAGTTAAAGGAACTGATTGTTGACCTTACGGGAAAGTACAATCTGGTAGTAGCCAAGCACGACCGTTATGAACCGAGCATGCTTTGATAAAGGCCCGCCTGACGGAGTATGAGCATCGTCTCAGCAAGACTATCCTAATGCCTACAAGTCTTAACTTGCATTCCCCAGGAATTAGGGGTTTGGGAGCATTTGTCGGCATTATAAAGTTGTCGGCATTAGATGGAACATGCGTGGTAAACCGTCGACTGGTTAAGAACTCATGGCATGGTCAATCGGTCAAGCAAAAAACTTTACCGCGGAAAACAACACGTTTTGCCTGTTCGGATAACGCGACCATCCATCTTCGCAAAACCGCGACACCTGATGAAATCCAAACCAAGGTCTATCAGGACATGGGACGATCACCACCACCAAGGAATGGACGCAAAGTCAGTGGTTTGACCGGGAATTGATGCGGTAAAAGGCGGGATGAAACCCGCACAACACTCAGAACATAATTGAGGTACTCAAGTGCCGGAAGTGCCACTTAATAGTGCCGCTTGAATTTTAATACCCACCCCCATTTCTATTGACTTTTGAGCACTTAATGTTAAAGATGGGTTGGGGCTGTAAACAAAAAGCACATTGGAGAGCGTCACAAGAAATCTGGCATGCGGTGGGGAATGGAAGGAGGTCATGCAGGATTGAGTTTCCGTTCTTTGTTGAAATCCAACCGATATGGTCAGGCTTGGAATTGGATTGTGAAGGAGATTGAAAATCGAAACCCGGTCAATGATAACTGGAAAGAGAATTATGAGAAAAAGGCTGCGTAAGTTGATTAAATTATCGCAATCTGAGACTCGCACCCGATGCACACATCAAGTTGAAGTTTCTTCGTCCATCAATACAATGATGTTGGGATACTAGTGTTTAATCTCCCTTAAAATGACGGTTCATAATCCTCGCCATCATCCAGCTCGTGTGGTGCCGGTGTCGGTGCTACATGCGTCGCTTGATAAATCATATCGTACGTCTCACTCCCCTCCTTGGTCATCTCTAAGGGAAGCCGATTGCGATGGTCACGTATTTGAGGGTCCGCTCCCTTATCTAAGATCAGCTGGGTAATCTCAACCCAATCATTCTGAGCACTTAAATGGAGGGGTGTCCGACCCCAATCATCCACAGCATTGATATCAGAGCTAGGCGTTAATTGGTTCATGACTTTAGTTTTATCGCCTATACACACACAACTATGCAGAGATGTTCCTGTTTTCGCCACAGCAAAGGACTGAAGCGAGGGGATTGGGCATTTAAAAGTATCTCCAGGACCGTCAGGGTCGGTGTCAATAAAACCGTGGTGCAGAAGGTAATTGAAATTCAGATCTGGCAACTTTCTTGAAGAGATGGCAAGTTCCCAGTGGGGCTTATTGACGATGCGATTTATCGCGATATCTATGTCAAACGACTGATTTGAATCTGTTCCGAGTTTAGCCATGATTCCACCAATGATTTGAGATGCTTGATCATAACTCCCAAATCGCTGCAAATAGTATTTGCAACGGATTTCTGCCGCACGATGCTTCACAATCCGAGGATTGACAGATGCTAAATCACCATGATGTGTCAAGAGCTGTTCACCTACCGCTGCTTGCGCGTTTTGCACATGCTTGGGCCACCCATCCGCCCAACCCGTAATGCGTTCTGACCACGCGTTGGTCACTTCAGGAGTGGAAGTAATATTGAAATAGTCCACAAACTTGGTAAAGGACTCCTTAATCTCATCACGGGCTAAGGGAGGTAATTGATGCTCAGAATCACTGGCAAGACGCGATATTTTACGCTCTGATAGAATGCCCAGACTCGATGATAACCCGGCCATGATTGGCAGTATTGGCAAACCGTTACTCCCAGTATGAAGCCGTAAAAGAACACCAGCATCCTCCTTGGATACCCCTTGGATTTCGTCAATCATAAGTATGATTGATAGTCCCTTGGGAATGATGGGGTCGGTTGAAGTGGTTTCGTGAATTCCACGCGAAAAACCTTCAACTGAAACACGCGCGAGTGATTTGAGAGAATTTCGAACAGTATTCTTGACACCATCAATCGTTAGGAAAGGAAGGAGCTCTGATATTGTATCATGAATTCGTCTACCAAGATAATCAAAGGATAAGTTTTCTGGGCCGTTGAGCATAACCGGAATGGTTTTGGGACCCGGAGTGTCGTTGTTCAGCTGGTCAATGCAGTTTTGCCTGATTTTTTCTAATAGTGAGGATTTACCAATCCCAGGTGCTCCGTAAATGACTTGCGTCATTCCATTGGCAACTCCACTGACGTTTTCTTCGTGACGTTGCACAATCGTTTGATTCAATTTATCAATTTTCTTTTGGTACACTTCCCGACCAACGAAAAAGGGATTGATGACCCGGTCTCTAGAATTTATGAATTGGTCTAGTTCTTTGGCTTTGAATGCATCGGGCATAACTCACTCCTTTTAATTGAACTATACACTAAGTGGTTAGAGGATGCACAACATTTAACCTTGAGGGTTGAGATCAATGTCAAACACTAGAGAAAGTTAAAAGGGTACTTCTTTCTTGACAATGTGCCGCGGTTCCCTGATTTCCAATAACCGATTGATACCATTTATATCCCTCGCAACCAATTACAAAGTCGGTTAGTGAAAAAAGGGGATTACAAATTTAACTATGCTTAATCAGAATCTTACTTGATTTTGTTCAATCAACCTGTTTGTAAGTTAGTTTGGAGATAATGGCGGAGACGAAGGGATTCGAACCCTCGAGACGGTTTCCCGTCCACTCGCTTAGCAGGCGAGCGCCTTAAACCACTCGGCCACGTCTCCGTGTGAACACTTAAACTAGTTTTGGCATTTTTGAAGAAAGCAGCTCCAATTTATTTTTCAACACTCAAAATCAGCACTATTGAATGAGTTAAATGGCAATAGTGATCGTGGGCATTATTTGTTTAGTCGGCCACTCCTAATCCTGTGACTAAACTTCAAAATACAGACCATTAGATTTTACCAGTCCTTAAAAATCACTGTGGTTTAAATTACATTGTGGCAGACGGCGTTATGATTGAGGTCAATGATGAAAAAAGACTTGAATAATTCAACTCACTTTAATTGGCAAGACCCATTGTCTTTAGCCGACCAACTCACTGAAGATGAGATTATGATCCAAGATGTGGCGAGAGCATTTTGTGATGCTGAGCTTCGTCCAAGGGTTGTTGAGGATTACCTCAATGAATCAACCAGCAAAGAATTATTTAAGCTCATGGGTAAAGCCGGATTGCTTGGAGTGACTTTGCCGCAAATTTACGAAGGTTCCGATGCGAGCTATGTCAGTTATGGGCTTGTCGCTAGAGAAATCGAACGCATAGATTCGGGTTATAGATCTATGATGAGTGTCCAATCTTCACTCGTAATATACCCCATTTTAGCATTTGGCAGTGAAGAACAAAAAAAACAGTATCTCCCTCAACTCGCTTTAGGCGAACTCGTGGGTTGTTTTGGATTGACTGAGCCAGAGGCGGGGTCTGACCCAAGTGGTATGAGTACCATTGCAACGAAAACTAATGACGGGTATGAAATAAGCGGAACAAAGACTTGGATATCTAACTCACCGATTGCAGATGTTTTTATTATTTGGGCAAAATTAGATTCACCGGATGGACCAATAAGAGGATTCATTGTTGACCGAGATAATAAAGGAATTTCAACACCAAAAATAGAAGGTAAATTATCTCTCAGGGCTTCGATTACTGGGAGCATTGTTTTGGATAAAGTGCGTGTCTCGGAGGATTCATTGTTACCCTATGCTTCTGGACTGAAAGGGCCATTCAGTTGTTTGAACCGAGCTCGATACGGAATTGCATTTGGAACAATGGGAGCAGCAGAAGAATGCTGGTTTATTGCAAGAAACTATGGCCTTGATCGAAAGCAATTTGGACGCCCATTAGCTCAAACGCAGTTATATCAGAAAAAATTAGCCGATATGCAGACCGAAATTACTATTGGCTTACAGGCGACTTTACGGGTTGGACAAATTATTGACCGCAGCCAATTTGCTCCAGAAATTATTTCAATTGTCAAACGCAACAACGCCGGCAAGGCTTTGGAGATTGCTCGTACAGCTAGGGATATGCTTGGTGGTAATGGTATTCAGGCCGAGTACCATGTGATGCGTCATGCTCAAAATTTAGAGACTGTAAACACATACGAGGGAACGCATGATGTCCATGCACTCATTTTAGGTCGGGCTCAAACTCACTTGCAAGCTTTCTACTGAGCTTCAGTAAGTATCAATTATCCCTATTTTTACTGCAATACAAGTTTTCATTGATCCCCAGAAAACGCTGCTTTGCTCATACGGTACCGATAAAGCAGTTTCAAATTGATGGAGATGAAATTAATTTGCAGAAATGAGAGGTTTCTTCTGAACCGAAGGTTTTTTCTGGGCATTCGGAATTATGGTGAATTTAAGTTCACCTTTGCTTAGATTGATTTTAACCACTCCACCTTTAACTAATTTTCCAAACAGTATTTCATCAGCAAGCGGCATTTTAATTTTCTCCTGGATCAAGCGGGAGAGCGGTCGAGCACCCATTTTTGCATCATAACCTTTCGTGGCTAACCACCCACATGCTTGCTGACTGATTTCAATCTGAACATTACGGTCAATAAGCTGACCCTCAAGCTGGGAAATAAACTTTTGTACCACTTTGATGATCGTTTCATCTTTTAATGGCTTGAAGTTGATAATCGCATCCAACCGATTGCGAAACTCTGGGGCAAACAATTTTTCAATCGCAACTTGGTCTTCACCTTCACGGCTTTCCCGCCCAAAACCAAGTGCAGCTTTCGACAATTCACGAGCACCGGCATTTGTTGTTAGGATGATTATGACATTCCGAAAATCAATGGTCCGTCCACTATGGTCCGTTAATTTACCATAGTCCATAACTTGCAGTAGAATATTCGCCACATCGGGATGAGCTTTTTCAATTTCATCCAAGAGGACCACAGAATGAGGATTCTCATCAACTCCATCAGTGAGCAAGCCACCTTGGTCAAATCCGACATAACCTGGAGGTGCACCAATAAGTCTTGAGACAGTATGTTTCTCCATAAATTCGGTCATATCAAACCTCAGGAGTTTAATACCGAGGTTATCAGCAAGTTGTCGAGCCGCTTCTGTTTTACCAACTCCAGTCGGTCCGGCAAATAGATAAGATCCAACTGGTTTCTCGGTATCTCGAATACCTGCGCGGCTTAACTTAATGGCACTGGTTAATTCCATGATAGCTTTGTCTTGACCAAAGACAATCATTTTCAAGTTTTTCTCAAGATCACCGATAACCACAGAATCAGTTTTTGTGAGTTGCTTGGAGGGGATACGAGCAATGACCGCAAGAACATCTTCAATCTCCTTAACGCCTATGGTTTTGCGTCTTTTTGACTCCGCTCTAAGCCGATTTGAGGCACCGGCTTCATCAATCAGGTCAATCGCCTTGTCTGGAAATCGCCGATCACTCAGATAGCGACCCGATAATTCAACAGCCGTTTTCAAAGCATCAAAGGTGTAGCGAACAGCGTGGTGTTCCTCAAGGATTGCTTTGATCCCTTTGAGAATTTTTAGGGTTTCATCATGTGTCGGTTCTGGGACATCAATTTTTTGAAACCGTCGGGATAGAGCGCGATCTTTTTCAAAATGCTTCTTATAGTCTTTGTGGGTAGTTGAGCCGATACATTTCAGGGTACCATTTTGGAGGCTTGGCTTCAATATATTAGACGCATCAATTGAACCATTGCTTGTGGCTCCTGCTCCAACAATTGTATGCACTTCATCAATGAACAAAATTATTTTAGGTTTCTTTTGGATTTCGGCCAAGATGTTACTTAATCGTTCTTCAAAATCGCCTCGATAACGCGTTCCTGCCAAAAGAGTACCAAGGTTCAATGAGTAAATCGTATAATCCTTTAAAACTTCAGGAACTTGTCCTTCATAAATTTTGCGCGCCATACCCTCGGCAATAGAGGTTTTTCCGACTCCTGGGTCCCCGACTAATAAGGGATTATTTTTATTGCGACGAAGAAGCGTTTGAAAGCATCGTTGGAGCTCCCTTTCCCGACCAACGAGTTTATCAATCTGGCCCTGCTTTGCTTTTTGATTGAGATTGACACAAAACTGCGCAAGGGCTGATTTTTTAGCTTCAGCCTTATCACCCTTAGCAGCTTTCCGTTTCATTTTTGGTTCGGGCAACGTTGAATCATCGGCCAAATCAAATGGACCCCGTCCTGGGTCTGGTGCTAAGCCATGAGAAATAAAGCGGACAATGTCATAGCGGCTTAAGCCGACTGATTCCAATACATCCCGGGCATGGCTATGCTTCTCAGAGTAGATCGCGACGAGGATATCAATCCCACAGACTATGTCTTTACGCCCTGCACCCTGTACATGATAAGTCGCACGATTGAGAACTTTCTCAAAGCTCGTGGTTGGACTGAGACTCCCTTTTTGATTAGTCGGGTCAGGCTGAAAATTTTCCCAATCTTCAAAATCTAAATTGGGGTAGAGGAACTTTAATACCATGACCCGAACAACAGCCGGGTCAACGCCACAAGCTTTGACGGTATCTTTGGTTATTTGTTCTTCAAGGATCGCCAGTAATAGGTGATCAAGCGTAAGATATTCATCCTTGTGGCTGATCGCAAAATACTGGATTTTTCCGATCGCTTCTCCAAGTTCTGCTGATAGTTTTGGCAAGTGTAGGCCCCTAAATTTGGCGTTTGTTATTGGTAATAATTCATCCCGACCAAGTGCATATTGTGGTAATTTGCATCTACAATTCGTTCGTCCTAATTCTTATCACGTATCTATTATATAGCTTCAATAATGAGATAATAAAACTTTCCTTTTAATAATTGAAGAACTAAACCAAATTCTAGACATTAAAATGTCGCAATATAATGTGTTTTATAATTTAGCACTTGCCTAGAAATTATCCTTTCTCGTTCGAATTTCGGCAAAGACTTCAACATTGTTAGCATCTTCCATATTAAGCAATCTCTTAACTTCGGGTTGATTCGCTCGTAAGAACGGATTTGTTTTGAGCTCTTCTTTGAGAGATGAAGGAACTGTCGGTATACCTTTTGAACATTTTTCTTCTTCCCGCTTAATCCGGGCAATTAAATCCGGGTTGTTTGGTTCAATTGTGATCGCAAAGCGACCATTTGCAAGAGTGTACTCGTGCCCGGAATAAATGATTGTTTCTTCGGGAAGCTGAGCCAGTTTGGACAAACTCGTCCACATCATCGGAAATGTCCCCTCAAAGACCCTGCCACACCCCAATGCCATAAGTGAATCAGCCGTAAAGGCAGCACCTTTTGTGATATAAGCAAGATGCCCGATGGTATGGCCGGAAACATCAATAGCCTGAAACTCTTGACCACAAATAGTGAATGTTTGACCGTCTCTGATAGCCACATCAAGTTTCGGCAGCCGTGAGTTATCATCTTGATTTCCATAGATAGTCGGGTTAAATTCCTGAATAAGAACATCAATTCCTTCAACATGATCTATATGGTGATGTGTTATTAAAATTGTATCAAGTTTCCATCCTCGTTTATTGATTTCGTTAATTATCGGTTGACTCTCTGGGGCGTCAACCAAAGCTGTTTCATCGGTTGATTCGTTGTGAATAAGGAAGGCGTAATTGTCGCTTCGACAAGGTATAGTCAGAACTGTGAATGACATGATGACTCCTGCGGTCAAAAAATGTGTTTGTATCTATTAGTATAGTTGAAGAAAGTAGTTACCTTGCTGATAAATGTAACGCAACTGGAAAATTTTTACTCTGGTACTGAGCTCGGACAAACTGTCAGCCAGTCACTTGCCAATCAAATTAATCTAGTTTGGCCGGACCCAGTCGGCGGAACCGTTGTAGGATATGGTTTTGCATCACCTGTGCTCAATCGTTTTATTGCCCAGAACGAGCGCGTAATTAATCTTATTCCCCAGCAACTTGGAATCAATTATTGGCCGTCAAATCAGGCCAATAAAAATGTTCAAACCATCGAATCAAATTGGCCACTCCCCTCATCAGGAATTGAACGGGTAGTTATCATGCACGGACTTGAAATAAGCAACAATTATTCCAACCCTCTCAACGAATGTTGGCGGATTCTGGCACCTGAGGGCCAACTTATCCTCGTTGTTCCAAACAAAATTGGGCTCTTTTCAAGCAATAAAGCTGTTCCGTTTAACTGCTCTTGGAAATCCAGTGGATTTACCCTTAAAAAAGTTAGACAATTACTCATTAATCACAAGTTTCAGGTTATGGACCATTATCCAGCTTTGTTTGCCCCTTTGGGCGCAAAGGGAATATCAGGTCAATTGACTCGTTTTTTTGAGAGTGCTTGTCGCAGCTATTCAATGAACTTGGGGAGCGTGATCATTGTCGTTGCACGCAAACGAATCTTTCTCAGACAAAATCCTGGAATCGGTGAGGCTGTTAAATCAGGTATTGAAATTCTCAAAGGTGCTAAGGTACCAAATCCTAAGCCAGCGACCCGTACGACAAGAAAAACCCTGAATCTTAGCCCAATTAAGTAAAATTAAAAAAAGAGGGGTGCGAACACCCCTCAAGTAAGGAGGAAAGTTTAGTAAACTCTTCAGAAAAGGAGAAAAACTGAAGATGTTTAGGCGAGGGGTAATTATTACTAATTACCCCTCGGGAGGGAGAAACCTACGGTTTAATTGGCTTTTGCTGAATCCAAAACGAGTTCAACAGCATCCATTTGGACTTTGCGAGCAACTTCCGTATAAGACGAGAGATACTGGGTTGAAGCTTCCATATTCTCGGACGCGCAATCTTGGACTACTTTTACCCAGTTGTCTGGAGTAGGTGAAGATGCCACAACCGACTTAGCACGCTCCAACGTATCTTTGGCCCACTTATCATTAATCTCTACGATCTCTGATGCCGCGGTGAGTACAATGTTTGAAGCCTTCTCAACATTTTTTCCTGCTTTCTGAACCGCTTCGGAAGCTGCTCCATTGGACATTGGAAAAAAGTTGACAAAATTTGAAAAAACTTTGGAAAAGTCTTGATAAGTATTCATGATAAAATCCTCTAGTTCAACTTACATTGCACATGAGTTAATGCTGCAATGCAATATTTCAAGAGTTTTTTTTGCTGCAATGCAAAAAAATTTAATTTTACGACATTGTCAGTCGCTTAAAAGCCATTCCAGACGGGTGATTCTTGGCCTGGAAAAATTTTTACCCAAAGGTTTGTTTTTGATTGCCATAGCCAAAGCTTCAGGTTGACCAAGCATGACAACCAGTCTTTTTCCTCGTGTGAGACCGGTATAAATTAATTTTCGTTGCAACATAATTCGATGTTGCATCATCACCGGTATTATGACTGCCTGATATTCTGACCCTTGGCTTTTATGAATGGTAATGGCATAAGCAGGATCAATCTCGTCAAGTGCATCGTATTCATAATTGATTTCATATCCACTGAAATTAACCACTAGGGATTTTTTATCGCTTTCGATTTCGCAAATAAATCCAATATCGCCATTAAACACTTCCTTATCATAATTATTCTGATTTTGAATAACCTTATCGCCAAGAGCAAACCGTCTGAGGCGATGAGCAATGCTTGATTGGGGATTGGGGTTCAATTTTTTTTGAAGAGCAACATTTAAATTGTTAATTCCAATGATTCCGTTCTTCATTGGTGACAACACCTGCACTTCTTTGACTGGGTCTAAACCGAAGTTGGCAGGAATTCGTTCAAGAACCAACTTCTGGATTGTCTCTAGGCATTTTTCTGGATCATTGATTTTTATAAAGAAAAAATCATCCTGTTTGGATGAATTAAGATTCGGCATAAACCCTTCTCTAATCGCACGCGAAGCAGTAATAATCTGGCTGTTTGCCGCTTGACGGAATATCTCTTTGAGAAAAACGACAGGCACGCAATGTGATCTAATAATGTCCTTCAGCACTTTCCCTGGACCAATTGATGGCAACTGGTCAACATCACCTATCAAAATCACAGCAGTTTTTGGCCCTATGGCTTCTAATAACAAGGACATGAGCTCGACATCAATCATGGACACTTCATCAACGATGACAACATCACATTCAAGAGGGTCGGTGTGGTCGTGCTTCATTCGCCGGGAAATCGGGTCATAACGTAGGGTCACATGGATCGTTGAAGCAACGTGATTGGTCGCCATCGCCATTTTTTTGGCCGCTGTTCCAGTTGGTGCACAGAGCTTGACTTGTAGTTTGGCGCTTTCAAACACTTTCAAAAGGGCATTCGTTAGCGTTGTTTTACCCACCCCCGGACCACCCGTAATCACTGACACATTACTTGAAAATGCAGTATAAACGGCGCTCTCTTGTTCTTGCGTCAGGGTGACTTCTGAATTTTGTTTCGCATGATTGACCGCCCACTCAGGAGTCACATCACTCCATGGAACTTTTTGTTGCGCGAGCTGTTTAATTTTCCGAGCAATAATATTCTCAAACCTAAAGAGACGACTTGGAAACAAAACTCTCGTTCCATTGAATGATTGTTCACGAACAATCTCTTCATTGATTTCTTCTTGGAGAGAATTTTCTATGAGTCCCCGGTCAACGGCCAATAACTCGGATGTGTCGTCTTCCAAGTCTCTCATGCCCAATCCACAGCTGCCGTACTCTGCGGCTTTATTCAACACATAGGAAATCCCTGCTTTAATGCGTTTCGTATCGGTTTTCTTAATTCCATTTTTAAGTGCGATGTCATCGGCTTTAGCGAATCCAATACCCCACATTTCATGGATAAGCCGGTAGGGATTTTCATTTAATATGTTCAGGGCATTAACCCCGAGCTTTTTATACATCCGGCCCACAGTGCCTGGCGAAATTCCAAAACTATGGAGTTGAGTCATGATTGACGCCGAGTCTTTTTGGGAAGCCCATGCTCCTTGGATAAAGTCTAATTCTTTCTGGTTTATTCCTTTAATTTGGAGTAAGGCCTGAGGGTCATTATCAAGCACTTCAAAAGTTTTGGAACCAAATTTATCAACGATCCTTTGCGCTTTGATTGGACCGATGCCCTTAAAAGCCCCCGAACTCAGAAACTTTACAATCCCGTTAACCTTTGAAGGCAATGAAACATGGATTGCCTTTGTTCGAAACTGACGACCAAATTTCTTATCATTTTCCCACGAACCCTCTGCCGAAACTTCATGCCCTTCTGCGAGATCATTCCGACCGACCCCAAGCACCGTAATTGTATCATTGTTCTGACTTGAATTAACCCGAAGAATATGGAAACCAGTATCAAGATTACGATAAACAACCCGTGCGACCGTTCCAGTAATTTTCTCAGTGAATCCTGACATTTCTATCATTTTTTTCTTTCTTTGATCAAGGGTGCTTTTAGGCGATTACAATTGAGAATTACGGTTCGGTCAACTTGAGTTCAATCCGTCGGTTACGTTTGCGTCCCTCTTCCGTGGAGTTATCAGCAACAGACTGATAATAGCTGAAGCCTGCGGCTGCAATATTTTCGGGAGGGAATCCCAAATCTTCCACAAGGTACTTAACCACAGAGAGAGCTCGCGCTTGGCTTAATTCCCAATTATCAGAATAAGGGCAATCAACAAGTGCTAAACTACAGGCAATGGGCCGTGAATCGGTGTGTCCGTCAACTCTTAAAATCCAGCGCGTATCTTCAGGAATAACTTGACTGAGTCGGAGAAGCTGATTGGCCACCTTGCGAATATCTTCTTTACCAGAATCTGAAAGTTCTGCTCGGCCAATATCAAAAAGGACTTCAGTTGAAAAAATAAAGCGGTCATTGGAAACACTAACTCCATCTAAATCGGCAACAATGTCACTGAAATCGGCCATGAATTGTGAATGAAACTGTGACAGTCCTTGGGCAGTTTCGCCGAGGGGTTTTTTAAGCTCTACCTGGAGTGCGGCGTTAGTTGCTTCAAGTTCTTGAATATATTTGATCAATTCGGCGACTTTTTTGACAAGAGTATCGTTGAGTTTGGCACCTAATCCAGGCGATTGTTGATTAGCGATTATGACGGCATTGATTTGCTTTTCTACTTCGTTAACCTGCTCCAAGACGCGGATCAATTCATTGACTCGAGTGATGAGTGCATCTTCACCGACTGATGCAACAATCTCACCATCAGGGTTAAGCATGCTTTCAAGCTGACCGAGTATAGTGTATTGACTCTCTACTCCATCAAGTTCCGGTATACTCTTCAAGAAAACATCAATAATCTGTATAGCTTGGTTTACAGTTTGGTTCAATCGATTAATTTGATCATAAAGTGCCCCTTGAGTTGACTCCAACTGACTTTCAAGCAGTGAATTTTGACTATCGACCTTCGTAAGATTTAATTGTAACTCATTTATTTGATTGAGGAGTTTTTCGATCTCACTCTTCTGCTGTTCTAGCGTATCAATAAAATCAGATTCTTCAGTTTCTAATTGTGACTGTAGATTAGCTTTTTCTTTTTGCAGAACATTAATCCTACTTGCCAGATCTTGATTTTGGTTACTCGTAGCTGTAAGATCTTGGTTCAATCCCCTGATTTGTATTGTCAGCGCTAAAACCTCGGCCCTTAACTGTTCAACATCATCTTTTAAAGCTTTTTCATTGGCCGCAAATTGACCTTGTAACAGTGAAGACTCGTTTTCAAGTTCAGTATTACGGTTTTGCAATTCAGTTCTATCACTTATAAGCGAATTCAGTCTCTCGGTGAGTGTAACGACAAGATCGTTTAATTGCTTCAATTGGCTTTCTAAATTCCTGCGCTGTCTTTCTTCGTCTGTTAAAATCTGTGTGATCTCTTCATTGCGGTTATTTAAGACGCTTAATTCGTCTTCCAAAGCCTGTATTGTGATGTTTCGCTCGTCCAATGACTGTTGGAGACTTTGATTGCGGTTACTTAAGCCACTTAATTCGTCTTCCAAAGACTGTTTTGCGATATTTTGCTCGTCCAATAACTGTTGAAGACTTTGGGTGCGGATACTTATGTCGCTTAATTCGTCTTCCAAAGCCTGTATTGTGATGTTTCGCTCGTCCAATGACTGTTGGAGAATTTGGTTGCGGTTACTTATGTCGCTTAATTCTTCTTCCAAATCCTGTCTTGCGTTATTTTGCTCGTCTAAAACCTTTTGGAGTGCAGCAAGTTCATCAGAAAGTGTTTCCAACTGCTCACCTAAACTCATTGTAGCATTTTCCAATTCAGTGACTCGGTTGTTCCGCTGCCTTAATTCGCTATTGAGTTGGATGTTTAAGTCGGTTAATACTTGATTTTCTTCAATGATATTTTCTTTTTCCTGAGTGGTGGTACTTAAAAGAGCACGTTGTTGATTCAGATTCTCTATGAGTGATTGCCTTTCGGCCTCTAATTCTGC
>MKWU01002101.1_pt1 | contig 31234 bp, 27 predicted proteins | sample 809101 | NCBI WGS metagenome assembly MKWU01 (sample SAMN05860141, study PRJNA318959) | sponge metagenome | host: Aplysina aerophoba | place: Slovenia: Piran, Adriatic Sea, Gulf of Piran | collected 2013-05-07
ACAAGGTCGTGACCTGGTACCTGTCTGCCAACTACGACGAGGAGGTCTTCGCCGACCCCTACACGCTGGATCTGGGCCGCGATCCCAACCGCCACGTCACCTTCGGCGGGGGAGGCCCGCACTTCTGTCTGGGGTCGTGGCTGGCCCGGTTGGAGGTGCGCGTGTTCCTCGAGGAGTTGCTGGGTCGGAACCTGCGCCTGGAGGTGTGCGGGGAGGTCACGCGGGTGCGCTCCAACTTCATCAACGGCCTGAAGCGCCTGCCGTTGCGGCTCGCTGCGCGCTGAGCCTCGGCGATCGACGCCTCAGGCGGGGGGCAAGCCGATCCGCCGTCGGGCGTCGTCGAGCAGGCCCGCCACGTCGCCGGCGGTTGCCGCGATGCCGTAGACGTAGCGGTCGGGGCGGATCAGCACCGCCGCGGCCCCACCGAGAAGTCGCGCCAGCCAGCCGTCGGGATCGCCGAGCGTGGTGGCGTCCAGCACCCGCGCCAGACCGCCGCCGCCGGCCGGGCCGTCGCTCACGAGGTACCAGCCGGGACCAGCGAGGTCGTCCAGCAGGCAGCGCCGCCCGCCGACCTCCACAGCCGGTTGGCGGGCTTGGTGGCCGACGGGGAACGGTGCGGAGCGACCGGCTCGGGGGAAGAGTCCGGTGAGCGGCGGCAGGCGTGACCAGCGCTCCCCGTCGTCGCTGTCGGGTTCGGGGAAGACCGGCTCGTCGAGCAGCCGGCCCGCCTCGATGGACAGTTCGATGCAGCGCTCGACGTGCGGCCGCCGCTCGGCTTCGTAGCTGTCCAGTAGCCCCTCGGGGGCGCCTTCGCGCAGCACGGCGCGCAGCTTCCAGCCCAGATTGGCGGCGTCGCGGATGCCCGAGCACATGCCCTGGCCCATGAACGGCGGCATCTGGTGAGCCGCGTCGCCGGCCAGCAGCAGCGGCCCGCGGCGCCAGGTCTCGGCGACGGTGGCGTGGAAGTCGTACACCGCGGCCCGCACGACCTCGCCGTCGCCCGGCTCCAGCCAGGGCGCCAGCAGGCGCCACACGTTGGCCGGATCGCTCGCCTCCTGGTCGGACTCGCCGTCGCCGAGGCGAAATTCCCAGCGGCGATGGTTGCGGGCCGAGGGCACGAAGGTGGCGGGCCGCTGCGGGTCGCAGACCTGGTGGATGATGTCGGGCAGCTCGACGGGCCGGGAGAGCATGACGTCGGTGACCAGCCAGCGCTGGTCGTAGCCGAGGTCCACGAAGTCGATGCCGGCCAGCTGCCGAGACGCACTCGCGGCGCCGTCGCAGGCCACCACCCAGCGGCCGGGGAGTTCCCCCCAGTCGGTCACCTCGACACCGAGCCGCACGTCCACACAGTCGAAGCGCTCCACCCCTGCGCGCAGCGCCGCGTCGAGTTCGGGCTGGATGAACACGTAGTCCTCGCGCCAGCCCAGGATGGGGTCGCGGACGAAGTCCTCGTAGTCGAACAGTGGCCGACCGGCGGCGTCCACGAAGAGCATGCCCCTGCTGGGTTCGACGAGCGCAGCCATCTCCTCGCCCAGCCCGATGTTCTGGAAGATGCGCATGATCTCGGCGTCGAGGTGGCACGCACGCGGCAGCGGGTACGGATCGGTGGAGCGCTCGTAGACGCTGGTGCGAATGCCGGCCTGGCCCAGCAGGTTGGCCAGCGTGGCCCCCACCGGCCCGTAGCCGATGACGGCCACTTCGGGGCCGGTGTCAGTCACCGAGGTCGGGGGCCTCGTCGGTCCAGCACGTCGTGCCCCAGGTGACGCAGAGCAGCGTGCAGTCGCAACCAGGGGCTGCGCCGTGCCAGTGACGCTCGTCCGGCGGGGCGACGACGAGGGTGCCGGGCTCCAGCAGCACGGCGCCGTCGGCGTCGGTGCCGACCCGACCGCGTCCCGCCGCCACGTAGATCAGCTGGCCCCCGGGGTGGCTGTGCCAGTTGGTGACCGCCCCGTCGCTGAAGTGCACGTGGGCGGTGTCGGGCTCGTCGTCGCTGTCGGTGGCGTGCAGCATCTCCAACGCCACGTGGCCGGTGAAGAGGCCGCCGTAGGTGGAACTCCTGTCGCCGCTGACGACGACCCGCACCGATCAGCCCTCCCCGGACACGATGCGGTTGCCCATGGTGCCGATTCCCTCGATCTCCAGTTCCACCACCTGGCCGTCGCGCAGGTACGTCGGCGGGTCCATCGAGTCGCCCACACCTCCGGGTGTGCCGGTGAAGATCAGGTCGCCGACCTCGAGTGTGACATAACGCGACAGCCACGCCATGAGGTAGCCCACATCGAAGATGAAGTCGCTGGTGCGGGCCCCCTGGCGCAGCTCGCCGTCCACCCGGCAACTGAGCGCCAGATCGTCGGGGTCCGGAACCTCGTCGGGCGTGATCATCGTCGGACCGATCGGCCCGAAGGCGTCGTAGCTCTTGGCGAGGGAGAACTGCTTCACCGGCGGGCGGAACTGCTCGTTGCGGTCGCTGACGTCGTTGCCGCAGGTGAGGCCCGAGATGTGCTGCCAGGGATTGGCCGCGGCGACGCCCTTGCAGCGGCGCCCCACAGCGACCACGAGTTCCACCTCGTAGTCGACCATCGCCAGGTCACCGATCGGCACGTCGTCGTAGGGGCCGCAGATGCAGGTGGGGAACTTGGCCATGACATGCGGTTCGGTGGGGATCGCCTTGCCGGCCTCCTCCGCGTGGCTCCGGTAGTTGAGGGCCATGGCGATGATCTTCCCGGGACGCGGCACGGGCGGTCCCAGGTCGGCTTGGTGCAGTTCGGGCCAGTCCGCCGGGTCCACCGCTGCGGCCAGAGCCTTCAACCGGGCATGGTTGGCCAGGTCCGCGGTCGTCATCGGGTCCGAGCTGAGGGCGCCGCCGGACGCCTCGGCGATGTCGACGACCCGGCCCGCCAGGACCAAGCATGCCCGTCGGGAAACATTGGCGAATCTCATCGAACTCTCCTCGGATCTGGCGTCGTCCTCGGTCGGTGCTCCAAGGGTGCCGGAAGGTCAGGGTAGAGGCGGTGCCGGGAGGTTTCTCGGCGTTGCGATACGCGGTCCCGCGGTGGCGATCCCCTCAAGCCTCCCAGCCGCGGCCGGGCCGGTCGAACCAGATGTGCGCCTGCCCGGTGCCCGCCGCCGACTCGTAGGCGGAGAACATCTCGCCGGGTGCCCGGCAGGCGGCGCCGCCCAGCGCCCCCACCATCATCAGGTAGTGGCCGAAGAACCCCTCAGGTGCGTGCCGCCGGAAGCCGTCCACCCCCGCCAGCACGCCGGCATGGTCGCCGGCTCGCAGCTGCTCGATGAGATGCTCATCGGCTGCCCGCGCCTCGGCGCTGCTGATGTTCTGAAGATCCGCCGACTCGTGCGCGCGGAGCTCACGCAGCGGCCAGAACCGGTGACTGAGGCCCCCGGAGGCCAGCAGCACGACGCGCCGGTCGAGCCTCGCCACCGCCGCCGCCAGGAGCTCGCCCAGCAGCAGGAAGTCCTCCGTCGTGGCGGTCTGGCAGATGCTCACCGACACCCAGGCCTCGTCGCCCTGCAGGTACCCCAGGAGGTTGACGGTGGGGTAGTGAATCGGCAGGTGGGGGTCGTCGCAGGCCAGCACCCAGGTGTCGTCGCGCGCCTCGGCCAGCGCTGCCAGGCCGAACGCCAACTCGGGATCGCCGGGGATGTCGTAGGGCATCTGGCACATGCCCCGCGGCAGCTCGTCGGAGGTGAACAGGCCGCTGCGGCGCTCGTGCGCGGTGCAGATGTGCTCGAAGGTGCTGAACCAGTGCGTGTCGAACACCACGATCACGTCGGGTCGCAACTCGTCGAGGCGCTCGGTTCGCAGGCGCTCGAGTCCGGCGCAGAGGCTGAAGTCCTCGCCGTCGTTGAGCAGCCGGCGGTCCGACAGGGACATCACGATGGGTGGGACGTGCGACACGAGCCCTGCCCCGACGATCTCACCCATGCCTGTCGCCTCGTTCCCTGGGGTCGTCGTGCCGCTGTCGCCGGACACGCTCGAGTAGAATCGTTTGGACCCTAACAGTTTCTCGCGGGGGTTGTCGAGGTCGGATTCAGGATGTGTCCAGGTCAGCAACGGTGCGCAGGAGCGTCCGGAGGTAGGCGGCCAGTTGGGTGGCCTCGATGTCGCCGAGATCCCGCGTCACCAGCGCCTCCTGCTTGTTGAAGGCGGGCATGATCTCGTCGACCACGCGGTGCCCCGATTCGGTGGTGCGCACCAGCATCCGGCGGCCGTCGGTCGGGTGTGGGGCACGTTCGGCGTACCCCTTGCGCTGCAGCGTGTTGAGCACACCGGTGAGGGTCCCACCGGTGATGCCCGCCTCGGCCGCCAGGTGCCCGGATTCCTGCTCGCCCCAGACCCGCAGCACGAACAGCACCACGAAGGCGCTCCAGGAGAGTTCGTACTGGCGGAGTACGCCGCGCTCCATGTGGTTCCGCACCGCGGTGGCGGCCCGGAAGATGTTCGACACGGCGGCGAGCGCCACGAAGTCCAGGTCGAGGGCGCCGAGTTCGGCGCGGATGCGGCGCTCGGCTTCGACGAGTTCGTCGTCGCCGGCGGCGAAGGCTCGCGGCATGGCCGCAACAATACGCCAGCCCCCCGCACCCGACGGTGTACCGGCCCTCGACTGCGGCCGGAGTCTCGCGCTCGCCCGCATCGGGATCGCCGCCCTCACGCTTGCGCCGTACGCCCCCGCAGATTCGACGCGACCGATGCCGTGTGGTACGACGCCGCGAGCCTCACCGATCACACGAGACACAGGAGGTGTGCCGTGAGCGCCGAGTACCAGCAGATCCGCGTGCTCTGGCCCGATCATCTGAACCTGCCGCGCGGCAAGTACCTGCCCGCCGCCGCGGCGGCAACCGGGGCGCGCCACTGCCTCACCGCCTTCGCGCTGAATTACGACCGCTACATGGGGCCCGTGCCGGGGGCGGGCTTCCTGGAGGGAATGCCCGACCTGACCTGCGACTTCAGCCTCGACGACGTGCGTCCCGGGTGGGAGGACGGCGTCGGCGTCGTCGTCGGTGATGTCAGCTTCGAGGGCGCACCCATTCCGTTCGCGCCCCGGGAGGTCTTGCGCCGCGCCACCGCCGCCTGGGATGACCTGGGCTACACCCCCAAGGTGGGCTACGAGTTCGAGGCCTACCTCATGCAGCCCGGCGACGGTGGCGGCTGGGTCCCGCACCCGGCGCCGGGGTCATTCGTCTACGCCACCGGGTACTTCAGCGACCCGTCGGGTATCTGCCGCGAGGTCGTGGCGCGGGCGAGGGCATGCGGGTTCCGCCTCGAGTCGGTGAACGCGGAGTACGACGAGAGCCAGTTCGAGTTCACGCTGGTCTATGACGATGCCATGGCGGCTGCCGACGAGGCGTTCCTCTTCAGGACAATGGCGCGGGAGGTTGCCGCGGAGCGGGGTCATCTGCTCACCTTCCTGCCCAAGCCGATCGCCGGCCGGGGCGGCAACGGCTTGCACGTGAACCTCAGCTTCGTGGACGGCGCGGGGAACTTCGCCCTGGTGGACGAGGCGTCTCCCGACGGCCTGTCGACCCTCGCCAGGCGGTGCATCGCCGGTCAGTTGGCCTACCTGCGGCCCATGACGGCGCTGTGCTGCCCCACGGTCAACTCCTACAAGCGCTTGGCGCCGGCTCAGCTGTGCGGTTACTGGCAGAACTGGGGGCACGACCACCGCTGCACGACGGTGCGCGTGAATCCCGAGCGCGGCTCTTCCACACGCCTGGAGAACCGCCTCGCCGACCCGGCGGCCAGCCCGCACATCGCCACCGCCGCGATCCTGACGGCAAGCCGCCTCGGAGTCGTCAACGAACTGGAGTGCCCGCCGCCGGAGACCCTCGACGGTCTCGAGAACGTCAGCTGCGAGGTACATGTGCCGGGGAGCCTGGCCGAGGCCCTCGACGAGTTGGAGGCCGACGCCACCTTCGTCGAGGCCTTCGGCGCCGAGGCGGTGGCGCAGTTCACAGCTGTCAAGCGCACCGAGTGGGAGCAGTTCACCGCCCACGTGACCGACTGGGAACTCGACTCGTACCTGCCCTATCTCTGACGACGTCGGGTGGATAGTCGGCCACTTGGGCGTCATTGACCTCGAATTGGCATTCTCGACGCCTGATATCGGTGCCTCAGTCCGGCGGTCGCGGACTCAGTGTCCACTCATCGCCGAATGGTCAGAACGGAGCAACCTATGGCGGATGCTGCTGACCTACGCACCGCGCCACAATCGCGTCTAGGTCCAAATCAGGAGTGCCCAAACGCCCGATGTAGCGTGCGAAACGATGGACGAGTTCTTCGGCGAAGGGGCTGTCGAGCGAGGCCACCTTCTCGTAGTGTTCATCGAGATCGTCGTACGGAATGCTGACCACCAGCTGATTGTCGACGATGAGATCTGGCACCATCCAAGCTTCTGGCAGGTAGTGGAATCTGTCGACCTGCTGCTTGTAGGGACGCGAGTCAAGCAGGTTCCTCAACCTCTGCCTCTTGGTCGTTTGATCAGAATCTACAGGTCTGTCGGCCACCAAGTTCTCGTACTCCGGGAACGAACTGAGCAGTCGACACTCGAGGAGCACGACGTACTCGGAATGTCGCTTGCCTTTGCGAGATACAAAGTCGCACGACGGTGTGACGACTACGTACCAGGATTCTGTCTCTGTTTCATCGCTGCTTGTGGATCCCGATTGGGAGCAGTGGAGGATGTCACCGGTCGCGTAGTCAATTGATGGAAGAGCTGCATAGTATCGGGTGGGATGGACGGTGTCGTCCGACTCGTCCCCGGATCCGTACCCCAACTCAGCGGTCATGTCTGCTCCGCCATCGCCGAGAGATGTACTGAGGTGACGCACGAGCAGATGCATCATGTCGGCTCTGTTTTCGGACAGGGCATCCCAGTTCTTCTCCACAAACTCGATCATGAAGTCACGCATCACCGACGCTGAGTGATCTTCGAGTAGACGATATATTCGGGGAAAGTCGGACTGAAATGCCTGCCTCACAGCACTTCGCAGTTCGCCAACGTGATCCTCGGCGATCTTCGATACGACTTGGACGAAAGGGGGATTATCGTGTGATTGAACCTCAGCGGGAACTGCGGTGTAGAAGATGATCGGAATAAATCGATGTTGGCGAATGCGTTCAAAGACGCTGGTCCCTGGGTACGATGGTTGGTCCTCTTGGCCGTGGGTTGCTCCCGGCTGATCGCGCACATCGAGGATCACCAGATCATACTTCTCCGCCGCCAGTCTCTCGACGGCGGCGTCAAACACTGATTCAATCTTGACATCAGGCTCATTGCCGAAGTCGTTGCTGGCAGCTGCACGAATCGAGGCAGCAATCAGTGGGGCAAGGTCCTCCTCATCATCCACGATGAGGATTCGCCACGGCTCGGTCATCCCACCCGCCTCCTGAAGGTGGCGCGGAATCGTGCCCCACCGAGTTGGCCGGGGGAGAGTAGTTCCAAGTCTCCCCCGTAGTAGTCCTTAACGATCTCTCCGGCGATGGACAGTCCAAGGCCCACACCGTTGGGCTTCGTGGTGAAGTAGGGGTCGAAGATGTAGTCGCGGTCGCGCTCGGGAACGCCGGGGCCGGAATCCTCGAAGATCACGGACACGCTGCTGTCGGTGTTCCTCTGCACGTCTATCGAGATGATTCGCGAGTTCTTGCTCACTTGTCGCAACCAATGGAGGCTGTTGCTCAGGAGATTGACCATGACCTCTTGGAACTCGGTTCCGTCCAAGGCGACTTCGTGCGACGATTGGGGAATCCGGATCTCCGCGCCGAGCGAGTCAACCTCCTGTCGCATGAGGGCGACGGCGTCGCGAATCGCAGACTCGATCACATACTTCTCGGGTCTACCGCGGCGGCGGCCACCGAAGGGGGCGATTCGTCGTAGCACGTCGTTGGCGACGCCTGCCTGACTGGTGATCATTGTGAAGTAGCCGCCGAGTGTCTCCAACAACGCGTGCCGACGCACGTCTGTCGCAGTTGCCGCAGGGGAGTCGTCGACGGACTCGCTCCCCAACACGGCAGCGGTACGAATCGCCGCGAGCGGTTGGGCGAGTTCGTGCACCACTCCGTCGACAAGTTGTCCGAGTGTTGCCAACCGGTGGTAGCGGGACAGAACCTCGCCGACCATCTCCATCCGATCGTCGACGTGCTCCTGTATCTCGTCGAGCTTCGTGAGAGCGGGTGAATCGGCCGGCACCTCAGCTGCGATGGCTTTTCTCAGTTCGCCCAGATCAATGCGGTCGAGCAGCCCGGACTTTGGTTTGCGCGGTTCCCGTGGACGGTGCCTGTACCGCTCCACTTCGAGCATCTTCAGGAGCTGCAGGACCGCGTACCGCAGATCGTCCAAGGCGGGACCTTCGATGAGGCCCTCACGATTGGTCTGGTCGGTGAGTCCAGGATTGCCGTCCCGGCCGATGAGCAGATAGCCGACGATCTGGTTGTTAGAGAGACGCTGCGTCGGTTCTTGGACGCGTCGATGGTCGAGCCGGAGCCAGTCGTCGTCGGGCTCGCCGAACGGCAGGACGCGGAAACCGTCCCGGTAGATGCTCACGCCCGACACTGAGTCAAGAATCTCTCTTGCCAGCTTCGTGCTTCCGACCTCCTCCGCCAGCTCGCGAAGGGAGGCGATATCCCGGTCCCAGACGTTGAGACGCAACTCGAAGGGACCACACTTCGGCGTGTCGTCGTTGCGGGCACTCTCCAGCGTTCGCTCAGTGACATACTCGTCGCCATTGCGAAGTTCGATCATCACTGTCGCTCTACCCAAGTCGTTGACCTCGGCGTTGAGCCTGTAGTGAGGCTTCCGCAGGATGTCCGGGCGCCGGATGAGCCCGCTCTGGAGGCCGAGACTTTCGGGCACGACGAGAACAATCTGGAAGTCGTCGGCGATCTCCCGTACTTCGTCGAACGGACTTATGAGGCGCTGAAGTGAAAGCTCGAGCTTGCGCACCGATTCCGGCGTCCACGCGCTGCGCAGTCCGCTGATGGACAGGAGCGTTCCGCGCTCGCCGGTGGGTGGGCGGTCACGACCGAGATGGAGCGCTGCCACCTCCTCCCAGGTTGCGGAGATCGAGCCACCGCGTCCGAACATCCCGTGCTGACGGACGTCAAACTGCAACTCGATCTCGTCGAGGTACTTGGCGTCGTCCTCGAACTCCGACCAGTCGACGGTCAAGTGCACCTCGTCGGCATCCACGGTCTTCGACGTCAGGTCCAATCGGTCGCCGACCTTGGCCGCGGCGAAGCGGCCGACGCCCTTCTCGCCGAGAACCCTGCGCCCGTCAGGGGTGGTCAGATGCTTGCGACGAAACCCGGTGGCAGGCTCGAGCCACGTCTCGCGGATGGTCGCCTCACTCATCCCGTGACCGTCGTCGAGAACCTCGATCGTGCCGGTGGCGGCACCGATGTATCCGTTGGCTTCCGGTCCTCCTGTCAGCCTGATGAGCACCATGCGTGCGTCGGCGTCAAAGGAGTTCTTCACCAATTCGGTGATAGCCACGACATCGCTGCTGATCAGTTCGTGGCCGATGATGGCCATGAGGCGGGAGCGTGCCCGCAACCGGAGACCCTCGGGAGAGGAACTACCCGCCACCGGAACTACCTGGCCTCGATACCGCTCGGAGAAACGACGTCGAATCCGGATAGCGGCGATCGAACCCTTGGAGCCGGCAGGCGATCCTCCGCCGGGTTGGGCCGGTCGGCCGGATACGGGTGCCCAGCACCGCTACCCCGGACGCCGCGCGCCGGCGGCACGCCGCTTGACACGCGGCACGGCATCGGCCTGCTCGACATGCAGGACGGCAGCCTGCCCGGGACGTGGCAAGGCGGCAGCCCGCGCGCGATACAGCACATCGCTCACCTGCCCGACACGGAGCACGCCGGCGGGATCGACCTTCATCGCAATCGCTCCAAGGGCATACTGTGTTCCCGTGTCCTCCCGGAGTCGGCACCGCGGTCGGCCACCGGCGTCCAGCCTACAGGTGTCCACCTTCATGGCCCGGCAGCGAACCACGGGCACCGGGCCCGAACTCGCGCTGCGCCGCGAACTCCACCGCCGAGGGTTGCGCTTCCGGGTAAACGTGGAGGACCTGCCCGGTCGGCCCGACATCGTCTTCACACGTGCCCGGCTCGCCGTGCAGGTGGACGGCTGTTTCTGGCACGGTTGCCCCGAGCACGCCGTTGCGCCCAAGGCGAACGCTGACTGGTGGAAGGCCAAGATCGCCGCCAATCGGGAGCGGGACGCTCGCACTGACCGCCTACTGGCCGAGAGCGGCTGGCTTGTGCTCCGAGCGTGGGAACACGAAGTCCCCGGACAGGTTGCGGACAGGGTCGTAGAGGCGTGGCGGGACCGGACCGGACGGACCCGATCTCAGGACGAAGCCCGCTGACAAACCGCCCGGATCGGGCAGACGCCGCAGGCCGGGTCGGCGGGCGTGCAGACGGATTGTCCGAGTCGATGCGACGCGACGTTCAACAACGCAGCGTCATCCCCGCCACCAACCAGCTTTGCCAACTCGATCCGACCGGCAGAACTCTGACAGCGAACGTCCACGTCGGTCCCAGTGACCCTTGCGGTCACCCGCAGCGCAGCGACCGACGCGACGAGGCCCGATGACCGGCCGGACAGGAGGGTGAACCACTTGCGCCCCGTCGGCCCGAGGCCCGCCAGGCGATACCAGCTGTCGGAATCCCAACCGTCGGAATGCTCCCGCACGTGGGAGACCGCCGCCGCCAGCCGCCCGATCGCACGCCGTCGGGGTTCGCGGGCGGTCAGTCCGACGATGGCGTCGAACGCAGTTGGCGTGGCGTCGCGCAGTGTCGGGGCCACCCCCAGCACGTCGCTCGGCGTCCGCACGTCCGCGCCGCCACGGGCCGCCGCCACCAAGCCGACCGCCACTGGCCACGGATCGCCCGGATATGCCCACGGTGCGGCCTCTTCATCCTTGGCAGCCCAGTGACCGAGTCGATCCCTGAAGGTCGCCCGGCCGGCAGTTCGGCTCGGTTGATGCGTTGACTCGTTCCGCAGGCCGTCGAGAATTGCTGATCCCATCAACTCCCCGAGTACGGGCGGAACCGCGTTCCCGATCTGGTCAAACTGATGTGACCGGGAACCGGCGAAGCGGAACGTGTCGGGAAACGTCTGCAGTCGCGCCGCCTCCCGCACCGTCAGCGTCCGGTGCTGTTCCGGATGGATGTACCAGTACCCGTCCTTGGCGATGTGTGCGGTGATCGAGCGCGCAAAGCCCGACCAACTGAGCCGGTTGTACTTGTCGTCGAAGATGTCGTCCCGGTAGCGCTTCACCGAATCGGGCAGGTCCGAGTAGAGGGTGTCCGCCGTCATCATCGTGAACGCCTCGTAGTCATCCGCTCGCACTGCACGAGTGTGATGGTCGTACACGACCCCCGCATCCGCGCCGACGCAACCCTTCCGCGCCGTCTGGGCGAAGTCACTCATTTCCGGTGTGCCGTGGACGACGACCTCCGACCCGATCTGCGTGTCCGGTGCGGTCTCAAGGACAGGCAGATCGCCGATCGCTTCCCAGACCGTGACGCGCTCCGTCGCCTCGGGCCACGCGAAGCCGGCACCTGCTCGCACCCCTGCGAGGATCAAGCGCTGCCGATGCTGCGGGACGCCGTAGAGCCACGTGTCCAAGATCCTCGCATCGACCTCGTAGCCGGCGCGCTCCAAGCCGTCCAGCATCATGCGCAGTACGACCGTGTCGTCTCCCAGCGCCATGTCCGGGACGTTCTCCATGAGAATGGCCCGCGGTCGGACTCGCTCCACCAGATCCACGAAAGCCCGCCACAACTCGCGTCTGACGTCATCGCGATCACGGACGCCGCGGGCCACGAGACTCCGGATCTTCGAGCGTCCGGCCCGCGAATACGGCTGGCACGGCGGTCCACCCGCAATCAAGCCGACCTCGACGCCCTCAAAGAGACGCGCAATCTCCTCCCGGGAACTCTCCTCGGCAAGGTCGCGATGAAGCGCGAGACCGGCAAAGTTGTGGGCGTGGGTCTCCAACGCCCACCCATCCTGATCGACAGCCAGCGCCACCCGAAACCCCGCCGACTCCAGTCCCTGGCTGAGCCCGCCAGCCCCGCAGAAGAGGTCGATCGCAACCGGTCGCTCCGACCCCCGTACCCACTCGGACCACTCTTCGAGCGACGGGGCGTTGACGTGCGCGCTGAGCCGCAGCGGCGCGGTCCGCCGGGGAGTGACCCCGTACTTCCTCGGCATCACCGGTTCAGTCGTGGCCATCACCGCAGCGGCAGCGCGCGATCGACACGCTCCGGGGCTCGCCAAGTCGAAGACGGAGTGTGTCGGCTCACTCGTGCGCGCATCGCCGAACCGTCCCTCCTGTCGCCGACCACTCTGACCCTACCGGCAGTGCAGGGACCCGGAACGGACCTCGGGCATGGATCCTGGGGCGTCCGTGCCCGCGTTGCCCCTGCTGCTGCGGACGTCTTCGCGCCCGCAGGGGCCTTGAGACCGGTCATCCGTCGAGCAGAGCGGCCTCGGAGCAGACGCCGTGGCCATACGCGGGCAAGCGGCATTTCGGCCGCCACGGAACAGGCCGCGGGCGCCACGGCGGCGGTCGGGTCCTTCGGCGACGGTTACAGGACCGACGTGTCCCCGCCGAGAACAATGCGCGAGTATGCCGTTTCGGCTGAAATGGGGAGTGATGATCACTGGCGAACTCAAGTCCAAGATCGACGCTGTCTGGAATGACTTCTGGTCGGGCGGCATCTCCAACCCGCTGGAGGTGATGGAGCAGCTCACGTACCTGCTGTTCATCAAGGCTCTCGACGAGCGTCAGACGCTCGCGGAGAACAAGGCAAACCGCACTGGCCAGCCGATCGACGAGGTGATCTTTCCCGAGGGTGAGGAGTTCTTGCCCGAGGGGCTCGCCCGCGGCCGACCGTACGGCGATCTGCGCTGGTCGAGGTTCAAGCACCTGCCCGCGGCCGACATGTTCGAGGTGGTCGGGAACTACGTCTTCCCGTTCCTGCACCGGCGGGCGGAGGAGAGCACGCACGCCAAGCACATGCGCGATGCCCGTCTCAGGATCCCCACCCCGGGGTTGCTGCAGAAGGCGGTGGATGGTCTCGACGCGATCCCGATGGCCGATCGGGACACCAAGGGCGATGTCTACGAGTACATGCTCTCCAAGATCGCCACCGCGGGGCAGAACGGCCAGTTCCGGACGCCGCGGCACATCATCCGGTTGATGGTCGAGTTGGTCGCCCCGCAGCCCGACGATGTGATCTGCGACCCGGCGAGCGGGACGTGCGGGTTCCTGGTGGCGGCGGGCGAGCACATCCGCAACCGCCATCCGAGCGCACTTACCGACCCGGCCAAGGCACGGCACTTCCACAGCGGGATGTTCTCCGGCTACGACTTCGACAACACGATGCTTCGCATCGGGTCGATGAACATGCAGTTGCACGGCGTGCAGAACCCGACCGTCAGTTATCGGGACTCCTTGGCCGAGGACCACGCTGGCGATGCGGAGGCCTACAGCCTGATCCTCGCCAACCCGCCCTTCGCCGGGTCGACACGCTCGATCGTGGCTGGCGGTCGTGCGGTGGAGTGCGTACTCAGCGAGTCCTGCCGGCAGCCCAATCCGCAATCCCCCGTTTGGGGCCCGGTTCGATGGATTGGCCATCTTCGGGGTTGACTGGTGGCGCAATCGCCGATGTTTCGGAAGGGTATAGACTTATCTTCCGTTATGGTCGTTGATTCGGAGAGTTCTGCGGGCCGTGGTGTCACGGTCGAGTGGCGTGGGCGGCCGGTTCGTGCCTGGGTGCCGGCACCTCTGGCGCAGCGGGACCTCAGCCTGTCGACTGCCGCAGCACGTGCGGCCGAGCGTGCGGTCGCGGCGCTGCGCGTGGCGGACGCCCGGCTGCCCGCGACCTGGGAGCCGCTGGCGCGCCTGCTGCTGCGTCACGAGGGGGTGGCTTCGTCGGGCATTGAAGGGCTGCGCGAACCGATCCAATCAGTGCTGGTCGCCGAACGGACGGGCGCGGGCGGCACAGCCGGGTGGGTGGCCGACAATCTGGCGGTCATCGACGACGCTCTCCGGTGTGCGACCGAGCAGCTGAGCGTCGGGATGCTTCACCGTTGGCACGAGCGCCTGATGCGCCACGGCCGACTCCCCGCCCACATGATCGGCGTCTACCGCCCGGCGCTGGGATGGGTCGGCGGCACCTCCCCCGTCGACGCCGCCTACGTCCCGCCACCGCCGCCGGAGATCCCGCACCTCGTCGATGATCTCGTGGCGTATGCCGACGAGGGTGGCGAACTCGACGCGGTGTCACGGGCCGCGCTGGTGCACGCGCAGTTCGTGGCCATCCACCCCTACGGCGACGGCAACGGGCGGCTGGGGAGGGTCCTGGTGAGCCGGGTGTTGCGGCGCGGCGGCGTCACGGTCCGCGCGACCGCGCCGATCAGCATGGCGATCGCCCGCGACCCCGGCGGCTACCTGTCCGGGCTGCACCTCTTCGAGCAGGGGAACGTCGAGGAGTGGGTGCGTTGGTTCGCCGGGACCGCCACGCGGGCCGCCACCACCACCGAACGCCTCGTGGAGCAGGCATCCGACGTGCTGGCGCGCTGGCGCGAAGTGGCCGCCGGGCTACGAGGCGACCACACGGCGAGGGCCTTGCTGGAGCACCTGCCGGCGCAGCCGGTCCTCAGCGCCCGCGACGTGTCCGCACTGCTGGACGTCAGTGAACGCAGTGGCCGGACCGCGCTCACAACCCTCGCCGCCCGCGGCATTCTCACTCCACTCCCCGCGGTCCCCGCAGAACGCCCGGGCCGAGCCCGCCACTGGTTCGCCGCCACAGAACTACTCGACCTCTGGACACCCTGACCGCGAGCCGCGGCCCACGGTATCGACGCGTGGTCGCCGTTCGTGATGCCCGGTCAGCAGGATGTTCCGGGGCGGTCCGGACCGGAGGGTCCGAGGTAGGTGTCGAACAGGTCGGTGCGCCTGGGTTTCGAGTTCGAGGTCTACGTCATGCAGCCAGGCGAGCGTGGCGGCTGGGTCCCGTACCCGGCGCCGGGGTCGTTAGTCTACGGCACCGGCCACTTCAGCGACCCGTCCCTGACGGCCAGCCGGCTCGGGGTGCTCGGTGAGCTGGAGTGCCCACCGCCAGCGACCCTCGACGGTCTCGAGAACGTGAGTTGCGAGGTGCACGTTCCGGGAAGCCTGACGGAGGCCCTTGACGAGTTGGAGGGCGACGAGAGGTCGTTGGAGCCGAAGCGGTAGCTAGGTTCGTGGCGGTCAAGCGCACCGAGTGGGAGCAGTTGACCGCCCACGTCACCGACTGGGAACTCAACACGTACCTCCCGTACCTTTGAGCGGCCCGGCGGGCGGGTAGCTGATCACTTGGCCATCCGCGACGATGCGACGAGAACCACGGCGGCGTCGCCGAGAGTTGCGGCGCTGCACCGGTGGCGAGAGCGTCTGATACGTCGCAGCAGATGCCCACTCGCGACCAACTCGGGATCCGCTGCGTGGGTCAGTTCCATCGGTCGGATGCCAAGGAGACATCAGCCATCGTGGGCTCTTCGGATTTGAGCCGGGAGCGAGGGTGGCGAGGAGGCTGTAGGTTGGGCTGTGGCGCGTCGTGATGCTGTGGAGCGTGCGGCGTTCGCCTTCTTGGCCCCGGTCGGGGCCGTGTCGCCGATGCGAACCGTGTTCTTGGCGTCGCGTTCGCCGTTCGGGTTGCCCGAACCGTGGACGCGTTTGGATGCAGGTCCGGATCCGGCGCCGTGGCCGGGCCTGAGGCATCCGGTTCCGCACGACCGGTTCACACGGCAGAAGTAGGATGAGGAGCAATGGAAACGATCATCGCATCCCTGATCGGGGTGGTCGGGGTGGTTCTGAGTGCCCTGGTGTTCTGGGTGGGATCGGCCGTCAAGGACTTGCGCACGGCGATGGACACCCGGTTCGACAAGGTGGACGAGCGGTTCGAGAAGGTGGACGAGCGGTTCGACAAGATCGACGAGCGGTTCGAAAGGGTGTACGCCGTGCTGAGACAGCACGGGGAGCGGACCGCGCGGATCGAGGGCGGTCTTGGGGCTTCGGGCATCCTGGCGCCGCCCCCGCTGGCGGATCACGACGAGCCGGTGGTCGAGACCTCCGGAGCGGAGGCGGCCACCAGCTGAACGCACCGTTGCGGCCGCTGCGCTGCGGGCGATGACCCACGATGGCCATGCGAGGTTGCGGGTCGCGGTGCCAGTTCAGCCGGATGTTCCGGGGCGGTCCGGATCGGAGGGTCCGAGGTAGGTGTCGAAGAGGTCGGTGCGCTGGAGCAGATCCTGCCCCGAGCCTTCGGTGGCGATCTCGCCGGTGCGCATGATGTAGGCCCGGTCGCAGGCGTCCAGCATGCGGTGGGCGTTCTGCTCGACCACCAGCAGGGTGCGCCCGCCGGCGGCCAACCGGCCGATGAGGCTGAACACGAGGTCCACGAGCGTGGGGGCGAGTCCGAGGGAGGGTTCGTCCATGAGCAGTATCCGGGGGGCGCTCATGAGGGCGCGGGCGATGGCGAGTTGCTGAGCCTCCCCGCCGGAGAGATAGCCGGCGGGCGTGTCGCGCCGGTCGCCCAATACCGGGAACAGTTCAGCCATCTCCTCTAGGCGCTCGGCGCGCTGGCGGGCGGTGGCTGTGACTCCCGCCACGAGGAGGTTCTCGCGCACGGTGAGGTCGGCGAAGAGGCGGCGGTGCTCGGGCACGAGGGCCACGCCCGCACGCAGCATTTTGTCGGGCGCCGCGCCGGTCACGTCGGAGCCGTCCAGCCGCACCCTCCCACCGGCGGGGCTCAGCAACCCGGCGATCGAGTTCAGCAGCGTGGTCTTGCCGGCGCCGTTGGGGCCGATGACGCCCACGATCTCGCCCGCCTCGATGCGCAGCGTGGCGTCCCGCAGCGCGGCGATCGACCCGTAGCGGGTGGTCAGCGACTCGATCTCCAGCATCGTCACGCCGTTGGGGGCGCCCGGCGCCGGGCGCGCTCGATCAGTTCGGTCACGAGGGCGGGTTCGTGCTCGTCGAGTGCGGGTACGCGCCAGCGAGGCTCGCCGGCCGCGCTGATATTGAACGGTGGTCGCAGCATCGTCGCGGTTCCCGCCGGGAGTTCGACGGTGCCGAAGCGGTCGCGCGCTAGCAGCTGTTCATGGTCCGCCACCTCCAGCGGCCCATTCACCCTGCCGAAGGCGATGCGCGCCGCTCGCAGCTTGGACAGCACCTGCGTCGCCGGCTCCGCTGCGAATGAGGCCGAGATCGCCTCCTCCAGTTCATCCACATTGACGACTCGGGAGGCGTTGGTGGCGAAGCGGGGGTCGGTCGCAAGCTCCGGCCTGCCGATGACCTCGGTGGCCAGCGCGACCCATTCCGGGTTCGCCTGCACCGCCAGCATGATCACCGATCCGTCGTCGAGTTCGAACAGGCCATACGGCGCGATGAGGGCGTGGCGCCGGGCGGAGCGGGTCGGCGGGGCGCCGTCGGCGACGGAGGCGTAGGTCTGCGGTGCGGTCCACTCGGCGAGACACTCCAGCATCGACAGCGAGATCGCGGCGCCCTCCCCGGTGACGGCACGGCGGTGCAGCGCCGCCAGGATGGCGCTGAGGGCGTACATCCCGGCGCAGATGTCGGCAACCGAGAACCCCACCTTGCTCATCTGCTCGGGGTCGCCGGTGAGGGCGACGGCACCGGATTCGGCCTGCACGATGAGGTCGTATGCCTTGTCGTCGGCCCGCGGCCCGTCGACGCCGTAGCCCGAGATGTCGCAGGCGATCAGGTGAGGGTGCCGGGCGACGAGCTGTTCGGCCAGGATGCCGGCGCGCCGGGCCGCGCCGGGGGAGAGGTTCTGAACGAACACGTCGGCGCCGGCAACCAGTTCGTCGAACTGTTCCCGCTCGGACGGGTCGGTCAGGTCGAGCGCGATGCTGTCCTTGCCCCGGTTGCCCCACACGAAGTAGGTGGACTCGCCGTCGAGCCTGCTGTCGTAGTGGCGGGCGAAGTCACCGTGCGGGGGGCGCTCAACCTTCAGCACCCTGGCGCCGAGGTCGGCCAGATGCCGGGTTGTGAACGGGGCCGAGACGGCGTTCTCGAGTGTGACCACGAGGACGCCTTCCAGCGGCGCGCTCACGGTTCCATCTCCACCGGCTCCATGGCCACCGACGCTACGCCGTGTACGAAGTTCGAGGCGATCCGCTGCGGCTCGCCGGTCTGCCGCAGCGCCAGGCGCCGCTCGATGAGCTCCTCCAGCAGCACCCGGATCTTCATGCGTGCCAGGGAGGCGCCCAGGCAGAAGTGATGCCCGCCGCCCCCGAACGCGTCGTGCTCATTGGGCGAGCGGGCCACGTCGAAATGGAACGGGTCGGCGAAGGTGTCCGGATCGCGGTTGGCCGATGCGTACCACATCACGACTTTGTCGCCGGCGGCGATGGGCGTTGCGGCCAGGCTGGTCTCCCTGCGGGCCGTGCGGCGCATGTGCAGCACCGGCGTCGCCCAGCGGAGCACCTCCTCGACGGCGCTACCGGTGAGTTCGGGGTGCCGCTGGAGGCGGCGGAGTTCGTCGGGCCGTTCGGCGAACGCCAAGGCGCCGTGCACGATGGCAGTGCGGGTGGTCTCGTTGCCCGCGAAGACGAGCAGCTGGAAGAAGTTCCGGTACTCGGCCGGGCTCAGCCCACCGCCGTCGGCCGCGCGCACCAACTCGGTCACCAGATCCTCGCCCGGCCCGGCCCGGCGACGCTCGCCCAGCTCCTCGCCGTACACGAAGAGGGCATGGCTGGCGGGACTCCCGAAGGGCAGCAGGCGCAGCGGCGTGGTGTTGCCGAAGGCGTCGGGGGCCAGCGTGGGGCGGTCGCCGGTGCCCTCCACCAGATAGTCCGACAGCTCGACGAGGTAGTCGGCGTCGGCCTCGGGTATGCCGAGCATCAGCATGATGACCCGGATCGGCAGCGGTGCCGCAACCGACTTCACCCAGTCACCGCCGCCGGAGGCGACGAAACCGTCCAGCAGCTCCGCGGCGATGGCCCGCGTCGCCGAGGTGAAGCCCGCCACGTTGCGGGGCGTGAAGTGCCCGCTGACGATGCGCCGGAGCCGGGTGTGGTCCGGCGGGTCGGTGTCGATGAGCGAGCGGCGCGCCTCGAGGGCGTCGGCCTCGAGATCCCAGAGGTTGGTGTGGCCGATCTCCGACGAGAAGACCTCCGGGTTCCGCGACACCGCACGCACGTCGCCGTGCCGGGTGACGGCCCAGAAGCCGCTGTCTTCGTACGGATGCCAGGTGAGGCCGGGCGCGGCCCGCATGGCGGCGAAGCGGTCGTGGGGAATCCCGTCGAGGTACAGGCTCGGAGCGGTCACTTCCGGCGGGTTGCCGGCGATGGCCGGCGGGCTCGCCGGATCCATCGGTCGCACCACCCCCTCAGTTCCCGCCGACGGTCAGGACCAGCCGGCCTCGCAGGTCGCCGGCGCGCACCCGCTCGAGCGCCTCCGCCGCCCGCTCGAAGGGCAGGGTCTCCACCGGACCGATGATCGACGGCTCGCGGGCGGCCAGAGCAAGCAGCTCGTCGAGTTGCGCCCGGCTGCCCCAGACGCTGTTCATGAACGCGACTTCGTGGGGCCAGGCGCCGAAGCCCCACGGAATCCTCCCGCCGAAGAGCCCGATGACGACCACCATGCCGCGCTTGCGCACCGCGCCCGCCGCCTGCGCCAGGGTGGCATCGGCACCGATGAAGTCCAGCACGACCTCGGTCGGCGGGATCCCGTCGGCGGGATCGACGGCCTCGTGCGCTCCGATCTCGGTGGCGGTGGCGCGCTTGGCCGCCGAGATGTCGGCGGCCACGACTGTGGCGTCGCTGAGCAGCCGCAGGTAGCGGATGGCGAATTGTCCCAGCCCGCCGGCGCCGATCACGGTGGCCCGTGCGCCAGGACCGCGGCGCCGCAACAGGTCCAGCGTGTGCCCGACGGCCCGGTATGCGGTCAGCCCGCCACACGCCAGGGGAGCCGAGGCGACCGGGTCGAGATCGCCGAGCGGTGCCAGGTAGCGGGCGTCCCGCACAGCCATCCGCTCGGCGTAGCCGCCGTCGGAGAAGATGCCGGCCTCGGCCGCGTCGGCGCAGATCATCTCCAGTTCGGCCGCGCAGTCGGCGCACCGGCTGCATCCCCACGGGGCATAGACCATGACCGGTCCCAGCCGGGGGTGCATGCCGGTCACCTCGTGGCCGAGGATCCGCGGCAGGGCGATGGGGAACAGGCCCTCGGAGATGTGCAGGTCGGAACCGCAGACACCGCAGGCGATCACATCGATCACCTCGCCGCCGTTGGTGGCCGGCTCGGGATGATCCTCGACGAGACGCATCGGGGCGCCGAACTCGGTGAGCAGTACCGCCCGCATCAGTAGCTCTTCGGCAGGCCCAGGCTCTGCCGGGCAAGGTATGCCAGGATCAGGTTGTTGCTGACCGGAGCGACCTGGTACAGGCGGGTCTCGCGCAGCTTGCGCTCGATGTCGTACTCGGTGGCGAAGCCGAAGCCTCCGAAGGTGTCCAGGGCGGCATTTCCGGCTGCCCACGAGGCCTCGCTGGCCAGCAGCTTCGCCATGTTCGCCTCGGGTCCGCAGGGCTTGCCGGCATCGAAGAGGCTCGCCGCCTTGAAACGCATGAGGCCGGCTGCCTCGACCGCCGCATGTGCCCGTGCCAGCGGGAACGCCACGCCCTGGTTCTGGCCGATGGGGCGCCCGAAAACCACGCGCTCAGATGCATAGGCAGCGGCGCGCTCGCAGAAGAAGCGTCCGTCGCCGATGCATTCCGCGGCGATGAGGATGCGTTCGGCGTTCATCCCGTCGAGGATGTGCGAGAAGCCTCGTCCCTCGGTGCCGACGAGGGCATCCGGTGGCAGCTCCACGTCATCGAAGAAGACCTCGGTGGTGTTGTGGTTGATCATCGTGGAGATGGGTCGGACCGTGAGTCCCTTCACAAAGTCGCCACCGGCGTCGCGCATCTCGAAGAGGAACACCGAGAGCCCGTCGAGGCGGCGCTCCACCTCCGCGACCGGCGTCGTGCGGGCGAGCACCAGCATCAGGTCGGAGTGCAGCGCCCGCGAGGTCCAGATCTTCTGGCCCCTCAACATCCAGCGATCACCGTCGCGCGTGGCGGTGGTGCTGATGGCGGCGGTGTCGGATCCCGCTCCCGGCTCGGTGACTCCGAAGGCCTGGAGCCTTGTCCGGCCGGCAGCGATCTCGGGGAGCCAGCGTCGCTTCTGATCCTCGGAGCCGTGGCGCACCAGCGTGCCCATGATGTACATCTGGGCGTGGCATGCACTCGGATTCCCGCCGCTGGCGGAGATCTCCTCCAGGATGACCGATGCCCCGGCGAGGCTCAATCCGCCACCGCCGTAGTCCTCGGGGATCAGCGTTCCCAGCCAGCCGTGCTCGGCGAGGTCGGTCACGAACTCGGTGGGGTAGCTGTCGGGCTCGAGCCCCTGCCAATACTCCCCGGGGTAGCGGCTGCACAGCCGGCGGATCTCCGTCCGGATCGTCTCGAAGTCGGCCGGTTCGTCGAAGTTCATGGCGCGGGTACTCCGTCCTCGGTCGTGGCGGTCATGGTCCTCCCCGATCCCTGCCGGCATCCGAGCCGAGGTAGGCGGCCTGCACGAGGGGATTGGCCTGGATCTCCGCCGGAGTGCCGACGGCGATGACCTTTCCCTGATCGAGGGCGTAGACCCGGTCGCAGATCCCGATGATGAAGTTCAGATCGTGGTCGATGACCAGGACCCCCGCGCCGATGGCCGCCGCCGTGGCGCGGACCCGATGGATCATCTCCAGCGACTCGGCGTCGCTCATCCCGCTCGTGGGCTCATCGAGAAGCAGGAAGTCGGGCCGGGCCGCCGCCGCTCGCGCCAACTCCAGCCGCCGGGCGTTGCCGTAGTCCAGCTCGCGGGCACGGCGGCCACGGAGCTCCCAGAGTCCGACGCCCCGCAGCAGGGTCTCGGTGTCCGGCCCGGGTCGGTCCGGCCGGTGGCGCTCGGCGACGAGGGCCGCGATCTCGACGTTCTCCCCGGTGGTCAACGAGCCGAAGAGCCGCAGGTTCTGGAAGGTGCGTACCAGGCCGCCGCGGGCCACGACGTGGGGAGTGGCGCCGGTGAGATCCCGACCGGCGGCGATGCAGCGGCCCGAGCTCGGCGCCACGACGCCCCCGATCACGTTCAGCAGCGTGGTCTTGCCGGCGCCGTTGGGGCCGATCAGCCCGACGACCTCGTCACCCTCCACGCCGACGTGGGCACCTTCCAGAGCGCGGAAACCGCCGAAGTCCACGGTGACGTCGGTGGCGGCGAGTGAGCTCGCCTGCGCCGGCGGGGACTCCGCGGCCACCGGCGGCGTGTCCGACCCGACCGATCGCCGCCACCGGCGGCGCAGCAGCCAGGTGTCGAGTTCCCAGTCGTCCAGCAGGCCCGACGATCGGAAGATCATGAATCCCAGCATCGCCCCGCCCAGGAAGATCCCCGTGAGCCCGTCGCGCAGCAGCCAGTCCAGGGCCGCCACGTTCACATCCGGGCCCGCCACGTAGCGCATCGCTTCCAGGCCGATCGTCATGACGACGACGCCCAGGAGCGCCCCGGTGACGCTGTTCCGCCCGCCGACGATCAGCATCGCCAGCGTGATGAGCGTGTACTCGAAGAAGAAGAAGCGCGGTGTGATGACCCCCAGCACGTAGACGCGGAGTGCGGAGCCCACGGCCACGATCGCGACCGACAGCAACAGGGCGACCATCTGCTGGGTCGCGGGGTTGATGCCCACGGCCCGGGCCGCAAGGTCGTCCTCCCGCGCCGCCTGGGCCAGCCGGCCGACGCGGGTCTGCCTGAAGAGCCGGGCAACCAGGATCGAGACGAACAGCAGCACGTAGATCCACGTGCGACCCTCCAGCTTGTTCCCAAGGCTGAAGGAGATGCCCGAGCGGCCCCCGCCGGTGAGATCGGTCCAGTTGCGAGCCACCTCGTGCACCACGAAGAGGAGAGCCAGGGTGATGACGGCGGCGGAGATCGCCCCGGTGCGCGCGCCCGAGCGGGTGAGACCCAACCCGATGATGAACGCCGCCACGAGCGTCACACCGATCGCCGCGAGCGTCGCCACCGCCGGATGCACGCTCACCTCGGCCAGCCCGAACGGGGCGTCGGGAATGATCTGGGCCTTGCGCCCCGGTGAGATGGCGAGGACGGCGAACGCGTACCCGGCGATGGCGCCGAAGCCGATGTGGCCGAACGACATCACGCCGGTGTTGCCCACGTAGACCCCGATCCCGGTGACGACGATGGCGTTGATGAGCATCTGCGTGACGAGGTCGTCGCGGGCCGCACCGCCGGTGGACGTGTAGGCCACGGCGCCGCCCACCAGCAGCCCGAAGAGGACGACCGACCCCAGGATCGGTCTCAACACGTGGCGGCCCGGGTCGTTGCGCATGCCGCTGCCCGCCGAAGCGGTGGGGCGGGGGGGGCGGGCGGCGGGCCGGCGCCGGGGCGGGGGTGCGCGGGCGAAGAGTCGTCGCAGCCCGGCGCCCCGCCCCACCTCCGCGGGTTCGTATGTCGATGCGCCGCTCCGGGACATCGCGGCCATCACACCCTCTCGGCGCGGCGGATGGTGACCATCCCCTGCGGGCGGAAGACGAACAGCAGGGCGATGCACACGAACACCATCCCGTCGGTGAGGCCGACCAGACCGTCGGGCAGGCGCGAGATCAGCAGAACCTCCACAAGACCCAGCGCCAGACCACCCAGGACGGCGCCCCCCAGGCTGCCCAGCCCCCCGATGAGGGCGGCCAGGACGCCCTTCAGCATGGGGGTGAGTCCGGCGGTGGGGTCGGCCTGACCGGTTCGCATCAGCCAGAAGATCGAGGCCACTCCGGCCAGGAGCCCCGACAGCACGAACGCCCCCCGGATGACCCGGTTGCTGCGGACACCCATCAGGCGGGCCGCCTCGAAGTCCTCCGCAGCGGCGCGCAGCGTCATGCCGAACATCGTGCGGCGCACCAGCCACACCGTTCCGGCAAGCGTGATGAGTGTGAAGCCGATGACCACCAGGTCGTAGATCTCCAGGTTCACCCCGCCCACGCTGACGGTCTCGAACAGCCAACCCGGCCGGGCGAAGGTGCGCCGGTTGGCCGACACAGCCATGACGAAGATCGCCTGAACCACGAAGTGCACGCCGAAGGAGGTGAGGACCATCGTGAAGTCCGAGGAGTTGCGAACCCAGCGGAACGCGGCGAATTCGATCCCGAGCGACGTCAGCATCGAGGACGCCAGGATCGCCGGCACCAGCACCCACCAGTCCAGCCCCAGCGTGAAGAGCGCGTAGCCCACGTAGGCGCTGACGGTGATGAGTTCCCCGTGTGCGAAGTTCACGAGGTGCATGACGCCGAAGATCACGGCGATGCCCAGGGCCAGCAGGGCGTAGATGCTGCCGCGCCCGATCCCGTCGACGAGTTGCTGGAGCAGCTCGGTCATCGCAGAACTTCAGCGCTCCGCACGGCCGCCCGGCGCCGGGAGATCGAGATGATCAGGCCGGTGCGCGGTTCGCTCTCGAGCATGCACGCGATTGTCTCACGCTTTCCCCGACGGCTCGCGCCCGAACGGGACGGGCCCGGCAGGCTGCACCCGCCGGGCCCGTCCCAGATCGCCGGTCGGCTCTCAGCCGATGGTCGCCGCCAGCGAGGGTGCTCCGTTGACGACCTGGTGGACGTAGACGGGTTTTTCGGGGGAGCCGCTGCCGCTGGGATACGACAGCACGCCGGTCACGCCCTCGACGCCCTGCGCTTCGGCGATGGCGGCGCCGATCACGGCCGGGTCGTGCGAGCCCGTGCGCAGGAAGGCGTCGATCACCATGGCGATGGCGTCGGCCGCCAGACCTCCGAAGGACGGGTTCTCGAGGGCGGCGCCGGTGGCGGCCTCGAATCCCTCGTCGAGGATCACGACGCGGCTGCCCGCTGCGGGGAACGAGTGCGTGGTGTGGTAGAACCCCTCGACGGCGTCGCCCTCGGCGTAGCCGCCGGTGGCCTCGAAGGCGTCGGTGATCAGGAACCTGGTCTCCACGCCCACGCCGTCCAGCTGGCCGCGCAGGATCGCCGCCTGGAACGCCAGCATGGCGCTGTACACCACGTCGGGGGGTGCGTCCAGGTTGGCCATCTCGTTGGCCTGTGACGAGAAGTCCACGTCCTCGATGGGTACGTAGTTGTAGTCGGCGATCACGGTGCCGCCGCCCGCCTCGAACACCTCGGTGAAGATCTCGGGGTTGTAGCCGAAGTAGGGCCCGGGTGAGGAGAACGTGGCGGCTGTGGTCCAGCCCTGATCGAGCGCGAACTCCGCCGCGGCGCTGGCCTGGGCGGTGTCGTCGAAGGCCACCAGGAACGCCAGCTGTGCCGGATCCGACAGGGTCGGCTCGGTTGATGCCACGAACAGCACCGGCACCTGGCCGGCGGTGACCTGCAGCAGCGGGAACCCGAAGTCCGGGAACGGCGGCCCGAGGATCGCCGACACGCCGGCGTCCAGCAGGTCCTGGGCGGCGCGCTGGGTGACGTCAGGGTCGCCCTCGATGTTCTGGATCGTCAACTCCAGCGGGGTGCCGTTCACGCCGCCGGTGCAGTTGATGAGGTCGACGAAGTACGCCGCCGCCTGGCTGGCGGGGGCATCCGCGAAGCCGCCCAGGTCGGAGAGGTCGGCGGCGAATCCGATCTTCAGCGGGTCACCGCTGGGTGCCGGGGCGCAGTCGTTGAGGTCGGCGGCCAGGACGGCGTCGATGTCGAAGCCCATGGCTGCCGGCTTCTCCGGCTCGGGTGCCGGCGCCGGTGGCTCGGGCTCCGGCGGAGGCGGGGGCGGTTCGGGCTCCGGAGGCGGCGGGGGCGCCTCGGTGGCCGGGGGTGGGGGAGGAGCCGGGGCTGCCTCCTCGTCATCGGTGCCGCAGGCCGCGACGAGGAGCGTCGCCGCCGCGACCGGTACCAGGAGTTTGCGCCAGGTGGATACACGCCGCATATCGGTCTTCCCTTCCTTGCCCCGTGCCCGCACACGTCGGTGGTGCGAGCCCGCCTCAAAGAGTGCCACATAATTCGTTTGGATACAAACGATTAGTGGAATCCGACGGCCGCCGGAGCGGCGAGCCAGCAGCGGGATCGGGGCCCGGGAGACCGCTCAGGAATCCTGCGAGCCGGCTCATTGGTCATTCCGGCGAAGGCCGAATCCACGTCGCAGCGGTCCGGTCTGCTCGTGCAACCGATCCGGCGCAATCCAGGGGCCGGTTCCTGGCAACGCGGTGGCGTCAGCCTCGACGCGGCGGGCGGATGCCGCGGAATTCCCAGTCGCCGCCGAAGGCGGTGGAGATCACTTCCTCGGACTCGCTGGGCTGGGCGCCGCAGTCGTCGCGCACCGGTACGGGTCCGGCCACGACCGTGTTGGTGAGCGCTCCGAGGCCCTCCACCTCCACGGTCACCACGTCGCCGGGCTCCGCCGGGCGCGAACCCGCAGGGGTGCCACTGAAGACGATGTCTCCGGGCAGCAGCGTGATGGTGCGGGCGAGGTCGGCCACCAGGTAGTGCATGTCCCAGGTCATCTCGGAGGTGTTGCCCTCCTGGCGCACCTCGCCGTTGACCAGGGTGCGCAGCGTCTTGTTGCGGAAGTCCCAGCCCTCGGTGAGGCCCGGACCGACGGGGCACATGGTGTCGGAGCCCTTCACCCGCAGCATCGAGCCGGCGTCGGTGTCGCGGAAGTCGTGCAGGCCGAAGTCGTTGCCGATCGTGTAGCCGGCGATGTAGTCGCCGGCCTCGCCGGGGCTGATGTTGCGGCACGGCCGGCCGATGACGATCACCACCTCGCCCTCGTAGTTGAGGTACTTGCAGCGCTCGGGGCGGACGACATGACCGCGGTGGCCCAGCAGCGACGAAGTCGGCTTGTGGAAGTAGGTGGGTGCCGGGGGGAGGGTGGCCATGAACTCGCGCACCCTGCTGGTGTGGTTGAGGTGCACGCAGATGATCTTGCTGGGGCTGGCGGGCGGGAGGTGCACCGCCTCGGTTTCCGCCACCGAACGCCCATCGGGGGCGACGAGCCGGTCGCCGGACACGGTGACCGTCGTGGCGGCGCCGTCAAGCAGGATCCTGCGCCGTTCGCTCATAGAGCCTCCTTGCACCGTCCGCAGAGCCACTGCCGTCGTTCCGGCGAAGGCCGGAACCTACTGCTCAGCGGCGAGATCTGCCCCGCACACCGTCCTGCCCGGGCACACCTCGAAATCATTAGGGACCAAAGCATATACTCGCAGTCGTGTCGGGCTCCGAACTTCACGGTTTCACGTTCCCCCGGTCGGCCACCGGCGCGTCCGGGCTTGTTCCCGCCCCTCCCTGGCATTACTCCGGCGACATGCTGACGATCGAGTACCGGACCGACGCCGAGGCGGTGGCCGAGTTGTTGCCGCCACCCCTGTTGCCCGCCGCCACCGATCCGGGTGCCGTGGCCGTGGTCTGGGCCGACTGGCAATCCTGCTCCGACGGTTTCGAGGAGCTCCTCGACCCCACCCGGGCGCAGTACAAGGAGTGCTTCGTCGTGGTGCGCTGCCGCTACCGCGACACCACCTACAGCCGCTGCGTCTACATCTGGGTGGACAAGGACTTCGCCATGGTGCGCGGACACGTGCAGGGCTATCCCAAGAAGCTGGGCGACATCTGGCTGACGCGGCCGGTGACCGTGGGCCGGGCCGGGCCCCGACTGGAGCCCGGCGGGCGGTTCGGGGCCACCTGTGCCGCGGCCGGCCGGCGGCTCATCGAGGCCACCTTCGAGATCAGCGGTCGCAGCGACGATGCCGGCTTCGTGAATGCCCTGCCCATGCTGCATCACCGCTTCTTCCCGGCCATCGAGTCCGACGGCTCCGACTCACTGCACGAGATCGTCACCATGCGTGGCTACGACGCAGAACTTGGCCCGGCCTTCCGGGGCGAGGCCACCCTGGAGGTCTTCGACTCACCGACCGAGGAGCTCACCCGCCTGGTGCCCCAAGAGATGATCGGTGGCTACTGGCGCAGCGTGGGCACGTCGTGGAACGGTGGGGAGACCCTCGAATCGTCGCCGCGGTGACCGCGGCGAACGCCGGCCGCGGCCGACTGAGTTGTGCTGAGCGGGCGCTGAACGGATGATCCCCCGGCATCCCTGGACCCCCGACAGCGACGACGGCTATGCCGATCTCACCAGTCACGACACGTTCATCGCGGGGGTGCCCTACGCCACCTTCCATCGCCTCCGCGACGAGGATCCGGTGTCATGGTGGGAGGAGAGCGACGGATCCGGCTTCTGGGCACTGACGCGTTACGCGGATGTGATCCGCGCCAACCACGCCTGGGACACGTTCACCTCCACTCGGGGGATCCGTCTCGAGGAGATGGACGCCGAGGAGACCGAGGCGCGTCGCACCATGATGGAACTCGACCCGCCCGCCCACACCCGCATGCGGCGCCTGGTGAACCGCGGCTTCACCCGCAACACCGTCGACCGCTACGAGGCCGCCATCAGAGACCTGGCCCGGTCGGTCGTCGTCGAGGCGCTGGAGCACGACGAGTTCGACTTCGTCACCGAGATCGCCCGGCAGCTGCCGATGCGCATGCTGGGCCGCCTGCTGGGCGTGCCCGACGCCGATGCCGAGCAGTTGGTGGTGTGGGGAGACCAGCTGCTGTCCAACACCGACCCCGAGTACACCGACCACGTCGTCGACCTCACCGACACCGAGGAGTTCCGGCTGATCCCGTTCCGCAGCCCGGCCGGCCTCGAGGTGTTCCGCTACGCGCAGGAGGCGGCCGCACTGCGTCGGACCCAGCCCACCGACGACGTCATCTCCCGCCTGCTGGCCCCCACGAGCGACGGCACCCCACTCAGCGACCTGGAGTTCAACAACTTCTTCGCGCTGCTGGTGGCGGCCGGCAACGACACGACGCGCTACACCGTCACGGGCGGCTTGATGGCCCTGCTGGACCACCCCGACCAACTCGAGCGCCTACGGGCTGATCCGTCGCTGATTCCGCAGGCCACCGAGGAGATCCTGCGCTGGACGACGGTCACGATGCACTTCCGCCGCACCGCCACCGCCGACATCGAGGTGGGGGACCGTCAGATCTCCGAGGGCGACAAGGTGGTGCTGTGGTGGGTCGCCGCCGACTACGACGAGCGCCAGTTCGACGACCCCTACCGCTTCGACATCGGTCGCACGCCGAATGACCACGTGGCCTTCGGGCGCAACGGCCCGCACCTCTGCCTCGGGGCATGGCTGGCCCGCATGGAGGTGCGTCTCACGTTGGAGGAGTTGCTCCCGCGGGTCACCTCCATCGAGCCCGCCGGTCCGTCCGAACGGCTGCGCTCCAACTTCATCAGCGGAATCAAACACCTGCCGGTGCGCGTCCGGCTCGCCTGAGGTCTTCCCGGAGCCGTTGGCGATCCTCATCCCCTCATTCCGGCGAAGGCCGGAATCTGGGGCAGCGAGATGACCTCTGTGCCGCTACCGGATGGCGTCGGCTCTGCCGCTCAGGCATGGGGCCCGGTCTCCTCGGTGTCGAACAGCCCGGCACGCCCGATGCGCTCCAGGCACGCCTCCACGCTCCACGGCAGCATCGTGGCCCCGCAGCGTGCATCCCGGTAGAGGCGCTCCAGGGGAGCCGGGCGCAGCAGCGAGCGTCCCCCGCAGACTCGCACCGCCATGCCGGCCACCTCCGGAGCGGTCTCCATCACCGAGACCATGGCGGCCCAGGCGCGGCGCACCGCTTCCGGCGATGGGTCCGGCCCGGCCTCGCGCTGCACCCGACGGGACAGGGCGTGGCTCTGCTCGTAGGCGATCTGCATCTGCGCCCAGCCGGCCTGCTTCTGGGGGTTGTCCCGGCGGGCTCCGGGGCCGGTGCGTCCCGTGAGGTAGTCGGCAGTGAAATCCATGACGGAGCGCATGATGCCGAGATAGGTGAATGACAGCGTCAGATAGAAGTGCGGCCAGCGGTGCGCCACCTGGTCGAAGACCCCGGGGGGCAGCAACTCGGCCTCGGAGGGCACGAACACGTCGTCCAGCAGGAGGGTCAGTGACACCGTGCCGCGCATCCCCAGCGGGTCCCAGTCGCCGGTGAAGCTGAGCCCTTCGCTGTCGGTCGGCACGCTGATGAGCCGGATGGTCGGGTCGTCCGGCGTGATGCAGATGACGTTGTGGCGGTCAGCCGCGTGCGAGAGCGAGGCGAAGATCTTGCGCCCGCTCAGCCGGAAGCCGCCCTCGACGGGCACCGCCGTGGTGGTGACGCCTGCCGTGGCGCCCGGTGCGTTCCCCTCGCTGAAAGGCTGGGCGTGGATGTGGCCATCGCCGATCACGCCGGCGTACATGGCCGCCCGCCGGCGCTCGTGGCTGGCCCGATCTGCCGGTGACATCTCCAGGTCGTCGGCGATCTGACCGCACAGCAGCATCGTCGCGGTGTGCATGTTGAAGGTCAGGGCGGTGGACCCGCAGTGGCGGCCCAGTTCCTCCGACGCCAGCCCGTAGGTGGCGAAATCGGCGCCGAGTCCGCCGTAGTGGGCGGGGACGCAGAGGCCGAGCAGCCCTGCGGCGCGGAGGTCGGTGTAGTTCTTGTGGGGGAAGCGGGCGTCGCGGTCGTAGCCCGCGGCGCGCTCGGCGAACGTCGGCCCCAGATCGGCGACGAGCGCCACGAGTTCGCGCTGGCGGTCAGGCGGAATCGGCGGCACGGTCGAGGTCATGAGGCTCGGTCAGGCTACGCGGTGGTGCCGTCACGGATCTGCAGGGTCTTCAGGTCGCTGTGGAAGTCCAGGGCGTAGTCCCCGCCCTCCCGGCCGAGGCCACTGATACCGCAGCCGCCGAACGGGGCAGTCAGGTCGCGCACCAGGAAGCAGTTCACCCACACCGTCCCGGCGCGCACCGCCCGGCCCACCCGATCGGCCCGCTCCGCCGAGCCGGTGAAGACGACGCCGGAGAGTCCGTAGCGGGTGCTGTTGGCGAGCCGCACCGCCTCGGCCTCGTCGGTGAACGTCTGCAGCGTGAGTACGGGGCCGAACACCTCTCGCTGCACGATCTCGCTGCCGTTGCTCGCCGGGCGAATCAGCGTCGGCTCGTACCACAGGCCGTCGGGCCGGCTGCGGTGCCCGCCGCGCAGCACGGTGTCGCCGGCGCGGCGCGCCCGCTCCACGAACCCCTCGACGCGGGCCAGATGGTCGGGATGGATGA
>MKWU01002102.1_pt1 | contig 31225 bp, 21 predicted proteins | sample 809101 | NCBI WGS metagenome assembly MKWU01 (sample SAMN05860141, study PRJNA318959) | sponge metagenome | host: Aplysina aerophoba | place: Slovenia: Piran, Adriatic Sea, Gulf of Piran | collected 2013-05-07
TGCCCCTGCGCATCGATCTCGACGTCCAGCTGACCCTGATGGCCTCCGCCCTGTACCGCCTGCTCGCCAACCGCCTCGGCGACCGCTTCCGGACCGCCGAACCCGCCAGCCTGTTCCGCAAGTTCGCGGAGGCCAGCGCCACCATTGACATCAACGACGACCGGATCGAGGTCACGCTCGGTCGCCGGGCCCACAACCCGCACCTGATCGAGGCCGGCTACGCCGACTCCACTACCTCCATCCCCTGGCTCCACAATCGCGCTCTGAAAATCAACTTCGCCTGACCTCCAGATGTCACACGTCGTATCTGTCTTGGGGAATCAGGCTAGTGCAATGTCCTCCATCGCTAGGAAGGTTCCACGGTCGAGAGCGCCCATGCCCGGTCTGGTCGCGAAAGCTGGAGACTGCGGAGCGCTTCGATGCCACCTCTTCAAGCTAGACTAAGAACCACTAACCCACGACCAGATCAGCAGTAACTCGTTGTGTCATTGCTAGTTACAAGTCAACATGCACCGATGTTCCAGACCTAGGTGCTACCGTATATTGATTCAGTTGCGATCTTCGGCATGACCAACCAATATCTAGGCCCCCTAGTCTCTGGCGATGAGATCACATCCGAACTCAGACTCCGGAAAAAGAAGGATGTGTACAAGACCGTCACGGGTTCATCAAATAAGATCATCGCAAAGAAGGTGAAGCTAGAAGAAGCCGACGGCTGGCGGACGTTCAAGAAAAACGTCAAGTCAACGCGGATGGCCAAGGCGAAGCCTCCTGACGAGCAGCTTGAAGACGAAGTCTGGAGCGTCCTAGCACAAATGGGCTTCAAGGAGATGAGCGAAGGGCGCCAGTTCGCGATTGCCGTCGGCGATGGTCTGCCACCCCGCCAGATCGATGTGTTCGCCAAAGACGATGAGACTGTCATCATCGTCGAGTGTACCCGTCGCGACACACCGGGAAAGAAAGTGATGGCGCAATTGATCGAGAAGATCAGGGCAATCCGCGAGAACTTGCTCAAATCGGTCCGCAAGGCCTACGGCCAGCGGGCCAAGCTCAAAGTCAAATATGTCATCGCCACAAGAAATATTTCATGGAGTAACGTGGACCTTGCCAAGTGCAAGAACGCGCAGATTATGGTGATTGCGGACGGCGAGCTCAACTACTATGCTGCGCTCGTACAGCACCTCAAGCACGCGGCCCGCTACCAGTTCTTGGCGCATATGTTTGGCGGCCAAAAGATCGAGGGCCTGGCCAGAGAAGTCGTAGCGGCCCGCGGAAAGATGGGTGGGGAGACTTTCTACACGTTCCTGATTCGTCCCGATGAGCTTCTGAAGATCTCCTACGTCGGCCACAAGGCAAGCCGCGACATCGAGAATTTGGAAACATACCAGCGCATGCTCCAGCCGCGCCGGCTGAAGAAGATTGCAGAGTACATCAATAGCGGCGGAAAGTTTCCGACGAACATCGTCATAAACCTGAAGACCGGCAAGAAGACGAAATTGCGGTTCGAAGTGAAGGAGAAATACGGTAATGAGGCCTTGGGCGTACTGCATCTGCCGCCGACCTATGCCTCGGCCTGGATCATCGATGGCCAGCATAGGCTATACGGCTATGCCTATGCGCATCGGACGGAGGGCTTCAATCAGGATTCGACTGTCTTGCCCGTCCTCGCTTATGAGAACCTCTCTGCTGACAAGGAAATGAACCTCTTCATTGATATCAACAGCAAGCAGGTCAAAGTGAGCACAGGCCTGTTGGTTGAACTCTACGCAGACCTCCATTGGCGTTCTTCCAACCCTGAAGAAGCGTTCCAGGCCCTACTCTCACGTATCGCCTCGCGCCTCAATAGCGATAGTACCTCGCCACTGCATGACCGCATGGTCGTCACCGGAAAGAAGAAGACTCAGTATCGGTGTTTGACGCAGACCTCGATCCGAGACGGTCTCGGCATTGCCAAGCTATTGGGCACGTTCAGTAAAGGTGCAATTGTGCCGGGTCCCGCGTCGACGGGCAGGGCGGACGACTATGAAGCGAACCTCAAGAAAGCCCTATCAGTGCTTTCTGAGTGCCTCAGGATGTTCTTGACTGAGCTGACAAGCCACTGGCGGGTCGGCGATGGTCCCGGAGGATATCTGTGCACAAATAACGGCATTCGGGCTCTGTTTCACGTCATCAAAGACATTGCTGACCATATCCGCCATAAAGATGGCGTAGACCTTTACCTATTCAGCTCAAATGAGACTTTCGAAAGAATTGAGCCCTACCTTCGGGTGCTGATCGAGTATTTTAGGAGTGCTCCTAGTCAAGAAGTCCAAGCTATCCGTCGCATTGGCTCTTCTCTGACAGCCGTTCGACAGCAAGCCTATAGCATGGAATCTCAAATTCAGAAAGAGCATCTTGATTTTAGACCAGCAGGGCTCCAAGAGTACCTCGAATTCCGCGACGAGGCGGGAGCCGACGAAGCACTCGGAGAGGTCCTCCGCATTCAGAAGAGGATTTTCGACTATGTCATCGGCGTTTTGAAACAGGAATATGGAACACACAACAAGGCCTGGTGGGTCCAAGGAGTGCCGTCTAAGATTCGTATAGATTGCAGTAGTAGATGGGAATCAAAGAATCGTGAAGGGGAAGAGGAAAATCAACTATACCTACAGAATTACGTCGACATTTGCATCCAGAATTGGGACTTAGTTAAAGAAGTAATCTCGCTAGGGTCCAAGGACAAAGAGGCCAAGACTCGAAATACAAAGTGGATTACAGAGCTAAACAATATTCGCAATAAAGTCGCTCATCCTGAGCAGGGCGTCTTGGCCGCTGACCAAGTCACAAGAATCAGAGAAATCTACGATGAGGTTGAGATGTATTTCCCTAAGTAAGTCTCCAAGGATCAGGCGATCATGTAGCTGTTTCAGGCGCGGTGAGCGGAGGGTTCTCAAGGTTTGCATGCAACTGCGCCAGCGAGCCGTAATCATTTAGGTGAAGTGTAGGGGACACGAATAGAGGAAGATGATGGCCAGCACGAATGCCCCTCTTGTGGGACCCGGTTAGGGAAACACGTAACCGATGCTGGGACTGACGAAGATCGCCCAATATCACGGCCGACCGACCAGAACAAGAAAGTTCGCGTTTTGAAGAGCGAGCACGGTTCCGCCTCCGAAACGGTTTAGAACCGAGTCCATGACACTACGCTGCTTTCAATCGAGTGGGAGCGAACGGCGCGTTTGCTCACCGTTGGGCAGTCGCTTTGTAGACTGCAGATTCCGGTGAATTTGAACGCCCGTTCCGAAGGAAAATGAACACCGTTCCGATTTAATTTGAACGGTCGTTCCGGTTCAATTTGAACACCTCGGAGCGAAGCGACGCTGCCGCACTCAGGATGCCTTGCGCATGGCGCCTCCGTCAAGGGGATTCCCGGTGTACCGGGAAGGATTGCTCGTCGTCATCTTTTCTCTCCTTTCGGCTCTTGAACGCCGGGAGGGAGGCTGCCGCCACCTCCTGCCTGTTCCAAATTCGGCCGGGCACGGCCCGGTGCGGCCACGGCCTGACGCTGCCAATAGTCCTCGCAGCGGCCGAGGTTGAACTCCAGGTGCCGCCAGTAGGAGTCGGGGAAGCGTTCGCGTTGGACCCCGCGCAGCACCGGCTCGAAATAGTGCAGGGAGCGGACGGGCTGCCCGCCGGCGCGGCTCAGCAGCGACATCGACTTGCGCACACAGCCCAGCAGGATGGCGTGTCGGACCGTGGTCAGCGGCACGCCGGTCGCATGCCACGCGTGGGCCAGGCGCTCGTCGGCCGGTCCGAGAAAGGCCTCGCGCACGGTGCCGACATAGGTCGCGACGTCGGCCTCGGGGCAGCCCGGCGCGACCGGGGCTGTCGACTGGTACGGCCAGTACGCGGCCCGCACGGCCAGCACCGAGCCGCGGTGCTGGTTGGGAGCGGTCTCGAGGTCGCAGACGCCGGCCCGGACCAGTTCGTGCAGGTGGCGCCCGAGGGCGCTCCGGCTCCGCCCCAGCCGCGTCGCCAGAGCCGTGCGCTCGAAGGCCAGCCGCCCGCTGACGCGATCGGCGTGCAGGCAAATCCAGGCGTAGAGCTTGAAGGCGCCGTCGCCGAGCGTTTCCAGGGCGCGCTGAAACTCCTCACCGGCTGCGAAGAAGTCGCCGCGCTGCTTCAGACGGTAATCCGCGCTCATGCTGCGCTCCCTTCTGCCGCCTCGGTCTCGGCCCGGTCGCGCAGCTTGCGCAGCGACTCGCCGCGTAGCTCGAACCGGTGGGCGTTATGCACCATCCGGTCCAGGATCGAGTCGGCCACGGTCGGGTCGCCGACCACTTCATGCCAGCGGTCGGAGGCCAGTTGCGACGTCAGCACGGTCGAGCGCAGCCGGTAGCGGTCGTCGCACAGATCCAGGAAGTCGCGCCGTTCCAACTCGCTCATCGGCGCGATCGCGAAGTCGTCGACGACCAACACGTCAATGCGCGCCAGCTTCGCCAGCAACCGCGTCAGGGCGCCCTCCGCCCGAGCAGCCTGCAAGTCCCGGAACAGCTGCGGTGCCCGTGTGTACAGCGCGCTGTGACCATCGCGGCAGGAGGGTGCAGGAATGGGAGAAGAATGTGCTGGCCGCGCCGGTGGCTAAAGAACGCTCTTCATTTCACCGTGCTTGGCTGGCTGCTTTTGACATCGAGGAAGTGAGCGGCAAGGCCTTCCCTGCGGGACAGCCCGTCAGCTGTCTTGCGACCGGAGACCTTAGTTCAGACACGTGTGTCGGTGCTAGCCCATGAGCACCGTCCGCAAGTCCAAGCGATGAGGAGAGGCTATTGAGATTATTCCCATAGTGGTACACCCGTAATCCCTTTTACATGGGTGTTCACTCTTCCACCAGTCCTAGCCGCCATTGCTTTGATGAAACGAAAATAGTCAATAACCAGTCTCCTAGTTACCTTATTATGAGAAATTCCTCTATGGGCAATGACACCCCTAAGTTTCACAAGGTCGTCGAGTTTATTTGTCGATTCCTGACATGACAATCCTGACTTCCATTTCCAGCAATTCGAGATTCTATCAATTCCCAAAGTAGATCCAAAAAGCTCATCTATATTCTGTGTCTTGGGTGTGTTGAGTCTTCGATTCCGCGTCTCACGGAGCTGTTCAAGTCGATCTCCCAAGTAGGTCTTCCAGCCTTGGTCTGCGATTCTCCAAACTTCAAGTTGGTGATCGTGTTTCCTCAATTCAGTTGCAATTTGTTTCTTCAGATTCTCCGGTAGAACTTCAGACAAATCTGAGTATTCTACGATATGAGCTAATGCCTCCGCAGCGATATCTTCACAATAGGATTCCCAGAATGCTACGATCAATACAATTGCTGATTTATTCAACACTTCAAGGTCAAGGGCGATAGTGTCTGTAGGGCGATTGAGCTGCGTGTGTATGGCAAGCAAACGACGAATGTCTTTTGCATTTTCGTCAAACGCTTTTCTTGCTGCACTTGGCATATTGACCTCCGAACTGGCTATCCAATCGAATCACCTCTTTTCACAATACCCGACACACAAGACAAATTGGTTGACCAGTTTGTGTGTCTAAGGGGGTACATCCGCCATCTTTTCCAGTAGAGTGCGGCCAGCGCGTGCGAGTTCTGGAAATAATGGCCTGTCCGGATTAGCGGGGACGAAGTGGGATCTGGGGTTCATAGCAACCTCGGTGGTAGGGGGAAGCGGTCAGCGTTCATAGTCGATTCCCTTCAGGTGGCGGGTGCGCATGGACGGCCCTTCCAAGGCGACGATGCGACCGCGCTCGAGGACGCGGTCGATGAAAGCAGCGAGCGCTGCTGGACGCAGCGTGCCTAGCGACGATTAGAATTGCCCGCGGCAATAATAGTCGCCGGCCAAGCGGGGCCCGCTCGGCCTTCGTCGCTCCGGACTCGCCCTGGGAGAAGGATCATACTTCTCGTCAGTGACATCTGATGGCCACCTCCGAATCCCTCCAGTTCACTGGGCGGAGGCTAGACACCATGAAGGAATGCCGCCGATCTTCCACTGGGCTGCTGGCCGTGCTCTTCACAGACCGTCTCATGCCGCAGCGCTAAGCCAGTCCCTATGCTATTGCCAGCTACCGGGATACCTTCCGCCTGCTGGTCACACTATACCGTGCGGGAATTGCAGAAACCGCACAGCACACTGGACCTCAGCGACCTGGCTCCTGCAACGTCTGTGCTCGAACATTATCCAGTTCAACGTAAGTGAAAGTCCTTTTCAATGGGTGAGGTCGTCCCAGATCATGCCTACTGGCGTATCGGTTTGGGTGGTCTTGCATAAGCCTCATGTGATCCAGTTGAACTAAAATAGCGCCTTGCGTACGCTCTTGCTCATCCGACAGCCGTCGGCATTTCGATACCTAGCGTCTATACAGGGGGAGACCTCAACCGAGGCGCACTAGCGCTCGGTTGGTAGGGCACTATCGGTCTGATGGCTTCTAGCGCTGGTAAAGCGACGGAGTTTTCTGCAACCGATTCGGTGCTTGGGTATTTTTACCAAGTGCGCTTGGCGCTGCTCTTATCGCTGCAGCGGCTTGGTGCAGATCAGAGCTTCGCGCTCTACTTGGAGACACTTGACGATGTCGTCTTCAACACCTCGGGATCGGCGCCTGAGCTCCTGCAACTGAAGCACCGATGCAAGCGATCAGCGAATCTGACCGACGCCAGTCCAGATCTCTGGAAATCGCTCCGCGTCTGGATAGAGAATCGGAAGTATGGGACGTTTCCGGCCGACGCCCGGCTTTTTCTCATCACCACGAGCAGTGTGGGGCCCAACTCAGCCGCAAGCAAGCTAGTAGACATCGACCGCCACGAAGGCGAAGCGCTGAAGCTGTTGAATTACGCTGCTTCGACATCGACGAACACCGCGAACAAGCGCGCTTACAGGTCGTATCTCAAGCTCTCGGATGTCGAGAGGCTAAAGCTCTTGAGAACGGTAGTAATCTTGTCGTCGGCGCCCAGTATCTCCGATGTGGGTGCCATGATCCGTAACGAAGCGCGGTTGGCCGTTCGTCGAGAACACCTAGATTCTTTCGTAGCGAGGCTTGAGGGATGGTGGTTCAAGAGGGTTCTCCGGCAGCTAATGGACGAGTCCTCGCCGCCTATTGATTCCTCTGAAATCGAGAGCGAATGGCACGACTTGCAGGAGCAGTTCAAGGGTGATTCGCTACCTGTTGACAAAGATGTCCTCCAGCACGAGGTGGATGCTACAGTTTACGAAAATGCTCCGTTTGTGCACCAAGTCCTACTCACCGGGGTCGGAAACGAACGAATTCTCGCGGCTATTCGCGACTATTTCCGGGCCTTTGCCCAACGCTCTCGCTGGGTGCGCGAGGATCTTCTTCTTGTGGGTGAGTTGGACGGCTATGAACAGGTCCTGCGCGAACAGTGGGCGATTCAGTTCAACCGGGTCACAGATGAACTTGACGAAAATGCTTTGGAGCCTGAAAAACGCTCGGCGGCCCGGAGGGTCTTTGCGTGGGTTGAAGACAGCTCCTATCCCATCAGGCCACAAGTCGGGCATCCCAGCATGACACGGGGCTCTCTGCACATCCTTGCGAATGCACTCGAGGTCGGATGGCATCCAGACTTCGCGCAGCGTTTGAGGTACCTTCTTGAACGCGAGGAGGTATCTTGATCACTACTACTTGGAGTGAGCGTTCGGTCGAGCAGGCGCGCCTCCTCAACCCTGCTTTCCTCGGCACGCTCGTTTGGTCCGGCGCCAGAGGCTATGCAATGGCCGCTAGAGAGAACCAACCATTCGCAATCTCCTTCCTGATCGCCCCGCTAGTGCTCCACAAGAGCACGCGTGAAAGCCTGCCCCCGTCGACACGAACTTCACTCGTCGCATGGCTTGGCGCTAACACCCGCGTTCAGGTTGGTTTCTGCGACCGAGCAACCGCACTCGTCCCGTTGGTGAAGGAAGCAATACTCTTCGCTTCCAACGCAGGAATGATCCAAATCAAGGAAACACGAATCGTGGCCGCTCGGAGACCGCCGGCCATGGCGAAGATCGATCGCGAAGCTTCCTTTGAGGTGAATTCGTGCATGATGAAGGCTGAATTCGTGGGAAAGTGGATAGCACGCTCGGGCGACTATAGGACTGTCATGGCTCTTTGGGGTGTTTCGCCGTGAGCATCCAGCTTCTTGATATCGTTCTTTATTCGCAACACGGCGAGAGTCGCGTGCTGTCATTTCGGCCTAACGAAATGAACATCATCACGGGAGATTCCAAGACAGGGAAATCAGCGCTAATCAGCATTGTGGATTACTGCTTGGGCAGTTCTTCTTGCAATGTCCCCGAAGGTGTCATCCGGCGTAGCGTCAAGTGGTATGGAGTGCGTCTTTCCGATGGCTCATCTCAGCATTTTGTGGGACGCCGCTCACCTGAATCTGGCGGTACGACCACCTCAGATGCGTATTACATCGTTGGCAAGCAAATCTCGATACCTCCAGCCAACGACATCTCTGTGACGACCAACATCGACAGCGTAGTAGAGCGCCTAACCAGCGTTGTGGGGATCGGCTTGAACCTTCACGAACCGCCTGAGGGCCAGACTCGAGACCCCCTTGCAGCCAACCTGAGGCACGCGCTGGCCTTTGTGTTCCAACCCCAGATAGAGATTTCTCAGCCGAGATTTCTGTTTCACAACCAGAGTAACAATTGGATTGCGCAGTCGATGAAGGACACGCTTCCCTACTTCTTGGGGGCAGTCGACAAAGATTTCGTGAGCAAGAAGAAAAGGCTGAACGACCTCCGTCGCCGGCTCCGGGAACAGGAGCGCCTGCTGACTAGGATCCAAACCATGGCGGGTGAGGGTCTAAGCGGTGCGGCGCCGCTGCTTGCTGAGGCCAGGGACATGGGTCTCCTGCCACCGGACGCAACACCAACCTCCCCGGAGGATACGGTTGCGCTGCTTCGATCTGCTTTGGCCGTCTCGCCGGAGGATCAACTCAATCGGTATGAAGAGAGCATCGACCAAGCCGAACTCGACCGCCTTAGCAACGAGCGTACGATACTACGCGACCGCCACAGCCGCCAGCAAAATGAGCTCAATGCTATGCGCTCGCTTCTCGATGATGAGAGTGGCTTTTCAACTGAAGCTAAGGAGCAGGTTTCCCGGCTCTCAAGCATAGGAGTTTTTCGGGCGGCAGAGGACGGGTGCTGCCCCCTCTGCGAGCAGCCCACACCGGAACACGTTCCCTCTGTCAGGCAGGTCCGCGGCGAATTGCAGCGGGCCGCCGAGCAACTTGGAGCCGTAGCGAGATCCACTCCGGGCCTTGAAGCGCTGATTGTCGAACAAGAGAGCGATGTTGCGGAGACTCGCGGATTGCTCAGGGAGAATAGGGCGGCGAGAGAGGCGCTCCGTCGTTCGGACGACCGCCTAGTAGGGCTTCGCGATGAGGCCGCACGCCGAGCGCATGTACTTGGTCGGATCAGCTTGTTTAGCGAGTCACTACCACAGCTTGACGAAAGCTCAGACCTACGCCAGGAAATCGCCGAGATTCAGAGGGAGATCGAGCGCATTGAGGGCGAGCTCAGTGACGAGGGACTTCAGGAGCGCTTGGATTCCATCCTCTCAATAGTCGGAAATCGCCTCACGGAATGGGCGGGCAGGCTTGAGCATGAGTTTGGGGGGAACCCTTTTCGATTGGATGTGCGTCGACTACAGGTCGTGGCGGACATCGAAACCGGCCCCATTCCTATGAGCCGAATGGGCAGTGCCGCGAATGCACTCTGCTGCCATATCATTGCTCATCTGGCTCTACATGTGTGGTTCGTGCGAAACGCGCGGCCCGTACCTCGATTTCTTTTCTTGGATCAGCTTTCTCAGGCCTACTTTCCCGCTGACCGAGAGCTTGTGGGCCTGAAAGGCAACATCAATGACAAAGACCGCCGAGCAGTGATCGGGATCTTGCAGCTTATCCGAGATGTGGTTGATGAGCTACGGCCAGGCTTTCAGGTCATAGTCACTGAGCATGCCGACGTGATCGAGAATTGGTACCAAGCGGCAATAGTCGAGAGATGGCGCGATGACAAAGCGTTGATCCCTGTTACGTGGCTCAAGACCACAGATTCTCTGCGGAACGGTGACTCCTAGACTTGACCTGTATCGAGCCATTGACTTTCGTGTCGGCCTCGACAAACAACTGCTCTCGCTGGGAGGAGGCACCTTGCTGCTTGTCTCCTGAACCACTCTTCCGCTATGAGAACAGTATGACGGGCCAGTTCTGCTCAACGAACACTATCCCCGCCATCCTTGATTCGGGGGCTGACTCAACTAACGCTTCCGTCTGAATGCGTGGCGGAGAGGGAGGGATTCGAACCCTCGGTAGAGCTCTATAACCCTACGACGGTTTAGCAAACCGCTGCCTTAAGCCGCTCGGCCACCTCTCCGCTTATCGAAGCGTGTACTCACATGTTAACAGGCCGGTCAAGAACTTCGTGGTTTGGCTGACGCTTCTTGGTCGCACACCCTTCGTTGGCTATGGACAGACGTCAATTCGCACAAGCCTGTCAGAATCAGAGTGTGTGCTCCAGTGCCTCCGTGGGTTCCGCTCCGCCCTTCCTTCAGCAAGGTCCTAGAGGGACCTCGGCTCGATCCGTCCAGACCAACGGCTCAGGTGCGTCACTGACCGTTTCGAGTCTAGTGGGATTCTAGGCTTCCCGGCCGAAACGAAAAACAGCAATGCTTGTCATGAAATTCGGAGGGACTTCCGTCGGCAGTCCCAGTGCGATCGAACGGGCCTGCTCAATCATCCAGAGCAGAGCGGGCCGGCATCCTCTCGTCGTTGTCTCGGCAATCGGCGACACGACGGACCGACTAGTAGAAGCGGCGGAAGCAGGCCCCGTCGCGCGTGTCGACGTTCTTACGGAGATCCGCGACCGGACCGAGGCGGTTATCCGTGCACTCGTATCTGGAGGTGCCGCTGCCGAAATGGTTCGGTTTCTCGATCAGGCGATGGCCGAGGCGAAGGACTTGCTCCGGACGCTCGATTCAAGCTCTCAAGTGACTTCCCCTTCAGCCGAATTGGATGCCCTGCTTGGCATCGGCGAGCGGATCTCCAGCCGTCTCGTGACACTCGCGCTAATCCACCGCGGCCTCGCAGCTTGTAACCCGGACTCCAGGGAACTATTTGTCACTGAGGCGCGGCACGGTGGCGCTGGCCCGCTGCTCGATCCGACCCGACGGTGCCTGCAACTGGCGGTTCCTCAGGTTCTTGCGGAAGGCAAGGTCCCCGTTATCGGAGGGTTCATCGCGACCGGTGAGGATGGCTCTCCGACCACGCTGGGGCGGGGTGGTTCGGACTACACGGCATCGCTAGCCGGTGCCGCACTAGGTGCCGAGGAGGTGCAGATCTGGACGGACGTGGATGGCGTCATGACCGCTGACCCGTCTCTAGTCGATTCGGCTCGCAGCCTGCCGCTGCTCTCAATACGGGAAGCCTCCGAGCTTGCTTACTTCGGCGGACGTGTGCTGCATCCGTCGACCATGCTGCCGGCGATCGAGAGCGGCATCCCCATCCGCGTGCTCAATTCACGGCATCCCGAATCCGAGGGCACTCTCATCGTCACCGAGCCAACGGAATCGGAAACCGTTGTCAAGTCGGTCGTCTACAAGGAAAACATCACTCTCATTGACATCTACTCGACTCGCATGCTGATGGCCCATGGATTCCTCGCCCAGGTCTTTGCAATCTTCGAGAAGCACGAGACGCCTGTTGACATGGTGTCGACCTCCGAAGTGAGTGTTTCCATGACTGTCGACCGGACCGAGAGCCTGCCTGGCATCCTTGAGGATCTTTCCGAAATCTCCGATGCCGAAGCGACTCCAGGCAAGGCAATCGTCTGCGTGGTCGGCGAGGGCATCCGGTATACTCCGGGCATCGCAGCCAAGGTCTTCAATTCGCTTGAGGGCATTCGGATCCGCATGATCTCGCTGGGTGCCTCGAGAGTAAACGTGGGATTCGTCATCGACGAAAACGATCTTGAGGTGGCGGTGCGGCGCCTTCACGCTACCTTCTTCGACGAGCCGCGCCTGCGGAAAGGACAATTGCAGTGAGAGCCAAACTAGACAAGCTCGCTTTGGTCGGCTACGGTCGCATGGGCCGTCTGCTGGCGCAGTTGGCTCCGTCTCACGGATTCGAGGTGGCGCTACGCCTCGATGAGTTCAATAATCCCGGCGGGAAGTGCTTGACGGAGGAAAACTTCGTAGGAATCGACGCGGCGGTCGATTTCTCAATCCCTGAAGTCGTGGCGGACAATGCGGTTCGGCTAGCCGAACTCGGGATACCTCTGGCAATCGGCACGACCGGCTGGCTGGACCATCTCGACCGGGTCCGGGAGGCCGTCGCCCAGCACGATTCAGCCCTTGTCTACGGAGCAAACTTCTCAATCGGTGTCAATGCCTTCTATCGCGTCGTCGAAGCCGCGTCAAAGGCTCTAGCCGCCCAGGAAGAATACGACGCCTTTATGTACGAGGCCCACCACAAGTACAAGAAGGACGCTCCTTCAGGCACGGCCCTGCGGCTTCTCGATGCCATGCGGGACGCCGGGTACTCGCGTCCCGTCGACGTTGCCACGCAGCGGAGCGGTCAGTTCCCCGGAATTCACGAAATCGGATTCGACTCGGAAGCGGATACCATCCGCGTAAGCCACTCAGCCCGAAACCGCCTTGGCTTCGCGCACGGAGCGCTGAAGGCGGCCCGATGGATCATGGGCAACAAGGGTGTCCACGAATTCTCGAAGATCTGGGATCGCCTCGGCTGAGGCGCCCCGCCTCAGAAGATCAGCTTGATTCCGAACTGCACTTCCCGGCCGTTGTGAGCGGCCAGCATGCGGCCGAAGCCGGGTGTCCCGAAAAACACGTTCGGGTTGAGAAAGTTTGGGGTGTTGAGGAGGTTGAAGAACTCAGCCCGAAACTGCAACGTCGTGGTTTCCCCGAGTTCGGCGTTCTTGAGCACGGAGAAATCGACATTCGCGAGTCCCGGACCGCCCACGATGTTGCGTCCGGCATTGCCGAACGTTCCGTACGCCGGCAGCGAGAACGCCGTCGGGTCAAACCACAATTGCGGATCGGGCCTCGCCAGGTGCGGATCGCCCGTGACATCGGGCCGGTCGCCCGCGCCGAAGCCATAGCTGGATCGCCCGGTATTGGAGTTGTCGAATTCCCCTGGCAGCGCGATCGTGTAGGGTTGCCCCGTTTGCATCGTGACGATTCCGTTCAGCTGCCAGTTTGCGAGTAGCGCGGCCGTGCCGCCCCGCCAGCCGGAACCCCATTTTTTGTCCGCGCCGATTGGCAGCTCGTAAACGAAGCTTCCCGTAAACCGGTGCGGCGTGTCGAAGCTCGAGCGGGCCCTCTCGGCCGCCACATTGTTACTGTCCTGCGGGTAGTTTGCGTCCCCCGCCGATGCGAAGAAGTTCGACGCGTTGTCAATCGACTTCGACCATGTATAGGAAAACAGCCCGGTCAGTCCGCTCTGAAATCGGCATTGGAATTGGCTCTGTAGGCTGTGATAGATCGAATCGAATGCCGACGCAATCAGGTTGATGTCGGAAAACATCGGTAGTGGACGGTAGTTTGGCTGTGCCGGAGACGCTGCGGGCTGGTTAATGTCCCGGGCGCCGATCAGCTTCGTGCCGCGGGAGCCGCTATAGGTGACGCTGAGCACCGCGTCTTCAACAGGCTCGGTTTGTACAGTGAAGTTCCACTGCTGTGCGTAGCTTGTCCTCAATTCCCGGTCGTAGGTGGTCACGCTGGGAGGCACCGGAGCGGCTTGGCCTTCCGGCCATGGCTGGTCAATCGTTATCGGTGCAAACTGCGACGGGAAGAAGAGCAGCGACTGGAAGTACGGCGGATTGAAGTAGATGCCCTGGCCGGCCGCGAGGTCCGAGAAGTTGTAGTACAGACCCCACCCGGCCCGAAATACCAGCCGGTCGGATGACGCCGGGCGGAAAGCCAGGCTCAGGCGTGGCGCGAGGTTGTTGCGGTCGGCAAGGAATCCGCTGCGCGGCACGCCGGATTCCCCCAGCCGTACGATCTGGACGCTGGCTGGATCAAACAGCGAAGCGGCGTCCTCCTCGTCGTAGGCCGGCACATTGTACTCGTAGCGCAAACCGAGGGAGAGCGTCAGGTTGCGTGTCAGTCGCCAAGTGTCGGTGGCGAAGACATTCGTCGCCCCCGTCCGCGCGGCTTGCAGGTTGTCGCTTCGGGCCGCGACGGTGTAGCTGGGCAGCCCGAACAGCAAGTCCGCGAGCGCGTTTTGGGTGTAGGCCCGGTCCGTAAAGTAAATGCTCCCGCGCGACAGCACGTTCCGGAATCCATCCTGGCCGATGCGCCGGATCTCAAACCCGAACTGCGCCAGGTGCCTGCCCTTCGAATAGCTCAGCGAGTCCGAGAGTTGCCAGGACCGCACGGTGCTGACCTGCGGGTTGTTGAACTCCCCGCCCAGCGAGGAGAAGCCCGTGACCTGAAAGAAGCTCAGCCCGAGATCGATATCCCGGGTCGCGAAGTCCGGTAGGCCCAGTTGGCGGTTTAGGCTCGAGCCGCTGTTCTCGTGCAGCGTACTGTTCGAGATCCGGTTGTATCCGAAGCGCACCTCATTGACGAGATTTGACCCTAGCGTGTGCGTCTCGGAGATCATCAGGTTCTGTGCCCGCTCATCCAGGTCGTTGCCGTACCCAGGCACCGACGAGAATTGATTCGCAGCATAGGGCTTGCTGCGCTGGCTGTCGGCCAGGCTGTAGCGGCCCGCAAACTGTCCGCGGTTCCCGATTCGCCGGTCCAGTCTCGCGTCGAGCCTGTCTGTTCGATCCTCGCCCTCTGGCGCTGCCACGAAGTTCTGGCCGACGGCCGCCCGGTTCGCCTCCGGGTAGAGGCCCGCGACCCCCTGCCCGATTGGGTGCATAAACGGCAGCCTGTTGTTGGGGTAGGGCTGGCCTGTGTAGAAATTGATCGGCGGCTGTCCGGGGCTGGCCGAGAAGTCGCCCTGCCGCTCGGCCGCCGTCGGCACATTCGTCGTGCGCGTCGTTGCCCGGGTCTCGCGCAGGCCCTCGAAGTTGGCAAAGAAAAACGTCCCGCTCTCCGCGACCGGCCCGCCTAGTGACGCGCCGTACTGGTTACGCCGGAGCGCAGGCACGGGGTCGTCCGGACGGCTGAAGAAGTTCCGGGCATCCAATCGGTCGTTACGCAGGAACTCGTACGCAGTGCCATGCCACTCGTTCGTGCCCCGCTTGGTCGCGACCACTACCTGTCCCCCGCTGTTGCGACCCAGCCCGGCTTCCGAATTGGAGGTCTGGATGCGAAACTCCCGCACTGCGTCCACCGGCGGGACAATGCTGAAGCTGTTCAGGATCGGGTCGATGGCGTACACACCGTCGTAGACAAACGAATTCGCTGATTCCCGCGCCCCGTTCGCCTGGAACGCGAAGCGGCCGCGCTCGCTGCCCGGCGAGCCGACTGCTGCTGGCACGCTACCTGGCGCCAACAGTGACAGGTGCAGGAAATTGCGTCCGTTCAACGGCAGGCTGGTAACAAACCGGTTAGGGATCACCGTGCCGACGGCAGCGTCCGAAGCCTCAGTGGCCCAGGCTGATGCAGACACGATCACTGTTTCGGATGCTGGACCGATCTCCAGCACGAAATCAGCGTTGATCCGGTCGCCAATTGCCAAGGCTATCGGCCCGGTCTGGACCGTCTTGAAGCCTTCCGCGGAGACGCTGACGGTGTACGCGCCGGGAGCGAGCGCGGGGATCGCATAGAGACCCTCGGGTCCGCTGTCCGCCCGGCGAACAGTGCCGGTGTCGGTCTGCTCCGCAATGATCTCGACACCCTCGACCACCGCACCGGTCGGGTCGAGCACCTGGCCTTGAATACGTCCGTCTATCTGCTGCGCCAAACCGATTCCGGCAGCGAGCAGCGTCAACAGGGAATAGCGACCTAACCCACTAAACACCATGAAGCCAATCGTACTAGAGATGACGCTCGACTGTACCGGTTGGTGTCATCGAGGCATAAGAGAGCCCCGCCATCGGCTCTGTGCGGCTAGAATGAGCGTTGTTGAGTCGCCTTGCGCTATTGCTGTGCCTGGCCGTGCCGATGCTCGGCCAGGAGTTCTTTCCGGTCGATCAAGTGCGGGCCGGGCAGCGCGCCATCGGGAAGACCGTCTTCCAGGGCACCGAGGTCGAGGAGTTCGAGATCGAGATCCTCGGCGTGCTGGAGAACTTTGCGGGTCCGAAATCGTCGGTGATCTTTGGGAAGCTGTCCGGCGGCCCGCTCGCGCGGACCGGAGTGATGTCCGGCATGAGCGGCAGTCCCGTCTACATCGACGGCCGACTGGCGGGGGCCGTGGCGTTGATGTTTCCGTTCTCGAAGGAGCCACTGGCTGGTATCCGGCCGATCGGCGAGATGGTTGCGGGGTTCGAGGAAGGCACTCCAAGCAGTTCTCCACTCGCCGCCGGCCCCTTGGATGACTGGCGGGAGCTTGCCGGGATGCCCCGCGTCGCGCTTCCCGAGGCATCTGAGTCAGCCTCCCAGTTCCAGCCGATTGCAACTCCCGTTTCGTTCGGAGGGTTTAGTGAGCGGACGCTGGCAGTGTTTGGCGAGCGGTTCAAGCGTCTCGGTTTGCGCCCCTTGCAGGGTGCAGGTGGTAGCCTCCGCGACGACGCGGGTGGCCCCTTGGAGCCGGGCTCCATGATCAGCGTCGGCTTGATTCGAGGCGACATGACCATGAGCGCTTCGGGGACGATCACGCACATCGATGGCGATCGCGTGCTCGCCTTCGGCCACCGGTTCATGTCGGCAGGCGATACCCAGATGCCAATGATGCGGGCGTCTGTGATGACGTTGGTGCCCAATCTCAACGCATCGTTCAAGCTGAGCGGAATCGGGCCCTTGATCGGCGAAGTATCCATGGACAGGCAGGCCGGCATCGCCGGCCGTCTCGGCCCCGGGCCGGCCATGGTGCCCTGCAAGGTCCGCATCGTTTCGCCCGCCGGTCCGATAGAGGAGTACTCTTTCGAGGTCGTCCGTGACAACTTGCTCACTCCGATGCTCTTGGAGACCGCGCTGTTCTCGTCGATCAGCGTCACCGAGCGGTCGCTGGGGCCCCTCACGATCCGTGTTCGCGGCAGTGCAGCGTTCACGGACGGCCTGCCCCGCTTGGTCCTGGACGACATCTACACCGGGGCGGCTGCCGTCGGCCAGATAGCGGCATTGTCTACAGTCGCGCCGCTCGCATACTTGCTGGAGACCGGCCATGCCGGTGTCGAAATCGAGTCGGTTGACTTGGAGGTTGAACCCGTGCCTGCTGACCGGTACACGGATCTGGTCCGGGCGTGGCTCTCCAAGACCCAGGTGAGGCCGGGGGAGACCGTTCAGATCCATTTCGCCGCAAAGGGCCCTGACGGCCAGGAAGAGATTCGCACTCTGCCCTACGAAGTGCCTGTCTCAATGCCCGCTGGCACGGTTGAGGTCACCATCGGCGACGCCGTCACCGCGAATCTCGCGGAGTGGAGAGGGCTGCTGGGCGGACGGAAAGTGCGCGATGCCGCCGACACCATTCGCTTCCTGAACAACTTGCGAGGCAGTGACGACGCCTATCTCCGGGTTTGGCGGCGCAAGCGGTCGCTTTGGCTGCATTCTGACAAGCTGCCGGCTCCTCCCGCCTCGCTGCACGCTGTGTTGTCGACCGCGGAAGGCCGGGGCAGCGGTGCCACCGCGGAGCTCACCACGACCTTGGCAGATCAAAGGATCGGCGGTTTCGATGGCGTCGTGCGTGGGCGGATCGATCTGCGGTTTGTAGTTACTGGGAATTAAGCGAGTCCACAATGCGCTGCTTGGCGATTTTCTTGGCGACCTTTGTACAGGTCGCGGTCCTGCCTGGGGCAGGTACCCGTAGCTGGGAGCTGTCGCGCTACGGCGATTTCCTGGCTGGGACCTTCCAGAACGTGGCGCTTGATCGAGAAGGGAGCCTGCGGGTGGCGCCGTCGCTGGACACGGTGCACGACTCAGAGCAAGCCGTGTTGTGGTCTATCGCGCGGGCTGCTGACGGCACCGTCTATTTCGGTACGGGCCATCAGGGTGCGGTCTTCAAGGTCTCTCCTGACGGCCAGGGGGAACAGCTCTGGAAGGCACCCGAGATCGAGGTGTTCGCCCTGGCTGCCGGGCCGGACGGATTCCTCTATGTCGGCACATCACCCGAAGGCAAGGTCTACAAGGTGTCCTCGGACGGAGAATCCGAAGTGTTCTTCGATCCCGGTGAGAAGTACATCTGGTCCTTGCTGTTCGATTCCAAGGGTCACTTGATTGTCGGTACCGGCGATGGCGGCAAGGTCTACCGTGTCGGGACTGACGGCAAAGGGGCTGCGTGGTTCGAGTCTGGACAGCGCCACGTCATGAGCCTGGCACTTGACTCTTCCGGCCACGTGCTGGCTGGCACGGACCCGGAAGGGATTCTCTATCGGGTGGCGGAAGATGGCACCGCGTTTGGGCTGTTCGACTCGGATCTGCCCGAAATCCGGTCCGTGGCGGTCACTGGCGACGGTTCGATCTACTTCGCTGCCATGGGTGGCGGGATGGATCGATTGCTCCAGGCCATTCCTGCCGGCCAAGCTGTCATGTCGGTCCAGGCGGCGGGTGGCGCGGCGACATCCACGGCCGCGACAACCCGAGTCGGTTCCACGGTTTCGTATGCCCAGCCCCAGGTCACTTACGCTGGCGAGCGCGCTGCGTTGATGCGGCTTCGAGACGGCCAGGCCGTCGAGAAGCTCTGGTCGTCCAACGAGGAAAACATTTTGGGCTTGGTAGTTCGTGACGGAACCGACCCTGGCGCGCTGTTCGCGACGGATCAGGAAGGTCGCATCTATGCTACCGGCAAGGATCGCCAGCTGAGCCTTATCTCCCAGACCGGCAGGGCCCAGATGACAGTGCTGTCGCAGTCCGGGGACGGGATTCTTGTCGGATCGGCCCACGGGGGGGCACTCTATCGCCTTGGTGAAGCGGCTGCGGATTCCGGTCATTACGACTCGGTTCCGTTCGATACCAGCGGAGTTTCGCGGTGGGGCCGGTTGTCGTGGCGCGGGGACGCTCTGGAAGGGGCCGCTATCGAGATCCAGACAAGGAGCGGAAACACCTACCGGCCCGATACCACCTGGAGCGGGTGGTCAGATCCGCTAGATGCAATGGCCGGTTCGCCCGTGCCTTCGCCACCGGCCCGCTTTCTCCAGTGGCGCGTGACACTGAAGGGCACGGCACGCCTGGACTCGCTACGGGTGCACTACCTTCCACAGAACTCGGCACCCGTGGTGAAATCCGTCAACGTCGTTCCGGAGACAGTAAAGGCGTCCGACTCTTCCAGTTCCCAGTCCTCCAGCACTTCGAACAGCTATAGCATCACGGTCTCGGCTTCCGGATCGTCTTCTGCGCCCCGCCAGACGGGCCAGCAGTCAACGGCCACGACATCGCTCCGCAAGCTGGCGATCGTTTGGAGTGCCGAGGACCCGGATGGCGACAAGCTACGCGCCGAGGTGTCATTCCGTGGGGAAGGCGAGACCAACTGGAAGACCATTCGTGACGACGTATCCGGTTCCCGCCTCTCGATTGAGAGTGACACCCTCGCCGACGGGCATTACGAGTTTCGAGTGAAGGTCGATGACGGTCAGGCGAATTCGCCGGAGAGAGCACTGGAAGCCGAGCGAATCAGCCGCCCCGTGCTCGTCGACCAAACGCCGCCGCGCGTTCGTCAACTCCCGGACGGTTCCGGAGGAGAGCTTCGGTTCGAGGTTGAGGACGAGGTCTCGGAGATCCGCTCTGCCGAATTCTCGGTGGATGCGGGAGACTGGGGACCGGTGCTGTCAGACGACGGAATCCTTGATTCCCGGCAGGAAACATTCACACTGCCGCTCGAAGACCTCGAGCCCGGCGAGCACCTGGTCGTCTTGCGTGTGCGCGACCGTGTCGGCAACGCTGCGCTCGCAAAATCCCTCCGCCCATGACCCGCTCTTTGGCGGCTGGCAGCGGTTGTTACTGAACAATTACATTGGCGCTCGTTGCAGCCAGAGGTCGCTTGATACGGTGACTATTCGGGGATAGGACGGCCCCGCTGTGAGCCGTCTCGGAACCCCTCCCGAACTCTTGGATGAGCTGTATTGAAGGGACTTGTGGGCATGAACGCTACTGAAATGGATGAACTTGATTTCGGCGATAGGAGCCGGCTGAACTGGCAGACCTTCACGGCGCTTGCCCTGTTCCACGCGGGTGCGATAGCGGCGCTGTTCTTTTTCTCGTGGACGAACCTGATCGTCACCGCCATCGTGTACTGGATGGCCGTGAGTTGGGGTATCGGCATGGGCTACCACCGGCTTCACACGCATCGCGGATACCGGGTTCCGAAGTGGCTGGAGTACTTCCTGGCGTTTTGCGGCACGCTGGCGCTTGAGGGGGGTCCAATCTACTGGGTCGCGACGCACCGCCGGCACCATCAGAATTCCGACACCGACCTGGACCCGCATACTCCTCGTCATGGGGGATTCTGGTCGCACATGGGTTGGATCATTTTCGGGAATTCGATGCATAGCGACACCGAGCGGAACGGCAAGTACGCTCCGGACCTGCTCAAGGATCGGTACTATCGCGTGCTGAGCGAATGGCATTGGGTGCCTCTGACTGTCCTGGGGATCGTGGCGTTGATCGTCGGCGGGATCGGCATGATGCTCTGGCTCGTGCCCCTTCGGGTCGTTGTAGGGCTCCACACCACTTGGCTCGTCAATTCCGCCACGCACATGTGGGGCCGTCGCAGGTTCTCGACCAAGGACGATTCCCGCAACCTTTGGTGGGTCGCGTTGATCACCTTCGGCGAAGGCTGGCACAACAACCACCACGCTCACCCGGTTTCCGCAAGGCACGGGATGGCTTGGTACGAGCTGGATATCAGCTACTTGCAGATCCTCCTGCTAGAGAAGCTTGGAATCGCCAAGGCGGTGTATGCGCCAAACTTGGCGGACCTCTCGGCGGATGCCCGCGAGAAGACGGGCGAAGCCCTTCCTCGGGCCGCGTAGCTTTCTCTGTCTCTAACGGCGTCCTACCGTATTTCTCTGAGAAGAGGGGCCGTGTCCACTGGAAGAAGGTAGGCACGGCAGTTCTACCGCATCTAAGTACTCTGTCTCATATATTCGCTAACGCATTGTCCGGCTAGGTGGCGAGTTGGCACGCTGGGCTGCGTGATTTCATGCGCTTGAGCAGGTGCTACAGGCCAGCGTGGCTGAACTTCCATTCGAACGGCTCGGCGATAGCTTCGTAGTGTTGCTCGAAGATGCCCAAACGCGTGGCAAGGTCATCGGAGAAAGCGAAGTTGTTCGGCGTGATTGCCTTGAGCTGAAGCACCGAGACGAAGATTTCGATTCGGTTCGCCACGTCAAGAAGCGCTTGATCGTGTTCACGACCAACAAGGCGCTCGCCGATTGGGGTGTCGCGGTACACGACCGCGACCTCGCCTGCGCGAGCATCGACCGCGTCCTTGAACGCGGACACTACGTCCTTCTCAAGGGCCCCTCAATGCACACCCGACACCTGCATGGACTCGACTATGAGAGCTGAGCGACGGCTCTCTCCAACACTTTCCTGGCGGCTGATAGCATGAAGCGCCGGACCCAAATAGAACCGAAGCCCATGGAAAAACAAGAACCCTCCTCTGTTCCCACCACCTCCGATTCCCAAGCATCCTCCAAGAACAGCCGCCTGAATATGGGGAACCCACAACTTTGGTCTGAGTTCTTGGAGACTTGGCCAGTCGATCGAGTACGGAGTATGAGCCTTGAGGAGTACACAAACCTCAACAGGGACGATGCTTTCGTCTACTGGCTTGAGACCCGCACCGAGGAACTCGGCAGCATCTGGGGCGGCTCGGCATTCAAGTTCGGGATCTACCGACGCGAGAAGACCGAGTCGAAGGACCCCAGTGCCGGGCGAATCTGGGGTGACGAATTCGCCTGGATGCGCAAATACGGAGAAACCGCGGAGGCGGCCTTCTCCACGGTGAGGTCCCGCCTCGTCGAGATCGTCGAGTCGGTGAGAGCAGGCAACCTTGAAGCGGTCGACGAGGTCGACTTCTCACCCGCCGTGAAGTGGAAAGTGGCGTTCCTCTACCAAGACCGCGAGAACCCCCGTATCTTCAATATTTACAAGAAAGACTGGCTGCTGTTCCTCTACAAGCAGCTCGACCCGTCCTCCAAGGACAAGAACGTCCCGTACAGCGTCCTCTACACGACCCTTATCGACCACTATCGCAATCTCGGAGACGTCTTCGAAATCGGCTCCGAACTGTGGCAGCGCTACCAAAAGGCGCAGGAGTCCAAACCGACCTTCTGGGTCGTTCCTCTCGCTTGGGCCTTCTCCGAGAAAGGAGCCGCCGAGGAACTGTGCGCGAAGCCAGAAGTGATAACCGAGGACGTCGACCCGTTGCTCGACAAGTTCCTCTCGAACGCGAAGATCGCGGTGGGCGACCAGGTCGCTTTCTTGGTCGGCAACCGAGCGCGTGCACTGGCAGAGATCACCAATGCGGAAACGGGCGACTTCTCCTGGAAGCAAGTCGCTGTCGACACCGAGGTCAGCCTAGCTCCGTTACCTAAGTCAGACGCACGCCAGCTGACGGCTGCCGAGGCGAACGCCATTTGGGGTCGAGAACCCGTCCCTAGGACGGGAGCTCCATCGGCCTGGAAGATCGCGCCGGGCGAGGGCGCCCGTTTCTGGGACAGCTGGAGGACGGAGGGCCACGTCTCCATCGGATGGAGTCTCCTGGGAGATCTGACCGGGTGTGACTGGACCGCCATCGAAGATCGGATCCGGCAAGCCACCGCTGAGGATCCCGACGCGTACAAGACTCAGGGACTGGAGCAGCTCCGGCAGTTCTTGCAGATCCCCGTCGGGGCTCGGATCGTGGCAAACCGGGGGAAGTCCCGGATCCTTGGAATCGGCACAGTGACCGGCCCCTACTTCCACTCCTCTGACCACGAGTACCCGCACCGGCTACGGGTGCGTTGGGACTGGGTCGGTGACCTGATGCTCACCGAGCCCCGTCACGACTGGCAGTGGACGGTGCGTAAGCTCGGTCCTGAAGACTTCGCGGCACTCGAAGCGAAGGTTCTGGCAGCCCCTCCGGGTAGCCCCAAGAATATCGTCCTGTATGGCCCGCCCGGGACTGGGAAGACCTACAGCACGGTGAAGCGAGCGCTGGAGCTGGTACTCGGTGAGCCGGAGGTCCGCTCCATGAGCGCGGACACCCGAGCCCGCCAGTTCCGGCGCCTCCAGCAAGAAGGCCGAATCGAGTTTGTGACCTTTCACCAAGCGTACGGATACGAAGAGTTCGTCGAAGGCATCCGGCCAGTCCTCGGGACCGGCAACGACCACGAGATTCGCTACGAACTGCACGACGGCGTGTACAAGCGCATCGCACGTCGCGCTGCAGCGGAAGGCTTGAAGAGCCAGCGGCACGAGGAACCGAGCTTCGAAGCTCTCTGGCGTCAGCTGGTCGACACCGTCGGCGGTGAGGAAGACCTGCTCGTCGAGAGCTACACCGGAAAGACCTACGTGTTGCAGACGACTTCGCGGGGCAACCTCGAGATCGTTCCCTGTGAGCTCGATCAGGAGGGAGCGGTCGTGAAGGCGGGCGAGACTCGGCTCTTGGCGTCCAGGGCCAGTGTCCGGCTGATCTGGGAGCATCGCCACGAGCTCGGCCTCGAACCCTCTCAGGTCACGGCGCCGAAGGCCACCCGACTCTTCGCACAAGAACGAGGTGGAGGGGGTGGCCACCACTTTACGGCGATCTGGATCGTCTATCGGGAGCTACTTGGGCTGGCCCGTGCCAGTCAGGGTCGGCCCACTGCGGAAAGAGACCGCCTCGAACGGGTTCAGGAGGTACTTGACAAGCCGACGTCCGGAGTGGTGGATTTTCGGTTCACAACTGAGACACCGCAGTACGTCCTCGTGATCGACGAGATCAACCGAGGCAACATCAGCAAGATTCTTGGCGAGTTGATCACTCTCCTGGAGCCCGACAAGCGCCTCGCGACCCCCGGAGAACTGAAGCTGCCCCTGTCGTACTCGCCCGACCACAGATTCGCCGTACCGCCGAACCTGCACGTTCTCGGCACGATGAACACTGCCGACCGGTCGATCGCCCTGATGGACGTTGCGCTACGGCGCCGGTTTACCTTCGAGGAGATGATGCCTGACCCCGGCGTCCTCCGTTCGATCCTCACCCAGACGGTCAAGGACGAAGCGTTCGTCGATCTCGTGGTCGACCTTATGGAGACGATGAACCGCAGGATCCGGTTCCTCTACGACCGAGACCATCAGGTCGGCCACTCGTACTTGCTGGAGGCGTTCAACTACGAAGAGCTGCGCCAGGTCTTCGTCGACAGACTCGTACCACTGCTCCAGGAGTACTTCTACGGTGCCTGGGACAAGATCTGCATGGTCTTGGGTTGCCCGGTCGACGAGAGCGGCAAGCCGTTGCGGACCGGACCCAGTGTCAATGGTGGAATCTACGTGGCTCCGATCGTGCCCGCCGAGGTCTTCAAGGAGGAGGCGACCCTCGGCTTTGACCACGACGACTACGAGGACCGCCTCGACTTCCGAGTGGCACCCGAGATTTCCTTACGCCAGAGCGACCAGGATAAGCTCCTCCCGTTCTTCTTGGGCGTGCTCGATCTAACCGAGAGCGAGCAGTTGACCCGTTTGCAGCAGCTGAAATCGGGCTCGCTTCTCGACGACGCGTCTGAGGAATAGTGAAGCGAGTCATCCTCTTCGAGCACGGGCGGCTGTGCCGGTGGGCGCGGGCCGGCTCACCGCCGGCAGACACTCCGCGAGAGGCCTTTCTCGGTGCCCGTCTCTACGAGCGCCTTAGGAGGTTCGACCGTCTCCAAGAGCGTCACGGCGAGTCGGTCTTCACCTGGTACGCGGACTCGGCAAGGGCAGGGCAGTGGGTGGGAGTCGTGCAACTCCCGGGACTCCAGGTCGAGGTTCTACCTAAGGTCGACTCGGACTCCAGCGAAGAAGGCCCTGCGGTCCGAGGAGCACGTGGAAACCTGCTCTACATGCTGGCTCTTGCGGGAGGCGTGCCTTTCCGGGTTCGCGACGTCGCGCGGTTGGCTTCACGCTCGGCACCGATCAGCGAGATGCTCGCAGCACTCTTCGCGCAACGTCTGCTACGGGAGTTACTCAGGGGCACAGTTAGGAGTTACCAGTGGCGAGAAGAGAACCTGCGACGATTCAAGGGCAAGTTGCTCGTGAAACACCAGTCGGCTCGCAACCCGGGCCGCCGAGAGCGATTCGTCTGCCGCTACGAGGAGTTCTCGGCGGACACGCCGATGAACCGCGCCTTCAAGGCGGCCTGCCGCCTCCTGCTGGATGTCAGCTGCACGCCCTCGACGCAGGACACTCTCAGGCACTGCCTCCTCGTGCTCGATCCCGTGGAGCACAAGTTACCGTCCACCGAAGAGTTGAGGCGAGTGGTCGTCGACCGGCGAAACGCACGCTTCGAGGATGTGTTCCAATTCTGCCAACTCGTGCTCGAAGGGCTGACTCCGATTGTGGAGACAGGAGGTCGGCGGAGCTTCTCCCTCTTGTTCGACATGAACAAGGTGTTTGAGGGCTTCGTTGCGACTTTCTTGCGCCAGATAGTTGTTCCGAGGATCGAGGGATGTCGCCTCCTTGCTCAAGCGCGCACCGACCGGAGACACTTGCTGCGATCCGAGTCGGGACACAGACTCCTCCTTCTCCGCCCCGACCTCCTGCTTGTTCGTCGAGATTTGGAAAGGCTGGTGGTAGACACTAAGTGGAAGCGGACCGAAAAGGGGCCGGGGCTGGGGGGCATCAGCGCTAGCGACCTATACCAGTTGCACGCGTACACCCACAGGTACGGGTGCCAATGTAGCGTCCTGCTCTTTCCGGCGACGTCCGACAGCAAGTCTCGGGATCTCGAGATCTTGGACGAGACCGGCCGGCGCTCGGGGCGGCAGGTGCTGGTCGGATTCGCCGACGTCCGGCACAACCTAGGGGATCGTATCGTACGAGAACAGCTCGCCGACGCGCTCGAAGCCTTGGTTCGCCGAGGTCTCGGGCTCGGAGCAGAGGGCAGGGTCCCGGAGGCGCAGGGCATCGTGGCCAGAGAAAGCGCGTGACGCTGCCACCCTGGCTTTGCGTCCGACACGTGCGGAGCATCGAGGCCGACGTCGAGCGGTTCCTGGAGCGGGAAACCAGCTCCACGTAGGCCGAAGCATTGGCGCAAAGCCACTGGAGCCATGGCGAGGACGCGCGCCTGTGAGGAGACCTGCGCTTCCGCCCGACGTGGCAAGGAGTTGCTCGTCCGCGGCCCCGTTCACACCAGTTGGCTCAATCAAATAGAAGTCCAGTTCTCGCTGCCGCAGTGCAAGGCCGTCATGCCGAACGACTTCGCATCCTGCGATGAACCCGCCGTGCGCCTGCGTTCCTTCGAGCGCCTCCACAGAGCGATCGCCGAACTCCTCGATTGGATGTTCACGCGCAAGGACCTGCAGCAGCTACTCAAGCTGATGAGAGCATCATGTCCCGTACTACCGCCTCGCCGGACAATACGTGAGTGAACTCTTGAGACAGTACTAAGATCTCCATTAATGCCTGAATAGTAGTTGTATGCAATCAACTGTCAGGATTGACGCGTCAGTACGGTCAGTCTTGGGCCAGGCGTACGAGCGCGACCCAGTCTTGGGCGGGGTTACCTGGGGCCGGTCCGAGTCGCACAATTCCCGGGCCGGATACGGCGACACTATCGGCCAGTTGTCTGCCATCGGCCGGATTGAACCAGGAGACTCCGAACTCACCCTCGCTGTCTTCCAGGTCCAGGCGCGCGCTTCCCCCGGAAGGGATATAGACGGCGTAGATTTCACCCGGCTTGGCGAGCACAAAGGTGCCGCCGTCCGGCGCTAGGTGATCGGCCGACGTCATTTCCGGAAACGGCAGATGCTCGTGGAAGAACTTGAGCGCATGGCGGGTCATAGACCAGATCTGAGATCGCGAGCGAAAGTCTTCGAGGTTGAGATCGTTATGCGGGTACATGTATCCGAAGTACCATTCGATCCCCCAACTCCCCGCCATGAGAGTCGCCCACAGATGGTCGCGTCGCTCGTCGTGTCGTGACTCGTCCTCTGAATCCGGCGCGACGCCGTCGCGTCCCGTGCGCTGTTCGTCGAATGACACGATCCAGGGGCGGCCCGCCTCGCGCGACCTGCGCATCCATTCGATGAGCGCGGTGTGGACGACCGGGTCATCCCGGATCTGCATTGACGCGCCTTCGAAGTCCTCGAAGCCAAGCAAGGGAGCGTAGTGCTGTTCGTGGCGCTCGACGGTCGCGTGAGTATGCATCACGACAGGGTGGTCGTACGGATCGAGCCGATGCAGGGCGGACGCGTGGGCTTTCCGCTGCTCGGTGGAGTTGGTGTTCTCTTCGCCAAGATTCCAAATCAGAGCGGGATGGTGGGCGAAGCGGGCGACGAGCTCTCGGTAGTAGAGTTCGCGGTGAGGGCCCAGGTCGCCGTCGTCGAGCAGGTGGTCGTTCTCAGTCTCGGATGTGACGACATGCAGCAGAATCCCCAGGCGGTCAGCGTGTGAGAAGGCAATCTCCCACTGCTCCAGCTTGCTCACGTCGAAGCGATCGAAAGTCGTACGGTCGATCCATGGCCAGGTGTCGTCTCCGTCGCCTTCGACGTTTTGGGGTAGGAAGTAGATCGAATTCACGCTCTCCGAGGCCAGGTAGTTGAGCGCCCCGATCAATCCCTTGCCCTTGCCGTCCTGCCACGTCGGATCGCCCTCGCGCCAGTCTTGGAGGTGCGGCTCGAAGCTGTGCAGAAATGCTTCTCGGCGCCCCGATTCGGCGTCGTGGTCGCGAGTCCCGTCGAAGTCGACGTAGGCCAACAGATTTTCCGGGCTGTCGGCGCCGCCCTTGAGAAAGTAGGTGCCGTCCCCGGCAAACCTTGGGTAGCGCTCGCCGACGTATTCGAGGCGGCCGCGAGAGCGGAAGTCCGGAGGTTGCTTGTCGGATCCCTCGACCATGAACTCCCCCGAAGCTCCGTCAAAGGCCGCCGGCTGGCCAGCGGCTGGATCGTCAGAAAGTGCGACGTCGGGGCCTGCTCGAAATGACGAGCGATAGCGCCACATGCCTTCGGCGTTGGGCGCGAACCGTACCATCCACGTCGAACCCGAGTCAGCCGAGGTCTCGCCCGAGCGACCATCAGCGGCGAAGAATCCCGGCACTACGAAAGCGCCACCGGGCCCGGTAAACGTCACGTCCAGCCGATAGTCCGTGAAGGGATTCGGCTCGGCATTCTCGGATGCTTCGGGTCCGTCGAAAGCAAGCGTGACCGTGTGCCAGACCTGGAGTTCGCCCGACACATTCCCCTGCGGGCCGGCGCAGCCCTGAAGCACGAGGACCAGAAAGCCTGCAACCCACGTCCGCATCGCCCGATTCTAGCCCACACCAGGCTTCGATCTATGGGGAATCGTGGTGACCGGCCTTAACGAGAATGCGTTCGATGCTCGGACATTGCCCAACCTTAGGATTCCTCGTTATTTTAGTTTGGAAGCAAGACTAGAACACCGAATTGCCTTGTTGCGAGAATTCAAATAAGGATTGTCCATCATGCATCGTGCGGAACCAGGGCACTATGGCGTGAGGTGTGTTGGCTGTGAGGCGGTTCCTTCATTTGTACTGATGCCGTTCCCGCCGCAACACATGCAATAGAGCCCGTAGGAATACTCAAGTTGAGTTCGTCCGCCAACCGCTCGACACACTTGGGGTCGCCCTTCGCTAGGATCTCCAATAGGTTCTTCATTGACCGCACGGTTTGGAAGCTCTTCTTCGGTGCAACGTACACGACAACTGGCCTACGCCTACGCGAGAGGTTTACGATGTTGTTGATCGTCCCCTTACTCCTCCCATCCCAAAGCATCAAACCGAATTCTGCGACCTCAGACATCGCCGTGTCCTTTATTGAGTAGTAGTCAAAGCCCCTAGACCCCCGAGGAGCCTCAATTTGTCGGGAGGGCCACTGGCCGACGTTGTTTCGGCAGCCGTTCTCCATGCAATGAACTAGGACGTTTCGGTAAGCCTTGTCAGCAAGGTATTGCTGAAACGCTCTGTCCGCACCATTGGCGTCACCCACAAGAATCTGGAAGCCTTTGTCGATGATTGTGTCAATTCGTTGTTTAACGGCTGCAGGTAGACGCGAGATCTTCCGGGAACCTGCAACGAATACATTGGTCGGTGCCATGGTCACTTCGTTCGAGTCATTGCAAGTGCACGGACGTGGGAAGCTCCCATCTCAATTAGAACGCTTGCCACACGCCTCATAGTAATACCGGTTTCCCATACATCGTCAATGATCAAGACCCGCAAATCGCGTATGGCCTCGGACCCTCGCTGAATGGCTTCGTTGACGACCGCCGGGCGCTCCTGTGATGAAGACTCTTCATCGGTAGGGTCGCGACTTCCTTGACCACAGTGTCGGCCTTGTACTCTACATTGAGGTTCTTGGCTATTCCCCTTGCGATGGCCTCGGCAGGTTGCATTGCACGGCTCAGCGACGGTGGCGGCACGATCACGCAATCAATCGCTCCAGACCAATGCTGAGTCACGAAAGCGGTAGCAGTCTCGCTGATGTCCCCTGCCGGTCCACGCTGATATTTCAGTCGGTAGATGCATTCGCCAAGCTCCGTGCGCTGTGTCTAGAATCGCGGATATTCGCCGTCGTATCCAAGGAACTCGCTCAAGATTGAATGGTTGTCCAATGTGAAACCGTCCACCCAGTGACCCTTTATGGATTGGGGGTTGATCTTCAAGATTGCCACCGCTCAGGACCCCGATCCTTTGGAGCAGTGCACCACAAACGACTTGTCGGTATGGGCACCCCTGGACCGCCCCCGGGGCGCAGTGCTGAGTTCACCGCAGTCCGCACGCGGAACAAGCGTTGCGACTTGGGGAACAACCACCAAGGGAAAGCACAAGTGCAGTTTGAATTGACGCGTTACGGAGTGCCCCGCAGTGCGAGTTGCGCCCCTCCAAGACGTGCCCGGAAGGACTGGTCTCGAACCCACGAGATAGGGCTTCACTGCTAATTCCGCAGGACTGCCATCCCGTGCAAAACCCCGTTGCCGCCGTAGTGCGGTAATTTAGTGTTGCTTCAAAGTAGACCGCTCGCTATCTGATGTCTGAGCGATCAGCGAAGGTTTCCGATCGCGCGGGCTTGTAGGTCGACCTTGTCTAGGGCGTGTAGTCCAAAGGTTTGCCATTTGGTATCGCCATCAACAAACCACCAGCACTCGGCGGATTCGCGATCGGTTATCACGTTGATCGTCATATCTGGGCCTCCTGATTTTAGCTTGACGATATCGCCTTTCTTGAATTCCATTGTCTGTCTCCTTCGAGGTACTAAACGAGTGGGAGCGGGATAACCTACCCGAGCGGACCGATGGGGTTGGAAGCCATGCGCGCCGATCGGCTCGGGTAGGTGCCAACTAGTGCCCTAGTTGTCTGCCCCTAGCGGGTGTTTCTCAACCTGCTCCCATCATCGTAGCAAATCACTTCTCAGGTGGAATCCACTCGCCAACCTCGGGCCACTCGCTATGGTTGTGCCTGAAGATGACGCGCATGCACCCGCAGTCCTGGCACACCTGTTTGATCGCGGTCGTCCCCGGTCGGAAACTCGGCACCGGTTCCTGTCTTCGTTTGGAGACGGTCTTGACCGATTCATCGTCACAGGACATTATTCAGCCTCTATCTTAATTGGATTATGTTAGGTTCAAGTCGCAACCGTTGTCGGAAAGCCCTGAGTCGGGTTCTCTGACGGAATAAAAGAGCCTTCAACAGACGGCCGGACTAGCTATCCGACCCTAGTGTTCTGACCGTCAAATAATATTAATTAACAACCTTCGCGCTCGAGAGCCTGGCGCGCCCGGTGGATCTTGGCAAGAATCTCCTCGCCCTTGGCCTTCCAGCGGTACGGCTTCGGATGCTCGTTGCGTTCCGTCAGGTAGGCCGTGATCGCGTCCGTCAGTTCCTTGACGCTCCCGAAGCTGCCGTCCCGCACGCAGTCCGCCGTCAGGTCGGCGAAGAAGCGCTCCACCAGGTTCAGCCAGGAACTCGAGGTGGGCGTGAAGTGCATGTGGAAGCGCTGGT
>MKWU01002103.1_pt1 | contig 31188 bp, 29 predicted proteins | sample 809101 | NCBI WGS metagenome assembly MKWU01 (sample SAMN05860141, study PRJNA318959) | sponge metagenome | host: Aplysina aerophoba | place: Slovenia: Piran, Adriatic Sea, Gulf of Piran | collected 2013-05-07
CCTCGCGCACCGGCACGGCCGCCGCGACGATGGCGAAGACGGCCTGCGCGACCAGCGCGCCGAGGACCACCAGCGACATCTCCTCGAGCGGCTCCTTCGGCAGCCCCGAGTTCGTCAGGTACCAGTGGCCCCAGCTCATCGCCATCATGGAGCCGCCGAGTGCGACCGCGGCCGCGAGCATGCTCCCCAGCACGCCGAGGTAGGACCAGGCGGGCCCGGCCACCAGCGCCGCGAGGATCGCGAGCGTGATCACTCCAACCGCACCACCGACCACACCCGACACCCGCGCCACGGGCATGTGCTCGACGAATGCGGCGATGAGGTTTACGACGGCGATCGCCATGAAGACGAGCAGCGCCACCCGCAGCAGGTCGATCGCGCTCGATCGCAGCGAGAAGCCGTCGATCACGTCGACGGGGGTGATGGTGAACGCGATGACGAGGGCGAGGAGCAGCGTCGGGACGACGACGACGCCGCCCATCTGGACGTAGCCGTGGGTGATCTGGCCACGCCGCTCGAACCAGGTGACGAAGACGAGCGATCCGGCGGCGAGCTCGACCAGCAGGATCAGGACGGTGTAGGGCAGCGTGTCCGCGCTCATGCGGCGAGGTTGGCCGCATCAGCGGTCGCGGTCAACGAGGCGTTGACAGGCCCGGCGCCGCGCGCCGACGATCGGCGCGTGCAACCCTCGACGCGCCGCTACGGCTCGAACCAGCGCTGGCTCATGAAGGCGCTGCGGGAGGTCGCGCACGAGGTCGGGCAGCTTGTCTCCGGCCTGCCCGACGACGCACTGCGGCGACGCCCGCCGGGCGAGGGCCTGCGCGAGCAGTGGTCGATCATCGAGACCGTCGGCTTCCTGCGTGACTCGGAGCGCGAAGACCTGCGCGCCGTGCAGGCCATGCTCCAGCGTGATGGCGCCCGCCTCCCGGAGCGCCGCGCCCACCTGCTGCCCGCCGAGGGCCGCTACGAGTCTTCGAGCGTCCATGAGCTGGTGTGGGACTTCGAGGCACTCCGGCAGGAACTCCTGTGGGAGCTCGAGTGGGCCGGCCCCGGCTGGGAGCGCCGCGGCGTCCACCCCTACCGCGGCGAGGTGTCGCTGGGCGAGTACGTCCACGAGATCAACGAGCGAGACCTGGACGCGATGTGGAACCTGCGCCGGCTCCGCGAGGAGGCCGAGGCGCTTGCCTCGTCGCGCCGCGGGGAGCGCGCGTAAGGGGTGGCCTCACTACGCTGTCGCGTGCGTTGGTGAGGGGCCCCCTTGGCGGACGATGCAGCGCTCGACGATCCCGCGAAACGTGCCACAGCCGATCCCGGCGCGTTCTGGAAGCTCGTCTCCAGTCTTCCGCAACAGGCCGACGAGGCATGGGACGCGGGCCGCCAGTGGGCGTCGTCGCTGACGCTGTCCGCACCACGCCGCGTGGTGGTCGCCGGCATGGGCGGCTCGGCCATCGGCGCGGAGATGGTCGCCGCCCTCGGCTCGACGCGCACCACCACACCCATCGAGGTCGTGCGTGACTACACGCCGCCAGCGCTGGCTGCGGACTCACTGTTCGTCGCCTGCTCGTTCTCCGGCAACACCGAGGAGGTGCTCGCGGCGTTCGAGGCGGCCGGCTCGCCGGGCGCTACGCGGGGTGCGATCACGACCCGCGGGGGGGCTGGGGCCGCCCCCCGGCGGCGCGCTACCCGGCAACAGCGGGGAGGTGCGCGGGGCGTGCGAGGCGGCCGGCTCGCAGGGCGCTACGCGGGTAGCGATCACGACCGGCGGGAAGCTTGGCGCCGTCGCGGCGCGCGAGGGCGCGCCGACGTTCTCATTCGCGTTCGCCGGTCCACCGCGCACGGCGCTCGGCTACGGCGTGCTGCCGCTGATCGCGCTGCTGCGCCGGGTTAGTGCACTCGATGTCGAGGACGAAGAAGTCGCCGCGACGATCGCACTGCTGGAGCGATGCAGCGCGGCTGCCGCCGTCGACGTGCCGACGTCCTCGAACCTCCCGAAGCAGATCGCGACTCGCCTGGCAGGGCGCATTCCGGTCATCGTGGGGCCCGGGCTGCTGCGGGTAGCGGCGTCGCGCTGGGCGGGCGTGATCCCCGAGAACGCGAGCCAGTGGGCGATGGCCGCGGAGTTGCCCGAACTCGACCACAACCTCGTCGCCGGCTTCGCGCGGCCGGCAGCGGCGCTCGAACGGCTCCACGTCGTGCTCCTCGACGGCGCGGGCGTGCACGCGCGCAACCGCCGGCGCGTGGAGGTCACCGCAAGCGAGCTCCAGCGCGCTGGGGTGTCCTGCGAGGTCGTGCATGTCGAGGGCTCCGGGGGGCTCGACTCGGTGCTGCACGGCGCGTACATCGGCGACTGGGTGTCGTACTACCTCGCCCTGCTCAACGGCGTCGACCCGTTCGAGGTGACGCCGATCGACCGCGTGAAGGCCGCGCTCGCCGCCCACGACGACACCGCGTAACCCGGGCTCGTCGCTTCCGACCCCAGGCATCACTCATCCGCGGACACGTCCGCACAGCGAGGCGGCATGAGAGTTCTGCCTGTCGAAGGGTGGGCGGCCGCGATCGTACCCTGTGCGCCATGGCGTCGAGGACTGACGGCGAGGCTCGCCCGTGAGCGTTGACGCGTGGCTCACGCTCGCGGTCATCGCGGTCATGGTCTTCGTGATGCTGCGGGGGCTCGCGCCACCCTCTGTGTCGCTCCTCGGAGCGGCGGTCGTGCTGATGGCAGCCGGCGTGACCGAGCCGGAGCAGGCGCTGTCGGGCTTCGCCAACCCCGCGCCGTTCACCGTCGGGGCGCTGCTGGTCGTCGCACGGGCGGTGCACGAGACCGGGGCGCTTGTTCCGGCGATTTCGACGATGCTCGGGGGCGGCCGCAGTTTCCTGCAGGCAGGCGTGCGCCTGCTCGCGCCGACCGCCGCCGCCTCTGCGTTCCTCAGTAACACCTCGATCGTCGCGATCCTGACGCCGGCCGTGCTTGAGTGGAGCGACCGCCAGGGCACGCCGCCGTCGCGCTACCTGATGCCGCTCTCGTTCGCCGCCGTGCTCGGCGGGACGATGACCGTGCTCGGCACCTCGACGAACGTCGCCGTGGCAGGGCTGGTAGAGAACGCGGGGATGGACTCGATCGGGCTGTTCGAGGTGGCGAAGCTGGGCCTGCCGCTGACCGTCGTGGGCCTCGTCGTCATCGTGCTGCTCGCGCCGCGGGTACTGCCGGCGCGCGCCGGTCCCCGCGGCAGCCTCGGTGCGGGCTCGCGCGAGTACACCCTCGAGATGGTCGTCGAGCCCGGCGGCGCGCTCGATGGGGCCGAGGTCGAATCGGGCGGCCTGCGCAGCCTGGACGGCGTCTACCTCGTGCAGCTGGAGCGCCCGGGCTACACGATCACGCCGGTCTCGCCGCGGACGGTGCTGCGCGGCGAGGACCGCCTGCGGTTCGTCGGACGCGTCGACGATGTCGTCGACCTGCATGGTATCGGCGGTCTGCGGTCGAGCGAGGACGGGCAACTGGCGCAACTCGGTGGCGACACCGGCTCGATCTACGAGGTGGTGCTCGGGCAGTCCTCGCCGGTGGTCGGCCAGACGATCCGCGACGCCGAGTTCCGGGGCCGCTACCAGGCCGCGGTCGTGGCCGTGCACCGGGCGGGCCGCCGCATCGACGCGAAGCTGGGCGATGTGCAGATGCGGGTGGGCGACACGCTGCTGCTGATCGGCGACGACGACTTCGAGAGCCAGTGGGGCGAGCAGCCAGACTTCCTGCTGGTCTCGGGCGTCGGCGAGCTCGCGCGCCGGGGCGTGCAGCGCCGCGCGCTGTTGGTCGCGCCGCTTGTCGCCGCGATGGTGGTGCTGGCGGCCACGAACGTCCTCACGCTGCTCGAGGCGGCGCTGCTGGCGGCGCTCGTGGTCGTCGCGTTGCGGGTGCTGAACCCGGTCCAGGCGCGGAACGCCATCGACCTCGACGTGGTTGTGACGATCGCCGCGGCGTTTGGACTTGCTGCCGCGATCCAGGAGTCGGGGCTCGCGGATCAGTTCGCGAGCGGGATCGTCGACCTGTTCGAGGACCTCGGGCCGCGAGGGGTGCTGCTCGGGCTCGTGCTGGCGACGATCGTGCTGACCGAGCTGGTCACGAACAGCGCGGCGGCGGTGCTGATGTTCCCGGTCGCGATCGCGGCCGCGCAGGCGACGGGCCTCGACCCGCGCAGCACGGCGATTGCCGTGGCGATCACCGCCTCGGCGTCATTCCTGACGCCGATCGGCTACCAGACGAACATCATGGTCTACGGGCCGGGCGGCTACCGGTTCGCGGACTACGCGCGGCTCGGCGCCCCGCTCTCGCTCACGGTGATCATCGTCGTGGTGCTGGCGACGCCGGTGTTCTGGTAGCAGCCGGTCGCGGGCGCTACGCCTGGACGCCGCCCCCGCTGTACGCCTCGACGAGCACCTCGGCGACCTCGGGCCGCGTGAACTCGGCGGGCGGGGCCTCGCCGGCCTCGAGCATCTGGCGCACGCGCGTGCCCGACAGGAAGACGTGGACGTCGTTGCCGTGCGGGCAGGTGTGCGAGCTGGCCATGCCCTCGCAGCTCACGCAGTAGAAGCTGTGCTCGAACTTGAGCGGCTGGATCGCCAGCGCGCCGGGCTCGAGCTCGTCGAAGATCTGCTGCGCGTCGTACGTGCCGTAGTAGTCGCCGACGCCCGCGTGGTCGCGTCCCACGATGAAGTGCGAGCAGCCGTAGTTCTGGCGCATGATCGCGTGGAAGATCGCTTCGCGCGGGCCGGCGTAGCGCATTGACGCGGGGAGCACGGACAGCACGACGCGGTCCTGGGCGTAGTAGCCGTCGAGGAGCACCTGGTAGCAGCGCATCCGCACGTCGGCGGGGATGTCGCCTTCCTTCGTCTCACCCACCAGCGGGTGCAGCAGCAGCCCGTCGACGACCTCGAGCGCGACCTTCGTGAGGTACTCGTGCGCGCGGTGTACGGGGTTGCGCGTCTGGAATCCGACCACCGTCTTCCAGCCGCGCTCGGCGAACGCGGCGCGGGTCTGCGACGGTGTCAGCCGGTGCTCCGGGAACTCGGGATCGGGCGGCAGCGCGAAGACGCGCACCGGCCCGCCGAGCAGCATGTCGGCCTGCTCGTTGACCGCCTCGACGCCCGGGTGCGCGGGGTCGTTGGTGCGGTAGACCTTCTCGGCCTCGCGCTCACGGTCGTACGCGTACGCGTCGCCCGCGTGCATCACGGCGAGCAGCGTGCCGTCCTCGGCCGCGAGGGCGATCTCCCGCCCGGCGAGCTCCGAGGCCTGCGCGGACGTGACGGGGAGCGTGATCGGCACGCTCCACACGGTGCCGTCGGCCAGACACATGCCCTCGACGACGGCGCGGTAGTCGGCCTCGTCCATGAAGCCGCCGAGGGGGCTGAGCGCCCCCACGGCGAGCAGTTCGAGGTCGGTCACCTGGCGTGCGCCGAGCTGCAGCACCGGCAGCTCGCTCGCTCGCGCCGCGAGCGCCGCGGCCTCCTCGCCCGTGGCGAGCAGCTCGCGAAGCACCCCGCCGTGCGGGGGGACGAGTTGCGATGTGTCCGGGCTCATTGCGTGACTCCCGACGGGATCATGTGCTGCGACTCGAGGTAGCTGAGGATGTCGGCGAGCGACTCTGACTCGGTCTGCGTCTCCGAGTTCACGCGCACCTCGGGGTCCTCGGGCGCTTCGTACGGGTCCGAGATGCCGGTGAAGTTCTGGATCTCGCCGCGCAGCGCCTTCTCGTACAGGCCCTTCGCGTCGCGGCGCGTCAGCTCCTCGATGGAGCAGTCGACGTGGATCTCGACGAACTCGGCGGGCTCGCCGGCGATGCTGGCGCGCACCTCGTTGCGGATCTCCTCGTACGGCGAGATCGCCGCGGTAATCACGGCCACGCCGTTGCGCGACAGCAGCCGCGCGACGTAGCCGATGCGCCGGATGTTCGTGTCCCGATCCTCCTTGGAGAACCCGAGACCCTTCGACAGGTTGGTGCGCACCTCGTCGCCGTCGAGGACCTCGACGTTGCGTCCGCGCTCGCGGAGGACGGGCGCCAGGTATTCGGCGAGGGTGGACTTGCCGGAACCTGACAGGCCGGTGAACCACAGAATGATGCCGCGATCGCTCACTACGGGAGCCCCCCTGGAATGGTTGTAGCTGCTTGCTCGATCGTCGGCCGACGATCGGATCGGCGGCTACTGTAGCGTCATTCGTGGTTATGGACGCTATCAGTGGGGCTGCAGGGCATTCGGCGGCCCGCCTGTCGCGGGGGGCTGGACACATGTGGCACTATGCCCGCAGCCAGCGTCGCGCGGTGTCGGGCAGGCAGCTCACGGGAGCATCGGGCGCCGGACGCGGCTCGGAATGTCACCAGAGGGGGTAGACGTGGCAGCAGAGGCTCGCAGCGTGACGACGGAAGATCACGTGCATCACTGGATCCTGTCAGAGCCCTCGGGTGGGGAAGTACCGGGCCGCTGCAAGGGATGCGGGGAGACCCGGGAGTTCCCCGCGAACCCGTCGAACCCCTACCTGCGCGGGCTGGCCAAGAAGCGCCCCACTCGGCGCGAGAGCTAGCCGCACCGCACCCGCGCGGGTGCGGCGCACGACCACTACCGCGGCTCGCGAGGCGGCACGGCTGCATACCGTGCCCCGCAGCCACGCCCCTGCTCGTCGACGAGAGACTACCACCGCTCAACGCTGAATCGGGCAGCCCTGAATCGGGTATCTCACGATCGGATCGCGCCCAGATCGGAGCAGGGCGTGTCGTATGACCTTGCTCGAGGCGTCGAGGCCCGGAAGGGGCCGCGGCAAGGCGGGACGGCGTATCCGGGTGGCTAGCGCCCGACCTTCTTCCAGAGCAGGACGCGCCGGGACTTGTCCTCCCAGGACGAGCGGACCTTGGTTCCCGCTTCCCGGGCTGCTTCCGAAAGCAGCCGCTTGATCCGGGTGGGGTTCTCACCTCGTCCGAGCTCGATCTTGCCCGCATCGGAGGCGCTCACAGCCTCCACATACTCGGCCCGTTCTTCGGCCGCCGAGCGAGCGCGGCCAATGAGAACCTCGGAAGGCTCCATGGGAGTAAACTTAGGCACGTTTCGACCCCTCGATTCTTCGGCTCACGAGCAGCGGTAAGCATAGCCAGAATGCAGCCGCCGATCCAGCGATGTGTCGCACCTTGATCGAGCGGCGCTCATTCCATGTTCCGCAATGTGATAAGCGCATGCGGGACAGTCTTGATCTTACTCGTCGTGATGGTGATGAGAGCCCGCACCGGGCTCGCGGGGAACCGCTCAGCAGCCTGGCTCGCCGTGGTTCCCACAACACATCGAGAGCGTCCGGATCTTGATCCAGTAGTTGCGGGTGAAGAGACGCAGTTTCGTGGCGAACGGCGCGTCGTACTCGCGCCAGTTGCGGCCGAAGTCCCCGAAGCGCCCGCCGTGGTCGTGGGGTTCCTTCACTACGCCACCGAGGGATCGTAGTCCATGCCGATGTGGCCGTTGCGCTCGAACTCGTCGTACTCCTCGTCCGAGTAGCCCATCACTTCCTTGTAGATGTACTCGTTGTCCTCGCCGAGCCGCGGGGCATGTCGCGCCGGCCGCGGGTTCGGTCCCGTCGTGCTCCACAGCGGGCCCGCGTGGCGTTGCGTGCCGGCCTCGGGGTGAGCGATTGTGCGCCAGAAGTTGCGGGCGCCGTGGTGCCGGTTCTCCAGCACGTCGCGCTCGTGCATCGCCACACCGGCCGGGATGCCTTCCTGCTGCAAGCGCTCCATCACCCAGTAGGCGTCCTTGAGGACGGTCCACCCGGCGATCCGCGCGTCCAGGTCGTCGCGGTGCTCGTGGCGTGACTCCATCGTGGCGAAGCGTGGATCGGCGTCCAGCTCGAGTTGGTGCATGATCGCGCAGAGGCGCGTCCACTCATCCTCGGACCGTACGGCGATGGCAACCCAGCGGTCGGTGCCCCAGCACGGGTAGACGTTGTGCGGCGCCATGGTGGGGTGGGTGTTGCCGAGCTGCTCATGGACGCGGCCGTTCATCGAGTAGTCCATGATGAAGTCGCCGATGAAGGGCACGAAGTTCTCGGCCGTGGCGGCCTCGATCATCAGCCCTTCGCCTGTCTTGCGACGCTGGCGCAGCCCCATCACGAAGGCCAGCGCGCCGCCCACGCCGGAGGCCGCGTCCGACGGCACGCCCGAGGGGGCATAGTCCAGGCTGAGGTGCGGGTAAGCTCGCAGCACGGGGTGGCCGAGCAGCGCTTCCATGTGGTTGCCCCACGTCCGGTATCCCCGGTACGGGCCATCGAGTCCGAAGGCCGGTACGCGCAGCATGACGAACTGCGGGTTGATCTTCGACACGCGCTCCCACGTGATGCCTTGCTTCTCGATGTTGGGCGGCAGGTTGTTCTCGATCAGGCCGTCGGAGTGCTCGATCAACCGGTCGAGCACGGCCTGCCCCTCGGCGGTGCCGAGGTTGATGGTGACCGACCGCTTGTTGTGGCCGTGGTCATTGAAGTTCGGTGCGCGGTTCCACGGGCGGTCGCCGAGGAGGTCGTCCGGGTACGCACCGCCCTGGTTCGCGCTGTTGATCGCGAACTCCGGCGGCGGGTGCGCGATCAGGCCACGCGTCTGCGGAGCGAAGTGATGCAGCGACTCAACCCGGATCACCTCCGCGCCCCAGTCCGCGAGCTGCATTGTCGCGTACGGCCCAGCCCACACGACCGTGAAGTCGATGATGCGGATGCCGTCGAGGGGGAGCCGCTTGCCATTGGAAGACGAGGTCGTCATCGCTCTGGTCTCCTCCCGCTAGATCACGCCGCCGGCGCGCAACGCTTCGATATCGGCGGCCCCGAGGCCAAGCTCTCCGCCGAGCACCTCGCCCGTGTGCTCGCCGAGCAGCGGCGCGCGCCGGCGCTCGGGCATCGGTTCGTCGCGGTGCAGCGTGGAGTGGAACCCGGGGTAGCGGATCGGACCGGTGGTGGGGTGGTCGATCTCCTGGAAGAACTCCCGGGCCTGGAAGTTCACATCCTCGAAGAGGTCGCCGACGGTGTTGAGCGGGCCGCCGAGGACCCCGAAGCGCTCACACTCCGCGCGCACCTCCTGCTTGGTGCGGGCCAGCAGCCAGGGGATGAGGATCGTCGCGAACTCCTCGGCGCGCTCGACCTTGGAGAGCTCGGCGACGCTTGACCAGTCGGGGTGCGAGAGCAGGTCTTCGCGGCCGACCATGCGGATCATGCGGTTCACGAGCCCCGCGCCGGCGTTGAGCGCGAAGTAGCCGTCGGCGCACGGGAAGATGCCGCTCCCGATCGCGCCGGCGAGCCCCGAGCGGCCCGCGATCTGCCCGTTGTACTGGTACGACAGCGTGCGCCCGAGCCGGAGGTCAATGGAGTGGGTGTGCGCCTCGAAGACACTGATGTCCAGGTGCTCGCCCTCGCCGGTCAATTCGGCGCTCATCAGGCCCATGGAGCTGGCGAGCGCGGCGACATAGCCGGCGTGGTACGTGGCGTGGTGGCCGGCCGTCTTGAGCGGCTCGTGGTCGGGGTCGCCGAAGCTGACCATGTTGCCCATCGCGAGCAGCGTCAGGTCCGTGCCCTGCCAGTCGCGGTAGGGGCCGGTCTGCCCGAAGTTGCTGATCGAGGTCAGCACGACGCCCGGGTTGACCTCACGCAGCGCGTCGAAGCCGAGTCCGAGCCGGTCGAGGGTGCCGGGCGCGAAGTTCTCGACCACCACCTGCGCGCTTGCGGCCAGATCGAGCGCGATCTCGCGGCCGCGGTCGCTCTTGAGGTCGAGCGTGACGCTGCGCTTGTTGGTGTTGAGGAGGAGGAACACGCCGCTGCGCTCCAGGCCGGGCTCGTCCTGGTAGAACGGCGGGAGCGAACGGGCGGGGTCGCCCGTGCCGGGCTGCTCGATCTTGATCACGTCGGCGCCGTAGTCGCCGAGCACGCGGGTGCAGAACGGCCCCGATGTGTACCACGTCAGGTCCAGGACACGGACGTCGTCGAGCGGCATGATGCCGGTCACGCGCAGCCTCCCCCCGGTGCGCCGGACACTCTAACAGCAGCCTTCGAGGGCTGCGGTCCGGCGTCTTGCGGCACGTCGGTGGTTACTCCTCGATGTCGCCGAGGTAGATGACCTCCGCCGAGGCGCCGTCGTCGGTGATGTCCAGCACCGCGACGTGGCCGAGCAGCATGCTCTGCTTGATCATCGAGGTGCTGCCCGGGTTCACGAACAGTACGTCCTGGAACGTCTCGACCATCGCCTCGTGCGTGTAGCCGAAGATCACGATGTCGACGCGCTCGCCGAAGACCTCGGTGAGCTCGTCCTGGACGTCGAGGCCCTCGGGGTACTTGGCGAGGGCGCCGGGGTAGATCTCGTCGACGATCGGCAGCAGTTCCAGCTTGTGGACGACGCCGACCTTGCGGCCCTCGAGGTCCAGCACCAGCGTCGTGCCGGTGCGCGGGGCGCCCTCGGCGACCGCGGCGAAGCGCGACTTGGCCGACTCGACGGGCGCGATCTGGGCCAGCCAGTCGAGGGCGGAGTCCGCGTAGATGTCCCCCGCGTGGACGATCAGGTCGACGCCGTCGAAGGCCTTGATGACCTGGTCCGGCGGCGCCGGGCCCATGGACGGGATGTGGGTGTCGGAGATCACGCCAATCTTCATGTTCTGTCCCTTCCGGGGCGAGTAGCGCAGGTCGTCGGGATGGGAAGATAGCACCTGACGCCGCAGGGCGGCTCGCGAGCGCCGCCCGCGGGCCCGATCCGGCCCGTCCGCGAGGGGCCGCGGACCTGGCGAGCGCTAGGCCGAGACCTCGCGCAGCGCCACGATGGGTATGCGACGGTCGGTCCGCGACTGGTACTTCTCGTACCGGTCGGCGGCGGCCGTGATCCGCCCGAAGCGGTGGTCGCGCTCCGCCCCGATCAGCGGCTCGGCCCGCATCGAGTGCCGCCCCGCGCGCGTCTCCACCTCGACCATGGGGTTGGCGACGAGGTTGCGGTACCAGTCGGGGTGGTACGGCCCCCCGTTGTTCGAGGCGATGATGAGCACCGTGCCGCGGTCGTCGAGGCACAGCAGCGGCACCGTCCGCCGCAGCCCCGACCGCCGGCCGGTGGTCGTCAGCAGCAGGACGGGCAGGCCGAACCTGCCCATCAGGCGTCCACTGGTCAGCCGGAAGACGAAGATGTGGAAGGGGACGAAGAAGCGAAGGAAGAGCCGCATGGCCGCCTCCTGTCCTCGACGCGTGGCATACGTCGTGCTCAGCCAGTCTAGCCGACCGGCGTGACTGCGACGGGCTCACCGCAGCGCCAGCCGCCGCCCTTGCGCGTCCGAGGACGAGGAGCCGTCAACCGTCGACTGGAGCCTGATGGACGCGATGACCGCCTCGCCGGCGGGGCGCCGGCGCCCGCGGCGATGGCGATCGGCAGGCGTCGGAGTTGTGGGCTAGTCGCCCATAGCCCCGCCGATGTCCCGGCTCCTGAATACCCAGAGCGAGGCCGCCACGAGCAAGACGGTGTACGCGACGACTGGGATCAGGCCTTCGAGCGCGTCCGAGGAGCCCCCTACGTCCGGCATGGCAGTCCACGAGCGAAAGCTCTCGATCAGCAGGTAGTCCGCGACATCGGCAAGCGTGTCGTTGAGGTGGAGCAGCGGCGCGACGAGCAACTCAACCATCGTGTAGCCGACCGAGAGGGCGATGCCCACGCTGCGGGATGCGGTGAGCACCGTGGCGAGGACGCTGAGCGCCGCGAGTGGCAGCAGCCCCGAGCCGGTCTTGAAGAACATCACGACCACCTCGGACCAACTTCCGGCGTCGGGAAGTGCGCCTGTTTCGCCGGGAGGAATCAGCACGGCCGCGAGGCTGGACGCAATCGACACCAGCGATATGACGGAGAGGACGCAGGCGCACAGCAGCGCAAGCAGGAGGAGTTTCGCGGAGAGGAACTTCCAGCGAGCCGCGCCGCCACTGAGAACCGTCCGCAGCGTGCCCCAGCCGTACTCGGTCCCCACGAGGGAAGCCGCGAGGATCATGACGAGCAGCGGGCCTATCGCCACAGGACCGAGCGAAGCGAATCCGGACATGCTCGCGGTGATGCTGTGAGGGACCGTGAAACCCCTGCGAAGCTCAGGGAGCGATGGGAAGTTGTCACACGGCCCGCCGGCGCGCCACGCGTCCACCCCGTCCAGGAAGGCGCTCCGTTGCTCTTCAGTGAGCTGGTCGAGCCCCGCCGGAGTGCGATCGTTCGCGACATCCGCACACGTCATCTCAATGGACGCGCCGCCACCCTGGTCCCATGAAACGCTGTATGAGGCGGTACCACCGCCAACGATCTCCTGCACGGTCTCGTTGTGATAGGCGACATAGTTGACCCAGATGCCCAGCTGAGAGATCAGCACGGCGACTGCGAGGAGGATCCAGGGCATCCGGAGCCGGCGGACCTTGAACCACTCCCACCGGGTGAGCCGGAGCATCTGGGGCATCGACGCCGTGTTCCCGGCCGGCACGTCAGGCCTCACTGGTGCTTCCAGCGGCGTCGCCGGTGACCTCGAGGAAGTACCGCTCCAGCGCGCCACGGCCGGAGTTCGCCTCGATCACGTAGACGCCGGAACGTCCGAGGATCGTGGAGATCTCAGCAGACCGTTCACCTGGGGCTGACACGAGAACCTCGTCGCGCTCCATCCTCACGTCGCCAACCCACTTCAGTGCGGAGAGGATGGACACGGCCTGTGCATCGTCGGTGGTCTTGAGCCGGACCTGATCGCCCGCCCGGAGGATGTCAGGGACGTCGCCCTGGATGATCAGCGTCCCGTTGGACATGATCAGCACGCTGTCGCACATCTGCTCGACCTCGTTCAGCAGGTGGCTGGCCAGCAGAACGGTTCTCCCGTCCGCGCAGAGTTGGCGGACGAGCTCGCGGACTTCGGCCATGCCCGCCGGGTCCATCCCGTTCGTCGGCTCGTCCAGAAAAAGCACCTCCGGATCGCCGAGCAGCGCGAAGGCCAGACCCAGGCGCTGCTTCATGCCGAGGGAGTACGTGCTGAAGCGGTCGTCTCCCCTGCCCGCCAGGCCCACCCGCTCGAGCAGGCTGTCGATATCGTCCTCGGAGCCCCGCCCCAGGATGCCCTGGAAGTACACGAGGTTCTCCCGCCCGGTGAGATACGGATAGAAGGACGGGTACTCGATGATTGCTCCAACGCGGCGCAGCGATGCCTCGAGCCCCTCGGAGGAGCCGAAGAGGCTGAAGCTCCCGGATGTCGGGCGTACGAGACCGAGCAGCATGCCCATCGTGGTCGTCTTGCCGGACCCGTTCGGACCCAGCAATCCGAAGGCGTGTCCGCTCGGAACGGACATCGAGAGGCCGTCCACGGCGACGATGTTCCCGTATATCTTCGTGAGCGAGTCGGTCTCTATGACAGGTCTACTGCGCCCCATGCCAGCTCCCCCCAGATGCTCTCGCAGAGCGGAAGTCGCGAGATCGGCGAGCACGTGTCTCCACATCACGAGGCCGCGGATACCCCTGCCGTCGTGACGCATGCGGTCCCGCACGAACTGGGTCATCAGGTCGCCGTATTCGCGTCGGAACTCCCTCGGATAGACGACGAGGAGCGCGCGGTACACTCGCTCCGGGAACACGGTCAGGTTCCTCGCGCATGCAGGACCTCCGCCAGCCTCGTCCTGGCGGTACGGGTGAGCTGCTCCATCCGGATCACTTCGGCATCAAGCACGTCGCGCCCGAGACCCGTGAGGCGGTAGTAGCGACGGCGCTCGTCATCGAGGTCGGGGTCGGGGCGTTCGGAGCTCTCCTCGATCAAGCCGGTCTTCAACATCTGCTTGATGGCTCCGTACAGCGTGCCTGCCCCCATCACGACGGCGCCGCCGGTGAACGCCTCGATCTCCTTCATGATCGCGTAGCCGTGCCTGTCGCCATTGGCCAGGGCGAGCACGATGTGTAGCTGGGATACCGGTAGAGGAAGCAGGTCCGAAGGTGTTCGGTTCGGCATGACCACGTGACCCCGCCTGCGGCGGGATCCGCCGGCGGCGCTCAGCCCGCCACGGCGTATGCCGCCTGAAGATGTACCGGCAGCCAATGTATCGATGTACGATAGATCTGTCAACCACGGTCGCCAGTTGTGGTTCCGTCTCCAGAGCCGGAGGCCGACAGTCCTGAACGACTGCTCCAGCGAGCATCTCGCGCAGGAAGCCCTCCTGCGATGCTGTATCATCTCGCGGCGTTCGAGGTGCTGCGACGGACGTTGCTGCCGTCCCGCAGGGACGCCCGTGTGGTCGTCGCCATGACGACGCTGGAGCCGCGACCGTGATCGAGCTACTGAGAAGCGAGGGAGCAGCGGGAGGTCTTCGGGCCGGACTGCTGCTGCTCGTGGTGCTGAGCGTGGTGGGCACTGCCCTGGCGCTCGCCTTCGACCGCCACTGGCAAAGCCCCTTGCAGATGCTGCCGTGGATCGTCCTGGGCATCATCAGCATCGCCTGGATAGCCCTCGTCGTTCGCCAGACGCGGGCGACGATCTGGCTGGCGCGAGGCGTCGCCGTCCTCGCCATCGTGGTCGCGGTCCTCGGCGTCTGGCAGCACATCGACGCGAACTACAACGCTGAGACGGCCGCTGGTCACCACGCCGCCGACTCCAACGACTCGGACGACGAGGACACGACGCCGAGCGGCGGGCACCACGGCGACGACTCCGACGACGAGGCGGGGGCGAGCGGCGGCCACCACGGTGACGACGAGGAGGCGACCGCCACCGACTCCTCCGTATCCGAGGACGCCGAGTCGGCATCCCCCGACCCGAGCGTGATGGATGCCATGACCGGCGTCGTCGGCCACGCTCCGGTGCCCGCCGCAATGGCGATCGTGCCCATCGGCCTGGCGCTGGCCCTCGCGACGATCGGGCTTGGTGGGGCGCGGCGGCCGTAACGAGCCAGCTCGCGGATTCACCGCTCCTCGCGTTGTACTCCCCGCACGGCGAGCGGCTGGGGTGTTAGGCTCGCAGGCGGGCATCGCGCGTGCCTCTGGCGAGCGTCCCGGTGCGGGGTGAGGAGTGCACGGATGACGATGCTGAGGCAACAAGATAGCTGCGTTAGCGTACGTAGCGTGTTTGAAGTCGAGCGGCGGCTCTCCGCGCCTCTCTACCAGCGGCGCTTCTCATGGGATCGCAGAAATCTTGACGAATTCTGGGAGGACATCAGCCAAGTCGAAGACGGAGCATCAGCAGCGCTGTTCCTAGGTGCCATTATTCTGAAGCACGCGGGTCCTAGCGACCCCAGTTCGGGCACCCTCGAGGAGTTCTTGCTGCTGGATGGTCAGCAGCGGATAGCAACTCTTTTCCTCACGATCCTTGCCGTCGCACTCGAATGGCAAGAGCATGGGCACCCGGACGAAGCGACCGCGATCGCCGAGACCTACCTAATGTCCACACGTGCAACGACCAGGGGTCAGCCACGGTTCCTCCCGACCATCCCGGACACATCGGAGTTCGTTGCATTGTGTCGGGAGCTGAACGTCAGTTGGGATGTGCCGTCTGGTGCCGATTTCAGGCGTGGGAGGATGTCTGCAGCGCTTGAGCGTGCACAATCGGAAGTGCGCTCCCGGTGTCTAGGAGCGGATGGATTCGACGGTGACTCGCTGAGGAAACTTGAGCGGACGATCGTCGACAAGGTCGAGATTGCGGCGATTAACATTGCTGAGCGGCATCAACCGAATGAGGTGTTCGACCGCTTGAATCGCAAGGGCCAGATTCTGACGGTTGGTGACCTCGTAAAGAATGAAATCTTCCGACGACTCGCGGCGGAGGCTGGGGAAGCGATCCGGCTATACCGCGAGCACTGGGAGCCCTTCGAACAATCGTTCGCGGATCGTCAACGGCTCGATAACTACTACTACCCCTTCACTCTCACGGTCGACGACGGCGCGACTGTGGCAGGGGCATTTCGCGTGCTCAACCAACACTGGGACTCAACCATCCGAGACGACGATGATCTGCCAACCACCGCGGAGCTCATCATCGAGGATCTCAGTCGATTCGTGCCGGAGTACAACGCGCTCTCAGCAGGAGCCGACTATCCCGCCGTGCCTGAAGTCCAAGAGTGGCTTGAGCGCCTAGTTCGTATGCCAGTGCCTCGCGTGACTTATGCCTTCCTGATTCAGTTGCTCAGGGAAAACCGAGTGGGATTGCTTAGCGACTCGGACACCGCCCAGTGCCTCCAGATCGTCGAGTCATTCTTGGTGAGGAGGGCGTTCTCGGGCCGGGAGCCGACTGGGCTCCACGCCGTGTTCAAGGGCCTCTGGAGGAAGAACCAGGGCACGCCAGAGTCGCTGGTCTCAGACCTCCAAACGCGCACAATCGACTTCCCTGACGATGCTCAGCTCCGAACGGATATCAGGAGCAGGCCGTTCTACGGGCGCCGCCTTGACGGCTACGTGTTGTCAGAACTTGAGATCGCGGCCCATCGCACGAATCCGATCACGCGAGAGCAGCTAGATGCGATCACAGTTGATCATCTGGCTCCTCAATCGCTCAAGGGAGACTGGGCCAGTGCGTTCCCCAACGATGAAAGGGAGCGAGAGCAGCTCCTGAACCTATTGGGGAACCTCGTCCCGCTGAGCCAGTCGGACAACTCGACGAAGGGTGCTGCCGACTGGTCGGACGCTCGCAAGAGTCTCCGAAACGAAACCATCTACAGGACTACGCGGGAAGTCCTCGACGAGTATGACACGTGGGGGCCCGGGCAGATCGCCGAGAGAACGGAGCAACTCGCGGAGGAAGCTGTCGAGCGCTGGCCTCGCCCCGGGCAGTAACGCCACCGGGCTCCGGAACAATAGGGGTCCGTTCGAAGGGGTGGGGAGCGAGACATCCTTGAAAAGGCGAGGAGGGTTGGCTGGGGACCAGGGATTCGAACCCCGACCTACTGATCCAGAGTCAGCTGTCCTACCATTAGACGAGTCCCCAGCGGTCGATCCACCCTAACAAACAGCGCCCGACGGGTCACGAGCCCTCGACGCCATCCTCGGCGGGCTCGGGCGGGTACGCCTCGGCGAGCGCGGGGACCGCTGCGCGCATGCGCTTGAGGCAGGGCGAGGCGCCGACGATCTCCATGGTCTCGAACAGCGGGGGCGTGACGCGCTTCCCGGTGACGGCGACGCGACACAACATAAAGAGGTCGCCGGCGCGCAGGCCGAGCGCCTCGGCCGTCGCACGCAGGGCGGCCTCGAGCGGCTCGGCGTGCCAGTTGTCGGCGAGGGGTTCGAGGGCGGCGATCGCGGATTGGAGGGCGGGGGCGGCGCGCTCAGTCTGCTTGCGCATGCCGCGCGCGATGAACTCGCCCGGCTCCGCCACCTCGACGTCGTCGGCGAAGAAGAAGTCGGTCATCGGGGCGACCTCGGAGAGTAGCTTCACGCGCTCCTGGATGAGCGGTGTGAACGCGCCGACGAGCTCGCCGTCGAGGGGGCGGGCGACCTCGGCGGGGAGGTCGTCGTCGAGGCGCTGCGCGAAGCGGCCGGCGAGGTCGTGGAGCGAGAACGAGCGCATGTAGACGCCGTTCATCCACTCCAGCTTCTCCGTGTCGAACGTCGCGGGCGCGGGGTTGAGGCGGGCGAGGTCGAACCCGGCGATGAGCTCGTCCTGCGACATAATCTCCGTCGAGTCGTCGAGCGCCCAGCCGGTGATGGTGAGGAAGTTGAAGAGCGCCTCGGGCAGGTAGCCGTCGTCGGCGTACTCGAGCACGGACTTGGCGCCGTGGCGCTTGGAGAGCTTGCCGCCGTCGGGGCCGAGGATGACCGGCGTGTGCACGAAGGTCGGCGGCTCATAGCCGAGCGCCTCGAACAGCCGCACGTGGCGGGGCGTCGAGGGTATCCACTCGTCGCCGCGCGTGACGTGCGTGATCTCCATCGCGTGGTCGTCCACGACGTGGGCGAGGTGGTAGGTGGGGAAGCGGTCCGACTTGAGCATCACGAAGTCGTCGAGCACGCGGTTCTCGTAGGTGATGGGCCCGCGGATCAGGTCCTCGAACGTCGTCGATCCCTCGCGCGGCATCTTGAAACGCACGACGTGTGACTCGCCGGTCGCGGCGCGGGCGGCCGCCTCGTCGGCGTCGAGCCCGCGGCAGCGCCCGGCGTAGCCCGGCGGCCGGCCGCTCTCGCGCTGCTGCTCGCGCATGGCGCGCAGGTCGTCGGGCGTGCAGAAGCAGCGGTAGGCGTGGTCGTCGGCGAGCAGCCGGTCGATCGCCGCGTGGTAGCGCTCGAGGCGCTGTGACTGGATGTACGGGCCGTACGGGCCGCCCTCCTCGGGGCCCTCGTCCCACTCCATGCCGAGCCAGCGCAGCGAGTCCTCGATGCGCTGCAGGGAGCCCTCGACGGCGCGCGACTGGTCGGTGTCCTCGAGCCGCAGCACGAACGCCCCACCGAGGCGGCGCGCGTGGAGCCAGCTCCACAGCGCGGTGCGGATGTTGCCGACGTGCGGGTCGCCGGTCGGGCTGGGTGCGTAGCGCAGTCGCACGGTCATGCGGCGTCTCCCTCGGCGTACGCGGCTACCTCATGGTCGGCGCGCAAGGCGGTGATGGCGTCCTCGACGTCTTCCGGCAGCGGCGCGACGAACTCGCGCCACTCGCCGGTTGAGGGCAGGCACAGCCCGAGCCGGCGGGCGTGCAGTGCCTGGCGCGGGACGCGCAGCGACTCGGTCCCGTACAGCACGTCGCCGATGACCGGATGGCCGATGGCTTCGAGGTGCACGCGGATCTGGTGCGTGCGGCCAGTGAGGATGCGCACCTCGACCAGCGCGGCCTCGTCGCCGTACTGCTCGAGGACGCGGTACTCGCTGAACGCCGGCTCGCCCTTCTCGGCGACCGCACGGCGCGTGGGGTCGGTCGGGTCGGGGCCCAGTGGCGCATCGATGCGGCCGGCGGCGGGCTCGACGAAGCCCTCGGCGATGGCCTGGTAGACCTTGAGCGTCTCGCGCGCCTTCCACTGCGCGCGCAGCAGGTCGCGTGCCGCCTCGGTCTTCGCGAACGCGATGGCGCCCGAGGTGTCGCGGTCGAGGCGGTGGACGAGGCCGGAGCGCGACCCGCCGATGGCGGCGACCTCCGGCCGGTGCGCGCGCACGACGTGGACGAGCGTCACGGCCGGCCGCCCCTGCACGGGATGCACGAGCAGCCCGGCCGGCTTGTTCACGATCAGCAGCTCCTCGTCCTCATAGAGCAGCTCCAACTCGGCCTCCAGCGCGAGCGCATCGAGGTCGGGTGCGGTGGGCAGCCGGATCGTGATCTCGACGCCCGGGCGCACCCTGCGGCCGGGTCGCGTCTGCGGCCTGCCGTCGACGTCGATGTGGCCGGCAGCGATCAGGCGCTGCACCTGCGAGCGCGAGAGGTGCGTGAGGTGCTCGGCGACCAGGTGGTCGAGGCGCTCCTCGGAGCCGACGGTGAACCGTTCGACCTGCATCAGCCGCCCCGCGTCACTCGGCCGCACCGTCCGGGGCGTCGGGCCGCAGCGAGAGCAGGATGAGCGCGATCACCCCGACGACGATCGAGGAGTCGGCGAGGTTGAAGGCGGGGTAGTGGGTGGGGTCGATGAAGTCGGTCACCTCGCCGCGCAGGACGCGGTCAATGAGGTTGCCGACGGCGCCGCCGAGCACAAGCGCCAGCGCGGCCGTGTAGAGCCGGTCCGCAGCAGGCGCGACGTACAGCAGCACGAGCACGACCACGACGCCGACGAACGAGCTGAGGATGAGGAGCGGGCCGGCCCCCTGCAGGATGCCGAAGGCCGCGCCGGTGTTCTCGACGTGGGAGATGCGGATCAACTCGAAGCCCGCTGGCCACGTCTCGCCCTCGGCCAGCCAGCCGCGGATCAGCGCCTTCGTGGCCTGGTCGAGCACGACCGCCGCGAGGGCGATCGCGGCGAACAGTCGTGCCTGCTGCGCGCGGACTGCCGACGCAGGCTCCTGCATGGGGGTGCCCGGGGCGGCTTCGATGCGTTCCATGGAGTCATCGTAGCCGAGCGCGCGGTTGAGTCCGAGACGGGCTCCGCGGGAGGGGGGTCGGTCAGCGTGAGGCGGACCCCCTCACCCTCGCCCTCTCTCCCGCGGACGGGGGCGAGGGGATCGGAGTTGGCGGCGGCGTCGGTTGTGACGCCCTCGGAACGCCCGATACGATGGATCGGTCGCGAGGAGCGAACCCGGCGCAGCCGCCGGGACGAGAGGGGGAGCCGTGACGACCCAACAGGCCGGCAACAAGCCGAGTCGCCTGCCCGAGGACCGCGATCGGTTGCCCCCGGGGCAGCGACTCACCGATGGCTGGCCGGTGCTCACGTACGGCTCAACGCCTCGTATCGACCTCGCGACGTGGGAGTTCCGCATCTTCGGCCTCGTCGAGGAGGAGCGGCGCCTGAGCTGGGATGAGTTCAACGCGCTCCCGCAAGTCGACACCACCACGGACATCCACTGCGTGACGACGTGGAGCCGCTACGACAACCGCTGGCAGGGCGTGCGCTTCCGCGACATCCTGGACCTCGTCACTCCACTCCCCGAGGCGACCGAGGTGATGTTCCACTCCTACGGGGGCTACACCACGAACGTCCCCCTCGAGGAGCTCATGGGCGACGACGTGCTCTTCGCGCACACCCACGACGGTCAGCCCCTGGAACCCGACCACGGCGGCCCGCTGCGCGGCATGATCCCGCAGCTCTACTTCTGGAAGAGCGCGAAGTGGGTACGCGGCATCGAGTTCCTGCCCGACGTGCGCCCGGGCTTCTGGGAGATGTACGGCTACCACATCCACGGCGACCCGTGGAAAGAGGAGCGCTACGTCGGCGACTAGCCACCTCACCCGACCGGCAGGCAAAGGAAGAGGCCCGCGGTGAGCGGGCCTCTCTTCATGTGCGAACGCTGTCGTGCGTCTGGTCTCGGTCCCTAGACGAAGACCCTCGAGCCCGCCTGGCGCACGTTGCCCGTGCGACGCGCCTCGTCGGCGACGGCGTTCGCGACGCCGGTCAGCACCTGGTCGTTGAAGACCGAGGGGAGGATGTAGTCCTCGTTGAGTTGGTCGTCCGGGATCACCTCGGCGATGGCGTGGGCCGCCACGACCTTCATCTCCTCGGTGATGCGCACCGCGGTCGCGTCGAGCGCACCGCGGAACAGCCCGGGGAAGGCCAGCACGTTGTTGACTTGGTTCGGGTAGTCCGAGCGGCCGGTGGCGATGATGCGTGCCTTGCCCTGGATGAGCTCCGGCATGATCTCCGGCTCGGGGTTCGACAGCGCGAGGACGATCGAGTCGTCGGCCATCGCGTCCACGTCCTCTACGCTGAGCATGCGGGGCCCGGAGAGCCCGAGGAACAGGTCCGTGTCGCGCATGGCGTCCTGGAGGGAGCCGGTGAAGTGCTCCGGGTTCGTGTTTTCGGCGAACCACACCTTGGCGAAGTTGAGGTTCTCGCGGCCGGTGTACACGGCGCCGGTGCGGTCGAAGCCGATGATGTTCTTCACACCGTAGTTGAGCAGCATGCGCGCGCAGGCCACGCCCGCCGCGCCCACGCCGACGATGACGATCTTCAGGTCCTCAGGCGCCTTCTGCACGATCTTGAGGCTGTTGATCACCGCGGCCAGCACCACCACCGCGGTGCCGTGCTGGTCATCGTGGAAGACCGGGATGTCCAGTCGCTCCTGCAGCGCCTCCTCGATCTCGAAGCAGCGCGGCGCCGAGATGTCCTCGAGCAGGATCCCGCCGAAGCCGGGCGCGAGCGCCTCGACGGTCTCGATGATGCGCTTGGGGTCCTTCGTGGCGAGGCAGATGGGCCAGGCGTCGATCTGCCCGAAGGACTTGAGCAGCATGCACTTGCCCTCCATGACGGGCATCGCCGCTTCCGGGCCGATGTCGCCGAGGCCCAGCACCGCGGTGCCGTCGCTGATGACGGCGACGGTGTTGCCGCGTGCGGTCAGCGACCACACGGCGTCCGGCTGCTCGTGGACCTTCATCGAGACGCGCGCCACACCGGGCGTGTACACGTGGGAGAGTTCCGCGTTGGTGCGGATGTTGACCTTGTTGGCCATGGCGATCTTGCCGCCGCGGTGGAGCTGGAACGTGCGGTCCGAGGCCCTGAGCACCTCGACACCCGCCAGTGCGTCGACGGCCCCAACAACGTCGCGCGCGTGCTCGGCGTCGCGGCAGTAGACGCGGAAGTCGCGGACGATATGGTCGCGACGGGCCTCGTGGATGTCGATCGGCCCGATGTCCCCCCCGGACTCACCGATGGTGGTGGCGACGGAGCCGAGGATGCCGGGTCGATTGTCGACCCGCACCCGCATGAGGATCTGGTATCCCGATACGGGACTCTCGTACTCGTCGATGATGCGTGCCTGGGGGACGCTCGCGGGCGCGGATGAGTCTGTCGTCATGTACTGCACTCCCGTAGCGCAGTGCGGGGCGGTAGCGCGTAATGTTGCGGCAGGTTCCCGACTGGCGCTAGTGCCCGCGAAAAGTGTTGCGGCTTCTGCGTGGCGCTGTGCGTGGTAGACTGTGCGCGCTGGACCTCCGGGACGATGTTCTGGAGGCCACTCCCCTCTGGACGCCAGGTCGAATCGAGGCATTGCACTCGTGAGAGGGAAGAAGCACGTGAGATCTCTGAACATGCCGGGCGGACGCCGCGGAGGCGGTGGTCTCGTCTTCGTGACGGTGATCGCGGCTGCCGCGGTCGCCGTGTTCGTGTGGTGGCGACGCCGCCAGGACGCACGCATGCGGGAGGCTGCCGAGACGCCGCAGGCGTGGGCACCGCCCGTCGCACCCGCACCGGCCGCGCAACCCGCGCCCATGGCCGCTCCGGCTCAGCCGATGGCCGCTCCGGCTCAGCCCATGGCGGCTGCGCCTCCCCCGCCACCGCCCCCGCCGATGGCGCCACCGCCGCCGGCCGCTCCGCCGATGGCTCCTCCGCCGATGCAGGCCCCGCAGCCGGTCGCGCAGCAGCCCATGCCGGCGGCCGTCCCCAACGGGAATGGCCACCCGCCCACGGCCGCCGCACCCGACGGCAGCGGCGTGCCCATGTACGCGCAACCGCTCGGAGCCATGCCCGTCGCCCGGTAGGGCACAGACCGGTCTGGACCTGATAAGCGGCCCTGTCCGGCGTTCCCGGGCAGGGCCGCTTTCTCGTGCCACGCCCGCTCGGCGTCATGTCGAGCCTGCGGCGGGGCCGACTCGCCCCGGCCGTGTGGCGAGCCGTATGACCATGGGTGTAGCCGTTGGTATCCTCGAAGCACCGGTCGCCCCCATCGTCTAGGGGACCAGGACGCCACCCTTTCAAGGTGGAAACAGCGGTTCGAATCCGCTTGGGGGTACCATCCGGAGTGCTGCGGCGAGCCCTCGCTGCAAGTCATGCGTAATATTCCGGGCGGGCGTGGGTGCGCAAAGCGGCGATCGCCGCTATCGTGCAATGCAATGGCGGGTCGCACCGGCGGCCCCGGTTGGAATCCCACCAGGTGAAGGGGGTGCTTATGGTCAGGCGTTGGACGATGAGGGTCGCACTTGCCGCTGTCGTGGTGCTCGGCATCTTCGCGCTCGCGTGCGAAGAGAGCGACGATAGTGGCGGTGACAGTGAGGGTCGTGGCGACACGATCCAGATCATCGAGGACCGCGGGGAGTTGAAGTGCGGCGTCAAGCAGACGCAGCCGCTCTTTGGATTCAAGGAAGCTGACGGCTCCGTCACCGGCTTCGACATCGAGTTCTGCAAGGCCATCGCCGCTGCAGTGCTCGGCGACTCAACCAAGGTTGAGTTCATCGACGCCTCGGACGCCTCGACCCGCTTCGAGTTGCTCAACGACGGCGAGATCGACGTGCTGATTCGCACCACCACGATCACCGCCTCGCGCGACCGTGAGCTGGGTGTCGACTTCGCGCAGACGACCTTCTACACGGGTCAGGGCTTCGCCGTCCGCAAGGACTCGGGCTACAACACCACGTCCGACATGGGCGACGCCACCATCTGCGTGCAGACCGGCACGACGACTGAGCAGAACGTCGCGGACCACTTCACCGACATCGGTCTCACGTACGACCCGAAGGGCGGCCTGAGCTCCGACGTCGCGGAGGCGTTCTTCGCGGGACGCTGTGACGTGCTCACGGCGGATGCTTCGGACCTCGCCTCGCGGATCGCGGTGCGTGAGGACTCGGGCGACTACAAGATCCTTCCGCAGATCATCTCGAAGGAGCCGCTGGCGCCTGGCGTCCGCGACTACGACAGTGAGTGGAAGGACGTGGTCAACTGGGTCGTGCACGGCCTGATCGGCGCCGAGGAACTCGACATCACGCAGGCGAACGTCGGCTCGATGGCGGCGAACCCGCCGAACACAGCGATCGCACGCCTGCTCGGCGTCCCCTATGAGGGCGGCGAGGTGTCCGACCTCGGCTTCGGCCGGGTGGACGCCCAGTTCATCCAGCGGGCGCTTGCGGCCGTTGGTAACTACGGCGAGATCTACGACCGCACCATCGGTGACAACATCCCGCGCGACTGCACGCTGAACGCGCTGGCAACCGACAAGTCGGTCCAGTGCCCGGCGGGCGAGGGCGGGATCATGTACGCCCTGCCGTACCGCTAGGTCGGCAAGCCACGCGAGCATAGTGCCGGAGGGGTTGCCTCATTACTGGGGCAGCCCCTCCGGCTTTTTCAGATTGTTATGAACGCGCACCCGGCTCCGGCACCCGCTAAGCTATGACCATGTCTGCCGGTGCTCCGCCTGAGTCCGCCCAGGTTCCGCTCATCCACCGGCGGAGCTTCCGCGACTTCGCGACGCAGAGTGTGTACGTTGCAATCACAGCCGTTGCGTTCCTCTACGTCTATTACGCGCTCAACCTCCGTGACTTCGGGTTCGGATTCCTCAACGACCCGGCGGCCTTCAAGGTCGGCAACCAGTGGCTGATCGACGTCGACGGCGTCACGAACACCCGCATCACGATGTACATGGTCGGCGTATGGGCATCGCTTCGCGCCGTCGTCGTGGCTATCGCGCTGTCCACCATCGTCGGCGTCGTGGTCGGTGTGGCGCGGCTATCGAATAACTGGCTCGTCTCGCGGCTCGCGATGTTGTTCGTCGAGATCTTCCGGAACACGCCGCTACTGGTGCAGGTGGTGCTGGTCTACTCGGTGTTCCTCGTCGGTATGCCGCTCATCCAGGACGTCATCAACATCGGCGACCTGTTCTTCATCTCCAACCGCGGCGTCGGCATGCCGTGGCCGGTTCCCAGTGGTGGCCTGTGGGGTCTCCCGCACTGGTTCGCCGGCGTCTGGGTGCTCGCGCTGCTTGTGCTCGCCGTCGTGGCGATGCGGATCCGGGCTCACCGCCAGGCGCGGGAGCGCGATACCGGCATCCCGATGAATGCGAACCGCCGGGCGTTCATGTGGTTCGCGGCGGGCGCGATCGTCTCGTACCTCGTCCTCGGGGCGCCCGTGACGATGGACGCGCCGATCGTCACCGGCACGCACTACGCCGAGGGCATGGTGATCATCCCCGAGTTCGCGGCGTTGGTGATTGGCCTCACGCTCTACACGGGGGCGTTCATCGCCGAGATCGTCCGTGCCGGCATCCAGGCGCTGCCCCTCGGCCAGACGGAGGCGGCGAACGCCGTGGGTCTGACCAACTACCAGCGGCTCACGCTCGTGATCCTGCCGCAGGCGCTGCGGCAGATCATCCCGTCGGTGACGAACCAGTTCCTCAACGTCAACAAGAACTCCTCGCTCGCGTACGCGGTGCTATACGACGACCTGTTCCGGGTCGCCGGCATCGTGCAGAACAAGGCGGGGCACGCGCTCGAGATGTTCTTCCTCATCATCATGACTTATATGATCATCTCCTTTGTCATTTCCGTGATCATGAACTTCTTCAACTCGCGCGTCACGGTGCACGAGGTCTAGGGGGCGTCGATGGCTGATATGCCAATCCAGCCGCCGCCCGGACGCATCGTCCTGCCGCCGTACCGGCAGCGCGCGAGCCGGCCGTTCTCCGTGCGGGCACGCGAGTGGATCCGCCGCAACCTCTTCGCGTCGCGCAATGGCACGATCCTGACGATCGTGGCGACGGCGATCCTCGGCGTGCTCCTGGCCGGCATGATCTGGTTCGTGTTCATCGACGCGAACTGGCGCGTGATCACCGAGAACCGCTGGTTGCTCTTCGCCGGCGGCTTCCCGCGCGAGGAGGCGTGGCGGCTGTGGACGGGTATGGGCTTCGTGTTCATGCTCATCGGCCTCACCTACGGGACCTGGTCCAGCTTCGGCCGGCGCGATCACATGTTCGTCGGTGTCATTACGGTGGCCGTGGTGTTCTTTATGGCGCACGGGGGGGCGGCGATCTGGTCGTCAGTGTGGTTCCTGCTCGCCGTCGGCGTGATGTATCTCTCCTACGCCGTGACCGTGCGAATGCCGCGCGAGCTGGGCCCGGGACGCGCCCTGCAGCAGCGCATCGTTGGCGGACTGCTGATCCTCGCGCTCCCGATTGCGCTCTTGCTCCTGCTGACCGGCGACACGAGCGCTCGCCAGCTCGACGGCTTCGTGCTCAACCTGGTGCTCGCGCCTGTCGGGATCGTGGGTGGGCTCGTGCTGGCGATCCCGCTGGCCATCGGGCGCGCCTCGAGCATGAAGAGCATCTCGTGGACCTGCACGGCCTACATCGAGATCGTGCGAGGGGCGCCGCTGCTCGGCTGGTTGTTCGTCGCGCTGTTCATCCTCGACGACGTGATCGGCGGCAGCCTCATCGTCCGCGCGATGGTCGTGATGGCCGTGTTCACCGGCGCCTACATGGCCGAGTCGATCCGCGGCGCGCTACAGGCGCTGCCGGGCGGGCAGTACGAGGCGGCGCACGCCGTCGGCCTGTCCCGGTTGCAGGCGCTGCGGCTGATCATCATGCCGCAGGCGCTGCGCATCTCGATCCCGCCGATTGTCGGCCAGGCCATCGCCATCTGGAAGGACACCACGCTGGTGACCGTGATCCTTCCGCTGCGCGAGCTCAAGGGGAACGCCGACTCCGCCATCGCACAGTTCGAGTTCACACCAGACCGCATCGAGGCGTACGTCTTCGTCGCCCTCGTCTTCTGGATCGTCGCCTTCATGATGTCGCGCATCTCGCAGCGCGTCGAAGGCACGCTCGGGATTGGCGAGCGCTAACATGACGGCGCCTGCATCGAGGAAGGGAACACCATCATGACGACGCATGCCGGAGTCAACGAAGCCGCGGCCGACGGGGACCGCCTGGCCGGCTCGGACGACATCATCATCGCTGAGAACGTCGACAAGTGGTTCGGCGACTTCCAGGCGCTTGATAACGTGAGCATGACCGTGAAGGAGCACGAGATCGTCGTGATCCTCGGCCCGTCGGGGTCGGGCAAGTCGACCTTCATCCGCTGCCTGAACCGCCTCGAAGAGCACGACTCCGGGCGCATCATCATCGACAACATCGAGATGAACGATGACGTGCGGAACCTCAACGCAATCCGCTCCGAGGTCGGGATGGTGTTCCAGCAGTTCAACCTCTTCCCGCACCTCTCGGTGCTGAGCAACATCACCCTCGGGCCGCAGAAGGTGCGGCACTTGCCGAAGGCCGAGGCACAGAACCTCGCCATGCAGCACCTCGAGCGCGTCGGCATTCCGGAGCAGGCGGACAAGTACCCGGCCCAGCTGTCTGGTGGTCAGCAGCAGCGCGTGGCGATCGCGCGCGCGCTGGCGATGCAGCCGAAGATCATGCTGTTCGACGAGCCCACCTCGGCGCTCGACCCCGAGATGATCAAGGAAGTGCTGGACGTCATGCGCGAGCTGGCGGAGTCCGGCATGACGATGATCGTCGTCACGCATGAGATGGGGTTCGCGCGCGAGGTCGCCGACCGCCTGGTGTTCTTCGACGAGGGCGCCCTCGTCGAGGAGGGCACGGCGCAGCACTTCTTCGAAAACCCCGAAGAGGAGCGCACGAAGCTCTTCCTCAGCCAGATCCTCTAGGCCGCTCGCCGAGCCGGGAGGCCGCTACGCGCCCGCTTGCTCGTCGGGCGCATCGGCCTGGGGCAGGCGCGCGTCCAGCACCTCGCCCGGGCGCAGATTGAGCGTGAACATCGCGATCACGCCCGTGACGGTGATCCACGCAAGCAAGAGCACGTGGATGGCGACCGCGAAGCTGCTGCCATCCACACGGTCCCCGCCCAGCAGCACGAACGCCTCGGTCACCGCCACCTCGAACGGCCCGATGTCCCACGGCGTGATGGGCAACGAGACGACGATGTTCGCGGCGATCATCAGCACGATCGCCTCGCCGAGGCCGAGCTCGAGGCCGAGCGCCCGGGCCATCATCCAGTAGACGCCCACTTCGGCGACCCACGCGGCTACGGAGATGATGAGCGAGACGATGGTGTAGCGGATCTCGCGCAGCGAGGCCATGCCCTCCTGCAATTGCGCCAGCAGGCTCGCGGCACGGTCCCGTGCGGCGTCCGGCACGGCCACCAGCAGCCTCGAGCGGGCGGGGTCGCTCGGCAGCTCCCAGCGGGCCAGGAATACCAGCACCACGAAGGCGAGCGCGACGATCGCCACGAAGATCGTCAGGCCGGGCAGCTCCCGCACCCCCTCGCCCAGCACAAAGCCGGCGACGCCCACAAGGACGAGAAACGCCAGCCCGTCGAACAACGACTCGACGAAGAGCACGTTGCTGGCGAGCGCGGCCCGGGGCAGCTTCAGCAGACGGCTCGGCAGCTCGATGCGCACCAGGTCGCCCGCGCGCAGCGGCAGCAGCGCGTTCACCAGATTCGAGACCATGAAGATGCTGACGAGTGGGCGCAGCGGCACGTCGGGACGGGCGAGGAGCACGCGCCAGCGGTAGGCGTGGATGCCCTTGGAGACGGTGAACAGCGCCATCCCCGCCAGCGCCCAGCCCGGCTGGACGTTGTCGAGCCGCCGGAGCGCCTCGACGACGTCGACGCGCCAGAGCAGCACGGCGATCGAGATCGCGACGACGACCGCCTGGAGAGCGATCAGGCGCGGGTTGCGGCGCAGGAAGCTCAGCATCGTCGGCTCCGCCCGGATCGTCTCAGTGGGCGCCGGACCGATCGCCGCGGCTGGCCTGCTGGCCATCCGAACAGTCCCCGCCCCGCCTGCATCGTGCGCCAGCATGCCCGTCCGCGCGAGTCGGGGCGCGGGCGCGGAGGCGCGCCATGCACGTGCGTGATGAGCAGCCGCTGACAGCGCGCCCGCCCGGTGCTAGCGTGCGCAGACCTTGCACCCGGCGATCGGGGAGTACGCTGACTACACAGACCCGCCCCACCTTCTGGACGCTCCACGGCCACCCCGTGCCGGCCGTCGACGCCGACGAGATGCGCGAGATCGACCGCGTCGCCGTCGACGAGACGGGGCCGTCGCTGCTGCAGATGATGGAGCACGCCGGCCTCGAGGCCGCGCAGACCGCGCTCGACATGCTCGGGAGGCACTGGGCGGAGCGGCGCGTGATCGTGCTGGCGGGGGGCGGCGGGAACGGCGGCGGCGGGCTGTGCGCCGCCCGTCATCTCGCGACGCGCGGCGTGACCGTGCTGGCCGTGCTCACACGGCCCACCACGGGCGTCGAGGGCGCCGTCGCGGCGCAGCTACGCACGCTGCGGGAAGCGCCCGCCCAGGTCATCCACTGGTCCGACGCCTTCGATGTCAGCGAGGCCGACCTCGTGATCGACGCGGTCATCGGCTACGGCTTGCGCGGCGCGCCAAGAGGCGCGGAGATGGCGCTCATCCGGGCCGCACAGGCCTCACTGGCGCCCACGCTCTCGCTCGATGTCCCCTCGGGCGTCGACGCGGACACCGGCGCGGCGCCGGGGGTGGCGGTGCACCCGGACCGCACGCTGACGCTCGCGCTCCCGAAGCGAGGGCTGAGGCGCGGCAACGCGGGCGAGCTGTGGCTTGCCGACCTCGGCATCCCGCCGGGCGTGTACGCGCGTGCGGGCCTCGCGTTCCCCTCGCCGTTCGGGCCGAGTTCACGGGTCGAGCTGCGCTACCCGGAGGAGGGGCAGCCGGAAGGCGGAGCTGCGTCTTGAGCGTGCGCGAGCGCCTCTGATACGGTGAACCCCCTGCGGTGGCGCATTCGTCTAGTGGCCCAGGACATCGCCCTCTCAAGGCGAAGATCGCGGGTTCGAATCCCGCATGCGCCACCAAACTTGACGGTAGACAGTACCGGGCCGCCGAGGGCGACATCCTCGGCCTTGCCGCCGCGCACGGGACTGTCCTCTGGCATCGGGATCGTGTAGCGGATGGTGGCGGCGCCCGGGGCGACGGCGATCTCCTTTACGAACGAGTTGATGAACGCCTTCGACTCGGTCAGCTCGCTCGTCCCGAGGAATTCCCGCATCTCCTCGGCGTAGGCCGTGATCGTCTCCACGTCGTCGAGGACCTCGCGCCGCTGCGAGAGCGCCGCCCGCGCCTCCGAGGCCGCCTGCTCCAGCCGCTCACGGCGCTCCTTGTGGTCACGGATGCGCGGCAGCACGTCGCTGATGTCGAGCTCGGTCGTCTCCATGAGGTGGTAGAGGCGGTCGAGGCGGCGGCGCACGTCGGCCAGCTCCGACTCGATCGTCTCCAGCTTCTGGCGCTGCTCATGGGCGACCCCGTCCATCTCCTCGCCAACGAGGCGCACCAAGTCACGGATGTTGGACTCGGTGAGGACGTTGGCGCGGAGCTGGTCGACGACGAGCTGCTCGAAGCGCCGCGCGTTGAGCCTCGGGGCGTCGCAGGCTCCCCGGCCGCGCTTCATGAGCGACTGGCAGACGTAGTAGGAGAACTTGCCGCTCTTGGAGTCCTGCCCGGAGAGGGCGCGCCGGCAGCTGCGGCACTTGACCAGCCCGCTCAGCAGGTAGGAGCTGCCCACGCGGCGCGGGTGGGCGCGCTTCGGGGCACGCGAGCGCATCAATCCCTGCACGCGGCCGAACAGCTCCCTGGAGACGATCGCCGGGAAGGCGTCCTCGACGCGCACCGGCGGCGCGCCGTCCTTCGCACCCACGCCCCACTGGAGCGTGCCCGTGTAGACCTCGTTGGTGAGGAGGATGTGGACGCCGTTCTTGGACCAGGGGCGTCCCGTGGGGTTGGCGATGCCGTCGGCGTTGAGGGTGCGGGCGATCTCGGTGATGCCCTTGCCCGCCTCGGCGAGGGCGAAGATGCGCTCCACGACGGGAACCGTGTCGGGGTCGGGCTCGAGCTTCGGTCGCTTCTTCGCCCCGTCCTGCAC
>MKWU01002104.1_pt1 | contig 31172 bp, 33 predicted proteins | sample 809101 | NCBI WGS metagenome assembly MKWU01 (sample SAMN05860141, study PRJNA318959) | sponge metagenome | host: Aplysina aerophoba | place: Slovenia: Piran, Adriatic Sea, Gulf of Piran | collected 2013-05-07
CAGCTCCTGCACCGCGAACGACTCGGCCCGCGGGAAGGGCGACTGCCTTGCGGCGAACTCCGCCTCGAGCTCGCTCCGGCGCGCCTCGGGGTCTTCCGCCGCGGCGATTTCGCGCGCGAACGCGACCGCTACGCCGCCCTCGAGCGGGAGCGCCCCCTGTTCGACCGAGGGCCACGAGAACACCGTCCCGTAGGGGCCGTAATGGGCGGCTGCCGCCACGCCGTAGGACTTGCGGACCATGATCGAAGCCCAGGGTACGCGGGTGCGCATGACGGCCATGATCGCCTCGGTTCCGTGGCGGATGGTCCCGGCCCGCTCGGCATCGCGTCCGATCATGAACCCCGGCTCGTCCACGAAGCTCACCACCGGAAGGTGGAACTGTTCGCACAGCTCGGCGAAGCGCCGGACCTTCTGCGCCCCCTCGGCGGTCATCGCCCCCGCGTAGAAACGGCCGTCGTTCCCGAGCACGCCGACCGGGTGCCCGGCGAGCCGGGCAAGGCCGGTGATCTGGCCGGGGCCGAAGCGCCGCCCCATCTCGAACCAGGAGCCGTCGTCGAGGACGAGGCGGATGAGCCGGCGCATGTCGAACGGCTTTCGCCGATCCCGCGGCACGATGTCGAGAAGCGCCTCCTCGGTTCGCCCCGAATCGTCCGCGCAGGGTCCGCACGGCGGCAGCTCCCATACGTTCGAGGGCAGGTAGCCGAGGAAGGTCCGGACCTGCGCGAACGCGGCCGCCTCGTCCTCGGCGAGGTTGTGGACCACCCCGTTCGGGAGGTGGACGTCGGGGCCGCCGAGCTCCTCCTTGGTGAGCCGCTCCCCGACCGCGCGCTCGACGAGGGCCGGCCCGCCGACGAGGACCTGGGAGCTGCGGGTCATGACCGAGAAGTGGGCGGCGCACAGTCGCGCGGCGGGCATCCCCGCCACTGCCCCGATCGCGGCCGCCGCCACCGGTGCCGTCTCGAGGGTCCGCGCCATCGAGATGAACCGGTTGCGGGTGAGCGCCGGCTCCCCGGCCGGACCGCGCTTGCCCGCCCCGGTGACCGAGCCGCCGCCGCCCTCGTGAAAGCGGATGAGGGGAAGCTTGAGCTTGAGGGCGAGGTCCTCGACGTAGATGCTCTTGCGAAGCCCGGACGCGTTGGGCGAGCCGCCCCGCAGGGTGAAGTCCTCGCCGCCGACAACGACCGGGCGGCCGTCGATCCGACCCGCCCCGACCACATAGTTCGGAGGGGTGAACCCGATGAGCCGCCCCGCATCGTCGTGCTCGGGATCGCCCGCGCCTTCGCCGTGCTCGCGGAAGGAGCCGGGGTCGAGCAGCCCGTCGATTCGCTCGCGGATGGTCGACAGGCCGCGCCGGCGCTGCCGCGCGATTCCCTCGGGGCCGCCTTGCGCCTTCGCGAGCTCGCGGCGGCGGTGGAGCTCTTCGACCTCGGCCCTCCAGTCGGCCGGGCCCGTCACTGCTGCGGGCCCCCGTCCCCCGTTTCACCGGGGGGCGGGACGGGATAGCGGCCCATGCGCTGGATGACATGGTCGGCCTCTTCCGCGTCGAACGGCGGGCCCTTGAGCTCCACGGTATTGCCCTCGGGGTCCTCGACGTAGATGGACGGTCCGTCGCCGAGAGCCCCGTAGCGAGCCTCGACCGGCCCGGCCGCGTAGCCGCGGCTCGCGAGGATGCGGCGGATGGCCTCTTCCTCGAACGGCTCCACCTGCAGGCAGAAGTGGTCCATGTTGCGAGGGCCGCCCGGCGGGCCGCCGCCCTTGCGGCCAAGCTCGCTGTCGACGGGCACGAGGTCGATGAGGGAGGCACCGGCGCGAAGCTGGACCAGCCCGATGTCGAGCTCGCGCTCGACGGGGCAGCCGAGCGTGTCGCGATAGAAGTCGAGCATCGCGTCGAGGTCGCGGACCCTGAGCACGACGTGATCGAGACCGATGACGGGAACCACGGCGCTCACCAACTGTTGCGCAGTTCCCGGAGCCTGAGGAACACCGTCTTCGGGTCGGGTTGCTCGGGGAGGTCCGGGAACGATTCGCGAAGGGCCGCGATCACCGAGGGGCTGGTGAGGCGGAAGAAGGTGTTCACCCGCTTCTCGAGCTCGAGGGTGGTCACCATCGCCCGGTCCGGGTCCTGCCCCTGCACGTCGTCGCGAAGCCGCTTCGCCTCGGCGTTGTCGGGCTCGCGGTCGAGGGTGAACTCGAGGTTGTTCTCGATGTAGTCGTGACCGGGGTAGATGAGGGTGTGGTCGGGAAGCTCGGAGATCTGCTCCACGAACGTCGAATAGAGCTCCTCCGGATGTCCTCCGTTGTGGCAGTTGCCCGCGCCCGCGTTGAACAGGGTGTCCCCGCAGAAGAGCGACGGGGAGTCGGTGCGCGAGAGGAGGCAGACGTGGCTCATCGTGTGTCCCGGCGTATCGAGGGACTCGAGCTCGACCGTCTTCCCCACCCGGATCACGTCGCCCGCCCCGAGCCCGCGGTCGATTCCGGAGAACGCCGCCCCGGCGTGGGCCAGGATCTTCGCCCCGGTGGCGGCGACCATCGCATCGTTGCCGCCGATGTGATCGAAGTGTTCGTGCGTGTTGAGGATCTGGGTCACCTCGAAGCCGCGCTCCTTCGCCTTCGCGAGACACTTCTCGTGGTCGAGGGGATCGACGGCGAGCGCCTCGCCGGTCTCCGGGCAGGCGATGAGATAGTTGAAGTTGCGGTAGGCGTTCCCGGTCCAGATCTGTTCGACAATCATGCTTTCTTCCTCGCGAGGGAAACTGGCGTGTGTTCGTGCGTCCGAGTTCTTGCGCGGGCCGCGGCCGGTCAGGCGCCGGCCTCCGTCGGCTCGCGGACGAACCCGAGGCGTGCCGGAAGCTCCGCCGACGAAATGTACTCGAGGGGAACCACCCCGCCGTCGGGCCGGGCGAGCCCGAGCCCGGCCGGCCGGCCGGCCGCGGCCGCGGCGAGCGCGGCCTCGAGCGCGTCGTCGTCCATCGGCTCCCCGTCCCGGGACCCGAGACGCTCGGAGAGACCCTCGAGGTCCCGGTCGTCGACGAGCCCCGGCCCGAGATCGGTCACCACGGTGACGTTCTGTGCCTCGTCGAGCCACGCGGCGACCGGGACCCCGGCGGGGCGGCCGGTGTGGGCGGTGAACGTTCCCGCATCGTCGAGCCGGTACACGAACGGCGCATACTCGAGCGACACGAACACCCGTTGCGGGCCGTTCTGGAAGAACCATCGGCCAGCCTCGTCGCCGGCGTAGTTGCGGTCGATGAATCGGTTCGCCGCGTCATGCGCGATGAGCTCCCCCCTGAGGCGCCACCGGCCCCGGCGATCGAGGCCGAGCCAGCCGAACACGGCCGGCACGTCGGGCCACTTCGCCATTGCCCTGAGTACGGCATCGTCGAAAATGGCGGTGCGCCTCCCGCATCCCGGTTGATGGACCGGATTGTCGGCCGGGCGGCGGGCGGGCTGCAAGCGAAAGGGAGCGAAGATGCGGAACGCGGCATCGAAAGCGGGCGCACGAGCGTTGGCGTGGGCGGGAACCCGCGCGTGACCGAGCAAGGAGCGGAAGCGGGAAACGGAGGAAGCGGATGATCGCGTTGCTGCAGCGGGTCTCCACGGCCGAGGTGCTGGTGGACGGCGAGCGGGTCGGGGCAATCGACGCGGGGCTGCTTGCCTTCGTCGGCGTCCGCAAGGACGACCGGGAGCGCGATGCCGAGCGCCTCGTCGAGCGGGTGCTCGGCTACCGGATGTTCCCGGACGGCAACGGGCGCATGAACCGCAGCCTCGCGGACACGGGTGGGGGGCTGCTCGCCGTGCCGCAGTTCACCCTGTCGGCGGACACCCGCAAGGGGACGCGGCCCGGCTTCAGCACCGGCGCGCATCCGGGTGTCGCACGGAAGCTCTTCGAGCACTTCCTCGCGGTCGCGGCGGCGCACCACCCGGTCGTCGAGGCGGGCCGGTTCGGCGAACGGATGCAGGTGCGCCTGTGCAACGAGGGTCCGGTCACGTTCTGGCTGGAATCGCGCGGCCCGGGCGGCGGAACGGAGCCCGAAGCCACGGGCTGATCGGTTCCGATCCGCGACGGGGAACCGCTAATCCGCGGGGACGGGGCGGGCGCGTTCGTCGAGCCGCCCGCGGACCTCGCCCCGTAGCTCGGAAAGCTCGCGCGCGAGCCCCCCGTAGTCATCGGCCAGACGCTCGAGCTGCCTCCTCACTTCCCGGAAACACTCGGCAACCTGCTCGAACCTGCGATCGATCGCGGCGAACTGCCCGCGCATCTCCTCGAACTGCCGGTCGACCTGCTCGAACCGTTCTTCGACCGCGGCGCCCGCCTGGTCGAATCGCGTGTCGGCCGCGGCACCCGCCTGCTCGAACCGCGTGTCGACCGCGGCACCCGCCTGCTCGAACCGCTTGTCGGCCGCGGCGCCCGCCTGCTCGAACCGCTTGTCGGCCGCGGCGCCCGCCTGCTCGAACCGCTTGTCGACCGCGGCGCCCGCCTCCTCGAACCGCTTGTCGAACTGATCGTTCATCTGCTCGAACCGATGCACCATGTCCTGGTGAAACGATCGCAGCATCCGCCATACGAGCCCCCCGAGGGAAATGCCCACTGCGAGGATCGTCCAGACTTCGGCACTCATCCCTGTACTCTGCGCCTTCGCTACCCGTCAGCCCGACGGAACTTGCCAACGAGTATAGCGATCCCCCGAACCCGTTCCAGGTCGAGCCGTAGGGATCCAGCCCCTCTTCCGTGGGAATCCGGCCCGAATGCAGGACAGGCGCCCGAGGGCGCCTGTCCGATGGTTGGTGCGCCGGGCGCACCGGTCGCCGGCCGGGCTCAAGCGGCGTCGGCGTCGATGACCTTGGGTCCGGCGCCCGTGCCGATCCGGATGCGCCGGGGCTTCATCGCCTCCGGGATGTCGCGCACCAGGTCGACGTGCAGCAGCCCGTTTTCCAGGGTCGCTCCGACCGCCCGCACGTGATCGGCGAGACGGAAGGTCCGTTCGAACGCCCGCGAGGCAATGCCGCGGTGCAGGAACTGCCGCTCCTTGTCGTCCTCCTTGCCCTGGCGTCCCGCCACGAGGAGCGTGTTCTCGCGCGCCTCGATCTCGAGGTCGGACTCGGAGAAACCGGCTACCGCGAGCGAGATCCGGTACTCGTACTCACCGGTCTTCTCGATGTTGTAGGGCGGGTAGGTGGGGGCCGACTGGTCCAGCCGGTTCACCGACTCGAAGAGGTCCATCATCCGGTCGAAGCCGACCGAGCTGCGGAAAAGGGGGGTTGCATCGAACATTTTCATGGCTCACATCCTCCGGTTGAGCAACGTGACTTGTGGGACCCGATTCACGCGATCCCGTCTTGTGTCGGGTGCTCCCTCTTGGCAAGCGCCCTGACGATTTCCAAGATGGGGCTCCCTCGCTCGGGATCAAGAGATGCGGCGCATCCACCCCCGGAGCGGATGCCCCGACCGGGGCGGAGCCGCCCGCTCACCGAGGACACCCGACCCCGTTTCGCAATCCGCCCGCCGCTCCCTTCCCGGGCCCCCCCCCCCCGCCCCGCGCACCCCCCCCGCCCCCTTCCCCCCCCCCCCCCGCCGCTCCATTCCCGGTCCCGGCGGATGCCGCCCTTCTTGTATCCTTTCGCGGCTACCCGACGCTCGAGCGCGATTCCGGCGGGAATCCGCTTCGGAGGGAGAAGAGGATTGCATCCCCCAGGGGGCTCGGATTGGCGTTCCAGCGGACACATCGCGTTCCCGGTCGCAAGCTGGAGTACAAGAAAAAGGAGATTTCCCACCATGACCGCACCGACGCCGAGCACGGCATCCGCCGATTCCCAGATCATTCTTGGCGAGTGGCCCTCGATGTGGAGCCTTCGCACCTTCAGCGGGCAGAGCACCGTGTTCATGACGACGCGATTTGCGCTGCTCGTCATTCTCTGCATCCAGGCGGCGTCGTTCGACAGCACACTGCTGCTCGCGCTCGCGGTCGCCGCGCTGGGGGTCGACCTCGCCCACATGGGCCTGCAGGGGTTCATCCAGGTGAGAGGGGCGGCGCTCCAGCAATGGGTGAAACGCCTGGTCGTCGGCGATCTGGACTTTTTCGTTCACATGGAGGGCAAGGACGAGATCTGCATGTACGGGCGGGTCCTCGAAGCGTTGCGCCAGAGCCTGATCCGGTCGCGAGACCTCGAGCTCGCGCAAAAGGAGCTGTCCGAAGAGCTTCGACAGAGCAACGACACCCTCAAGTCCACCCTGGACCGACTCAGGACGACGCAGGACCAGATCATCAGCCAGCAGAAGCTGGCGGAGCTCGGCGAGCTGTCCGCCGGCGTGGCCCACGAAATACGCAACCCTCTCCAGTTCATCAAGAACTTCGCCGAGTCGTCACGGTTGTTCGTCAAGGATCTGGCCCAGCTTCTGGCTCGACCGGAAGACCTGGGCAGCAAGGACGCACAAGAGGAGATCGCGGAGCTGGCCGGAGACCTCTCGGACAACATGGAGCGGATATCGAATCACTGCGAACGTGCGAACCGCATCGTGTCGGACATGCTGGACCTCAGGCGCGACGGCTCGCAGAAGTTCAGCCCCGTGGACATCAACAAGCTCCTGGTCGAGCAGGCCATGCTTGCATACCAGGCGGCGCGCGCCCAGGAAAGCGGCTTCAACATGAGCATCAAGAGGGACCTGGACGCCGGCATCGGCGAAATCAGCGCCGTGCCCAGGAACCTGAGCAGGGTCTTCATCAACATCGTGACCAACGCGTTCCACGCAATGGCGGAAAAGAGCAGGACCGACGACGACTTCGAGCCCACCCTGTGGTTGAAGACGAGGAGGACGGACGAAGCCGTGGAGGTGAGGATCCGGGACAACGGCACCGGCATGACCCCGGAGGTGATGACCCGGGTGTTCAACCCCTTCTTCACGACCAAGGATCCGAACAAGGGCACGGGGCTGGGAATGAGCCTTTCCCACGACGTCATTCGAGAGCACGGGGGCACGATCACTCCCGAGTCGGTGGAGGGCGAGTACACCGAGATGATCCTGCAGATACCCGTCTCCGACGAACCAAGGGGGGGCAGCGAGAGCCCGTGAGGCTCTCACCGGGCTGCCGAGGCTTGCCCGAAGCGAGGGGACGACGATACGCGGCAGCGCGCGAACGCGACGGCGCAGGTTCGAAGCGCGATCTCGGTTCGAAGGCTTCGCACGCCCTCCTCGCCCCCGCGCGAGAACGGCGCTGCCGGTCAGCTCGTCGAGGGCCGGATCGATCCTGAATCGATTCCGAAGCTCAGCGTCTCCCCCGGATTTTCCGGGTCCTCCGGCGCTCCGGCGCGGCCGCAATCACCGCGATGATGCCGTCCTGACGCAGCGTTGCCGACGCGGCGAACGCGAGGGAACCTTCGCCCGCGCGGTCACCGGGTTCCGCTCCGGTGCAACGCGAGGCAGGTGACATCGTCGGTCTGGGGCTCGTCGCCCGTGAACGCCGCCACCGCTTCCAGGATTCTCGAGTTCGCTTCCTCCGCGCCGCCGGGCGGGGAGCTCGCGAACAGGCGCATCAGCCTTTCCGCGCCGAACTCCTCTCCCTGCGGATTCTTCGCATCCGGCACTCCGTCCGAGTACATGACGAGGGTCTCTCCGGGACTCAGGCTCGAGGCGGCCTGAGCGTACTCGAGTCCGCCGGACAGCCCGAGGACGATTCCGCCGGTTCCCGGAAGCGCGGTGCACGATCCGTCGACATGGACAATCATGGGGTCGCAGTGGCCGCCGTTGGCGTAGGTGAGCGTGCCCGTGTCGGGGTCGAAGACCATGTACACAATGGTCACGAACATGGCATTCCGGTTGTCCTTGTGGAGCAGGTTGTTGACCTCGGCAAGGACACCGTCCGGGCTGTCCAGACCGACGGCCGCCCCTTTCAGGAGGGTACGGCTGGACATCATGAACAGAGCGGCGGGGATTCCCTTGTCGGACACGTCGGCGACGGCCAGACCGATTCGGCCGTGCTCCAGGGTCATCACGTCGAAGAAGTCGCCGCCGACGTTGCGGGCCGGCGCCATGCATCCGTGGATGTCGAAGTCCGCGCCCCCGGGGAAGTCCACCGGAAGGATTGCCTGCTGCATGTTGCTGGCGAGGTCCAGCTCGTTCTGCAGGGCGATCAGCTTGTCCCGGGACTCGAGGGCCTTTCTCCACTGGATGATGTGTTCCCGGGTGCGCTCGATGGTGATCTCGAAGTCATCGAAGTCGAGCGGCTTGGTGACGAAGTCGAAGGCGCCCCGATTCATCGCGGTCCGGATGTTGCGCATGTCCCCGTAGGCGGAGATCACGACGGACTTGAGGTCGGCGTCGAGTTCGGAGAGCCGGCCGAGCAGGGTGAGGCCGTCCATCCCCGGCATGTTGATGTCGGTCACCACCATGTCGAAGCGGCCGACTTCGGACAGTGCTTCCAGGGCTTCGGCGCCGTCGCCGACGAAGTGGAATGCGTACTTCCTGGAGCGGATGTGGGGCCGCATCCGCTGCTTGATCAGCGGTTCCACGTCCGGCTCGTCGTCCACCACGAGTATTCGGAACGGTTGTTGCTGTTCTTGTTCCATCCGTCCTCTCTCTCTCCTTAGCTGTCGGATTGCCGGCTCTCCCGTCGACCGGGTCAGCGGACGACGAGGCCGGGGCTCGAGAATGCCTCCTCGACGGGTATCGCAGCGGCGGGATCGACCTCCGGGGAGCGGTAGTGCTCTGGGTGGGCGGCCGCGAACCCGGCCGCGAAACGGAGGAGGAGGTCTTCGCGCAGCCGCGGGCCGACGACCTGCAGGCCGACGGGGAGGCCATCGCTCGTGAAGCCGCAGGGGATCGACATCGCGGGCAGCCCGGTCACCGAGAACGTGTACGCGGTGAGGAAGATGTCGTAGTAGCGCTCGACCTTGCGACCCCCGACCTCGTCCGGAAGGGGCCGGTCGAGGCGAAACGCGGGCGCTCCGCAGGCCGGGGTGATGATGAAGTCGTGACGCTCGAGGAGCGCCCGCACCCGCTGCCAGTAGTCGGTCCGCAGGCGCTCGGCGCGGGCGACCGCCTGCACGTCCACCTCCCGGGCCGCCTCGATCTGGTTGATGAGCGGCGGGGTCATGACGTCGCGGTGGCGTTCGTAGCGCTCGGTATAGCGTGCGATCATCCCGAAGCCGCGGGTGCCGAAGATGATCTCGGCGAGGCTCGAGTTGTCGAAGAAGGTCTCGGAGACCAGGCAGCCGAGGGACTCGAGGTCGCGCGCCGCCCGGCGCACGAGCGACTCGACCCCCGGCCCCACCCGGGGGCGCCCCCCCAGCGGGCTCGCCGGGGACAGGCCCGCCAAGGTCGATGCTGAGCGCGAGCCGCGTCCCGGCGAGGCCCGCGGGATCGGCCGGCCCCCGCGCGGCGGCCGCGAAGTCGAGCCCCTGTTCGGGCAGGGACATCGGGTCGCGGTCGTCCGGCCCCGACAGCACGTCGAGCACCAGGCCGACGTCCTCCACCGTCCGGGCCATCGGGCCCTGGACGTGCGCGACCAGGGTGTCCCAGCCGAACTCGGTCGGGTAGAACGCGACCCGCCCCGGGGCCGGCCGCATGCCGGCGAGGCCGTTGAAGGACGAGGGGATGCGTATCGACCCCCCGAGATCGGTGCCGAGACCTGCGGGCGCGAGCCTTCCGGCGACCGCCGAGCCCGTGCCGCCGCTCGATCCCCCCGCGGTGTGGTTGACGTTCCACGGATTGCGGGTGGTCCCGAAGAGGGGATTCGTCGTGTTCACGTCGTGCGCGAACTCGGGGGTGTTGGCCTTGCCGAGCACGACCGCGCCCGCCGCCCGCAGGCGCTCGACGCAGATCGAGTCTTCCTCCGGGACGTCATGCTCGAGAATCTTCGACCCGAAGGTCGTCCGGATTCCCCGGGTGAAGATGTTGTCCTTGACGACGACCGGCACCCCTTCGAGCGGGCGGGCCGCGGCGCCGCCCGCGAGCCGCCGGTCGACCGCGTCCGCCTCGTCGAGGGCCGCGTCGTTCAGGGTGCAGATGGCGTTCAGGGTCGGGTTGAGAGCGTCGACCCGGGCGAGCATCGCCGCGGCGACCTCCCGGGCGCTCACCTTGCGTTCGCCGACCTCCCGCGCGAGCCGCGCGGCCGAGAGGCTCGTGATGTCCTGGTCCAATGCTTCGCTCCTCACGATTGGGGGGGTGGCCGGAATGCGCTGTGGTCCATCGTGATCACCCGCTTTGCGAACCGCCATTCGCCTTCGCGGCGTACGATCGTGTCTTCGTAGGCTCCGATGTCGCTCAGGACCGGCGCCTCCCCCGGTGTCCCGTCATAGCCGTGGAGATAGCACCGTCCCCGCATGGTCTGGGCGTCGATCGCCACGAGCCAGAGACCGCTGTTCCAGTGGCGGCGGATCCGACGCCCACGCCGGGCCTTGTCCTGGCGTTTGAATTCGCGCAGGTCGTCCCGGCCCCGGATGTGGAGCCCGACCCCGGGCAGGGAGAGCTCGCCGTCCTCGGTGAAGCACGCCGCGTAGCCATCGGCGTCACCCGCGTCGCTGCACCAGTTGTAGCGTGCGTAGAGATTCTGGATCGCGGTGTACGCCTCGGCGGATACCCGATCCGGGCCGTCGCCCGTTCGCGTCATCGACTCGCTCCTCTCGTGCGGCGCGGCCCGGTGCCGCGCCCCGGTCAGTACCGCCCGCCTCCGAGGTAGCTCCGGAGAATGTCCGGGTTGTCGGCGAGCTCCGCCCCCGGCGTCGAGAACTCGATCTCACCGTTCACGAGCACGTAGGCGAGTTTCGAGACCGCCGCGGCCACCCCGACATTCTGCTCGACGAGGAGGATGGTCATCCCCCGCTCGTGCAGGCGCCGGATCGCGACCACCATCTGGCGGACCATCAGGGGCGAGAGCCCGTGCGAGGGCTCGTCCATGAGGAGGAGCCGCGGCCGGGCCATGAGGGCGCGCCCGATCGCGAGCATCTGCTGCTCGCCGCCGGACAGGCTCGCCGCGAACCCGCGGCGCCGCTCGCGCAGCACCGGGAACATGTCGAACACCTCGTCCATGTCCGCCGCGATCGCGTCCCGCTCGCTCCGCGGCCGCGTGATCGCCCCGAGCACGAGGTTGTCCTCGACGCTCATCCCCGGCCACACGAACCGCCCCTGCGGCACCTGCACCATGCCCGCCTTCACGATCGTCTGCGGGTGCCACCCTTCGACCGGCCGCCCGTCGATGGTGATCGATCCGCGCCGCGGCTCGAGCAGCCCGCTCAGGGTGTTGAGGATGGTGGTCTTGCCCGCGCCGTTGCCGCCGAGGAGCGCCACCACGTCGTTTTCCGGGACCTCGAAGGTCACGTCGCGGATCACCTCGGTGACGTCGTACCAGACGCTCAGGTGCTCGACCCTAAGCATCGAGCTCCGCTCCGAGGTATGCCTCCGCGACCTCGGCGTCGGCCATCACTTCGTCCGCCGTCCCGTCCGCGATCTTCCGCCCCCCGTTGAGCACCGTGATCCGGTCGCAGACCCCCATGACGAGTCGGATCACGTGCTCGATCATCAAGATGGTGACCCCGCGCTCGAGCCGGATCCGACGCAGGAGCTCGTCGACCTCGGTCACCCGGGTCAGGCTGAGACCCACCGCCGGCTCGTCGAGGAGCAGCACCTCGGGCTCGCTCACGAGCGCCCGCGCGATCTCCACGAGCCGCTGCTGACCGAACGAGAGCGAGGTCGCCTCCTCATCGGCGAACTCCAGCATGCGCACGAACTCGAGCACCTCGCGGGCGCGACGGGCCGCCCCCGCTTCTTCGCGGAGCACGCTTCGGAAGCTGAACGCGGCGGCGAGGGGGTTCGCCCGCATCTTCCCGTGCAGACCGGTCATGACGTTCTCGAGGACCGTCATGCCCTTGAAGAGCTTCGTGGTCTGGAACGTCCGACCGATGCCGCGATCCGCGATCTGGCTCGTCTTGAGTCCGTTGATGGACTCGCCGTCGAGCCACACGGTGCCGGTGTCGGGGGGGTCGATGCCGCAGATGACGTTGAGGAGGGTGGTCTTGCCCGCTCCGTTCGGGCCGATGATGCCGCGGATCTCGCCCGCCTCGACGTCGATCCCCACCGAGTCGAGGGCCTTCAGGCCACCGAACGAGATCGAGATGTCCGTCGCCCGGAGCTTGCTCACCCCCCGTTCTCCGTCCCGCGGCGCGGCGCCTCGGCTTCGCTCGCCCGGAGCTTGCTCACTCGTCGTGCTCCGTCCTTCGAAGCGGCTCTTTCCATCCCGGCACGTAGCGCTTGAGAAGGGAGACCGCACCCCCCGGGATGACGAGCACCGTGAACAGGATGAGGCCCCCGAACGCGATCTCCTGAAGGTGCCGGAACGCCCGCAGCACCTCCTGGAGTCCGACGAGGCCCACCGCGCCGAGGACACCGCCCCAGAGCGAGCCGAGCCCGCCCACGATCACCATGCAGAAGTGGACGATCACCTGGAAGAGGTCGAACGACTCCGGGGTCACGATGCCGAGCATCCCCGCGAAGAGGCCGCCCGCGGCGCCTGCGTACATCGCGCTCACGACGTAGGCGATGGACTTGTAGCGGGTGATGTCGATGCCGAGAGACTCCGCCGCCACCTCGCTCTCGCGGATCGCGACCCAGGCCCGGCCGACCCGCGAGCGGAGCATGTTCCAGCCGAGCGGAACGCTCACGAGCACGATGACGAAGGTGAGGACGTAGACCCCGATGTCCGGGCGCGAGGTGAAGGGTTCGAAGTCGAGCGGCGGGACACGGAACCCCGCTCCGCCGTAGGTAACGGAATTCCAGTGGGTGAACACCCACAGGGTCGCCTGCGCGAAGGCGACGGTGGCGAGTGCGAGGTAGAGCCCCCGGAGCCGCAGCGCCGGCAACGCGACCGCGAGTCCCGTCACCGTCGCGAGGCCGACCCCCGCGACGAGGGCAAGCCCGTAATGGAGGCCGAGCTCGAGCTTGAGGAGGCCCGTCGTGTACGCCCCGACCCCGAACAGGGCCGCGTGCGCGAAGGCGAGCTGGCCCGCATAGCCGAGGAGCATGTTGAGCCCGACCGAGAGCAGGATGTACATGAGGGCGAGGTTGCCGATGAACAGAACGTAGGGGTTCGCGAAGAACGGAAGGAGCGCGAAGAACACGACCCCGGCCGCCATCACGTTCCGGCGCGAGAACAACCGCAGCATCGACGCGGCGCGCCTCAGGTCTCGCGAAGTCGACGGATGCCGAAGAGCCCCGCCGGCCGGAACACGAGCACCACGATGATGATGATGAAGGCGGAGACTTCCTGGAGGCCGGTGTGGATGTACCCCCCGGCGAGCGACTCGATGATGCCGACGAGGAAGCCGCCGATGATCGCCCCCGGCATGCTCCCGAGCCCGCCGAGCACGGTGGCCGCGAACGCGCGCAGGAGGAGGTTGAAGCCGACGTCCGGCGAGAGAAGGGTGAGCGGAGCCATCAGCACCGCGGCGGCGCTCGCGATGCACGCCCCCGTGCCCCAGGTCATGGTGTAGACGCGCTCGACCCGGATCCCGGAGAGGTACGCGGCGGTCGCGTTCTCCGCCGTCGCCTGCATCATCTTTCCCCAGCGGGTGCGCCGGAAGAAGATGGTGAAGACGACCACGAAGAAGAACGCGCCCCCGAGCACGAGGAGCTGCTGGGGGAAGACCATGATGCCGCCGACCGGGATCGGGGAGGGGTCCACCGCGGCGGGGAACGCCACGTAGTCGCCGCCTTCCCGGGCGCCCCAGAAGAAGCGCGCGACCCCCTTGATGAGGAACGAGAAGCCGACGGTCGCGAGAACCATCGTGAGCGCCGGAGCCTTGATGAGGGGCCGGTACACGGTGCGGTCGCAGAGGACCCCGAGCGCGAACCCGCCGATCACCGCGACGACGAGCGACACGAAGTACGGCATCCCGAGGATGACGAAGCAGGTGTAGGCGATGAAGCCCCCGAACATGAAGAGCTCGCCGTGCGAGAAGTTGATGTGGCCGGTCGAGCGGTAGACGAGGACGAGGCCGATCGCGACCATCGCGTAAAGCGCGCCGGTCGATATGCCGCTTGCGATGAGATACGCGAACATCATCCGACTCCGAGACGGACTCCGGTGCGGGCGCCGCAGCCCGCCCGGCCGTCCACGACGGCGGGCGATGCGACGGCGACGATTGTCACGCCCCCCGGGGCGGGGGGCGTATCCCTGGCGTCCAATGCTTCAATCGAGCGCGGCCGCGGCAATCGTCAGCGGGTGACCGCAGTGACCCCGACCCGCTTGGTGACCCCGTCCACGAGGCCGAACCAGGCGGCGTTGTTGTGGCACTGGTGGTCGGTCGGCGTGCAGGTGATCGGCCCCGCATACGGGTCGGTCTCGACCGAGAGATCGTTCATCGCCTGGCTCACCGATTCGCGGGTGAGGTCCCGGCCGGCGCGCTTGAGCGCCTCCACCACGAACTGCCCGCTCGCGATTCCGAACATGTGGTAGATGTTGAACGTGTCGTTGGGGAACGCGGCCTCGACCTTCGCCTTCCATTCGGCCATGGCCGGATCGTCCGCGGTGTACCCGATGGTGGAGACGGCGTGCAGCTTGTCCGCCGCGCCCGGGATGCCGACGTTGTTCGCGAACACCCCGACATCGCCCACCGTCGAGCCGCCGATGAGAAACGGCTTGTAGCCGATCTTGTATGCGTCGCGGAGAATCACCGCCGCGGCCTTGGGGAAGAGAATGAGGATGACGGCGTCGGCCTGCGCGGCCTGGAGGCGGAGCGCCTGCGGGGTCCCGTCGGTCGGATCGGGGGCAATCTCTTCGTCCGCCACCGGTTCGATGCCATGGAGCTTGAACGCCTCGATGAGCGGGTCGTAGCGGCTGCGGCCCCAGTTGTCATGCTGGGCGACGATGGCGATCCGCTCCATCCCGAGGTCGATCGCGTACTGCACCTGCGCGTAGCTCTCCATCCATCCCGCGAGCATGGTGGTGAAGATGCGGGGATGCACGGGGTCGGTGAGGGACGAGGCGGTTGACGCGGTGATCACCCAGGGGACGTCGGCGGCCACGATCTCGGGCTTCGCGGCGAGGCTCGCGTTGGAGCAGGCGCCGCCGTGGATCATGAACACCTCGTGCTGGTGTATGAGCTTCTTGACCGCACCGACGGCCTCGGAGGCCTGGCAGCGGTCGTCCTCGCGGACGTACTCGATCATGCGGCCGTGGATGCCGCCCGTGGCGTTGGCTTCCTTGTACACCGCTTCGACGCCGTTGTAGATGGTGTCGCCGAACTTGGCGTTGGGGCCGGTCAGCACCCCGAGGGCGCCGATCTTGATCGTGTCGTCGGTGACGCCGGTCTCGGCGCTCGCCGGTACCGCGTGCATCCAGGCGGCCGCGAGCACGGCAGCGGCCGTGCCGGCCGCGAATGGTGAACGTTTCATCCCAATCTCTCCTCCCGGTGGTTGCCCTGGCGAGAGGCGCCCGGAGAAATGGCATCCTGCCTCTCTTCGAGGAAGCCGCTACGGCCTCCGGCCGGGCGGCAAACGGGCCGTGAGGCGCGGTCATCTCCCGCTCGATGAACGACGAGCCTGCCGCTCGCCGCTACGGCATGGTAGGTAGCGGACGCGACACGCGTCAACCGCGACGAGGCTTCGATCGTCGAGCGCGCCTCCACGAACGGATTGGCGTTTGGGGCGGGAAACCGGTGAAATAGCGCAGCCATACCATCGAGGAGAACGACATGCTGTTCGACGTCCGTACCTACACCTGCCGCCCCGGCAGCATCCGCAAGCAGATGGAGCTCTACGAGGAGATGGGCTGGGAGCCCCAGCGGCGCAATCTCGGCGAACCCCTCTTCTACGGCGCCTGCGAGACGGGCGACCCGAACAAGTACGTCCACATCTGGGTCTACGAGAACGCGGGCGACCGGGAAACGAAGCGAGCCGCGATGATGGCGGACCCGGACTGGCAGAAATACCTCGCGGCGAGCGCCGAGGCCGGCTGGCTCATCGCGCAGGAGAACAAGCTGATGGTGAACGCGCCGTTCTTCGAGTCGAAGGTCAGGCCGAAGTAGCGGCCGCGTCGCGCGACGTGCCACACGTCACGTTTTCGACAAGGGAGGCGATCCATTGAAACCAACCCAGTTCGCTGCCGCCGGGCTCGCTCTCGCGCTGTCGGGATGCGTGGGTGGAAGCGGGGACGAAGGAGCCCCATCCGACGAGATAGCGGAGGCCGGACGGCGACTCGGAGGCCTCGCGGAACCTGGATTCACCGCCGACGAGTTTGCCGCCGGCATGGAGACCGTTGCGGAGCGCGCCAATACCCTGGTGCTCTCCGACCTGGTCTATTTCACTGAAATCGCAGGACTGCCCGCCAGTTTCCGGCTGTCCTCGAATTGTACGGGCGACCGGTGCGTTCAGATTGAGCCGTTCTTCGACGATACGTTCGAGGTGTCCATCGAGGACATCCGGACGGGCGACGGAGTGATCGATACGCTGAACCCGAATCCGGTCGGAGAGCTGCACGGGGTTCGAACGGCGCATGTTCGGGCGTTCGATCGGCTGCAGTCCGGCGATTCGATCTCGCTCCGGGGCTACGGAGCGTGGATCGAGCACGGCACGTTCCTGGTCACGGTCGGCGCGGTCGAGGGCGGCGATTTCATGGGCGCGACCATCGTGTCTTCGATGTCGTTCGGGGACTCGCCGAACACCATCCCGGACTTCGCGGCCTCGTGGAACGGAATCGTCGCGGGGGTCGACACGAGCGAGACGGACACGGCGGGGAACTTCGTTCAGGGCAAGGCTCGTATCGATCTGGGAACGCGGCTCGGCGAGACGATAGTGGATGTGGCGTTCAGCGGGCTCCATGACCTCGAAACCGGGGAAGGACGGGACCCGCTTCGCTGGGAAGACATCGTGGTCACCGCGGATGGATTCACCGATGGCGCCAGCATCGACGGACGGTTCTACGGCCCGGATCACGAAGAGGCGGGCGGGGTGTTCGAACGAGGCGACCTCCTCGGCGCGTTCGGCGCGACGAAGGAGGAGCAAGCGCAGTAGCGCCCCGGTCGGGCGGGTCCCCATGCGGGCCCGCGCGTCCGGTCGAAGCGAAGGCGGGGGGGTCAGTCCGCCGCCGGCTCTCCTGGCGGGAGGGCTCCCCGCTCCAGGAGCCCGAGCAGGCACCGGTTGAACCCCTCCGCCCCTTCGTAGGGAACCCAGTGCCCGGCGCCTTCGACGATGTGGATGGGGGTATCGGGGTCGAAGCGGCGGAGCAGCGCCTCGCGCTCGTCGCGGGCGGGGAGGAATGGGTCCAGACCGCCCCAGATCGCGCCGAGGCGGGCGCGGATCTCGGGGAGCGCCTCGAGGAGGATCGAAGTGACGGCCGAGGTGTGGGAACGGATGCGCACGTTGCCGGCGTTCCGTACCTGCATCTCGAGGGCGAGCTCGTCCGCGTTTCGGGGGTCCGCGAACAGCAAGGTGGTCATGTTGTGCCGGTGGATCTCCCGGAGCTCGTCTTCGCTCATCCCCGGCTCCGGCTTCCGGAGACGCCCCGGCCCCGCGAAGGCGAGCCCGAGACCGGACGCCCCGACCATCGTGAAGGTCTCGACCCGGGTCCCGAGCCGGGCCGCCGCGTGCGCTCCGACCATCGAGCCGAACGAGAAGCCGACGATGTGGACGGGCTCGGAGCGCCCGAGCAGCCCTTCGATGCCGGAGGCGATGATCGTCGCGCTGATCCGCACGAGATCCTCGACCGGCTCCGTGACGGGCGGGAGGCCCGAGTCCCCCATGCCGGGCAGATCGGCCGCGAACACGCGATAGCGGTCCCCGAGGGCCGGGATGTTGCGCACCCAGTGCATCCAGGACCCGGTCCCGCCATTCAGGAGGACCACGGCCGGCCCCGCTTCCCCCCATCGCCGCCACGCGGTGGAGTGGTCGGCGAGGCGCGGCTCGAAGCGGACGGCCTCGGCCTCCATGCGGTCGAGACGGGCCGCCGCCTTCTCGCGGCAGTCGATTCTCACGGGCGAGGGGACGCGGGCACGGGCGGGGACGGGGGCGTTACCCGCCGACGGTTCGCCTCGCCCGGTCGCGTCCGGCGGTCCGGGAGCGGGAGGACGATACGCACGCAAGGACCAATGACGAAACGAAGGGAGCGGGCGCAGCGGGTCGTCAGGCGCGCAGGATCAGCCCCAGGCTCCGCTCGAGCACCGCTTCCGCCTGCCGCTCGAGCGCCACGGTCGAGGCGCTGCTGATCGGGTGGTCCATCACCGCGAAGGGGTAGTCGGGCATGCCGAGCACCCGCCGCATCTCGTCGGCCGCGCTCACGAACCGGTCCGTCATGATCCCGATGGCCGGGACCCCCCGCCGCTCGGTCAGGATCGCGTCGTGCAGACTGCACGACGAACACCCTCCCCACATCCCCACCCCCGCCGCCCCCCTCCCGCCGCGCTCCCGACCGGGCCCGTCATGACCCCGATGGCCGGCCCCCCCCGCCGCTCGGTCAGGATCGCGTCGTGCAGACTGCACGACGAACAGCTTCCTCAGTCCCCGACCCCGGCGATCGCCGCGCTCCATTGCGCCGCCTCGTCCATGAGCGCCGCCTCGGCGGGGGCGCTGAAGCTGCGCTTGACCCGGACCACCACTTCGGCCGCCCCGTGCCGGCTGCGAAGGAGTCCGGCGAGATGGGCGAAGAACGGGGCGGTCCCCTTCTTGCCGTTCGAGATGATGCCGACGGTCGCGCCTTCGAGCCCCGCGAGGCGGGGAGCGGGGGTGAAGCCGGCCGCGCCCTCCTCGAAGGTCGGATCGAGCACGCGCAGGGTCATGTAGTCATCCTCCTCTTCATCGGCCGCCGGCCGGGCCATTCTCGTACATCGGACCGTTCGGGAAGAAGCCCGCGGGCGGGCGAGCGCGATTTGCCGGTGCGCCGGGCCCTTCGCCGAGCCTTGCGCCGCGTACGGTCGAGGGGGCAGCCACGGGCGGTCATCCGGGCGGCGCGTCGTCGGTCGCGTCCGCCTCCGCCGGCGGCGGTCCGCAGTCCAGGCACGCCCCGATCGCGAGGGTCACCGCCCGGCTCTTGTCTCCGAGCCAGGGCGGAATGACCGCTCCGAACCCGCCGGCCGGACCGCCGGCCGCCACCAGCAGCAGGTGCTCCGGGTCCGGAAGCGCCCGGTACTCGCGCTCGCCCTTGTCGCCCACCACCCGGCCCTTCCCGACCGTGGCCCACTCGCCGCGACGGATGCGGGCCCGCTCGAAGAGGCGCTCGCGGACGTCCGCGCGCGACCAGCCGGCCGCCGCGAAGTGCTCGCGAAGCTGCGGGGGCATGACGATCGCGTAGTTCCCGGGCCAGATCGAGTACTGGCGCATGTTCGCCCGGATCTCGGCCGCGAAGGTCTCGAGGATCTCCTCGGGCTCGGTGGTCCACTCGTTCATGATCTGGCGCGGGGCGCCCGCCGCCATCACGGTGACCGCCGAGGCGCCGTCCGGGACCCCGCGTTCCGCGGCGAGCGGCTCCCAGGGCGACCCTTCCTCGTCCTCCGCGATGCAGAATCCGAGCTTCCCCGGATGCCCGAGGGTGGAGCGGTCGATGCCGCCCGGGCGGACGTCGAAGAGGTTGATGAGGCAAAGCCGGATCGCCCGCCCGACCACCGCGCTCGCCCGGTCGCTGTTGCCGAGCGCGTTGAAGGTGCCGTCCATGCCGAGCCGGAGGCGCTCGTCGCCGTTGACGACGATGAGGACCGCGCACCCGCCGGTGCTCGCGGTCGCCCCGTGCAGGGTGAACTCCTCGCGGAGCATGGCGGAGAGCGCGGTGACGACGACCGGGAAGTGAAGCGGGAGCCCGCCCGCCATCACCGTGTTGACGGCGACCTTCTCCGCCGTCACCGGCCGGCCCCGGACCGGCTCGACGCCGAGAACGTGCTCGGGGGGCATGACCGCCGCTTCGAGGCAGGCCGCGACCGCGTCTTCGGTCGGCGGGACGACGGGAAGACCGTCCGTCCAGCCGCGGCTGTGGAAGAGCTCCTGGGCGGCGGCGAAGTCGGGGGCCTCGTGGACGCTGGACGCGAGCTCCATGACGGCTGGCGCGGACTCCGGTTGCGAGCGATTGGCGCCGTCCGCCACCGGCGGCCGGCGCGCGGCCATACTCTACCCGACCGCCTCTTCGTGCAGCATCCGGTCTCGCAGGACGCGCTTGTGGATCTTGCCGGTGGACCCGCGGGGCAGCGGCTCATCCCGGAGCCACACGTAGCGCGGCACCTTGAACCGGGCGAGGTGCTCGGCCACGTGCGCCCGCACCGCCGCCGGGTCGAGCTCGGCGCCCGGCCTTCGCATCACCGCCACGGCCAGCTCCTCGCCCAGGCGCTCGTCGGGGACCCCGAACGCGGCCGCCTCGAACACCGCCGGGTGCAGGTACACCACGCGTTCGATCTCCGCGCAGTAGATGTTCTCGCCGCCGCGCAGCACCATCTCCTTCACCCGGTCGCGGATGAAGACGTAGCCCTCCTCGTCGATCTCGGCGATGTCGCCGGTGCGAAGCCACCCGTCCCGGATCGTCTCCGCGGTGGCCTCCGGCTGCCGCCAGTAGCAACGCATGTTCGTCGGCGACTTCATGATCAGCTCGCCCCGCCCGCCCGGCGGCAGCTCGTTGCCGTCGCGGTCGATCACCTTGAATTCGACGATCGGGGAGGGCCGGCCGCAACTGTCCGGTCGCTCTACGAGGTCCTCGTCCGAATTGCTGGTGCCGCCGGCGTTGGATTCGGTCATGCCCCAGCCGAACGACCAGTGCTGGTCCGGCATTCGTTCCTGCAATCGCTCCATCATGCCGCCTGGATTCGGCGCACCGCCGCCGGTGACCGCGACGAGGCTCCGAAGGTCGCGCTGCGGGAGGGACGGCGAATGCAGCATCTCCCAGGTCATCGTCGGAACCCCGAGAAAGGATGTGACCCGTTCGCGTTCGATGAGATCCAGGCCCACCTCCGGGTCCCACCTTCGCATCATCACGATCTTGCGGCCGACGCCGAGCGACGAGAGGAGACCGATGTGGCTGCCGGTCACGTGGAACAGCGGCACTGGCAACAGGATCGACGGCTGGAACTCGGGGTTCTCTTCGGGTGCTTCGAGCCATCCGGTGGCGATCCGCACGGCGGCGTAGAAGCGCCAGGTGGCGAGCGCGAGCAGGACGGCGCGATGGGTCGACACGGCTCCCTTCGGGAATCCGGTCGTGCCGGAGGTGAAGAGAATCGCCAGGTCGTCGTCGCCGGTCAGCTCGACGTCCGGCATCGGCTCGCCCGCGGCGTCTCGCCGGAGCCGGTCGAAGTCGACGACGCCTTCGGGCAGGTCGTCGTCCCAGCGTGCGCCGATGGTGTCGACGCGCAATCGGGGAAGACGGTCGGCCAACCGCTCGTGGCGTGGCCGATCGAGGAACGCGAGCCTTGCGCCGCTCTCCTCAAGGCCGTACTCGAGCTCCTCTCCGGACCACCAGCCGTTGAGGGAAACGCAGATCGCGCCGCACGAGGTGATCGCCATGAAGGCGATGACCCATTCCGGGCAGTTGCGCATCCCGATCGCCACCCGATCGCCCTTCTCGACGCCGTAGCGGTGGAACAACTGATGCGCGATCGCGGCCGCCCGCGCATGGGCTTCGCCGTAGGTGAGGCGCGTGTCCTCGAAGACCAGGAAGTCCTTCTCGCCGTGGTCCTGCCGCGCCTGGTCGTAGAGGCCCCGGAGCGAGGTCGGCAGGTTGCGAAAGACGGTGTACTCGACCCCGCGAATGGTCTCGGTGGCCAGCTCGAACTCCGCGCCGGGCGCGGTGAGATCGGCCACCGCCTCGTCGTGGGTCGGATGACCCGCGGACGGCCGGGGTTTCGTTCCGCTCACGCCGCGGATGCCGGCGCCGCGCCCACCGCTGCGCAGTCGGCGAAGGAGCGTTTCGGCGCCGGTTTGTGGCGGGTCTCTTCGGTCACGACGACGCGGCGCCCTCCTCGCCCGGCGCATGCCCCTCGAACCGCGGCGCGTCATCGGGAATCCTCGCGAGCGGAGACTTCGAGCCCACGAAGATGTGCTTCTCGCTTCCCCTCGGATGCCCGGGAGTGAGATCACCGTCCAAAGTTGCCGGCATGTACCAGGCCATTCCTGGATTGTGCTCGTGCTCCGCGAACAAGTGGCAGCCACAGACGCGGCAGAACTGCCACTTCGCCAGGTCGCTGCGGTAGGTCGAGAGGCTGCCGGTTCCGGCCTCGACCGTCACATGCTCTCGCTGCACGCAGGCGTAGGTGGCGAAGAGCGCTCCATGCAGCCGCCGGCACACCGAACAGTGGCAGTGATAGAGCGCCGTCGCCGCGCCATCGACGCGGTACGCGACCGCTCCGCACGCGCACCGGCCCGTTGCCGGCTCGAACCCTGTAGTGCCCATGTCTGCCATTCTCGGGTTCAGGCGACCCGCGCCACGTCGCAGTACGCCTCGTTGCAGCACGCGCCGTACTCGATGTCGGTGCGAACGTCGGCGTCGAGCAGCGCGTTGACGGTCTGGCCGGTAGGGCTCGCCCGGAGCCAGACGCCTTTCGGAGTGTAGAGGACTCCCGGCAGCACCGCATCGGTGGTCCTCGCGACGAGGTGGGTCTCGCCGCGCTCGTTGCAGACCCAGAGCACGTCGCCGTCGCAGATGCCGCGGGGAGCCGCGTCCGCGGGGTTGATCTCGACTTCTTCCGCACGAGCTCCGGAGAGCGCGCAGTTGCCGAAGGTCGCGTTGGTCCGTTTCGCCGAGGACGGGGAGATGATGGTGAGCGGATAGGCCCGCTCGCCCGCCTCGTAGCGCGGCAGGCCGTACCCGATCCGGACCTCGAGATCGCGGCTGAAGAACTCGATGCGGCCCGAAGGAGTCGCGGGCCGAACGGTGGCGCACATCATCGGCTCGGCGCCGTCGACGGTGGTCACGGCGAGCGCCGACCCCGCCGGCAGGCGGCTCGGCCGATGCCCGGGCAGTCCAGCGGACAGACGCTCGGGAGCGTCCGGACGGATTCGGCGACTTTCATGAAGGATCCTCCTCCCGTGGGTTCACCACCTCCTCCCTTGCAGCGGTTGGCTCCCCGGGCGCCGAAGCGCCACCGTTCCCACTCTTGCCGCCGGACGTGCGCGTTCGCGGCTCGATGCGCACTTCGAGGCGCTCGAGACCGCGCACGACGGTTGAACGTCGATACCGGGGCGGAGGGCCTGCGAGCGAAATCCGCTCGATTCTCGCCGCCGCGGCGGCGATGACCGCGCTCGTCTCCATTCGTGCGAGCTCGGCCCCGATGCACTGGTGCACACTGTGCCCGAAGGCGGCGTGCTTCGGGCCCTTGCGCGCGATGTCGAGCCGGTCCGGCTCGCGGAAAGCCGCCTCGTCGCGGTTTGCCGATCCGGTGAGCAGGATCACCCCTTCGCCGGTGCGGATGGTCTCTTCGCCGATCTCCGCTTCGCTCTTCGCGATCCTGAAGTCCGTCTGTACCGGGCTGTCGTAGCGAAGCACCTCGTTGATCGCCTCACGCGCTCGCTCGGGCTCCTCGCGCAGTCGCTCCAACTGGTCGGGGTGGCGCATGAGCGCCCAGAGTCCGTTTCCGATGAGGTTCGCGGTGGTCTCGTTGCCGGCGATCATGATGACGCCGAGCATGTCGGCGGCTTCGGTGGGGTTGATGATCTCTCCGCGGGCGGCTTCGTGCGCGAGGGCGGTGACCGCGTCGCCGCGCTGGCCGCAAGCGCGCTCCGCGAGGCGCTCGCGGAAGTACCCCGTGATGCTCTCGCCGGTGATGTGCGCGGTCTTGCGCTCGGCGCGCGTCGCGATCATCTCGAGCAGGCGCGCGCGTTCGGCGGACCAGCGATGCCAGAGCGCCTCTTCCTCCTCGGCAATCGCGAGCATGCGAAGCATCACCCGCATCGCCATCGGCTGCGCGACTTCGCTCATCCACTCGACGTGTCCGCGCCCGACCGCGCGCCCGACGATCTCCTCCGCAAGGGCCTCGATGTGCGGCGCGAGCGCCATCAGCTTGGGTCTCGTGAACGCCCGCGCCGCCACCTTGCGAAGCCGGGTGTGCTCCGGCGGGTCGACGAGCAGGATGCTGTAGTCGTCCGGGGCGGGCGGGAGCACGCTCGCGGTGGCGTTTCGCCAGCGCGGGTCGTTGGAGAATCGCGCGTGATCCCTTGCCACCGCGAGCACGTCGTCGTAGCGGCTGATGAGCCAGCTCCCGAGGATGGAGCTTCGATGGACCGGGCTGCGCCTGCGAAGCGCCGCGTACACGGGGTAGGGGTTCTGGATGGTGCGCTCGGAGAGCGGGTTGTAGCTCGCGCCGCGGAGCGCGCGCTCGGCGAGGCTGGCCGCGAACGCGCCGAAGCGCCGCCATCGATCATGCTGCGCCGCGTGGGGGTGGCTGCTCTTCACCGGTGGGTGGCGATGTGCGTCAGGAGTCGCTCGCGCGTAGGCGAAGGAGAGTACATGACTTCGGCGGTCGAGGATCGGCGAGTTTTCCGCGAGCGTGAGGGGTGCGCCCGTGAACCGGCCGTGCCGTCCGGCGGCGTGCGAGAATCCGGCGGGTCCGTCCACCACGCCCGATGAGGAGGCGCGCCGACCGCCATGCCCGACGTCGCCGCATTCCGCGCCAAGCTCGCGACCATCGTCCCCTCCACGAACACCATCGTGGAGGCCGACTTCAACCACCTCTTCCGCGTCCCCGGGGTCACCTTCCACACCGGGCGGATGTACATCCCGCGCCCCGCCCTCGACTCGAACGACGCCTTCGAGGCGCTCCTCGGGCAGGTGGACCAGGCGTTCGAGGTCGCCGTCCGCGACGTCATGACCTGCGAGCCCGACTACCTCGTGATGGGGATGTCGGCCCCGACGTTCTGGGGCGGACGGGACGGCAACGCGGCCTTCCTCGAGCGGGCGCGGCAACTGACCGGACTCGAGGTGACGACCGGGGCGGAGGCCTGCGCCGACGCCCTCGCTGCGCTCGGGGCGCGGCGCATCGCGGTGCTCACCCCGTACCAGCCGATCATGCGCGAGCAGATCGTCCGGTTCTTCGAGGAGTCGGGCTACCCGGTGACCCGCTACGTGGACCTCGAGTGCCCGAGCGCGACGGCCATCGCGGCGGTGACCCCGGAAGAGCTCCGGGAGGTGCTCCGCGACATCGACGGCCCGGACGTGGACGCCATCGTGCAGGTGGGGACCAACCTCTCGATGGTGGGGCTCGCGGCGGAGGCGGAGCGCTGGCTCGGGAAGCCCGTCATCGCCATCAACACCGCGATCGTCTGGCACGCCTACCGCGCGATCGGGGTCGACGACCGCATCTACGGCTGCGGCGCGCTGCTGCGCGGCCATTGAACGGGGCTGCGGCGGGGGCGGGGCGCCGGCCGCCCGGGGCCGCCCGCTGCTGCGCGACCATTGACCGGGGCGGCGGCGGGCGCGGGAACCGGCCGGCCAGGGCCTGCCGTTGACTTCGGTGCCACCGAGTACTACCGTAGCTACGGACCGCAGGGAGACGCTCGTGACCGTCAAATCCTCAATCTCGCTCACCGACGAGCAGCACGCCTTCGCGAGGGCGTTGGTCGAGGCCGGGCGCTACGCGAGCTTGAGCGCCGTCCTGCAGCAGGGCGTCGACCTGCTCCGCCAGCGAACGGACGCCGAGGCGCTGGAAGTCGAGGCGCTACGCGAGCTCGTGTCCCGCCGCGAGAAGGGCGAGTTCATCAGGCCAGACGAGATGGACGCTCGGCTCGAACGGATGTTTGCCGACAAGCGCCGCGCGCATGGGCTTTCGTCTTGAGCTTTCGGCCGAGGCCGAACGCGATTTCGGGCTGCTATTCGACCATCTCCTGCGAAGCTATCTCGACTTCGGCGAGAGCCTCCAGAGCGCGGTCAATCACGCCGAGACGCGAATCCGGGAGATTCGTGCCGCCGCGGAGCGTATCCTGACGGCGCCCCATCGGGGCGAACGCCATGACGACATCCGGCTCGGACTGCGGCACCTGACCATCGAACGGGCGGTCTACTGGTTCGACGTCGACGAAGCGCGCGGGACGGTGCGCGTCCTCGCCGTGTTCCTTGGCGGTCAGGATCACGTTCGGCACATGCTCGCGCGCCTCCTCGAAGGCTGAAGCCGCACGGCGCCCCGCAACCCTTGCGCCCTCCTCCCGGGACTACGGGCATCCTGCCCGCGCGCGTACCGGGTGGGCTGCGTGCCACCGGCTGGAAGCTGGCGCTCCCAACGTGAGCTTTCCGGGGAATCGGGCTCCGGATCGTGCCCGCTCGTCAGCGTTCCGAGGCGTCGTCCCCTTTCGCATCTTCCGCTTCTCCACCCTTTTCGTGCGCCGAAGTCCCCCGGGTCGCCCCGCCGCCGATCGCGTCCGCGGCGGCCGCCTCCCCGCCCGTGCCGAGGAGGACCGCCGCCCAGCGGGTCTCGTCGCTCGCGGCGAGCGCGATCTTGGCCGTGATGGTGAGGGGGACGGAGAGGAACATCCCGACCGGGCCGAGCACCCACCCCCAGAAGATGAGGGACAGGAATACGACGAGGGCGGAGAGGCCGACCCCGCGCCCCATGAACCGGGGCTCGAGCACGTTGCCGAAGACGACGTTGGCCGCAAGGTAGCCGGCCGCCGCCCAGAGCGCGGTCCCCGGGCCGAGCTGGACGAGGGCGAGGAGCACGGCCGGCACGGCCGCGATGATCGACCCGATATTCGGAACGAAGTTGAGGAGGAAGGCGAGGAGCCCCCAGAGGATCGGGTAATCGACACCGAGGAGCGAGAGCCACAGCCACACCGCGACCCCGGTGCCGAGGCTCATGAGGCTCTTGATCCCGAGGTAGCGCCGCACCGTCCCGGTGAACGCGTCGACGCTCGCCTCGGTGAGTTGCGCGTTGCGGGCGATGGCGTGGAGCTTGCCGGAGAACGCCGAAGCCTCGAGCAGGATGAAGACGACGGTGAGGAGGATGAGGAACGCGTTCGCGAGCACCACCCCGAAGCCGTTGAAGAGGTCCCCGGCAAGCTGCAGGACCCAGGCCGGATTGATCTGGTCGAGTACGCCGGCGCGATCCTGCGGGAGCTCGATGCCGAGCCCCTGCAGGGTCGTGATGACGGTGCCGAACTGCCCTTTCAGCCGCTCGGTGTAGCGCGGCAGGTCGTTTGTGAAGTCGTTGACCGAGGCGCCGACGACGACGGAAAGCCCGAGCAGCGCGCCGACCACCGCGAGGATGACGACGAGGAGGGCGGCGCCGCGGGGAAGGCCGCGCGACTCGAGCCAGAACAGGGCCGGTGTGCTGATGACCGCGATGAAGACGGCGAGGAGGAAGGGGTTGACGAGCGCCTGGGCGGCCTTGAGGCCCGCCACCACGACGACGAACGCGGCCGCCGCGAGGAGGACGGACTGAAGCCGGGGGTGGTGCTCCGGTACGTGCATCGCTCCGAAAGGTGCCGGACGGGGCCCCGCGATGCAACCGGCCGCGGGCCGCCGTGCTATAACGCCGCCCGCGTCCGTTCGCCCTGACCGCCGCCGGAACCTGAGCCCGCAATGCCCGACCCCGCCTCCGCCGACATCGACCTCCCCTCCCTCGAGCCCCTCTTCCGCCCGCGGTCCATCGCGGTGCTCGGGGCTTCGTCCTCGCCCACCAAGGTCGGGGGCCGGCCGGTCGCGGCCCTCATCCGGAACCGCTTCGAGGGCGCGATCTACCCCGTCAACCCGCGCTCGGACACGATCCAGGGCCTGCCCGCGTTCGCGAGCGTGAAGGACATCCCGGGCGCGGTCGACCTCGCGATCTGCACCGTCCCCCCCGCCGCCGTGATGAGCGTGCTCGCGGAGTGCGCCGAGAAGGAGGTCGGCGGGCTCGTCGTGTTCACCTCCGGCTTCGCGGAGGTCGGCGAGACGGCCCCCCAGGAGGCGATGGCGGGGCTCGCCCGCGAGGCCGGAATCCGGCTCATGGGCCCCAACTGCATGGGGATGGTGAACTTCGGAAGCCGCGCGGTCGGCTCGTTCCACCCCGCGTTCGCGGAGGAGGTGGTGCCGGGAGCGATCGGGCTCGTCAGCCAGAGCGGGGCGTTCGGGGGCCTCGCGTACATGCTTGCGCGCACGCGCGCGCAGTCCCTGAGCTACATGTTCACCACCGGCAACGAGGCGGATGTCGACGTCGGGGACTGCACCGCGTTCCTTGCCGACGACCCGGACACGAAGGCGATCCTCCTCTACATGGAAGGGTGCCGGAACGGGCCGAAGTTTCTCGCCGCCCTCGAGCGTGCCCGGGAGAACGAGACCCCGGTCATCGCGGTCAAGCTCGGGCGGACGGAGGCGGGGGCGGCGGCGGCGGCCTCGCACACCGCGGCGCTCGCCGGCGAGGACGCGGTGTTCGACTCCATCTTCCGCCAGTTCGGGGTGTATCGCGCGGAGAGCATCGAAGAATTCTTCGACGTCGCGCGAAGCTGCGTCATCGGCGCCCTGCCGACCAACGATCGGGTCGCCATGGTCACCGTCTCGGGCGGGGTCGGGGTGCTGATGGCGGACGACGCGAACCGGCGAGGACTCGACGTCGCCCCGATGCCGGAGGCGGCGCAGCGGCGCATGCTCGAGCTCGTCCCCTTCGCGGCGGCCCGCAACCCCATCGACGTCACCGGCCAGTTCCTGAACGACCCGAGCCTCCTCGACCAGTTCATCGAGCTCGCCGCGAAGAACGGGGACTACGGGAGCCTCGTGAGCTTCCAGGGTTCGATCGGGCGAAATCCGGCGTTGATGGAGGCGACGCGAAGCTCCTGGATCGCGCGCAAGGCGGCGAACCCCGACATGCACTTCGCGGTGTCGGGGTTCTGCACCCCGGACTACACGCGCGACCTCGAGGCGGCGGGGATCCCGGTCTACGAGGAGGCGACCCACGCGACGCGGGCAATCGCGGCCCTTGCGGGCTTCGCGCGGTCCTTCCGCGAGCGGCGCGCGCGGCTGGCCGTCCCCGCCCCTGCGGACCTCCCCACCGGCCTCGTCAACGAGCTCGCGGCTCTCGACATCGTCGCCGCCGCCGGCGTGCCGACCGTGCCCGCCCGCCGCGTCCGGACCGCCCGAGAAGCGGCAGACGCGGCCGCGAACCTCGGCTTCCCCGTCGTCCTCAAGGTGCTCTCGGCGGACATCCTCCACAAGAGCGACATCGGGGGCGTTCGTCTCGGCATCGCCGACCGCGCCGGCGCGCAAGCCGCCTTCGACGAGATCCTTGCCGCCGCCCGCGACGCCCAACCGGACGCGGCGATCGACGGCTGCCTCGTCGCCCCCATGGTGACGGGGGGCGTCGAGACCATCCTCGGCGTGCAGCGCGACCCCGTGTTCGGCCCGATCGTCATGTTCGGCCTCGGCGGCATCTTCGTCGAGGCCCTGAAGGACGTGACCTTCCGCGCCGCCCCCTTCGACGAGACCGAGGCGCGGGCCATGATCGAGTCGGTCGCCGCCTACCCGCTCCTCACCGGCCTTCGCGGCCAGCCCCCCGCGGACCTCGACACTCTCGCGGCCGCCCTCTCGCGCCTCTCCCTCTTCGCCGCCGCCAACGCCGCCGCGGTCGAGAGCCTCGACATCAATCCCTTTCTCGTCCGCCCCGAAGGCGCCCTCGCCCTCGACGCCGTACTCGTCACCCGCCCCGCCACCCCGTAGCCCGGTCGCCGCCGCCCCGCCCCCGCTACAGGTAACGGACCTCAAGGGCTTCGAAGCGCTCGAAGTCGCGGTCGTTCGTCACGATGGTGTCGATGCCGTTCTCGCGGCAAAGGGCCACGATCTGGGCATCGAACATCAGATTGCCGCGGGCGTCCGCGCGTTGGGCTGTTTCGGCGAGAAGGCGAAGGAACTCCGGTCCGGGGCGGACGATGCAGCACACCGGGGAAGCGACGAGCGCCTCGATGAAGTCGACTGCCTGGGAGATCGTGGAAGGGGGATTGAACACGCGCCGGTGGGTGACCACACGCAGGTATTCGGTGACGCAGAAAATGGGCAGTGCCCACGGCGCCGCTCCCTCGGCGAGATCCGCGAGCCTTGCCGCCGCGGCGTGATGGAGCTCGGTCTCCGTGCGGTGAGCGTAGACGAGGACGTTCGTATCGACCGCAATCATCCCCGGTCCATCACGTCGTAGAGCGCTTCGCGATCGGAGATGTCGACGTTGGGTGGCCGGCTTCCGGTCACGGTCTTCAGTTGCAGCTTGAACCGTGGGCCCGGGCTCTCCGACATCAGCTTCGCGCGCAGCGCATCCTCCACGAACTTTGTCAGTGTGACGCCGTCCTGCGCGGCGCGCCCCTTGGCCTGTTGCAGGACCCGATCGTTCAGGTTGAGGGTCGTCTTCATTGGACGTACGCCGAATGTGTTCCAAGGTAGGGCGAAACCATAACATCAGTTACATATATATGGTCATTGCTGACCATACGACTGCCATGCGGTCCATTTCCACACCCTCGGGCTCCGGGGGACGGAGCGGAAGTTCGATGCGCGCCCGTTGACCGCGACGCCGCAGCGCTTCTTCGTGCGCAGCCATGTCCTCGACACGATGCGGTGGACTTGCGCGAACGCGAACGCGAACGCGAGCGCAAGCGTCAGTGCGTCACGCAGCCGTTACCGCATGCCCGAGGCGCGGGAAGAGGAAGGCCCGTGACTCTGAGAAGCCGCGGGGCCGGGTCGAGGATCTTGCGCAAGCAGGTCAGCGTTTGCGCACGATCACCAGGCACCGCATGAGCGCACGCCAGCGGTCCTTGCCGGCAAGCCGGTAGGCATCCGCGGCCCTTCGGCACTCCAGGGCCTTCGCGCGCAGGTATCGAAGCTGCGCCTCGCCCTCGTAGGCATCGGCCGGATCGGGCCGCGAGTACCAGGTCTCCGCGTACCACGCGCGCATCGTGCGTTCGCATTCCTTGCGGCCCGCGGCCCCCATCGCGAGCGGGGTCGCCTCGTCGACCGCGAGGCAGGCCCGGACGGGCTTGTCCGGATCGCCGGGCGAGGGGACGAACGACTCCGAGCTCCCCGCGCACCCCGCCATCGCGAATACCGCCGTCGTTGCGAATATCGCCGTCAGCGCGAGGTCGACCGGCTTCACCCGCGTCGCTCCGCTCCGCTCTCGAGCTCTGGCGCAATCTTCAGCGGCACCACGATCTCCACGTCGCCCGAAACGCCATCGACATCGACGTCATCAAGCCGCTCCCTTCCCAGCACGCGGCACCCGTCGCCGCGTGAATTCCCCCGCCCGCCCGACCCACTTTCCTCACCGGACCGCCCGGTGCC
>MKWU01002105.1_pt1 | contig 31153 bp, 29 predicted proteins | sample 809101 | NCBI WGS metagenome assembly MKWU01 (sample SAMN05860141, study PRJNA318959) | sponge metagenome | host: Aplysina aerophoba | place: Slovenia: Piran, Adriatic Sea, Gulf of Piran | collected 2013-05-07
TTCCAGCGGGCCATCTCCAACGCGTCGAGCACCATCTGGGTTTTCATGTTCGACGCGACCCGCCAGCCCACGATGCGGCGACTGAACGCGTCGGTGATGAAACACACATAGGCGACACCGGACCAGGTAGCGACGTGGGTCAGATCAGCGACCCCGCAGCAGGTTCGGCGCAGCCGCGGTGAAGTCACGCTCGACAAGATCGCCGGGCCGTGCGGCTTTGGGGTCCGTTCGGGTGGTGTTCACATTCTTTGTCCGCTTGACGCCGCGGATTCCCAACTGGCGCATCAGCCGAGCGAGGTGGTCGCGTCCGATACTGTGCCCGGCGCGTCGAGCCGCGATTTGTAGCTTGCGCGACCCGTACACCGAGTAGTTGGCCTGCCACAGCACCAACAGCAGCGGCATCATCTGTGTGTCGCGCAGCGCCCGCGCCGACAGTGGGCGACGCTTCGCGGTCCAGTACGTGGAGGGGGCCACCTGCAACGCAGCGCAGACGGGCTCGACCCCGAACTCTTGACGGTTGTGGTCGATGAACTGCACGGTCATCGCTGTCGGCAGTCGAGCTCCGCCCCGAAAAAACTGCTGCACGCTGCAAGATATCGTTGGCTCGGCGCAGCTCACGGTTCTGGTGACGCAACCTCTTGAGCTCCTCGCTCTCAACGGTCGACACCCCCGTCCGCGACCCGGCGTCAACCTCGGCCTGGGCCACCCAGCGGCGCAACGACTCCTCGCCGTAACCCAACTGACGCGCCACACGCGTGACCGTGCCCACCGAAGTGCCCAGCTCCTCACGCAACGCGAACACCATCCGCACCGCATGCCTTTTTCTGTTCATCACAGTAACGGCGAGACCTCGCCGCCACCCTCGTTTGTGTCCCTAGCTCCAATGCTTGCTCCTATCCTTGGAGCCTGCACAAAACCCAGTATGAATCGAAGCTGCTCGATCTTGCTTCCGCGCAACTAGAGTTGGGTGGAAAATCGGCACCTCTACGAACCCACGGGGTAGGCAACGATGAACGACACTCAGGACAGGCTCTTCGTCGAGGCCCTCGGACGATCGTCTTGTCGTGGGTGCTCTTGGCCCGTTGCTGGGCGTGTCACGGTGACGAGCTAGCGATGGCTGCCCAGGCGCTAGGCCGTGCCCGAGACCTACTAGGAGTTGTCGGCTACCAGCGCGACAAACTTCGCGAGGACTATCCGGTGTTGGTGCCCGAACTCGCTTGTGTTGAGTCAGCTAGCTTAGTCGCGTTCAGTCGTAGTGCCCCTCTGGACATGTCGACGGCGGTGATTGTTGTCCATTTCGACGGTATCGACTTGGCGTACCAGGTCGCCTGTGCCCTGGGTGCCCCCTATGTCCTGATACCACGCAACGGCAGTTTCGACCTCTTGATCGCTAAACCCGACAAAATCAAACACTGGTGCACAGTCGACAAGCAGTCGGTAGCCGAGTTGAAGACATGGATCTCCCCAGATGCCGCCACCGGAATTAAGACCGGGCTACGGCAACCGCCGCTATTCGACATTCCTGTAGACTTCCTAGCGGACGCCAAGACAAAGAGTTCTGAGCATCTGGGTCCAATTGTCGGTGAGGCGCTCGCCATGGCGAGCGCTGAGCTGACAAATGGCAGCGTCGAAGCCGCTTCAGCGGAGCCAAGAGCCCACCTAGAGTCAGCCCGGTTGGTTGTCGGCGCTTTGACGGCTCTCGTGATTCGCGACGGCGATGGTACCGGTCCGGATGCTGCCTCGGATGTTCATCTGCCCGCGGAAGCAACCGTGAAGAAAGCAGCAGCGAAACATCCCGCGGCCTTCAGGTGGCTCAAGAACGTAACACCAACCGAACGGGGCATCCTCAACGATCTGACCAACCAACTTGGATTAGGCATCAACTACCGCAGCATGGACCCAGCGGTTCTCAGCCACGTCTACGAGCAAGCACTCGTTGACGTTGACATCCAACGCGAACTTGGTATCTACTACACGCCGCCCGCTCTCGCAGCCCGCATGTTTGAGAGCTTGCCCGTGGAACTCATCGAGCCCGAGGACCGATACGTGCTAGACCCGGCGTGCGGATCTGGAACGCTTCTCGTTGCCGCACACGACCGATTGTCCAAGCTGCAACCGCACGGCTGGTCACTCGACGCTCGACACCAAGACCTCCGGATGCACTTTCGTGGCCAGGACAAGGATCGTTTCGCCTGCGAGATCGCCAGGCTTGCGTTGCTGCTCAAGGCACAGCCCGTCGGCAATGGATGGGCCATCGAAACAGTAGACACTCTCCAGGTCGAGGCGCTGCCGCACACGCCTCGGATCATCGTGATGAACCCGCCCTGGAGGTTCACCTCCGACGACAAGCGGCACCAAGAGGCCGACAATTTCATGAACTGGGCCGTGCGACATCTGGCACCGGGAGGGTTGTTAGGAGCGATAATCCCGACCTCGTGGCTGTCCTCCGACACCAGTCGAGACACCCGCGACCGGATTCGTGCACAGTTCGAGATCTTCGAGCTTTGGAGGCTCCCCGAATCCACTTTCCCGAAATCTCAACAGTCTCCAACCGTGTTGTTCGCACGCAGAAAGAACGAAAGCCGCTCTGTCGGCAAGAGAGTCGTCCGACAGGTATGGAGCCGTGAGATGGAAACGTTTGCCCGCGGCGAGCCACCGCGTGCGAACTTCGTGGTTGGAGACTCGTCGGCTCCGCTTTCGGATGTCCTCACGCGGCCAAAGCTCAACGCACCGACAAGAGCCCTCGACGCCGTCGCGATCGTGCTCAGCGGCCAGCAGCCACTCCCAGGAACCGACGACCGCGATGACGGGAACATCTTGTACCTAGCCAAGTTCGGACATGTGACACCGTATGGCCACACAGACCGCTCCCGACTGCAGCGTCGTCGGTTCCCTGACGACTTTCAAGGCTCTCGGGGCGAGGCGGTCATCAATCGGCCCAAAGTACTTGTATCCGCGGCGCGGAGCGCCGGCAACCCGTGGCGATTTCGGGTAGCGGTCGATCAACTCGGCGTCGGTTGCAGCAACAGCATTCGCTGCCTAGCGCCTAAGGAGGAGTCGGACCATGATCTGTTGTATGCGCTGCTCGCTATCTTGGGATCAGGGTTCGCCAGCGCTTACGTCGCGTGCCATGGAATCGACCGGAATATCTCCGCACGCCTCATGCGGTCGTTCCCCGTGCCGACATCGGAGTCCACGATTTATCGCCTCGGAGAGCTGGGCCGCGAAGCTTGCGACGCTGTGCACGACACCTCAACACTGGGTGATGTCTTGAACCGGATCGAGGAGGCGGTATGGCAGGGATACGGCGTCGACGAGACGTTCCAAACCCAGACGGTCCGACTGCTCGCCGGGCATACCGACCCTAGCGGCATCATCCGATACCCGGTTGAGGGCCTCGCGCCCGAAACCGGCAGGTCACATGTGCCACGCCTCGGGGCAGTGCTCGAGGTCAAGCCGGATTCAAGAGTCCGTATCTGGATCAACGGAGTCACCCAAAGCAATGGCGTCACCATTGAAGTGCCGCCACGCATGCCAGGATGGATGGTCCGACATGGCGCCACCTTCGATGCCCGCGGAATCGACTGCGTCGCAGACATTGCAGGTGCAAGTTTCGATTTTCAGCCGATGTCATGGCAGGTTGTCGACCTCGAAGGCGGCACGACAGACCTGCCGCAGGTCTAAGTCCCACCGATGCCTGCAACCGTTGTTGTTGTCGATGTGGGCCAAGGCGACTGTACCATCGCCGTTGACCACGGCACGAAACAAGCGCTACTGATCGACTGCAACGAGCACCACCACCTCAAAGCGCTAGCGGCGCTCAAAAAGTTGGGCTACTCCGAACTCACAGCTGTGGTCGTCACGCACTCCCATATCGATCACTTCGGTGGTGTGCTCGATGTGCTGGGACATCTCCCGGGGGGCTTCACCGGCAGGCTCCATTTCAACCACGACACTCTCCTTGCGATGCCGCGTAGCTCAGACGAATCCGAGGACAACAAGTCTAAGGTGAGGGCACTGCTCAGACGGACGCTCGAATACTCAGACCAGGTTGTACGTGCCCAGTCGGACATTGGGCCTCAGACCTTGGGATCCATGTCTTGGAGGTTGCTAGCTCCATCCTATTCCCAGTTGAACAGAGCAGTCGCGCTCGGTAATCCCAACCTCGCGAGCGGAATCGTTATCGTCGAATCCGAAGACAAGACAGTAGTTGTAGGCGGCGATGCGCCTTTGGAGACCTGGGAGCAAGTGAAAGGGGACCTGCCCACCCGGTCAATCGTTAGGTGGCCACACCACGGCGGCTCCATCTCTACATCGGACACTGGCCAGGCAACACTGCTGGAATTGCTAGACCCGGAGGCCGTACTCGTCAGCGTCGGCGCAAACAACATCCACAACCTCCCCAGCGACGAGTTCTTCACCGCAGTGGCGGCACACGGCAGCCGCCTGTTGTGCACCCAAGCGACTACCAAATGCACCGGAACCACCGGCTCGCGATGCGCAGGTTCCATCCAGATAGACCTCACCTCAACAAACAAGGCCAAGCCGATACCCGCGCGGGCAGACCACGACACTTTCGTCCAGAATTTGAACGCTGCCCGCTGCCTCTGACGAGACCACCTCCCAGCTGCGACCGTGCTCATCAGAGGATAGAGCTTGCCGTCCCTTAGTCGGGTAGCAAGCTCTATCGGTGGTTGCGACAGAGCATAGTGTAGACGTGTTGTGGTCGGTTGTTGTTGCAGTGTAGGCGGTTTCGTACTCGTCGGGTGAGATGTCGTTGAGGTATCGGTGGATGCGCACTGTGTTGTGCCAGTGGCCCCAGCCGAAGGTGGCGAGATCGACGTCGATACCGAGCACCTCGACATCGCCCAACCCAACCAACAACTCACACATACGTGTAGGGTCAACTTCCACAGGGATCCTCCAGATTCTCGTTGCCTGTAGCACCGATTCTGGAGGATCCCTCCCCTTCAGGCGCGGGACCCCACCCCACCGACTCCGACCTCAAACGCGAAGAGCCCCATATCTGACTCGCCGCGGTCAGGACACTAGGGAGTGGAGGCGGCGCAGGCGGGGGGCGGTCTGGGACTTGAGGATTGTGGGGCGGGCGGTGCTGGAGGCTCGGGCGGCCTCTCCCCAGAGGGCGCGGCCGACCATGCAGCCGGACGCACCGGCCTCGAGTGCCACCTCGACCTGCGCGAAGAAAGACTCGAAGCAGCCTCCGCCGGAGAGCAGCGTCCACGGCATTGGAATCAGAGCGTTCATCTCCTCACAGGCATCTAGCCAAACATTGCGATCAGGCTCAACGGCCGGATCGACAGGGAACGGGAGCTTCAGCAAATGCGGGGCGGCAGAGGCGAACTCGCGGGCCGTCTCAATCACCACGCGGCGGCGGTCGCCGGGATCGTCGAGATCGTAGAACAGCGGTTCGAGGACCAGCGGGATCTCAACTCGGCGGCATTCGGCGATCACCTCTGCGGCCACCCTCCGCTGCGGGGCCGCCAACGCCCGGTCCGGGTGATACGGCAGCAGCAGCTTGGCTGCGGCAGCCCCGCAGGCCGCGGCGGCCTCGACAGACCAGCCGTCTAGCACGGTGGTCGGCGCAGAACCCAGATCGTCGAGATAGCCCTGAGCCTCGAGCGCAGCCACGAAACCGACTCCCGAGGGCAGGGCTCCGGCGTCGGCGACCTGGGGGATCGAATACTCGGGTTCGAGCATGACCCCGGTAGCAATCGGCGCGAGCTCTCCCACGATGTCCACCTTGAGCGCGGTCAGCTCGTCGGCAGTGACAGCATCAAGATCATCAGGCGACAGGAACTTGCGCAGCGAGTCGCGATGGTCGATAGCCAGCACGCAGAAGCGACCGTCGTGCGAGATGCCAGCAAGGCTCATCGCGTGAGGCTCATGGTGCGGGCTCATCGCGTGAGGCTCGTGGCGCGGGTTCATGGTGCGAGGTTCATGGTGCGAGATTCATGGTGCGGGGTTCATGGTGCGGGAGTCGGTCGAGGCTCGTGGTGCGGGGTTCATGAGGTGACCACAGGCAGACCCCACTCACCCGCGGTCCAGTCGCTCTCGATCCAAGTGTGCTCAGCAGCGAAGCACGGCGGAGTGGCGCGCTCGTCGCCCTCGAGCTCCCCGGCCAGATAGTTGAGAAAGTACATGTTCGACCCGGGGCACGCCACAGACGTGTGGTAACCCTTCGGCACCAGGGCCACGTCACCGTCATGGATCACCAGGGTCTCGTCGAAACTCTCGTCGTCACGCCAATTCCGATGCTGCGCATACCCCTCGGGCCGGTCGAGGCGGAAGTAGTAGACCTCCTCGAGGTACGGCGATCCGTCGCGCCCGTCATGACAGTGTGGCGGCCAACCGGACCAGGTCCCCCGCGGCACGTACACCTCATAGAGGATCAGGCGTTCGGCAGGCAGCGGCGACGCCAGCGCGTGGACCACCTGACGATGAGCAGCCCCTCCGCCGCGAATCTCGCTGCGCATCTCGTCGGGCCGGATCAGCCGCAGCGGCAGTCTCCCCTCCGCAGGCGCGGACCCCACGGCGCAGGTGAACGAGCCTCTGCTCTCGATGTGGAACTCGACCCCGGGCGGCACGTAGACGATGTGGGGTTTCTGAGCAAAGACCGAGGAGCGGGCCAGTTCGAAGACTACCCCGCCAGCGTGAACCTGACCGGACCCGCTCAGCGGCACGATCGCGGTCTCTTGACCATCGACCGAATCGCGCAACGGCGTGTCGGCGCGAAGTTCATGAACCGAGAAGCTCAAGTAGGTCCAGTTCGCGGTCTCGGGCGTGACCTCGAGGATCCGGCCCGGCCCGTCGGCAGGCCGCACAGGGCCCGACACGGCACCGCCGGAAACTGACGAAGCACCGGCTGATGTTGTTGCCGAAGTCGGGGTCATGGCGTGATCTCCTTGGTCTTGACGGGGCGCCCCTCGTGAACGGAGCGCCACGCGGCCAGCCCGATCACCAGCGGGGCGCGGCCGTCGTGCAGCGTGACCGGCGACGGAGCGCCGTCGCGGACCATCGCCACGAAATCGGTCCACTCAGCCAGATACGAAGGGATGTAGCGGTCGAGGAAGAAGTACGGGATGGTCGAGCCCGCGGAGCCTGTGGCTGTGCGCTTCGACGTGGTGGTGACACCCGGATTGTCCGACGCCACCATCCCTGCCGAGCCGAACGCCTCAACTCGCTGGTCGTAGCCGTACACAGCCTGACGGCTGTTGTCGATGGTGGTGATCGCACCGTTCTCGTGGGTCATCACCACAACCACGGTGTCGAGGTCGCCCGCCTCGCCGATAGCCGGATCAACCATCACCGCCCCAGTGGCGTAGACCTCCACGACTTCGCTGCCGGTCACATACCGGGCCATGTCGAAGTCGTGGATGGTCATGTCTAGGAAGATCCCGCCCGAGCCGTCGATATAGGAGATGGGGGGTGGGGCGGGATCACGGCTGGTGATCCGCACCATCTGCACCTCACCTATCTGACCGCTGGCCACCGTGTCTCGCACCGCCTTGTGGCTGGCATCGAAACGGCGGTTGAAACCGACCTGCACACTGATCCCGCCGGCCTGCGCCGCAGCGATCCCACGGTCCACCTCAGAGAGGTCGAGCGAGAGGGGCTTCTCCATGAACACCGGCTTGCCCGCCTCTGCTGAAGCGACCAGAAAGTCGATGTGGGTGTCGGTCGGCGTGCAGACCACGATCGCGTCGACATCGTCGGCGTTGATCAACTCCTCAGGTGATGCGGCGGCTCTGGCACCGAACTCCGCAGCGACACTTTGGGCGCTTTCCTCGAACACGTCGTAGACCGCAACCAATGAGGCACCCTCGGCCCGACGCGCAATGAGCTCCGAGTGCATCTGGCCGATGCGGCCGACTCCAAGCACCCCGACTCGCACGTCGTTCACGGTCTCTCCTTCGGGTTCACGGTGTCTCCTTCGGTTGGCTCAGACTGTCGTCGGTTGCTGGTTCGGTTGTGGACAGGTCTGCGACTATCCGGCCCCCGACGACCTCGCAGCGATAGATGTTCAACGGGTCCTTGACGGGTCTGCGCAACGGTTCGCCGGTTCGCAAATCGAAGCGGCCGTTGTGCTTGGGGCACTCGACGACGCCGTCGAGGACCAGTCCTTCGGCAAGGTGGGCCGCGGCGTGAGTGCAGAGCCCGTCGCTCACGGCGACCTCGGTCTCGCTCAGCCGGTAGAGGGCGTACGTCCGCTCGCCGATGTCGCAACGGCGTGCCCTCCCCACAGCGATCGCGTCCAACTCGCCGAGATCGACCTGGCCCGCAACCGCCGTCTGAGCGGCCTCGGGAACGATCGGGCCGTGATCGACGAGGCTCAGCGACGCGTCGGGCACCTCGGGGATCGGCCGGTCAGGTATCTCCCAGGCAGAGTCTCTTGACTGTTGGCGCAACGCGCCCAGCAATTCCCTGTAGGCCGCCCGTGTGCTGGGCAGAGCCGGTGGCAGTGAATCCTTGATCTCCTCGTGCAGTGCGGGCAGCGCATGGTAGGGCACGCCCGGGAAGAGATGGTGCTCGATGTGATAGTTCATGTTGGAGTACAGGAACCTGAACAGCGGGTTCATGTACACCGTGCGGGTATTGAGCCGATGATCGAGCACATCCTCCTGCAGGCCGGCGTGCTGGGTGATCCCGAAGAACACCACCAGCCAGCCGCCATAGATGGAGGGCAGTCCGACCAGCAGCACCGGCAGCGGATGCCACAGGACCAAAGACAGAGCGACTGCCCCGGCGACGACCGCCACGAAGATCCGGTCCTCGACAATCAGACGGCGATGCTCAGAGGCGGGAATGAAGTCAGCAGCATCAGCATCAATGAGGCCCGCCGCGTGCTTCGTCATCCGCCAGAACATCCTGGGGCCGTTGACGACGTTGGAGAAGGTGAGGGGGAGTGAGCGCACGCTGGGCGGGCGGGGGAAGATGATCTCGGCGTCGCGTCCCACGATGATCGTGTCTGAGTGATGGCGGTAGTGCGACCAGCGCCACATGGTGGGCTCGCGCCACAACATGAACGAGGCGATGTAGTAGACGACGTTGTTGGCAGCGGTGGACCGAAAGGCCGTGCCGTGGCCGCACTCGTGCCAACGTGAGTCGGCAGCTCCCCCATAGAGGGCCCCGTAGACGAACAGCAGCGGCAGCGAATACCAGGAGAACCAGCTGAGCACGATCACCACTGCCAGGGCGATTATCCCGCCGAGCCACAGCGCGGTGTCGCGCGCAGCCCGAGCATTGCTGCGTGTCATCAATTCGACGAGCCGATCCTCGTCGATGGGCGGTTTCCACCAGGGTGCGCCGGCCAGCCCTGCTTCGCGGGCGCGCCGGTTCTCCGGCCCGGCCAGGCTGTAGTCGCGCAGCGTCGCGGTCACGGGCCGAACTCGACGTTGCGGCCGGTCACGACTGCGCCAGCGAGACCCTCGCCAGCCATCCGCTGCAGCAGGGCCTGACCCACCCCCTGACCCACCCCCTGGGTTGAACCCGTGGCCAGCGCAACCCTTTCGGCGAAACGCTGCGCCATCACCACCCCACCCTCTGTGCGGCCTTGCCGGCGTCGAGTTCGGCTCTGGCATCACGGATCTCCTGGCGGTTCGAGACCTCGGGAACGCCGACCTCCCACCAGGCACCGCCCTCGGTCCAGTCGTAGGCCGAGGTCTGCAGTGCGATCACGTAGCTGCGGTCGGCGGCCCTCGCCCGTTCGAACGCCTCGGCCAGTTCAGCCACACTAAAGACCGTCTCGGACTGCGCGCCCATCGCTGCGGCGTGGGCTGCGAAATCGACCCGCAAGTCCCCGACGACTCTCGAATCGGCGATCAGATTGTTGAACGGCACCCCCCCCTGATTGGTCTGCAACCGGTTGATGACCGCGAAACCGCCGTTGTCGCAGACGATGACGATCAGCTTGTGACCAGACAGCACGGAGCTGTAGAGGTCGCTGTTCATCATCATGTAGGAGCCGTCGCCGACGAAGACCACGACATCGCGGTCCGGCAGCGCCATCTTCGCCCCCCAGCCCCCGGAGATCTCGTAGCCCATGCACGAATAGCCGTACTCGGCGTCGAAGGAATGCACGGTGTCGCTGCGCCAGCCGTTGACGAGCTCCCCGGGGAACCCGCCCGCCGCGGTCAGCGCATAGGTGCGAACGTCTGCTGCTCGGTTGACGACACCCACCACCTGCGCGTAGGTCGGAAGCGTCTGCGATTCAGGAGACGAGGCCACCTGAGGCGCTGCCAGCTTGTCGATGTAGGCATGGTACTGGGCGGCTTCGGAGGCACACGTCGCCGACCAGGACTCGTCGGCCCGGTAGCCACCGAGAGCGGCCGACAGTTCGGTCAGCGCCTCTCGGGCGTCGGCCACGAGCGGCACTGAGAGGTGTTTGGTGGCGTCGAAGCGGGCCGTGTTGACACCGATGATCCGGACCTCTTGGTTGGCGAACACAGTCCAGGAACCGGTCGCGAAGTCCCCCAGTCGAGTGCCCACCGCGACCACCACATCGGCCTGGGCGGCCAGAGCGTTCGCCGAAGTGCAACCGGTGACGCCGATGGTCCCGGCGTGCAGCCGGTGCGACTGCGCCAGACTGGTCCGGCCCGCCACCGTCTCCACGACCGGCACGTTGTGGGTTTCGACAAACTCGGCGAGCGCGGCTTCCGCTTGCGACCAGTGAACCCCGCCACCGCTGATGATGAGCGGCTTGCGTGCCCTGCGCAACAGCGCGGCGGCGCGGGCCAGCTCCGCGCGGTCTCCTCGGGGCCGGCGAATCTCGTGGACCGTCTCGTCGAAGCAGCGCACGGGGTAGTCGTAGGCTTCGGCCGCAATGTCCTGGGGCAGCCCGATGAAGGCCGGTCCACAGTCGCCGGGATCAAGCATCGTGTGCAGGGCGTGGGGCAGGGAGTGGACGACCTGGGCCGGGTGCGTGATGCGGTCCCAGAAACGCACAACCGGTCGGAAGCAGTCGTTGACGGTGGTCGACGGATCTCCGAACTGCTCCACCTGCTGCAGCACGGGATCGGGGATGCGGCTCTGGAAGGTGTCGCCGGCCAGCAGCAGCAACGGCATCCGGTTGGCCATGGCGACCGCGGCGGCTGTCACCATGTTGGTTGCGCCAGGGCCCACAGACGACGTCGCAACCATGATCTGACGGCGTTTGGAGGCCTTGGCGTAAGCGGTGGCGGCCAGGGCCATTCCCTGCTCGTTCTGTCCCCGCCAGGTGGGAAAGTCTTCTTTGACCTCCTCGAGGGCGGTGCCCAGACAGGTGACGTTGCCGTGCCCGAAGATGGCGAACACACCGGGGAATATCGGTTTCGGCTCGTCGTCGATGATGATCTTCTGCGCCATCAGGTACTTGACGATGGCCTGGCTGGCAGTGAGTCGAACCGTTCTCATCGTCATGACAAGCGCTCCACCTTGATCCAGGTGCCGGTCTGACATGATCGCAGCCAGGCATCCTGAAAGCTCACGTAGTCGACTGCGTCAGCGAAACCCGGCTGGTGCTGCTCGCCGCGGGCGACCGCACTCAAGAATTCGTAGTTCTCGATGACCTTGAGGTCTTCGTAGCCGATGCTGTTGGCGTCGCCGGGCACGAAATTCCCGTGATACGGGTAACGGTCCCCCGAATAGACCTTGGTGTAGCCGCGCGGAGCGGTGCCCTCGTCGTCAACGATGAAGACGTCCATCTCGTTCATGGTCTCAAGGTTCCAGCGAAGCGCCCCTCTGGTCCCGTAGACGTCGAAGGCCATCTGACTCTCAGGCCCGACGATCGAGCGGGACGACTCGAAGGTGCCGCGGGCGCCGTTCTCGAAGACGACCATGGCCGCTGCGTAGTCCTCGTTGGTCACCTCACCGGTGGGGTCGCCGGGCTTGCCCTGGTCGTAGTGGGTGCCGTCGGCTGCGGGAAGGGGCCGCTGCGCGATGAACGTCTCCATGGTCCCCATCAAAGTGGTTATGGGACCCACAAGCATGTGCGCCAGATCGACTGCGTGGCTCATGATGTCCGACGACACGCCGTAGCCGGCCTGGTCGATCAGGTAACGCCATGACAGCGTGCCGAGCCGGTTGCTGCCGTACATCGAGAAGAAGCGCCCCCGATAGTTGGTGATCTCGCCCAGAGCCCCCGAGTCGATCAGCTCCTTGGCGTACTGCACCAGCGGTGCCCAGCGGTAGTTGTAGCCCACGCCGGTGATGACTTTGGCAGCAGCGGCGGCGGCCTCGATTCTCACGGTTTGTTCGGGGGTCCCGCCGACCGGCTTCTCGCAGAAGACGTGTTTGTTGTTCTCTGCTGCGGCGGTCGCCAACGGTTCGTGCAGCATGTTGGGAGCGGTGACATAGACGACGTCCACCTCGGGATCGGCCACCACGTCCTGCCAGTCGGCGGTCACCCGCTCGAACCCCACCCCTTCGAGTGCGTCGGTCCGCCGCTGTGCCACGTTGTCGCAGCAGATCACGAGACGGGGGTCAAACTCCCGCTCTGGAAACAGTGAAGGGACCCGTTTCGCAGAGCGGGAGTGAGCCTGACCCATCCAGCCAAAACCGATAACGCCAATACCGATTGAGGTGCGGGTCATATCTGTTGCTCCCTGCTTTCGCTGCGGGCGGTGCCGCAGACCCCTGCTTGCGCGTTGCTTTCGCTGCGGGCGGTGCCGCAGACCCCTGCTTGCGCGTTGCTACCCGGATATGTGGGGCTACCCGGATATGTGGGGCTACCCGGATATGTGGGGCTACCCGTATATGTGGGGCTACCCGGATATGCGGGGGCGTTGTAGACCTCGGGGTTGACGCAGGTGGCAACCCGGTCACCGTTGAGAGCGGTCAAGGCGTTGTCGAGGGCGGCGCTGAACATCCGGCGGCGGCCACGGTCGGTTGCTGAAGCAATGTGGGGGGTGATCATCACGTTGTCGCGGCCCTGCAACCGATGATCGGTCGGCAGCGGCTCGGGAACGGTCACATCCAGGCCCGCACCCGCAATATGGCCCGAATCGAGGGCCTCCACCAGGGCATCCTGGTCGACCACACCTCCCCGAGCCGCGTTGATGAACAGCGAACCGCGGCGCATCCTCGCGAACGCCTCGCGACCGAAGAGTTCACGGGTCTCGTCGGTCAGGGGACAGTGGGCGCTGACCACGTCGCTGCGTTCGAGAAGCTCGTCGAAGGAGACCAGCTCGACGTCCTCGTTGTGGGGGTCGAGGTACGGATCATGGGCGACGACCTCCATCTCGAGGCCCCGTGCGGCTTTGACGACCCGCTTTCCGATGGGGCCGTAGCCGACCACTCCAAGGGTCCGCCCGGCCAGTTCGATGCCCTCGTTGTCGACGTAGTAGTCGCCGATATGGCCCCGGAGCCGCCGTTGGTTGGCGCTGAGCGACTTGGCGACATGCAGCAGCAGAGCCATGGTGTGCTCAGCGGTGGAGACCGTGGGTGACTCTGGTGCGTTGCAGACGACGACGCCGCGTGCCGTGGCAGCTTCGAGGTCGACCGCGTCGAACCCGATGCCGGACCGGGAGATGACTCGGAGCTCGGGGGCGCGGTCCATGAGTGGTCCGTCCCAGACCACGCCGCTGGCGATCACTCCGTGCGCCTTGGGCAGCGCAGATGCGTCGGGTCCGAGCAGTTCGGCGCGTCCCGCTGCCAATACCTCGAACCCGGGAGTCAATGTCCGGTCGATGTAGATCGTCGGCAACCTGCTCATATGGCCTGCCTCTGTGAGGTTGTTTCGGCCCTCTGTGCTGGGAGGCGGGCGCCTAAGAAGTCGTCGATCTCAGGCACCGTCGGCATGTCGTCGGCACACATGAGCCGGTTGGCGACGATCGCCCCGGCGGCGTTCCCGTACTCCACGGTCCGCACCAGATCCCAGTCGTTGAGCAGGCCGTGGCAGAACGCGCCGCCGAAGGCGTCGCCGGAACCGAGTCCGCAGACGATCTCGACTAAGAACGGCGCGATCGTGGTTCGGGTGCCGTCCGCGAGCGCCACCATCACCCCGTCGGCGCCCAGTTTCACGACCGCGGCGTGCAGTCCCCGTTCCAGCATGCGGTCGGCCGCCTCGTCGGGGTCGCGGCTGCCCACGGCTATCTCGCACTCGTCGCGGTTGCCGATTGCGATGCTGAAATGGTCGAGCATCGGTGCGATCTGTTCTGTGGCCGCGTCGGGCGAGTCCCAGAACATGGGCCGCCAATCGAGGTCGAGCACGGTGTGGGGCCTGCGTCCGCGCTCTGTCAGCATGGCACTGACGGTGGACCGGCTCGGTTCCCAAGCGAAGCGTGAAGCCGGAATCCAGAACACCGGCACCTCGCGCACGACATTGAGGTCCACATCGTCGAGTGAGAGGTTCTGGTCCGGTGCCCGGGGTTCCCGGTAGAAGATGATGTTCGGATCCTCGGGCGGGTTGAGCTCGGCGAAAGCGAGCGGGGTCTTGAGTTCGGAGTCGGTTCCCACGAAGCGCGTGTCGATGCCGAAGGTGTGCTCAAGCGCATGGCGGACATATGCACCGAACTCGTCGTCGCCGACGCGGGTGACCGCAGCGCAGCGGTGCCCCAAGCGGGATGCGGCAACCGCCACATTAGTGGAGGTGCCTCCGATCGACTTGCGGAAGGTTGTCGCTTCGGTCATCGACACTCCGAGTTGCTGCGCGTAGATATCGACACTGACTCGTCCGACCGTGAGCAGTTCGAGACTGCGGGGGGACTCAAGCACCACCCGACACTGCTTGCTCGAGCTCATGCTGGAGTTGTTCCAGTTCGGCCCCACCGGCCATCAACTGGGTCAACTCTTGAAGGGAGATGTCTTCCTTGGCGAAGTTGCCCATGGATTGTCCACGGTTGAGGATCAGGAAACGGTCGCCGACCGGATAGGCGTGGCTCGGGTTGTGGGTGATGAAGATCACGCCGAGACCCCGGTTGCGAGCCTCGACGATGTAGCGCAGCACGACACCGGACTGCTTGACCCCGAGCGCCGAGGTCGGCTCGTCGAGGATCAGCACCTTGGCACCGAAGTAGACCGCCCGGGCGATGGCGACCGACTGGCGTTCACCACCCGACAGGGTGCCCACCGGCTGCTCGGTGTCGCGGATGTCGATGCCCATCTTGGCCATCTCCTCCTTGGCGACTCTCTTGGCCTTGGACTTGTTGACCCAGCGGATGGGCCAGCGGCCGATCGTGGGTTCAGCGCCGAGGAAGAAGTTTCGCCACACCGACATCAGCGGCACCATCGCCAGATCCTGATAGACCGCGGCGATGCCCAGGTCGAGGGCCTGGCGGGGGGAAGTGAAGGCGCACTCCTCGCCCTCGAACACGTAGGTTCCCTCGCTGTGGTCATGCACCCCCGAGAGGATCTTGATCAGGGTGGACTTGCCGGCACCGTTGTCGCCGAGCACGCAGGTGACCTCCCCCGCGTTGACGGTTGTGGTGACTCCCTGCAGGGCGATGATGTTGCCGTAGAACTTGCCTACGTTGTCGAGTTCGATGAGGTTGCTCATCAGATGACCTCCTTCGCGTGGTGTGCCTGCGCGTGGTGTGCCTGCGCGTGGTGTGCCTGCGCTTCGTGTGCCTGTGCGTGGTGTGCCTGCGCGTGGTGTGCCTGCGCGTGGTGTGCCTGCGCGTGGTGTGCCTGCGCGTGGTGTGCCTGCGCGTGGTGTGCCTGTGCTTCGTGTGCCTGCGCGTGGTGTGCCTGTGCTTCGTGTGGGGGCCTGTTCATCGGACCGCTTCGGCTTTCGACTTGATGAAGTTGTTGGCCATGACCGCCCCGAGCAGGATCACGCCGAGGAAGGCGAAGCGCCAGTCCGAGTTCCACAGCGCCAGACCTATCCCCTGCTTCGACATCGCCATGATGAACGCTCCGATGGCAGCTCCCAGCACCGACCCGTAGCCGCCGGTCAGCGCCGTGCCGCCGACCACAGCCGCGATGATGTACTCGAACTCGAGGCCGTTGCCGGTGCCGGACTGCAGCGTCTGCAAGCGGAATGCCAGCAACAGGCCGACCAGCCAGGCTGCGCCGGAGACGATCATGAACAACTGCGTCTTGGTCTTGGCCGCGGGCACACCGATTTGGCGTGCGGCCTCCTTGTTGCCGCCGACCGCGAAGATCCAACTGCCGAACTTGGTGCGCCCGAGCACGAAGGTCGCGACCGCGGTGAAGGCGATGAACCAGAGGATGCTCATCCGGAAATTCGCAACCGCGACTCCGGATTCGATCTCGTCGCTGGTAGTCCACATCAACCGCGAGATCAGACCGACGAGGATCGCAACCAGACCTGCGCCCGACAACCATGTGGACAAGCGGTCAGCTTCGTGATCGGCGGCCCGCCTCTGCTGGTAGCGGCCGCTGACAAGCGCCCACGCGAGAATGATCACGGCACCAAACATCATGACGCTGAAGATCTCGGTACGGAACTTCTCGTGGCCCGATTCGGCTTGGATGAACAACGCCAGCGCGGCGATCGCCGCCGAACTGAGAGCCAGGATCACTGAGCCTGACAACGCAGAACTCCGCCTGGCCCGCAGGGCGGCCATAGTCAGCAGGATCAGGCCTGTCGTTGCCAGACCGACGAACAATATTGCCCGCAACCCCTGCTCGGTCGTCATAAACATGAAAGCGAAGACGGAGACGGCTCCAACCAGACCGGCCCGAGCCGCGCTCATTACAACGGTGCCCAGATCGGTTCCGGAGGTTCCGCCGCCATTGCGACGCCAGACCATTCCCCCGGCCAGAGCGGCGACGCCGACCGTGATCAGCCATTCGACCGCGACAGGAAGGCGGTTGAGGATGGTCTCCTGTCCGTCGACATCAACCACCAGGGCGCAGGCGACACCCATGACGATCAGCGCCACGCCCAGTCCGGTTAGTTCGAGGACCCGCGTGTCGAGATGGATGTGGTTGTCGCCGGTGACGGGCTCGTAGCGCCACAGCGCGACTCCGAACAGGCCGACGAGGATCGATCCCGAGATCACCAGTCCCGCGATGGCGTCGCCTGAAACGCCGTTGGTGTTGTGCATCAGCAACACCCCGACGACCGTGCCGACGACACCACCGGCGAAGAGCGCCAGACCCATGACGTTGGGAACCTTCTTGCGGAGGTAGTTCCCCTCGTACACGGCCAAGACCATCAGAGCGAGGCCGAGCAGTATCCCGATGGTGTATGCCACGTCGCGGGTGTCCCAGACGTGGTCGTTGCGGGTCCAGACGCTGGCGAAGATCGGATGCCAGAAGTCGAAACCGTGGCCCTCGTCGATCCGCCCGACAGAGATGTTGTCGATGGTGAGCTTGGAGAAGCCGAGCTTGAATCCCCGCAACACGAAGAATGTCGCCAGCGTCACGATGAAGCTCGGCAAGCCGGTTCGCTCGACGACAGTGCCGTTGTACCAGCCGAGCGCCATGGCCACAATGAACGACAGCGGTATGGCAATGAACAGGCTCAAACCTGCACCGCCGAGCTCGCCGATGTCCTTGACCAGCAGGATCGTGACTATGCCCAAGGCGCCTGTTGCTGCGCCCGACGACAGGTCGAACTCCCCGCCGATCATCAGCAGGGCAACCGCCACGGCCATGATGCCGAGCGTGGCCGAGACGTCGAGCACGCCGGACAGGCCACCGGCGGTGCCGAACTGTTCTGAGACGGCCCAGAAGAACAGCCAGATGGCAGCGGCGCCGATGACCGCGCCGATCTCGGGCCTGACCAGCATTCGTGTGAAGACACCCCGGTAGGCGAGCCGCTCGTCGCCTGACGCACCGTCGTGGGTGTCGGGGTGCGCCGCCACGTCTGTCATATTTCCCCCTTAGCTGCGCCAGCACCTAGCGCACATCGCCGGACACTGTCTTCAAACCCTGAGCGGCTCCAGCGTTGCCGACCCAGGGATGCCTCAATCGAGAGGTTGGAGGCCCCGGGTGGGGTTGCCGACATCTGAGTGCCGGCAGCCCCACCTCGGGTTTTGCTGCAATTGCCAGCTGATCGAGCGGGCTCGATCAGCTCGTCTGGGCTATCGAGTTCCGGCAGTTACCAGCGCCTTGACGGCGGCGGCATTGTCGGGGGTCACGAAACCGGGTCCGGTGAGGATCGGGAGACCGCCACCGAGGGTGTTCTGGTTGGTTACTTCGAGGAACATCAGTACGACCGGGATGTATCCCTGCAGATACTGCTGCTGGTCGACGGTGAAGGCGACATTGCCGGCCTCAATGGCGTCGATGATGTCCGGGGTGATGTCGAAGCCGCCGACATGGAAGTCGCTGCCGACGTTTTTTCCGAGCGCTTGGGCTGCTGCGAGACCGGACATGGCGATGACCGGGCCCACACCGAGGAAGCCGTCGATGTCGGAGTCAGCCGCGAGGGCCGCGTTGATGGCACCCTCCTGGGCGACTTGGTTGGCGTCGAGGTCCATGAAGCCCTGGACGACTTCGCCGTTGAAGGTCTCGGCGAGACCGTCGCAGCGCTCACCGAGAGCGACGTTGTCCTGCTCCTGGATGCCGCAGAGCACCTTGGTGGCGCCGAGGTCATTGAAGCGGAGTCCGGCACCGTTGCCGGCGATCACCTCGGTCTGACCGACATGGCTGGTGGCACCGATCGACTGGTAGTCGTTCACCCCGGAATTGAGGGTGTAGACGGGGATACCGGCAGCGACGGCCGCTTGCAGCGGCGGGATCAACTGGTCGGGACTCGGCAGCGATGCGGCGATACCGTCGGAACCTGCGGCGACGGCGGCTTCGATGTCGCTGGCCTGGACTCCGGGATCGTTGTTGGACCCCTGCCAGACGAGTGTCACCCCGACATGGTCGGCGGCAGCTTCAGCGCCGCGCTTGACGACCGACCAGAACGGCCCCTCGTCGGAGTGGGTGATCATGTGGAACGTCAGACCACTGTCGGGTGTGCCACTGGCTTGTGAAGCGGCCAGTGCCGGCGTGTCTGCGCTGTCGTCGCCGCAGGAAACGGCGAAGAGCGAGAAGATCGCGAGCAGTGCTAACAGAAACCGTAGTTTCTTCATTTTGGGGATTCCCTCCTGTTTGGGGTTGCAAGTAACCGGTGTCGGAACCGTTCGTCCCATGCGTTCATGAGTCGAATCCGGCTTCCAAGCTCCGGATGAACGCGACGCTCCTTTGAACGTCACGAATTGGGCCGTCACCTTCGGGGGGCTCCCCGTCAGTGATGGCGACGTCTTGTTCGATCACGTACCAATGCTCATAATTCGCGGCCTCCATCGTTTGGACCACGGCGGCGATGGAGGCGTCACCCTGCCCGAGCGGCACGAACAGTCCGGCTTGGACTGCCTGCATCAGGGTCGAGGCCCCGGCGTTGAGTTCTGCGGCCAGGTCGAGTCTGAGGTCTTTGAGGTGGACGAGCGCGACCCGTTCGGCGTAGTTGGCGGCGAAGGCGACGGGGTCATAACCGCCGATGAGCAGGTGGCCCGTGTCGAGCACCCAGTGGACGTCGGAGTTGTCGAGCACACGCTGCACCTCTGCTGCGGTCTCGATCAGCGAGTCGACATGGGGGTGCAGCACCTGGGTGAGTCCGTAGCCGGCAACCGTGTCTCCGACGGTGTCGAGCATCGAGTAGATGTGTGACCAGTGGCTGTCGGTCAGTTGGGGACGGGTCCAGTCGTCGGGGTCGCTGACTGCGCAGGTCACGTAGTCTGTTGCGCCTGCGTCGGCGAGCAGGCGAGCGCTCTGGTGTACTCGGTCGAGGGTCTCGCCGCGCTGTGCCGGGTCTGCCAACGCGAGCGGGTTGAACCCGCCGGTGAGGGCCAGTCCGAACGAACTGAGCGTGCGTGACAGTTCTGCGGGGTCGGTGGGCAGGTAGCCAATCGAACCCAGTTCGGTGGCGCGCAGGCCCACTTCAGACATCTCTCGGAGCACGCGTTCGGCGGGAAGCTGGGTTCCCCAACCGGGAACTTCGCACACTCCCCAGGAGATGGGCGCGGCAGCGGTGCGCTCCAGAACAGTCGCCATCAAAGCTGTCGCCTCATTCTGCTGCCCCCCAGGACCTTGACCCGTTCTCGAATAGTTGGAGCGCTCTATTGATTGTAGAGCGCTCCAACTATTACCCTTCGATCTGTCGTTGTCAAGTGTCACAGGAGTTCGAGGTCTTGGTGCAACCGACCATGGAAGACGTCGCAAGCCGCGCGGGCGTGTCGCGGGCCCTGGTTTCGCTGGTGATGCGGAACTCGCCGAAGGTGAGCGAGCGGTCTCGAATCGCTGTCCTCGAAGCCGCGGAAGAGCTCGGCTACCGACGGAACCTGATGGCCCACCACCTCGCCAGTCGGCGCACCATGACAATCGGCCTGGTTCTCAACGACCTGCACAACCCCTTCTTCGCAGAGATGACCGACGGCATCCACGAAGCTGCGCTCGAGGCCGGCTATCGCATCGTCATCAACACTGGACTGCGCAACCGGGCGGGCGAGAAGGCTGCAGTCAACACCTTCCTCGAATTCCGCACCGACGGGATCATCCTGGTGGGCAGCGAGTTGTCTTCCGACACCTTGGAGGCGCTTGCTGCAGAGACCAACCTGGTCGTCGCCGCCCGGGTCTCGACTGCAGACAGCTACGACACGGTCAGCATCGACGACCGGTTGGGAGCACGAATGGTCGTGGACCACCTGGCGAATCTCGGTCACCGGCACATCGCTCACATAGACGGCGGTCCAGGCGCCGGAGCGCGCAGGCGCCGTGAGGGCTACAAGGCAGCGATGCAACAACGTGGCCTGTCCGAGCACGTTCGCATCGTTGCCGGCGAGTACAGCGAACACGCCGGGACTGCCGGTGTAGATCGGCTGCTGAGCGACGGCGAGACCCCGACGGCGATCTTTGCCGCCAACGACCTCATGGCCAGCGGTGTGTTGAACCGGCTTCAAGGCAGAGGTCTGCGAGTCCCCGAGGATGTGTCGCTGGTCGGTTTCGACAACACCGCGGCAGCAGCGCTGCACCAGATGAGCCTGACCACCGTCGACCAACCGTGCGAACTGCTCGGACGGTTGGCCGCCCGGTACCTGATCGAGCGTCTTGACGAAGAACGAACAGATGCTGTACACGAACTGTTGACCCCTTCGCTCGTTTGTCGCAGCACCAGCGGCCCCGTGACGCGCCGAGCCCCCGCCAAGAACAGCTGAGAGAAGAACCATGTCAGCCAGCCCGATCAGAGTGGTCGATACCGACAACCTCGACGAGCAGCTCCCCGACCTGTTGGCGGAGATGCTCAACGGATCAGGCGCGATCATCATCAAGGACGCCTTCGGCGCCGAGGTGATCGCCGAGGCCCGCGAGCTGATCCACCAGTACACGGTCTCCGAGGATGACAAGGAGACGCACTTCCTGGGAGCGAGCAGCGATCAGATCAACCTTCAGCGCCGAGTGTGGAACCTGTTGAACAAGGGTGAGGTGTTCGAACAGATGGTTCAGCACCCGCTGGTGATGAAGATCGTGGGTGCTTTTCTTGGCGACGAGTTCATCATGGGCTCGGTGGCGGCCAACCGTCTGATGCCCGGCGGCCCGGGCCAGGAACCCCACATCGACTATCCCTACTGGGACCTCTACAAACGGTCCTCGTTTCCGATGCGGATCAACTCGAGCTATCCGCTCAACTGTCAGGCGACGGTGATGCTCGACCCCTTCACCCCCGACACCGGAGCGACCGCCTTCCTTCCCCACTCCCAGGGTGAATTGATCTACCCCGAGACCGAAGACCGTGAGCGGTTCTTCGCCGAGGCCGCACGGATGGAGGGAGACCCCGGCGACTGCGTCATCTTCAACGGGATGTGCTGGCACTGCGCGATGCCCAACGTCTCCGAACAGGACCGCACCGGAATCCTCATCGAGTACCTGCCCAAGTTCGTCACCCCCCTCGAAGACCAACTCTCGGGCGTTCGCGCTGAGGTGGTCAAGCGGGCCACGCCCATGCTGCGACAGCTCATGGCCATCGACTACCCCTATCCCAAGCTGTTCGACGAGGCCGAGGCGGCTGTTCAGATCGGTCGCGATGTCTCGCCCTACTAGGCAAGTCGGCCAGGATCACCCATGATTCGGGTCGGAATCGTGGGCACCTCGTGGTGGACCGACTCGATGTACCTGCCCGCATTGGCGGACCATCGGGGCTGCGAAGTGGCAGCGATCTGTGGCCGCAACGCCGAGGTTGCTCAAGCGCGGGCCGATCAGTGGGGGATCGCCAGGGTGTTCACCGATTCAGAAGAGATGCTGACAAGCGGAGAGATCGATGCCGTGATCGTCGCCAGCAGCAACGAAACCCACGCTCCGATCACGCGCCAGGCACTGGCTGCGGGTCTTCATGTGCTGTGCGAGAAGCCCGTGTCTCTGAGCGGGTCGGAGGCCGACTTGATGGCATCCGAAGCCGCCGACACCGACCTGGTCACGATGGTCCCGTTCACCTATCAGTACATGCCGATATTCGCCGCCACGAAACGGTTGATCGCCGGGGGCTTCTTGGGAACGCCGCACCACCTCAACTTGAGGTACTTCACCGAATACGCTCTGGACCGGTCCTACAGTTGGCGTTTCGACAAAGAGATTGCGGGTTCGGGAGTGATCGGCGATCTCGGTTCGCATTGGCTCTACTACGCCGAGTGGCTCTTCGGCCCGATCACTGAACTGGGATGCGTCAGCGCTGCGTTCGTCGAGCGGGACTTGCGGCCCGACGGTACGGACTATGAGCGCAGTGAGGACTCATGCATCATCAGCGTGCGTTTCGCCAACGGAGCGCTCGGAACTCTTCAGGCCTGTGCTGCCAGTTGGGAAGGAACGCCGTTCGGTCAGACGCACCACCTTGATGCCCACGGCAGCGACGGCACGATTTACGCAAGCAGCGACTGGGACACCCACCAGGAGGTTCGGATCCTGGCGCGCGGCGACACGGGTCCGTCCCGACCGATCGACTTGACCGCACAGTGGCCGACCGTGAGGTTCGACACGGTCCACAACACCTACAGGGACATATTCCGCACCACTGATGTGATGGCTCGCCAGTGGATCGACGACATCATCGCCGGTCGGGCGTGCACTCCCGACCTCGCAGCCGGTGCCCGCGTTCAGCACTTCACCGACCTTGCTGTTGCCAGCGCGGCCCTCGACGGCCGGCTGCTGCCTGTTCTGACCCCAGACGGCCTGATTCCCACCTGATACGAGAGGACACCATGACCTTCTTCACTGACGTTGCCGACCCGATCCCGTTCGCTGGTGCGAGCGCTCCAGAAGGGGATCTGGCCTACCGGGTGTACGACCCGGACCGCATAGTTCTGGGGAAACGGATGGAGGAGCAACTGCGCATAGGGGCGTGCTAGGCGCAAACAGGTACCGGCGGGATGGTACCCGGACCCGGACACGCCCGAGCAGACCCCAATATTCTAGATGGCGGCAGCAATTGGGGCTTTGGTTCCGTCCCATGGCTAGCAGTCGAAGGCCAGGACGCCGTATGCCGCTCCGAGCCGCTCCTCGCCGCGGTACCAGATGTGCAGCACCGCTTTGGTGGCACCGTCCAGCGACGCCACTTCGCGGCGCCACATGCGCAACCCGGACCCTTGATGGTGGAACTGCCCGCTGAAGCCCCGTCCGCCGCAGAGGATTCCGCTTCCGGTAAGGCTGCCGGTCGGAGTCCAAGCCGTCCGACCGTCGCTGAGCAGGGCGAATGACAGACCCGAAGAGTAGTCGGCACCCGACAGCTCAACCTCCCAAGAACCGTCGTGTGCAACAACGGATTCGGTGTAGTCAGCCGCACCCGACGGCTGGTAGTCACCATCGAGGCGATGAAGCTGGCCCGACCAGCACCCCGAGCGCAGCACCAGGAGTTCGCCCCGGCCCGCTGTGGGGTCGTCTCGCAGGTCCGCTGGGTCCATCGGTTCGGGCGGGGGCGGGTCCGGCAGTGACTCGTCGAGTCGGCGCTGATACTCGCCGACCACTGTCCAAACAAGCTGTTCGCCCCGGCTCAGCAGAGCCAGAGACAGCTGGCGTGATCCGTCTGGCATGACCATCAAGAAGAACCGCTGCGACAGGCCGAGGTCCGGCCAGTAGTTGTGAGCGGCCACCAGGCCGTCGCCCAGAGCTTCGGCGTAGCCGACGTTGAGCGGGCCCTCATAGGTCCGATACGAACCGTGGTCAACAATCGTGTAGCTGCCTGCCAGCGAGAACGGCCCGTCAAAGGCGACCTCCACGGTCACCGTCCCGGCTTGGTCGTCGGCCTGCACTGAGCGGGTGTCGCGGCCCATCCCGGCGAAGCGGCCCTGTGCGTCGTATACCTCGGCCGCGCCGATCCATTCACCGACACCCCGCGAGAACGACCCGCGGCTCACGCCCGGACCAGACGCACCGTCTGCGCCTCGACCGGCGTGGATGCCAGCTTCGCGGCGAGATCGGCACCTGCTGGTTGCGGGTCGAGGTATCGGCCCTCTGTGGCCAGTTCGAGCTCATCGGCCGCGAAGGGATACGGGTCGAGCCCGTAGACCGCGCCGGGGCGTTCCACGACTGAGACGGTCACATCGTCAGCGACGGCGCGGGGCACGTTGTGGAACTCCGCTTCGCCTCTCTCGCCCTCGGGGGCCATGTGCATGTAGAGCGAGAGCGTGTCGAAGAACTGGAGTTGTTTGTAGGCGTGGAACAGGTACTCGTCGCTTGCATGGTCGGGGTCGCTCAGCGCCAACTGCGCTTTGAGGCGGGTCTGGCGGTCCTCCTCTGCGGCCAGCATGGCATCGACTTCGGGGCGCAGGTCCTCGCCGATGCTGTCGAGGAAGATCTTGTCGCTCAGCCCGTAGCGTCCCCGATACAGGCCGTAGGTGTGCATCGACGAGATGATGCCGCTGAACGGGTGGTGGGACTCGTTGAAGGTCGGCGAACCCGCCGAGGTGGCAATGATCTGCGGCAGCGGGGTGGCTGTGAGGTTGTACGGCAGCCCGGTGGCCGGGTCCTGGGGCGCGGCGGCATCGAGGTCCGCCCATCCCTGGTCGTGGTGGTCGACGATGAACTGCATGGGCTCGGCAGGTTCGAGTCGGGCGAAGTCTTCGTTGCCGAAGTTCGCGGCGAGCGACCCGGCGAAGGCGGTGTGCTGATGCATTGCGATCACGAAGTGCGGTGCATCGGCTGCGCCGGCAACACCGCCGGGGGCCCGCTGAACGATCATGGCCGTCGGATCCTGGCGAAGTCCTGGATCTGGAACAGGTTGGTCTTCCCGTCGCGCACTTTGTGGGTGATGATGCGTCGGGTGTCCGGATCCAGGAAGTAGTGGTTGTTGTAGACGATGGTGTTGCTGACCCTGCTGTCGATGGTGAATACGTAGTTGTAGGGTGTGAGTTCGGCACCTTCGAGGCTGATCTGCTCGCTGTCGGCGAAACACTGCCTGCCCTCGACTCCGATGGGCGTGTCGAAGATGGTCTCCCCGACTCCATAGAGGTTCTCGAAGTGCTCGTGCAGGTGCCAGGTGTGTTCGTCGAGCCAGTAGACATCCATGTGCACTGCGCTCGACTCGAGGAACTCGCCTTGCGGGCTGAAGCTCTTGCACAGACCCTCCCAGCGCCCCATGAAACACTGGTAGGGCTTGTCTGAAGCGGGGCCGTAGCTTTTCTGTTCGCTCATGGCGCAATCGTAGAGCCCCCAGAGCACAAAACGAAACCGCGTTCCCCTGAGCGGAACCCGAAATGCGTAATCGGATCGAACAGTGGGGTCGAGCACCGTCTGCTGAACCGCTGGAGACGTCGCTGAACCCGTCGCTGAACCCGCTGCTCCACTAGAGTCTGCACCGAGAGGGATTCAATGGGCAAGCGCATCGTGATAACGGGGAGCACCAGGGGGATCGGCAACGGGCTGGCGCGCGAGTTCCTGAAGCGCCAATGCCAGGTGGCCGTCAGCGGGCGTTCAGCCGAGAGCGTGGCGGAGGCAGTGGCCGAACTCGGCGAGTACTACGGGTCCTCCAAGGTCTGTGGCAGGGCCTGCGACGTCACCGACCCCAAACAGCTCCAAGAACTGTGGGACCATGCCGAACAGGCTTTCGGCGGGGTCGACATATGGATCAACAACGCCGGGGTCAGCATCGGGCGTGAACCTCTGTGGACCCAGAGCGACGACAAGCTCGCCTCGCTGGTCGACACCAACCTCACCGGCACGCTGCTGGCCAGCAAGACCGCGATCTCCAACATGGTGCGCCAAGGCCACGGGCAGGTCTGGAACACCGAGGGTTTCGGGTCCGACGGGGCCACCCAGGCGGGTATGGCGGCCTACGGCGCGACCAAGCGTGCCGTGCGCTACATCAACAAGGCGCTGCACAAGGAAACCGCCGACACCGCTGTGCAGGTCTGCACCGTCTCGCCGGGGATCGTCGTGACCGACCTGCTCACCGGCGACTACGACCTCACCTCCGAACAGTGGGAGAAGTCCAAGAAGGTCTTCAACATTCTCGGCGACGAGGTCCACACCGTCACCCCTTGGCTGGCCGACCACATCCTCGCCACCGACAAGTCCGGTGCCCGCGTTGTCTGGCTCACCCGCCGCAAGGCCCTCGCCCGCTTCATGACCGCAGCGTTCCGCAAACGCGACCTGTTCGCCGACATCAGCGGTTCGTAGGACTCCCCATGACCGACAAAGCCGAGCACGCCCGGTCCGCATCGCGTGCAGCGAGTGTCTCCGTGGGCGAGACTCGGGTTCGACCGCAATTCTCTGGATCTCGTCATGGCCGACCTCGACAGCCTTCTGCTGGGGGCGACGACTGCCACAAGAAGATCCGCCAACACGGCTGAACCGTCCACCAACACCCGAAGTCCCGCAAATACTCCCTCAAACCCCCATCTGACTCCGGCCCCGGTGACTCCGGCCCCGGGCGCGCACACCCAACGTCGGTCGTTATGGCCGAGGATCAAAGGCCGACCAATTCGGTGGTGACCGGGTCGGGGTCGGACTCGGGAAGCAGGTAACGCCAGAAGATGGAGCCTCGGCGGTGGGAGTCGGTGTCGAGCCAGTTGGGGTGGCCGGGGTCCTGTGCGCATACCCAGATCTCGAAGCTGCCGTCGTCGTGGAAGGCGATCTGTTCGGCGTTGAGCGACGAGTTCCTGTTGCGATATTCGAGAGTCTGCATATGAGAGTTCCAAAGCATCACGTTGACGAAAGGCCCCGCCGGCAGGGTCCCACGCATCACCAGAGCCTGACCAGGTTCGAGTTCCCAGCGAGCCATCGCGTAATGGATGTCGGCCGCTCCCGGAACCGGCAATCCTGAATCCCTGAAACTGAACGGTTTGGGGAGTTCGTTGGGCACATCGGACACGAAGGGCACACCCGAACCGCCGCCGAAGCGACCCTGCCCAACGGTCACCTGACGCAGAAAGGCGATCCCCTCGTTCATGCGACCGGCAATGAACTCGTCGCTCAGCGGTGGCGGCGAGACTGCATCGAGGCACTCGATGTCGATGTCGACGTGAACCTCGCTGTCGTTCTGGGCCGAAACCGGCAACTGGAAGTAGCCGCGCACTATCACCGCGATCGCGTCGGGTTCCAGCTTCAGCCAGTCCCCACCCTCGGCATCGGCGGGGTCGGCGCTGAGGGTCAGGCTGTAGCTGCCGTCGTCGGCCACGATCAGGTCCCGGTCGTTGACGTCGCCCCGCAGCGGTCCAGCCATCCCGCCGTCGTCGGCCTGCGCGTGCAGCGTGAACGAGGTGTAGCACTCCTTGCCGATTCGGCCGCTGACCCGGTACTTTCTGGTGCCGTCGATGCGGGCGTAGTGGTAGATCGCATCGGGATTGTCGCCCTGAAGCTTGCGACCCGGATCCACGATTCCAACGAACCGCGGATGCTCAGGTTGCGCCTCCCAATACAGTTCCGACATCGCCGAGAGCATCTGGCCGACGTAACGAAACGCCTCAACCTGTTCAAGCGGCTCAGCCCATCGCGCGGAATCGAGAATGTAACCGTCGCGGATCTCGGTCAGGGCCGTGATCAGATCGTCGAGTGCGGCGGTCGCCTGCGGTGTGGGGTTATCGCTCATCCGCGAATGATGTCACGCGGTGGCCGATTTCGACCAAACCGCACAGAAACCCGGCAGCGGCGACCTCATTGATGCCGGCCGATCAGCCCGGCGGCCAGTTGTTCGGCGTAGTGGTCGCCGTCGCCGAAAGCGTGGTCATGCACCCAGGCCCGTTTCAGGTACAGGTGAGCGTCGACTTCCCAAGTGTAGCCCATGCCGCCGTGGACCTGCACGGAGTCTTTGCCGCAGGCGGCGGCCGCGCTGGAGGCAAGGACCTTGGCGACTGCCACCGAGTGGGCGGGATCGTCCACTCCGTTGCCGTCGAGGGTTGTTCCCGCCGCGTAGACCGCCGCCCGCAAGACCTCGACTCGGGTGATCATGTCGGCGCAGCGGTGCTTGACCGCCTGGAAGGCGCCGATCGGTCTGCCGAACTGTTCACGTTGCTTGGCGTATTCGACAGCGAGGTCGGTGGCGCCCGCTGCAAGACCGAGTTGCAGCGCGGCCGTGAGCAACGCGCCGCACTGTCGCCATTGGGCCGCGGTGTCGGCATCGGCGATTCTGTGCCCTTGGGGCAACTCCGCGACTGCGGTGACTGGAGTCAGTGGATCGAGTGGGTGGGCGGCGGGTGCGGCGCTGGCGCCTGCAAGCGATGCCGCATCGACACACCACAGTCCCTCTTCGTCGCTTATCACCAGAGCGTCGATCCACGGCAGGAACTCAACATAACAGCGGCCCGGCGAGCGCTCCTGCGCTCCGACCACCATGGTGCCCTGAGCTGCGCCTTCGGCAATATCAGCACCATCGTCGCCGGCCAGTCCGACGAGCGCGGCAGCCAGGGTGGTGGCTGCCAGCGGGCCGGGCACCAGGGCACGACCGAGCTGTTCGAAAACCACAACCGCGTCGGCCCAACCCATGCCCAGACCACCGTCGGACTCTGGTCGGGTCAACGAGAACACGCCCGTCTCGGCCAGTTCCGCCCAACGCCGGAGATCGAGTCCGTCGGTCGCCATCGAGCGGATGGTCTCAATGTCGAAACGGCCTGTGCACAGAGCGGCAACCCCCTCAGCGAGCGCCTCCTGGTCGTCATTCAGCTCGAAGTCCATGGTTGCCCCCTTCAGCGGTCCTTGGGGAGTCCGAGCAGGCGTTCGCCCACGATGTTGCGTTGTATCTCTGAGGTGCCTGCGGCGATCGTGAGGGTCAGCGTGTAGAGACGCTCCCCCACATGGTCCAGCTCGCTCAAGTCCAGCGTGTCGCCGATTGCCAGGCCCGCACGGCCCAAGATCCGTTCGGCTAGCTGCGACATGCGTTTTCGGGCATCGGCATAGGCCAGCTTGAACACGGAACCGCCGGGACCGACCATGCCGGTGCGTTGTGCTTGACTGACGTTGCGTTTGGTCAAGGACCACAGGGCGTCGAGCTCGGCTTCGAGGCGGCCGAGTTCCCGGCGGATCTCCGCATCGTCTGCGGCCCGGGCTGAGCCTCTCGTGACCTTCCGGGCGACCCTTGCGAGGTCGGCGAGCAAGCGCTGCGAGGCGATGATCTCGCTGATGAACGCGGTTCCCCGCTCGAAGGCGAAGGTCACCATGGTCACCCGCCAGCCGTCGTTGTGGTCACCGACGCGGTTGGCTTTGGGGATTCGCACCTCGTCGAGGAACATCTCGGCGAACTCGCCGGCGCCGAGGGCGGTCACGATCGGGCGGATCTCGATGCCCGGGAGGTCCATGGGCATTATCAGCCAGGTGATCCCCCGGTGTTTGGGCGCGTCGGGGTCGGTGCGCACCAACAGTTCGCAGTAGTCCGCGACCTGCGCGAACGAGGTCCAGATCTTCTGGCCGGTGACCACGTAGTGGTCCCCGTCGTCGAACGCTCGTGTGCTGAGCGAGGCGAGGTCTGATCCTGAGCCGGGCTCTGAGAAGCCCTGGCACCAGACATGGTCGCCGCGCAGGATCGGGGCCAGGTGGGCGGTCTGCTGGGCCGGTGTGGCCTCGGCAATCAGGGTCGGACCGGCATGGAGCTGCCCGACGAAGTTGACCCCCACGTACGGAGCACCCGCTCGCTCGGTCTCTTCAAGGAAGATAAGGTGTTCGGTGGGCGTGGATCCCCGGCCTCCGAACTCGGCGGGCCAGTGGATTCCGGCATAACCCGCGTCGTGGAGGATTCGCTGCCAGTCGGTGTCGTAGGCTCGGCGGGCCTCAAGGTCCGTGTGGTCCGCCGGTGGTGGGCCTATGTCAGCGAGGACGCTGTTGAGCCAGGCCCGCAGTTCGTCGCGGAAAGCCTCCTCGGCTTCGGTGTAGCAGAGATCCATGAACCCACGACTCTATTCAGGCCCAGCGCCCAAACGATGAGCAGGGCGCTCAAGAAGCCCGGCCGGCGTTGCTGGTGGGCGGCCTCCGTCGGCGGCTGCGTTGGTGACCCTCGCGTGGTGCGCCGGTTGGCTCGGGGTCGCTGGAACGGGCCAACAAACGACGCGGCCGCATAGAGACCGAAGACCAACCGGCGGTTCACGGAGTAGCGTGGGGACGTGCATTTGGGTGACCGTCTCAGGATTCGTGCCGTTGAGTTGCCCGCTTTGCTGCGAGGAAGCAACGATCCCGCACGCGTGATATCTCAATTCGTGAAAACCGGGGCCGTCGCTGGTCCCAGCGAAAAAGCAGCTGCCGTCGCTGACCCTGTCCTGGTCGGCGCTGACCGGGAACGGACGATCACCGCTGCTGTCGTTCACGGCATGTGCGACCATTACGGCTATCCCCCGCCGAGCTGGGTTCTTGGGCACCGCTCCGCCGTGTCGTAGCAGACACCTACGAACTGCTCCCCCACCTCGCTAGCAGCGTCGAATGGGCCAGCGGGTACATCGACCATGTCTTGACCGAGATCGACATGCAGCAACAGTTCGAAGCAGCACAAAAGGCACCGCCCCGCAAGCGAAGGTTCAGATCTGGGTTCGGGCTGTCGAAGAAACGCCCGACGGCAACCGCTTGCTGAAAAGGGGGGCTTCGCGTTTTGGGTCGGAGTGAGGGTGTTGAGTGGCGCCAGTTGGCTTTCCCGGGATACAGGAGGGTGCGGTAGTTGTTGAGTTGGTGAACCCGAAGGCGGCACTGACCCGTTACACGAACCCGCAACGGCAACAAAACCAACGTGTGTGACAATTGGTCTGCGTTGGTTGATGCACCCCAGAGTCCACTTGGGACGACCTGACGACAGGTGGATGGT
>MKWU01002106.1_pt1 | contig 31146 bp, 26 predicted proteins | sample 809101 | NCBI WGS metagenome assembly MKWU01 (sample SAMN05860141, study PRJNA318959) | sponge metagenome | host: Aplysina aerophoba | place: Slovenia: Piran, Adriatic Sea, Gulf of Piran | collected 2013-05-07
CCGCCCGCACCCGTTTCGGCCCGCGGGACTGGGGCTGCTGCACGGCGAGGAGCGCTCCCTCCCTGGTCGACCGCAAGGCCGACCACAGGGACTCCCGCGACCCGTGAACCGGATATGCGTGGTGTCAACCATCGTATATAAGCCCCAAGGCCAATGGATGTGCATCAGCCTGGACCCTTTGAAGCTCGAGTGACTGCATGGATGCAGGTGTCGCTTGCGGGTTCCGCGAAATTCACAGGTCACCGCGCAGCGATCCACTTCACGCACGCGACTTAGGATCCAAGGCGAGTCCCACACCGCCGGCGCGGGTGGGTGCTCACCGACCTGCCACGATTGTACCGGCTTCGGTTGCACCGAAGCCGGAAGGCAACCACTGCGGCGATTCCGAACCACGGCATCGCCTCTTCGTCGCGTGCACCACAGCTGCACAAGGGGGATGCAACCGACTCAGGAGCGTCCAGACCACTGGAGCGGAGGAAATCCGCTCCAAAGCCGGGTTCGGGCATTGGAGCCTGACAGAACTCCGTTTGTGGCCCAGCTGGGCCATGCAGCAGTCTTTGGTACGCGGTGAAGGATTAGCGGGCGGCCTGCCAGACTTGGTCGGCAGCCACCGTCGGATGGGTCTCAACGAAGCCGTCCGGCCAGACGATGGTCACGGTGGCCTGCGGGGCGGAGCCCAGCCCGAAATGCAGCGACAGTTCGTTGCCGGCTCCCAGACTGGAACCGCTCTTGACTTCCTGCATCTGCACCGGTCCACCTTCCGTTGCCACCGTGACACGGGCCCCAATCGCATCGCGGTTCACCCCTTGCCCACCGATCAAGCGCACGGTCAGCCAGTGATGGCCGGTGCCTTCCGCGCCCTGATTGCGATAGAGTGTGAAACCTTCATTCCACTCCGTGACGATGAAATCCAGCCAGCCGTCCCGATCGTAGTCGGCGTAGGCCGCCCCCATGGTGGGACGGGGCTGCTCCTGCCAGGTTTCGGGCGTCACATCCTGGAAGGAACCGTCCTGCTGATTGTGATAGAGGTAGTTTTGTCGCTTGAACAACATGTCCATCAGGGCCCCAGGTTCCAAGGCTCTCGGCTTCACCGTGGTCGCCGCCAGGAACAGGTCGCGCCAGCCATCGTTGTCGTAATCGAAAAACAGGGCGCCCCAACCCGTCACACCGTTTTCGTGTACCCCGACGCCGGCCTTGTCTTCGGTATTCGCGAAGCCGCCGGTGCCGTCGTTGGTCAACAGGGTCATGGGCCGGACCATATTGGAGAAGTACATGTCCAAATCGCCGTCGTTGTCGTAGTCGTTGACGGCCAAACCCATGCCGCTGGTGACAATCCCGGCACCCGTCTCGGGACCGGCGTCGTGCCAGCACCAACCTTCACAACCGGGCCCGTCGTTGCGCCACAGGACATTGCCAATCGGATTGGCGTACTCGTCGTTGACAACATAGACATCCAGATCGCCGTCGTTGTCGTAATCCAGGAAACTGCCGGCAAAACCAGCCCCCAGCAACCGCTCGCGCGCCATCGTATTGGACAGGTCCGTGAAGGTACCGTCCCCGTTGTTCCTGTACAGGCGGTCCTGATGCGTCTCGAAATCCACGGGTTTGCAGTCCGGCAGGCAGGTCCAGTTGACAACATAGAGGTCCAACCAACCGTCATTGTCAAAATCGCCCCAGGCGGCCGACTGGCCCTTGGCGGTATCACCCACGCCTGCCTCCGCCGTGACATCGACGAAGCCCTGCCCCGCCAGATTGCGCATGAGGGTGTTGGCCTCCTTGTTCAGGATGTACAGGTCCAGCCAGCCGTCGTTGTCGTAATCGGCCCACACGGCCCCGCCACTCGCCTGTTCCGGAAACGCCAGCTGGTCGGACCACGGGGACACGGCGAAGCGGCCGTCCTGTTGATTGCGGTACAGCACGTTGGGCGCCAGGTTGCCGGTCACGAACAGGTCGACCCAACCGTCGTTGTCATAGTCGCCCCAAGCCTGTCCCACGCCCAGATAGCCCTCTACCCCGTCCATGGCGAATTCACCTCGGTGGACCGCCTCGATTCCCGCACTGCGGGTGGCATCCACAAAAGCACGGGAAGGAGGGCCGTGGACAATGCCAAACTCCGGCTCCGGTGCGGGCGGAATCACGCAGGCTGCCAGTACCAGCAGGGCGACTCCACCTGCCAGTAGATGCAGGAGACCTTTCATGCTATCTGTCCTTCCTTCGGGTCTTGGGGGCGGTACATGCGCGGGTGTGCCGGCACCGAGCCCTCGTAATGGGCCATCACCGCCTGCACGGCACGGCGCAGTTCGGGATTCCAACTTGCAGGCAGCGTCTGCGACTTCTCCACCATCTGCCGCCGAGTGGCTTCGGGCAGCGAAGGGAAGTCCGGCTGATACCACAGGGTAATGACCGTGCGCTCCTCGTCACTTTGGTTCCCGTGCGCCGCATGCAGCAAACGCGCATCCCCCAGCACCAGGTCTCCGGCCCGTACCGGCACGTCAATCTCGTCCGGCCGCGGCCGGAACTCCGGCCGATTGGCATCCTCCATGCGGTGCAGTTCCTCGGAGTGGGGCTGCCCAATCACCTCGTGCAAGGGATTGTGCCGGTAGTGCGAACCGGGAATCACGCGCAGACAGCCGTTGTGGCGCGAGGTGTCCGTCAGGTAGTACATGGCGAATACCTGCTGCGGCGCCGGCTGAAAATCCTCCGGCTCCACCCAGGTAAACCAGTCGTAGTGCCAAAACAGCTGCGGACTCTGCGGCGGCTTGCTGATCACGTACCCGTCGGTGAAGGTTACTTCCGTGTATCCCAACCGCCGCAAGCAATCAAATAGGCCAGGGTACAGCACCAACTCACCCCAGATTTCGTCCTCCACCCCCGCAAAGCCGAACATGCTGCCGGTGGACCGATGCCGGGCCCGGTCGGCCGCGGTCCTCGGTGCAATCAACCTGGCAGTGGCTGCGCGCAGGTCCTGGAGTGTTGCTGCATCCAGGACACCGGGAAAGATGCAGTAACCCTCCCGGTGCAGTTGGTCCCGCTTGTCCGGCGCCTGGATGTCCATGGGCAGTTGTCCTGTTTTGGTGGGAGGTGTACAAGTCCCGACAGCGGTGGTCTAGCCCTTGACCCCACTGATGACCACACCCTGGATGAAATAACGCTGAGCGAAGAAGAAGAGCAGGAGGCATGGGGCCATGGTCAACAGGGACACGACCATCAAATGAGCCCAGGTCCGCACAGGACCCCATCCGGCACCCGAAGCGGATTGCCGGTAGAACTGGATGGCTATGGCCAGCGTGTGTTTGTCGGGGGAATTCAGGTAAATGATCGGTGCTAGGAAATCGTTCCACTGCTCCAGGAAGGTGAAGATGGTCACGGTGGCCAGGGCAGGAATGGACAGGGGCAGGATCACCCGGGCAAAGATGCCGAAATGGCTGCAGCCGTCAATGCGGGCGGCATCGTTCATTTCCGACGGGATCGTCATGAAAAACTGGCGCAGCAGGAAGATGTAGAACGCACCCAGACCAAGCCAGTTGGGCACGATAAGAGGCAAAAATGTGTCAATCCAACCCAACTTCGTGAAAAGGATGTAGGTAGGAATCAGGGTCACGTGGTAGGGAATCATCAGCGTGGAAAGCACCAGCACGAACAAGGGCGTGCGCAGCCGAAAACGCATCCGGGCGAAGGCATAGGCCGCCAGCGAAGTACTCAGTAGCCGGCCGACGATTACGGATACAGTGATAAACAGCGTATTCAACAGCGCGCGGAAGAATGGAAAGCTCTCCAAGGCATGGGTGTAGTTCTCCCAGCGAATGCGCTCGGGTATCCAGGTCGTGGGGATGCTGAAAATTTCGTGCTCAGCCTTCACCGAACTCACCACCATCCACAGGAAGGGAACCATCAGCATGGTTCCGACCGTCGCCAGAATCAGATAATACAGCGTATGGGTTATTACCGTGTGCACACTGCGCCGCTGCCGCCAAGTGGGCAAGGATTGCAATTGAGTACTCACACAGCACCTAGATCAATTCTAGTTGAGAGGCAAGGAATGTCAGTTGAGGATTAGTCAGATGACGTCTCCCACCTTTGGGCGGCATCATGTGGATTGATCTGCTTGATCTGATTCATAATAGACCCAACCCGATGTCTTGAAGACGATGATAGTGAAAATCAGGATGATGAAAAAGAGCACCCAGGCCAAGGCGGATGCATATCCCATTTTGTGGTACTTCCAGCCCTGGCGGTACAGAAACAGGACATAAAACAGGGTTGCGTTGGCCGGACCACCGTTGGTTATCACGTAGGCGTTTGTGAACACCTGCCAAGAACCAATGATCCCAATGAGCAGGTTGAAGAAAATCACCGGGGTGGTCATGGGCAAAGTTACATGCCGGAAACGGTTCCAAGTGCCGCCTCCATCCAACTCACAGGCTTCATACAGGTGCGTGGGTACTCCCTGCATGCCAGCCAGATAGACGACCATGCCGCCACCGATTCCCCACAGGCTGGTGAGAATCAGAGTGGTCAGGGCCCAGTCAGGGTCCGTGAACCAAGCAGGACCTTCAATGCCAGCCAAGCGCAACAGATTGTTGACAATGCCGCCGTCTGGATCGAACACCCAAACCCACATCACTGCCACAGCTACGCCTGACACGACTGCCGGAAGGTAGAAGATGGTGCGCCAAACAGACAGCCCGCGCACTTTCTGGTTCAGCAACAGGGCGACCAGGTACCCCATGGTTACAATCAGCGGTACGCTGGCAAAGGTGTAGATTGCGGTAATGCGCAGAGACTTCAGGAACAGCGGATCGTCCGCGAACATCGTCTGGTAGTTGGCCAAGCCCACCAGTTTGGGAGGCTGGAGAATGTTGTAGTCGGCCACCGAGAAATAAAGGGAGGCCGCCAACGGCCCTACCAAGAAGAGCAGGAAGCCAAGAATCCAGGGCAGGAGGAAGAGGTAGGCCTCCAGTTCCTCGCGCAAACGCATGCTCATGAGTTGCCCCTATGGGTGCAAAAACAGACACGCCACCGTCACCCGAAGACTTCCGGGCGACGGTGGCGGGAAATTGACTTGACCTTCCATTCAGCGTCCTAGCCCAACAATGCATCCGCCTGTGCCTTGACGTTGGCCATCGTTTCTTCCACGGACTGGTCACCATTGAAAATCAAGGCGACTTCTGCATTGAGAATATCCTCGATCTCGGTGCCGTGGGGACCCAAGGCATAGGCACGTGCCGCGCCATCCTCAAGGGCCGCCTCCTGACGGGCGATGATCAACTTCCACACATTGGACTGTGCTTCGCTTTCGGCTTCCGGAATAATCCCGTGGGGATTGTAGGCGGGAACGGTACCCACCGCCACGAACTGTTTCTGGCCTTCCAGTTTGGTAGCACCCCAACTGACGAATTCGTAACCTGCATCCTGGTGATCGGACGCCGCGTTGACAACCCAACTGTTGCCCCCGTATTTGTTGGCCCTACGTTCCTGGAAGGGGGGTGTAATGATTCCCCAGTCGAAATTTGCCTGTTTCATCACTCCATATATATTCCAATTCCAGGTAATGGCCACCTTGCCGCTGAGGTAGGAACCATCGGCCCCAATCACGGCTTCGTCGTCTGGGCGAGTGCCGACGTTGTACTTCAGTTCGAAGTCCACCAAGTATTGGAAGGCCTCAACGACTTCGGGCTCGGTAAAGAGGCTCTCCGTTGGTCTTTCGTGGGTGGTATCGTCAAAGAATTCACCGCCATTGGTCCAGACCATGTCCCGGTAGGAACTTGAGTGGAGGCGGCCTAGCGCTATGCCCCACTGCTCAAACGAACCGTCGTCCATACGCTTGGTTGTGGCCACCGCAGCTTCCACGAGATCGTCCCAGTTCCAGGTCATGAAGTCATCATGGCCCCATTCGGGCGTCTCGATTCCCGCTTCGCTCATGAGATCCTTGTTGACCCACAGGTTGGCGCTGTCCGGATGCCATTGCGGGAGCCCATAGGGCACACCTTCCCAGCCGGTGTCAAGGGCCGGCTCGATTGCCCACAAATCGGCATCAATGTCCGGATCGCCATTGAGGTATTCGGTGAGGTCCGCCCCCACGCCCTGAGGCAACAATTCCATGAACTGACCGGCATTCATGAACATGACATCGGCAGCTGTGCCGGCGGCCACCGTGGTGGGAATCTTGGTGTGGTAGCCATCCCACGGTGCGGGTTCGTTGGAGACATCATATTGCGGGTGCTGTTCAGCAAAGGCACTCATGGCATTGTCGAAGGCTTCACCCCACCAGTGGGCAATGCGGAGCGGTTCCGGCTCCATGGCAGTCTCACCTGCAGCCGGGGCTGTGGGTGAGACACAGGCAGCCAAGGCGCTGCCGGCGACAGTCAACCCCGTCAACGACAGGAATCGACGACGCGACACTTGAGACATGCTGGTCATACTGTTCTCCCTACAAGTCCGGCTTGTGTTGGAACTACAATTGAATTTGCCAAGCGGCAACCGCCAATATTATCACCTGATAGACACTGCCGACTCTGATGCAGATGACGGGCACTGTTTCAATTTCGTTGTTTTTTGTTGAATTTGGCCCGAGGCCACAGGCGACGGGTATGTCATGCCGAATGTCGTCCAAAACAGTCGGCGACGAACAGGGCGGAACACAGGGAACCAGACTGTCCACAGTGGGTGAAGGTCCGTAGCAGCGAAAATGAAGCTGTCCTCGGTGACCTCCAGGGCAATCGCAGGATTACGCCAGGACCCGGCCAGGTCCCCATGCAGGCAAGATTGTGTCCGGTCCTACGGTGCCGGATGGCCGCACCGGTCTTGACGGTGGTGTCCGGTCGGAGCAAATTGAGCGCCATGTGTCGCAGCAGACACGGGTTGCGGAAAGCGCGGCCCTTTCGGAGCCGACTCTCATCCTCCCGGAAGGCCACGGCCAAGTTGGGTGGTGTGGTTGTGGTGAAGCCGGTTGCCAAGCCACCGGTCTGTGCTTGCGGCCGGGGGTAGAATGGGCCGATGGAGAGCGGACCGGAACCAGTGGACACAGCCGTGAGGGGACGGACATGGATGCAGGATTCGTCCGGCGCGCGCGTGCCGAAGCCGGCCCCCGACGTCGAACCGCCCAGACTTGATCCCGAGGCGTCCGCCGTAGCGCCCACCGCCGCGGAACTGGAAACTCTGCGGCGAAGCTGGGACGACCTGCCGACCATGTCCGCGTGGGTGCGCAAGGCCTACGACGAGAACGTGCGCCTGCGCTGGGACACACACTCCAACGCCATCGAGGGCAATTCGCTGACCTATTCGGACACGATGCTGCTGCTCGTGTACGGCAGGACACGGGGCGAGCACCTGATCCGGGAGTACGAGGAAATCCAAGGCCACGATGCCGCCATCCTGCACCTGCAGGACCTAATCGCGGCCAAGACACCGCTGACCGAAACGGCCCTGCTGCACCTGCACCGGCTCATGCTGGTGCGCCCCTACACTGCCCGGAGCTTGACGTACAAGGGCGAGGAGATCTTCCGTACCATCGACATCGGGCTGTACAAGACCGAGCCCAACATGGTGGTGCGCCCGGACGGCAGCTTCCTCCCCTTTGCGCCGCCGGACGAAGTTCCCGCGCGCATGGCGCGCTTCCTGCAGGACTTCAATGCGGACTTGCACGCCCCGCAGGCCGACATCGCCGCGCTGCTGGCAGCCCAGCATCATGCCTTTGCGGCCATCCACCCATTCGACGACGGCAACGGGCGCATGGCACGCCTGCTGTTGAACTTCACGGTCCAGGCGCACGGGTTTCCGGCCCTGGTGATTGAGGAAGAGGCGCGGGAGGTCTACATGGACGCACTGCGCCTTGCCGACAGCAGCGACTTCGGGCCGTTGCGGGACTTGCTGGCAACGCGGTTGCAGCGCGCCCTGGCCTTCGGCATCGCCGTCAAGCGGCAGGAGTGTGAACCGGGCTGGCGCAACGCCACGGGCGATCCCGCGATGCCGCCCGCCGGTTCCGTATACGATGCGGAACGCAGCCATACCATCACCGGAACCTGACACGCAGGGGATGGCATGCCGGGCTGCCGGCCGCCCTGTCCCCTTTCGACAATCTGGACCAGGAATCCCTGAACATGGATAGAGCCGGACAATGCCGCCAACTGGCCGAGGACGGCTATACGCGACTGCCGAACATTCTCTCGCCCGAGATGCTGGAACAGGCCCGCCGGGTGTCGGACGAACTGCTGGCGGGCCAGGATGAGGAACACTTCGACCGGCAGCGTTCCACCGGCAGCATGATCGGTGTCCAGGCTCATCCCTGGTTCGCCGAACTGGTCGCCTGGCCGCCCGCTCTCCAAGCCCTGAAGGATCTGGGGTTCGCCGAGACCCGGTTCACGTCGGGCTATGTCATCAGCAAGCCCCCGCATTCCCCGCCGCTGTTCTGGCACCAGGACTGGGCGGGATGGGACGACCCCGGCAGTTATACCGAGCCGACCCTTCAGGTCTTCCTCATGTACTACCTGGTGGACACGACCCCCGAGAACGGCTGTCTGCGCGTGCTGCGCGGCTCCCATCGCCACCGGCACGCGATGCACGATCTGGTGTCCGTGGCCCATACGGAGGTCCTGCACCGGGCCACGGATCCCAGCCACCCGGCGTTCCAGCCGATTGAGGAGGACATCGCCGTGCCGGTCGCGGCCGGCGACCTGGTGGTGGGCGATGCCCGGCTGCTGCACGGGGCCTATGCCAACAACTCGGACCATCGCCGCACGGTGCTCACCCTCTGGTTCCACCGCTGGGACCGCTACTCGGAACCGCTCAAGGCCCACATGACGGGGACGCAGAGCACGGTCGGACAGTGGCCGGCGGACGCCCAGGCCCGAATCAAGTCCCTGATCCCGGACTACGCCGGCGATGCCGAGCCCATTGCCTGGAACCGGGTGCCCGGCCCCGATTTCCGTTGATTTGGGGCAGCAGACCTGGCCCGAACCCTTGCCCGGCCCTCGCACGCGTCCATCCAATAGCCAAAAGCAGGGAGCCGGCCGAAGCCGGCTCCCCTTGGGCAACCCGCGCAACGGGCCGCCGGACGGAGGTCTTGCGGCTAGGCGGCGCCCAACAGTTCGTTGGTCTCCGTGTTGAGGCCGACCAGAGCCTCCGTGATGTTCTCCTTGCCCTCGACAAAGATCGGATCCATCCACTTGCTCCACAGCGCGGCCCACTCCTGGTACTTGGTGAAGTACTGGTAGTAGGTCGGCTGCTCCAGGCCCAGTGTCAGGAGGGCATGCTTGGCATTGGGGATTTTTTCCTCCCAGCCCTTGGGCAGGCCGTACTCCGCCAGGCTGAGGCGCGGCGGATAGAGGCTGCCCTCGATGCCCAGCGTGGGCAGGATGTCCTCGTTGGACAGCACGTAGCGGGTCAGCTCGTAGGCCAGTTCCGGGAACTTGCTGCCGGCCGGAATCATCCACTGCGCTCCGCCCTCGTAGCCGAAGCGGCCGTTGGGGCCGGTCGGAATGGGGGCGATGCCCCACGGGAACTTGTCGCCGATGGCGCTGTCCAGCCGGGCCGCAATGTCGCTGATGCCCATGTGCATGCCAATGCGGCCGGAGGCGAACAGGAATTCGCCGCCCAAACCCATGGCCTGCTCGTCGCCGGGGGTCGGCGACGAGCCGTCGGTCCAGCGGAGGTCCCACAGATACTTGGCCGCCTCCTCGACGATGGGATCATCGAAGTTGCCGCGGGTGCGCTCCGTATCGAACAGGTCGGCGCCCCAGGTCATGGACACGGCCCACAGGGTCTTGTCGGAAATCGGGATGCGGCAGCCGTAGATCTTGTCCATGCCCTCGCCCGACGTGGCTTCCTTGGCAATCTCCCGCAGGTCCTGCCAGGTCCAGTCGTCGGGGAAGGGGTACTCCTGCACGGAGTCGGTGATGTCCCGGTTCACGAACAGGCCCCAGGTCACCCAGCCGTAGGGCAGCGAGTGCAGCTCGCCCTTGTAGGTGGACATCTCGATCATCTTCGGTTCCCAGTCGTCGGGCCAGCCGTCCGGCGGATGGGACTCGACATACTGCTGCATCGAATGGGACCATCCCTTGTCCGGGTAGACCCAGCCGCGGCTCTGGTGCTGCCAGGCCAGATCGGGCGGGTCGCCGCCGGCGATCTGCGTGGGCAGCTTGGTCCAATAGTCGCCCCAAGGGACGCCGGATTCGATCTCCACCTCCATGTTGGGGTAGCGCTCTTCGAAGAAGCCCTCGATAAAGGGGATGAACTTGTCGATCTCCCCCTCGCCCTCCCAGGAAATAATGCGGAAGGTTCCGCTGATGTCCGGGTCCACGAGGCCCGTGGTCCAGCGATCAACAAGAACCTCGGCATCCGCGGCCTCGTCGGCCGGTGCCGTCCCCGGAGGCGCGCAGGCCGCCAGGCCGGCCGCGAAGCCGGAAACCCCCATGAGGCGCAGCCAGTCCCTCCGGGTCATCTGCAAACCGGTTTTCCTTTCCTTCATCTCGACCAACTCCCTTGCTGGATTGACAGTGAACAAAAACCGAACTGGGTGGCGCGGGTCAGGCCGCGCCCTTCAGGCCCGAAGTCACGATGCCGCGCACGTAGTACTTCTGCCCGATGATGAAGATCAGGAGGATGGGCAGCACGCTGACGACAGCCAGGGCCATCACCAGGTGCCAGGGGGTGTTGAGCGCCACCCTCTGCTGGAAGCCGGCCAGGCCCAGCGGCAGCGTCTTGAGGTCCCGCGAGGAGATCACAATCAGGGGCCACAGGAAGTCGTTCCAGAAGCCCATGAAGGAGAAGATCGCCAGCGTGGCCAGGACCGGCTTGCACAGGGGCATGATGATCGTGCTGTAGATGCGGAAGTGGCCGCAGCCGTCGATCTCGGCCGCCTCCTCCAGTTCCTTGGGGATACCCATCATGAACTGCCGCATCAGGAACGTGCCCCAGGCACTGAAGAGACCGGGGACAATCAGGGCATACAGGGAATTGATCCAGCCCAGCATGCGCATCTGCACGAACAGCGGGATCATGATGACCGCAAACGGGATCATCATGGTGGAGAGATACAACAGGAAGATGGTGTTGCGCCCCGGGTAGTCGATGCGCGCGAAGGAATAGCCGCCCAGACTCGAGGTCAACAGCACCCCCAGCGTGGCGCTGATGGCCACGGTCGCGCTGTTGGAGAAGAACCGCGCCACGGGCACCTGGTCCCACACCTCCCCATAGTTGGAGAACAGGAACTGGCTGGGCAGGACTTGCGGCGGGAAGGTGTAGACCTCATCCAGGCTCTTGAACGACATCAACACCATCCACAGGAACGGCACCAGCATGACGATGCCGCCCAGGGAGAGCAGGCCCCAGGCACCGAGATTGCCCATCAGGCGCGAACGTTCCGTGCCCATCGGGCCGGCACCGGTGCCGATGCTGGCAGCGGGTTGGCTCTGGACGGCTTCGGTGGATATCGTATTCACAAACCTTCACGCCTCTCAGTTGTCCATGTCGAAGCCATAAACCCAGCGCCGGGCCACGCTCCACTGGAACAGCGTGATCCCCAGGATACACAGGAACAGGATGGCGGCCATGCTCGTGGCATAGCCCATCTTGAAGTAGGCAAAGCCGTTCTGGTAGATGTAGAGGACCAGCGGCGTGGTGGCGAAGGCCGGCCCGCCCCGGGTCATGATCATGAACTGGTCGAAGGCCTGGAACGCCCCGATGAACGAGGTGGTCAGGATGAAGAAGATCGTGGGGGTCAGGAGCGGAACCTTGACGTGGCGCAGCTTGCGCCAGCCGTTGGCTCCGTCGACGGTGGCGGCGTCGAGCAGTTCCGGCGGAATCCCTTGCAGGCCGGCCAGAAAGATCAGCATGGCGTAGCCAATCCCCTTCCAGTTGCTCATGATGATGATCGAGATCATGGCCCAGCGGCTGTCCGTGAGCCAGTAGGGGCCGTCGATGTTGATCTTGGACAGCGCCCAGTTGATCAGCCCGAACTCCGCCTGGAAGATCCAGGCCCAGATGATGGAGGCGGCCACGGTCAGGGTCACGTGGGGCAGGAAGTAGATGACCCGGAACGAAAGCACGCCCCGCATCTTGCGGTCCAGGAGCAGGGCCAGCCAGAATGCCAGGAAGACCGCCACGGGCACGGCCACGAAGGTGTAGTAGAAGGTGTTGCCCAGCGTCTTCCAGAACAGGGAATCCCCGGCCATCAGGATGAAGTTCTGGATTCCGTTGAAGACCGGGGTGTCCGACAGGTTCCATTCGTGGAACGTCAGATAGATGGTCGTGGCGATGGGGAACAGGCTGAAGGCGAGCACACCCAGCAGGTTCGGTATCAGGAAGGCGTAGCCGGCAATCAGGTTGCGCCGGCGGCGGCCGGTCATGCCACCCCGCGGCGCGGCGGGACCTTGTGGAAAGGCGGGAGCGGAAGCGGCCATGGCTGTGCGGAGGCTACCGGCCCCGGGCGTCGTCCCACGCCCGTTTCCAGCCGGAACGCCGTTGCCAGTCGTCCTCCGGCCGGGGCGGATCGGGAATGTCCTCTCCGGCCGGACGCGGCTGGTGTTGCCAGTAGCCCGACGAATCGCGTCCGCAGGCAATCACGCCCGTGCCTTCCGACACCGTGAAGTTGCGCACGTCCGGGGACGTGAAGCGCAGGGTCAGGCCACAACGGCGCCGGTCGGAGCGGTTGGCATCCGAGCCGTGCAGCAGCCAGTCGGTGTGCAGCGACATCTGGCCGGCCCGCATCTCGAGGTGCACGGGCGGCTCCGCGAAGGAGTCGATGTCCACAGTGGACTGGTCGAGAACGTTGCTCTCCCCTTCCTCCGAATGGATGAACGGCAGCTGGCCCAGCCGGTGGGTGCCCGGAATCACCTGCATGGCCGCATTGCCGCGGTCCGCGTCGTCGAAGGCCAGCCAGGCCGTGACGGTCTTGCTGGGGGTGAGGGGCCAGAAGGAAGCATCCTGGTGCCAGCTGACCTGCTTGCCGTCACCGGGCAGCTTGGTGAAGAAGTGGGTCGTCCAGCACACCAGGTTGGAACCCAGCAGATCGCGCACGGGACCCAGAATCCGCTCCTCGGTCACGAAATCGTGCAGGCCGCGGCAGTGGATGTGCCATCCGGCCTGCCCGTAGCTGTTCCAGCCCTTGGCCAAGGCCTTGGCCAACAGGTCGTCGAAGTAGGCGCGGTTGGCTTCGGCCTCGTCCGGCGTGAAGACATCAATCGGGCAGATGTAGCCCTTGTCGTTGAAGTCCTCGATCTGGGCCCCGGAAAGGTAGCAGGGCCGGTCCGTGCCCAGCGGCACGAACTCCTTGACCCGTTCTACTCCCGGATAGGCTTCCAGGATTGGCTGCGACATCGTCTTCGTGACGGTTCCCATTGGATTTGCGCGGACCAGAATTATACGCGGGCCGGCATGGGCACGCGATCTGGAGCGACGGGGCACCACCTCAGGCCAGAAGATTCTGGCGCGCGTGGTCAAGAAGGTTGAGAAACCCATCGATTTCCTGCCGTGTCGTCATGCGACTGATGGCCATCGTCGGCGCCTGCCGCTACGTGAGGAACTACATGCTGGCCGACTGCGAGCGTCGGTACGAACGCTGGAAGGAGATACGCGTACCTGCCGCCCGTGGGCCGGAGGTCCGGGAAGGCAAAACGCCGTGGGCCAAGGCGTTCCGCAAGCGCATGGGTCCCAAGCCGTCCGTCTCCGCCTTCACGTTGTACAAGCGGTTCACGGAACTGCGCCACGACCCGGACCATACCTGGCTGAAGGACTATCTGTTCAGCGTGGTCCGCTACAGTCTCAAGGACCTGGCGGATGCCTACCAGCGGTTTTGTCGGACCCCGTGAACGAGGGCAAGCCCCGCTTCAAGGCCCGGAACCGCACCGTTCCGGGCTTTACCGATCCCCGACAAGGTGCAGATCCGGGAGGGCCGCCTGCGCGTGCCCAAGGTCGGCTGGCTGCGGTTGGCGGACAGCGACCTGTACGCGGGCTGCCGGCCGTTGACCGTGCGGATACGCTTGGAGGGCCCGGAACCGCATCCGAAGTGGTACGCCTACGTCTGCTGCGAAGTGCCCGCGGAGCAGGCCACGGACAGCGACGGCACGGTGTACGCGATGCCCGACGCGGGCAAGCTGGATGCGCAGATTGCCTACAAGCAGCGTGAACTCAACCGCAAGCAGGACTGGGGACCGAAGGACCGGGGCAAGCGACGGTCCAACCGCGGGAGACGTGTAAACGGGCAGTTGAACAAGTTGCATCGCAAGCGCGACGATGCCACCCAACTCCATTACAGAATTGAACTCGCAAACCCTGGAATTTCCACTACGCTACCAGGCACAAAGAAAATCCTGGTGCTGCTGGCTGGGTCGGTGCTGGGTCCAAGAAGGGCCTTGGTTTTAATGTCCGGAGGCGTCAGACACCCTGCAGACCTGTCAGAACAACACCTTCCACGAAGTACCGCTGACAGAACAGAAAGAGGATCAGGGCTGGAATCGTTACCGCGGTCGCCGCAGCCATCAGCAATTCCCAATTGGTTGAGTACAGTCCCAAAAAGGTCGCAAGACCCAGGGCGATCGTTTTCTTGGAATCGGATTGCAGGTAAAGCAAAGGGCCGATAAAGTCGTTCCAGTTGGCCAGGAAAGTGAAGATGGCAACGGTGGCCAGCACAGGGCGGGAAAGCGGCAATATGATCCGCCAATAGATATACAGGTCGCCGCAGCCGTCCATACGGGCTGCATCCGACAGTTCGTTGGGGATCGTGCGGAAAAACTGGCGGAAGAGGAATACGTTGAAGGGTCCGCCACCCAGGATCGGGGGAATGATCAACGGCTTCAAGGTGTTGACCCAACCCAGATGCGTGAACATGACAAACACAGGAATCATGGTGACAATCGCGGGCAACATCAACACGCTGAGGAACACCATGAACAGGGTGTCCCTACCCGGAAACCGCATGCGCGCAAATCCGTATCCACACATGGAAGCCGTCAACAGAGTGCCCAGCAACACCGGTATGGTGATGCGCAAGGTGTTGAAAGTGTAGACATGGAAGGGCAGGCCGCTGAGAGCCTCAACATAGTTGTGCCACTGAACAGGGTCGGGTATCCAGTCGGGCGGGAACACCCACACCTGGCTGCGGGTCTTGAGGGAGGAACTTATCATCCACAGAAACGGCAGAATCATTGCAACCGCGCCACCGCACAGAATCACCCAGATCGCGATTCTGGTCGCGACGCGGCCTATTGCCTGCGTTGGCCGGACAGCGGGTGCAGGGCGGGTCGATGGAGTGGTTGCCGTCATGAATGCACACCGGGTATGGTTGACCCAATCCTGGTCCCGTGACTATCCTGCTTCGTAATGAACCGCTCTGCCCAAGGAACGGAAAATGAAGAGGGTCATGACCATGACAATCGCAAACAGGACCCAGGACAGGGAAGCCGCATAACCCATCTTCAACCATTCAAACGCGTTGCGGTAGGTGTAGAGGACATAGAAAAGAGTTGCGTTCTTGGGCCCGCCGGCGGTGAGCAGATAACCCGCCGTAAACACTTGGAAAGTATTAATTAGACCAATGACCAGGTTGAAAAGAATGACCGGGGAGAGTTGGGGAATGGTTACAGCCCAGAGCTTGCGCCAGGCATTGGCGCCATCCACTTCGGCTGCTTCATACAGGGTGCGCGGCACACCATGCAAGCCTGCCAGGAAAATGATCATCATGGGCCCAATGCTCCAGAGAGCCATGATCCAAAAGGAATACATGACCACGTCTGCGGAAATCAGCCATTCCACTTTCGGCAGTCCAACAAAATCCAGGATGTAGTTGAGCAGCCCGAACTCGGAATTGAATATCCAGCGCCACAGTACCACGGAGGCAACCGCGGGAGTCATGGCCGGAAGGTAGTAAATGGCCCGAAACCCGGAGATTCCGAGTAGGTTGAGGTCCAACAACAGTGCTGCGGCCAAAGCTGCAAACAGGGTGAGGGGTACGGCTACGAGGGTGTATCGGACCGTAACGTACAGAGACACCCAGAACAGCTTGTCATCGAGGAAGGCCGTCCGGAAATTTTCCAGACCAACAAAAACCGGGGGCGAGATGATGTCCCATTCGGTCAGGCTCAACCAGAAGGAGTAGATCAGGGGTCCGACCAGGAACAGGGCAATACCCAGTAGACCCGGGGAGATGAAGAAGTAGCCGGCCAGTGTCCGCTGGACGCGACGCCATCTCGCCGCATCCATTATGGAGGTTGCGATTGGCGCCATCACCCAACGATCAATCGACGGTTTCTAACCGTCGCGTTGCCAGGTCAGAGGCACATAGCGATCATCATTCAGGCAGTCGCCTACTTTCAAATCGGTGTAGTACTCCACTGGCAGCGTATCGAAGTTGCCGTTGTAGGTCAGCCCGTCGGGGAAAAAAGCCACCGTCATGGCCCGCCGCGGTTCCCGTGTCATGTTGGGTCCGGCGGAATGCGCAATCATGGAATTGTGCACCACAAGTCCCCCTGCCGGCACCGGCGCAGACCGGGCTTCCAGGCTCATCCATTCGGGATAGGCCTGAAAAACGTCCCTCATGTTCTCTGTGATGGGTACCAGATCATAGGTGGCCAGTTGATGGGTGCCCGGCAGGTACCAAAGACAACCGTTGTCCATGGTCGCGTCATCCAGCGGAATCCACATGCTCACCGACTGCCTGGTGTGAAAAGCCCAATAAGGAACATCCATGTGCCAAGTGGTCTGATTGCCGTAGGGTGGTTTGAACAGGGCCTGATCGTGCCAGATGCGGACGCCATCAACCCCCGCCAACGTGGCGGCCAGTTCACCCAGACGCGGATCCCGTATCAGCCGCGCCGTATCGGCATGGCTGTCAGCCAGGCGCAGGCACTGGGTAAACACATTGGCATAGAAGGTCTCCGGATCGTCCTGATTCTGCAGCTTCAGTTCGTCGGATCCGTACTTGGCATTGAAAGCCCGTTGCACTTCCGGATCCAGGGCCAATCGATCCTGTACGGCATCCATGATGACCGTGCGCCATTCCTCGAGTTCCCCTTCGTCCAGGAACTGATCCAGCACCAGAAAACCATCTGTCTGGAATCGCGAGATTTGGTCTGGACTCAGATCGGTGTTCACGGCATGTGCCTTTGGTGGGCGGAAGTTCTTGGGAATCGCACAAGAAACGGGGGCAGATGCCAGGTCGAGCCCCGACATCTGCCCCGGCGTTTCCGAGGCAAATCTACGAAGGTTTCCAGTTTGGATTCTCGGCCAGGAAGCCGTCAATTTCCGGCAGCACGGAATCCAATGCTTCCTGGGCGGTGGTTTCTCCTGTGTACACAGGCCCCAAGGCGGGTCCCAGCAGGCGGCCCTCAACCTCGCTGTGACCCAGTCGCAGGGGCATGCGGCGGGAATTGTAGACGGCTGGAATGCAGCCGGCCGTGATGTGATCCTGCGTGTGAACGCCTTCGGTCATCCACTTGGCACGGCCTTCCTCGGTCAAAAGCAAATCCTCCCTCTGCGGTTGCCAGAGACCGGTTCGACTCAAGGCCAGACTGCCTTCACCGAAAACCACCCACTTGTACAGGGCCCAGGCCGAATCGATGTCCGCAGTCTGCTCACTGACGCCAATTGCCTCGGAAGGAGCCCAAACCGTGTAGTGGGGTCCCATGATGGGCACCACTGCTTCACCGTAGTCAATGTCGGTATGGGACAGCGCTTCCAAACTCCAGTTCCCGGTCAGGAACATGGCTAGGCGGTCGTTTTCCATTAACTGGATGGAACTCATGCCCACCTGACCCAGGAATTCCGGGGATGCAGTCACTTTGTGCTGGATATAGGTGTCGGCGGTTTTCTGCAATACGTCGGCCGCAATGTCCCGATCCGGGAAAAAGGTGTTTTCATCCTCGGAATAGACCTCGGATCCTTGTTGCCAAAGCCCAGGCGAATACACACGCCAGGAACCTCCCCAGCGCGGCAGATCCACGCCGTAGGTCTGAATGTTTTCGGCATCGAATCCGGCATCCGAGGCGGTATTGCCATTCTCGTCGATGGTTACCTGCTTGGCAACGGCGATGAAGTCATCCCAGGTCCAGGCCTCCTCCACGGTTGCGGGAGGATGGTCAACCCCTCGATCATCGAAGATCTTGCGGTTGAAAAACATCATGTAGGGTTCGGTGCAGGCTCCCGTGCCAAAGACCCGATCGCCGATCGTGAAACGGTTTACCTCGACAATCTGTTCGATGGCGGCTTCAGGATCGGACGCATGCCGATCGGTCAGGTCCTTGATTACGGCCTTTTGCGCCCAAGCCACCAAGAACGGGGTTGGGAGATAGAACACGTCCGGCAGCGTATTGGCTGCGGCCCGCGCCTGCATATTGTTCATGTAGTCGCCAAACGGCACATGGTGCTTCTCGTTCGGAATGCCTGTTGCCTCCGTGAACGCATCCAGCATATTGACAACGGTGTCCTTCTCGAAGGGAGATCCCCACCACGCGAAGGTCATTACACTGGGTGCCACATCGCCTGCCATTGACTCCGTGTCGGAGGGTGCAGGTGTCGCTACGACACAAGCCGACAAGGCCAGGCCAGAGACCAGAAGACCCGAAGAGCGAAGAAACTCGCGCCTACTGAAGTTCGTTCCTTTCATGGGAGTTTCCTCCTTTTTTAGATAGCACACATCATGCTGGCGCACTGATTGCACCATGATAGCGCAAGAAAAAAGTCCCGCGAATTGGCCAGCCGGAGGCTGACCGGGCCCGCAATCCGGCGGCGGCGGCATCGGTGCCTGCCCTTGGTGACGGACATGGCCCAGGCCCAGGCCTGGTCGTACCGGCGCCGGCGCCACCAGGGTGGTGGCCCTGCACTGCCACTACCGGCGGCGGCAGGCCACCACCCTGTGAATTACCACTGTAGTTATTGGTGATCTGCGACGCTTTGATTCTCATGCACGATGGCTGAAGATCACCGGGTTCAGGTGGGTGGCGACCACCTCGCCCTCGCCGACCCCCGGCAGGAAGTGCTCTGCCTCGCTCGCATGGGACGGCCGCACGGACCGCTTGCGGATCCCGTCCTCCATCATGATGATCGTCATCACACCCCGCATCCGGTCGGTGTTGTTGGGGCCGGCCCGGTGAAAGACCCAGCCGCGGTGGAAACTGACGTCGCCCAGCTCGAACGCCGTCTCCACGACCGGATAGTCCTTGAGGGTGCGCCCGATCCGCTGCTCGCTCTCGTCGCTGATCGACAGGTCGCGGTGACGGTGGATGCGGTGGCTGCCGCGGCAGAAGGACAGCGGCCCCATCTCAACCGGCGTGTCCTGCAGGGGGATCCAGGCCGTAATCGTGTTGTCGTTGCCCAGGGGCCAGTAGTGCTGGTCCGCATGCCAGGGCGTGAAACCGCCGCCGGGCTCCTTGAACAGTGCCTGATCGTGATACATGCGTGTGCCCGCGACTCCCATCAGGTCGGCGGCAATGCGGCCCAGGCGGGGTGCCAGACACAGGGGTGCGATGCGCTCGTCGCGGCGCCATAGCTGGCCGATCTGCAAAAACGCCTGGCCGTAGGTGTTGCGCTCCGCCAAATCCGGCTGGGCACGGCCGTATTCCTCCACCACCGCATAGATCAGCGGGGTGAAATGGGCCAGGACCGCGTGCGAAAGCACCCCGGGCAGATGGATGAAGCCATCCGCCTCGAACCGGTCCCGCCGCTCCGCACTGACGAGGTACGCGGCGGCCAACTCCGCCCGAACTGCCGCATCCACACCGAACTCCTGAGTCAAAGGACCAACGATACCCCGTGATTTTAAACCTTGGACAGGCACGATTGCCCTGGACGCCTTGGGCGCATACCCGCGGCCCCCGGCAGATGCCGGTGATACAATCGCCCCATGCCTCGGCGAAACCGGATCAGTTTGCCTCGGCGGCGACCCCATGAGTGATTCCCGCAATACTTTCAACGGTGCCGGTCCGGACGGGCAGGGCAGGCCCGCGGACTCCGCCAACGGTGCCCGGCCTCCGCAGGATGCCGACCCCCAACCTGAGGATTTCGGCGGATCCCAAAGCACCAACGGCCGACGCGGACCCGGAGGTCGCCGCCGAGGCGGCCGCGGTGGAAGACCGGGCCGCGGCGGTCCGGGAGGACCGGGCGGCATGGGAGGTCCCGGCGGGCGGCCGGGCATGAACCTGCCGGCCCTCAAGCGGGCCCTCGGCTACTCCCTGCACTACAGCCACTTCATGATGCTGGCCCTGGGCAGCATGCTGATCGGTACGCTGGCCCAGCTGGCCGTGCCCCAGTTCATCCAGGACATCCTGGACAACGTCACGCTGGCCCTGGCCGCCAGCGGCATGGCGGGCCTGGACGCCGTCGGCCTGGACAGCCTGATGGCGGACAGCGGCTTCACCCTGGAGCAGTTGACCACAGCCGCCAACAACCCCCTGCAGCCGCTGGTCGTCTCCTCGGTCCTGATCCTCTTCTTCTCTATCGCCCGCGGCGTCTTCGCCTTCCTCCAGGCCTATATGGCCGAGAAGAACGGCCAGTACGCCGCCTACGACTTCCGCAACGAACTGTTCGCCAAGATCAGCAGCCTCAGCTTCTCGTACCACGACCGGCAGCGCACCGGCGAGCTGATGGTGCGGGCCACGGACGACGTGGAAAAGGTCCGCCAGTTCATCTCCCAGGGTCTGCTCATGGCCGGACAGGCCCTGGTCCTGATGGTGGCCTCCCTCTCGATCCTCTTCTACACCAACTGGCGGCTGGCCCTGGTGGTCGTGCCCATCCTCCCGGTCGCCATGCTGATGTTCATGTTCTTCGGGAACCGCGTGGGTCCGCTGTTCGCCATGATCCAGCAGCGGCTGTCCCACCTCAATTCAATCCTGCAGGAGAACGTGGCCGGCCTGCAGGTGGTCAAGTCCTACGTCCGGGAGAAGAGCGAACAGGCGCGCTTCGGCAAGGTGGCCGAGGAGCACATGCGCAACTCGATCCGCGTCTCGCGGTTCATGAGCGTCATGTTCCCCTTTGTCTTCCTGGTGGCCAACCTGGCCATCGTGGCGGTGACCTGGTACGGCGGGCGCCTGCTGATCTTCAACGAGCTGACCCTCGGCCAGTGGTCGAAGTTCATGCTCTACATCACCTACATCTTCTTCCCCATCGGCCAGTTCGGCTTCATCATCGCCATGGCCACCCAGGCCTCGGCCTCGGCGGCCCGCGTCTTCGAAATCCTGGACACCGACGTGGAGGTCCGCAACCGCCCCGGCGCGCGGACCCTGGACACCGTGCAGGGCATGGTGGAGTTCCGCAACGTCACCTTCCGCTATTTCGAAGGCAGCGAACCGGTGCTCAACGACGTCTCCTTCGGTGTCATGCCCGGCGAGACCATTGCCATCCTGGGCGCCACCGGCAGCGGCAAGTCCACCATCATCAACCTGCTGCCGCGCTTCTACGACGTGTCGGACGGCGCCATCCTGATCGACGGCCTGGACATCCGCGACGCGACGCTGGACTCCCTGCGCAGCCAGATCGGCATCGTACTCCAGGAGACCGTGCTGTTCAGCGGCACAATCCGCGACAACATCGCCTTCGGTCGCCCCGAGGCCACGGATGCCGAGGTGGAGGCCGTGGCCCGCGATGCCGCCATCCACGACTTCATCGCCAGCCAGCCCAACGGCTACAAGACCGATGTCGGCGAACGCGGTTCCACCCTGTCCGGCGGCCAAAAGCAGCGCGTGGCCATCGCCCGCGCCCTCCTGCTTCAGCCCCGCATCCTGATCCTGGATGACTCCACCAGCAGCGTCGACCTCCAGACCGAACAGCGCATCCAGCAGGCCCTCGACCGCCTGATGGAGCAGCGCACCAGCTTCGTGATCGCCCAGCGCATCAGCACCGTGCGCAACGCCGACCGCATCCTCGTCCTGGAACACGGACGTCTGGTCGCCACCGGCACGCACGAGACCCTGATGGAGTCCAACGAACTCTACGTCGATATCTTCTCCAGCCAGCTGGTGGACGACAGCGCCGCCCTGGCCGAGGCACAGGCGGGATGGGCATGAGGCGGCAGATGCGCGCCGGCAGGCAAGTGGTTGGCCATGTTTGACGGCGGCAGGTTCATGATGGGCCAGGAGGCATCCCGGGCCCAGTCCGTACCGCAGACCCTCAAGCGGCTGGGCGGCATGTTCGCCCCCTACTGGCCGTGGATGATCCTGGTGATGGTCCTGGTCCTGATGGTGGCCGGTTCCCAGGTCTACACGGCCGTCCTGTTGGGACAGGCCGTCGACTGCTATGTGAACCCGGCGCTGATCAGCGGTTCGGGGGCCGTGGGCGACGCCGCGGGCGCCAATTGCTGGTTTGAAAGGGCCGACACCCAGGGCTGGGGCGTGCCCGCGCTGCTCTCGGGCCTGACCCGCCTGATGCTTATCACGACCGCCATCTACATTGCCTCGGCCGCTTCGCGGTCCCTGTCCTTCTACATGATGTCCGCGGTCGGCAACCGCGTGGTGCGCCAAATCAGGGTTTCGCTGTTCAGGCGGATCCATTCGCTCACGCTCGGCTACTTCAACCGCCACGAAGCCGGCGATGTCATGAGTCGGCTCACCAACGACCTGGACACGCTGCAGCAAAGCATCAACTTCATGATGATCTCCGTGCTGCTGGCGGTGGTCACGGTGATCTGGATCCTCGTCCAGATGCTGATCACCAACTACGTCTACGGGTTGATTTCCATGGCCCTGATCCCGGTCATGTACCTGTTGACGAACTGGCTGTCCAGCCTGGCCCGACGCGAGTTCCGCAAGGCCCGCAGGGAAATCGGCAACATCAACGCCGACCTGCAGGAGAACATTTCCGGCGTGCGCGAGATGCAGGCCTTCGTGCGGGAGGGGGCCTCGTCGGAGTCCTTCCGGGAGGTGAATGCGGCCAACCGCGACGCCAACATCTCCGCCGTGAGCTACACCTCCGCGCTCAGCCCGACCCTGGAGGCCTTCGGCTTCCTGAGCCTGACCGTGGCCACCCTGGCCGGCGGCGTTCTCCTGCTCAACGGCGGCACGCTGGGCGGCCAGGCCGTGACCCTCGGCCTCGTCATCACCTACATCAACCTGGTGCAGCGCCTCAACCAGCCGATCGGCCAGATCGCGGTCATGTGGACCAATGTGCAGAGCGCCATCGCCGGGTCGGAGCGCATCTTCGAACTGCTGGACGAGGAGCCGGAGATTCAGGATCCGCCCAACCCCGTGGCTGTGGATCGTCTGCGGGGCCGGGTGGAGTTCCACCACGTCGGTTTCCACTACAACCCGAACGAACCCGTGCTGGACCGGATTTCCCTGATCGCCCGGCCGGGCGAGACCGTCGCGATTGTGGGCCCGACCGGAGCCGGCAAGACCACCATCCTCAACCTGATTCCCCGTTTCTACGACCCCATTTCCGGTTCCGTCAAGATCGACGGCGTCGATGTCCGGCAGATGCGCCGGTCCGATCTGCGCAGCCACATCGGCATGGTGCTGCAGGACACCTTCCTGTTCAACGACACCATCATGAACAACATCCGCTTCAGCCGGGAGGGCGCCACCGATGCGGAGGTGCGCGGCGTGGCGGAACTGTCCTACGCCGACGAATTCATCCGGCGCCTGGAGGACGGCTACGAGACGGTGCTGGGCGAGCGCGGCAGCGGCCTGAGCCAGGGCCAGCGCCAACTGCTCTCCATCACCCGGGCCATCCTGGCCGATCCCCGCATCCTGATCCTGGACGAGGCCACCTCCTCGGTGGACACCCGCACCGAGCTCCTGATTCAGGAGGCCCTGGAGGCGCTGATGCGCGGGCGCACCAGCTTCGTGGTGGCCCACCGCCTCTCCACCATCCGCAACGCGGACCAGGTCCTCATGATGCAGGACGGCCGCATTATCGAGAAGGGCACCCACACGGAACTGCTGGCCCAGGGCGGCGCCTACCATGCGCTGTACATGAGCCAGTACCAGGCGCTGGAGGACGAAGTTCCGGCCTGACGCACGGGCGCAATCCTCGTCTTGCGGAGTCGTTCGGCAACGACTCCGGACACGGGCCGGCCAAGTGCGGGGACATGGGTTGCCCCGATGGGTCGGTTGGCACTGGCCACCAGGCACCTGCATCATGAATTGGAGCCCAACTTGGCACACGGCTCCGCCATGACCCGCAGGCATTCCTCCCTCCGGACCCGCAGCGCCAAGGCCGGGTTGCGTCCCCGGCAGCCGGCTTGGGCAACGGTTGGCGCGGTATCCCACTTTGTGCCCTCTCCCGTCGGAACACGCGGCCTCGCCGGCCCGGCCGTCCTGAACAACCGCCAACGATCCCGCGACCGCTCCAGATTGTGTCCGTGGACGCGTCCCGAACCGGGCCACCGCCGGCTGTCGAACGCCCAGGGCGGAGCCGGGAAGCCTGACCGGTTGCTTCCGGGCCGCACATCCAGCCAATCAGCTCCCTTCCCCTTCGATCTGTGTACATTGCCGGTTCACAATTTCCTCACAATTCCTGCTTACAGTGGGGCCTTCACCCCTGGCTACCGGAGAAAACCCTATGACTGTGATGAGCCGAACCGCCAAAGTTGCGATTGGAACTCTTGCTCTTCTGTGGGTGCTCACCGGATGCACCTTCCCTCCGCCAGCGGAAGGGGCCCGGGAAACCACGCCCGCAGCAGCGGCGGCGCAACCTGTTGACGTTCCGGGTTTCGATCTTGTCAATCTCAATGACATGACCAGCCAGCAATTGCGGGCAACCATTCCCGATTTCGGCCTCCGCATGGTGCGTGAGTTTTTTGAATATCAACCCTACGTCAGCATTTCCCAGTTCAGGCGGGAAATCGGCAAGTATGTGGATGCGGAACAGGTGGCCTTCTATGAGCAATATGTCTTTGTACCCGTCGACTTCAACGAATCGGACCTGGAGACGGTAAAGCAGATTCCCGGAATCGATGACGCCGAGGCGGCTGCGCTGCTTGAATCACGGCCTTACGATTCCCGCGAGGCGTTTCTGGCCAAGATTGCCCAATATGTCACACCCGAGCAACTTGACCGGACCAGGCACTACCTGACCGATTAGCCGCTCCGCCTGCCTCCCCCGGACAGCCGGCAAGTCGCCGCCAGGCCGAAATCGGAGCCGGGTTTGACGGGTTCCGTTCGACTTGGTTCCGCCGCAGTCCGCTTGACAACGCCGGTCGGACTGCCTATGGCACCGACTTCACCTTCTTCCGCGCGGCCCGGCGCCGGCGGCAGTCAACCTCCCGGTACCGGCAGCTTCAGCGTACGGCATGGGCCTTGCCCGACACCCGGGCGGCCTGCACGGGGAAGGGCTCCCCGCGCGTGCGCTGCGAGACTGGACCGTGGCAACGTTCCCGGGCATCCAAGGGGCCGGTTCCATCCTGCCCCCGGTCGGGGGTTGGGTACAATGGCGGGCGGTGCCCCGTCTCTCCCGGGACACCCCGGCCGGACGCAGACTTGGATCTGCTGCCGCGCCGGCATCGGAGACAGGTTCCATCCGGACATTCAGAGTGCAGGGCGCACCCCATGCAGGACATTGTCAACACCCACATCCACCGGGAACTGCAATCCGCCTACCATTACCAAAATCTGTCCGCGCTGGCGGACATTGAGGATTTCCCCGGGTTTGCCCACTGGTTCGAAGTGCAGGGCCAGGAAGAACAGACGCATGCCCAGAAGCTGATCGAATTCCAGAAGTCCCGGCGGGCCTACATCGAGTTTGCGGATTTGGCGGCGGAAGCGCCCGCGGCACGCCACCCGCGGGACCTGATGGCCTCGGCGCTGGCCTACGAGGAGGCACTGCAGACCTTTATCCATGAACAGGCCCGGCAGGCGGACGAAATCCCCCTGGAACCCTACCGGGAGCTGCTGGACTGGTTCATTGCCGAACAGGTCGAGGAAGTGGAGCAGTGCAAGCGGATTCTGGCGGATATCCGCCGGATCGGCGAGGACTTCACCGGGCTCCTAATCCTGGACCGCGAATTGGGGCAACGGGCCGCGTAACGAGCGACCGGAACCGTCGGCACCCGGCCGTGCACGGGTGGGCCGCCAGGGAGAAAGGACCAACGGAGGTGCGGCTGGACAAGGCAGGTGTGCCGCCGGCAACGGATCAGCCGCGGTCGGCCTCATAGACGGGGAACACGCCGACCGGCTTCACGCTGACGGTTTGCCCGGGCAGGAACGGCTGGATGGCGTCCCTGCGGGCCAGCAGTTCCTCGCCGCTCTGCAGGCGGACGTTCAACACCTGGTCGTGGCCGTAGTACTCCACGTCCAGCACGCGCGCCATGAAGGACGCCTCGTCCTCCGGATAGGACACCTGGATCGACTCGGGCCGCAGCATCACGTGCACGGACCCGGTGCGCGCCTTCTGAACAGGGAGTCGGCCCAACACGCTGTCGACGACCAGCGATCCGTCCGCCGTGCCCGGCAGCAGATTGACGTCGCCGATGAAACGGGCCACATTCTCATTGCGGGGTGACCAGTACAGCTCCTGCGGAGTACCCACCTGCTGCACCTCCCCGTCCAGAATCAAGGCCAGCCGATCGCACATCGACAGGGCCTCGTCCTGATCGTGGGTCACCAGAATCGTGGTGATCCCCGTGGCCTGCAAAATACGCCGCACCTCCCGCCGCAAATCCTTGCGCAAGGACGCGTCGAGGCTGGAGAACGGTTCGTCCAGCAGTAGCAGATGAGGATTGGGGGCCAGGGACCGGGCCAGTGCGGTGCGCTGCTGCTCGCCCCCCGACAGTTCGGTGGGCCGGCGCTCGGCCAGGTGCGTCAGCCGGGTCAGCTCCATCATGGTTCGGGTGCGGTCCGCCGCCTCGGCGCTCCGGCCGTCCAACCCGAAGCGAATGTTGCCCTCCACCGTCAAATGGGGGAACAGGGCATAGTCCTGAAACACCATACCGACGTTGCGCCGCTCCGCCGGCACGTGCACGCCGGGGCCATCCAGGAGCCGGCCGGCCACGGCAATTGATCCGGTCTCCGGTGGCGACAGGCCAGCCACCATGCGCAGGGTCGTGGTCTTGCCGCAACCGGATGGTCCCAGCAGGGCCATGACTTCGCCTTCCATCACATCGAATTCCCCAATCCGGACCAGACTGGAGCCGTCGAATCCCTTGCGTACCTGTCTGATCGACAGGAATCCCGCGAACGGGGAATCGTCGGTTCCCGAACCAACAGCCCGGCCGGATGGGTCGCCGCTCACAACTCCTCTCCGGAGAAAATGGCCGCGATGCCGAGGGCGGACACCAAGAGCAGGATCAGGGTCGGTGCCGCGGCCCGCGCGTAGAAGGCTTCCTCGGTGGCGGACCAAATGCGGGTGGCCAGGGTGTTGAAACCGGTCGGCCCCAGAAGCAGGGTTACGGGAAGTTCCTTCATGGTGGACAGGAATACCAGGGCAGCGCCGGTCAACAGCCCCCCGCGCGCCGCCGGTGCCGTCACGCGCCAGAGCACCCGGATTTCGGAGAAACCGAGCAGGCGCCCAGCCTCCTCCATGCGGGGATTGATGCGGGACAGCTGCGTGCGCAGCGGACCCACCGCCAGGGACGCGTAGCGGACCATGTAACCCAAGAGCAACAGGTACACGGTCTGGTACACCCAGGGAGCATGGCGGGCCCCAAAGAAGACCAGGCTCAGGGCCACCGCAATGCCCGGCATTCCAAAGCCGATGTAGGCTGCCCGCGCCGGCAGGCGGGCGCTCAGCTTCCGGTAACGTTCCGCCAGATAGGCGGTAGGCACGGCAAACACCAGCACGGCCGTGACCGCGGCCAGCAGGCTCACCAGCAGGCTGTTGCCCATGGCCTGCCAGACCGGCTGCAGGACCGCGCCGGCGGCCAAGCCCTTCACAAGCCAAATCAGCGACACGATGATCGGGTTGCCCATGCCCATGAAGACTGTTCCGCCCAGCAGCAACCAAGCCGCATACTTCCACCGTCCCAACCGGACGGGGGTTACGGTCCGGCCTGCTCCGGCGTGGGTGCGGGCAATGTGAGCCCGGCCTCGCAGGACAAATTCCAGCCCCAACAGCACCATGGTCAGAATCACGAGCACGAGCATGAGCAGGGCGGCGGCGCTGGCATCCAGGCTGGACTGCCAATAGAGGTAGATGGCACTGGTGAAGGTTGTGTAGCGCAGCAGGGCGACGGCCCCGAAGTCGCTCAGGACATAGAGGCTCACCAGCACGGAGCCGGCCGCCAGCGCAGGTCTCAGCACGGGCAGCAGAAGGGTCCCGAGCGTCTTCCAACCACTCTGGCCCAACGTGCGTGCGGCATCCAGCCAGGACTGGTCCAACGACATCATGGCGGAGCGCAGGCCGAGGAACAGGTACGGATAGGTGAACAGTGTGATTGCGATCAGGGCTCCCGGATAGCCGTAGAGCGAAGGCAGGCGCTCAATACCCAGTGGCTCCAGCCACTGCTGGAGCAGGCCGCGCGGGCCATACATGGCGATCAGCACGTAGGCACCGATATAGCTGGGCACCACAAGGGGGGTCGCCGCCAGAACCGTCCAAAGCTTGCGGCCCGGCAGATCGCTGAAGACCACAAGCCAAGCCAGGGGCAGGGACAGCAGCCACACGCTGGCGTTGACACCGATTACCAGAAGCAAACTACGCCCCAGAATGCGGAGCGTCGACGGCGACCACAGGTCGCGCCAGACATGGGGCTCGACACCCGTGGCCCGGAACACCAGGTAGCCCAGGGGCAGAAGCAGCAGGCCGGCCACGAGCACCGACGGCAGCACCATGCTCGCCGGCAGTCTGACCTGGCCGGAGCGGCTCTGCGGCCGCAGCCACATGGGAACGAAAAGGGGCTTGCTCATGTCCGGCGTCCCATCGGGAGCCAAGGCAGGCCGGGCCGGCCTGCGACAGGGGTCCCGAGCCGCCAAGGCTTGGCGGCTCGGGACCCTCACGTTTCTTCAATAACTATAGGTCGGCAAGTACCGCAAACGACAAAACAGTGCAGGTGTCGCCGCCTGCGGCGGACCGGGAATCAGGCTACTCGAGCGCGCCTACCGCGCGGAGCAGCGCCAGAGTCCCTTCAAGGTCCTCCAAGTCGCTCAGGTCGATTTCCGGCAGGGCAACCGTGTCCAGCGGTACCGCCCCCGAGGGCAAATCCACCTGGCCGCCGACCACCGGGTACTCGTGTGTGGTTGACAGGAAGTAGTCCTGCGCTGCCTGCGACAGCAGATAGCGCACAAACGCTTCGGCCGCCTCGCAGTTGCTGCAGGAATCGACAATGCCGGCTCCGGCCACGTTCACCATGGAGCCCGGACCGGACTCGGCGAAGTGGTAGTTGGCGGCCGTGAACTCCGGATCCTCGGCCAGGAACCGCAACAGGTAGTAGTGGTTGACCAGGCCGACGGAAATTTCGCCCGCGCCGGTCGCCGCCACGATGGGCGTGTTCTTGGGATAGACCTGCACATCGTTGGCGATCATGGCCTCCAGCCAGGCCTGGGCCGCCTCTTCGCCTTCAATCACGCGCAAGGCGGTCACGAAGGCCTGGAAGCTGCCGTTGGTGGGCGCCCAGCCCACGCGGCCCCGCCATTGTTCGTCGGTCAAGTCATGGATGTTGGCCGGCAGATTCTCGGCGGTCAGCTCATCGGTGTTGTACACCAGCACGCGTGCACGCAGGCTGGTACCGATCCAGCTGCCGTCCGCAGCCACCCAGGCGGGATCCACCAGGGACTGAACGTCCTCGGGCAGAACCTGCAGGCGTCCGGCCTTGGCCAGCGCGCCCAGCGCACCGGCATCCTGGCCGTAGAAGACATCCGCGGGAGAGTTCGGCCCCTCCTCCAGGATGGTGGCCGCCATGGCGGAAGTGCCGCCGTAGCGGACTTCCACCCTGATGCCCGTCTCGGCCGTGAACGACTCGATGACCGGGGCCACAAGGTTTTCGTTCCGTCCCGAATAGACAACCAGGGCCTGGCTCTCGGGGACGGGCATGGTGCAGGCTGTCAGGCCTGCCGCCAGGAACAAGAAAAAGCCGCACAACAGGCGGCTTGCAACGGTTCCCCGCAGGGAACCATACAGAGTTTGTGAAAGGCGATTGTTCATTGGTGATGGGATTGAAACAGAGGGTTTCTTTGTGAGTTTGTTGTTTTTGGACGGGTCCACTGCACGGCCCGTGCGGGATGTATAGCGCAGGGCCTGCCGGGAGTCAACACAGGATTCGCGCCTGTCCCCGGCACTGGCAAATTCCGAGCCGCCGGACACGGACGGACGAGGGGCCAGAGGGGCGTCCGTGGATTGGATTCAGGGAAGCCGCACCACTTCGGACGATTGTCCCTACTCCATCAGACCAACCGGTGAAGGCAATGCTTCCGAGGACCGCAGACGATCCGGGTCAATCGAAAGGCCAACTTCGGGGATCCCTGCGCGACAACTACAACGGCTACCGGTTCAACCCGGACGGCGCCGGACCGGCGGTCTACAACTCCTGGTCCCTGTGCAATGCCCTGGCCGACCTGTTGGATCGACAGGAAAGAGTTCGGATACAGCAGCGAGGCTTCTCGGCCCACTGGTCGGATTCCAGCGTGTCCAAGGTCTTGGTGGACGCACGACGCCGACAACCGGCCGGAATCAACCCAACCCCGTTGGCGACCTCGACGAACTGGCTGGCGACTTCGACGGCGTCCTGCGTAATCACCTGAGCGACTACGTGCATGAACTGCAGAAGGTCGTGGTAGGGAATCCAGACTGGGAATGTGATCAGATCTACAAGAGCATGCGCAACCATCCATTGCAGAAGAGCGGAGTCGTTCAGCTCGACCGCTTTCAGCGCGGAGCCAACGGTCACTTCGAAGCGACCATCGGCGTATCTGAGAAGGTGGGCAGTAGCCGTCGTTGTTTGGAGGTCAACTCGGACACCACGATCGGAAACATGGGCGAGTTTCGTGGAGTGGACCAAGGTGGCACCACCTAAGGTGAGACAGCTCGTTGTGGATACCCTATCGGGGGGGCAAGGCCCAATACTGTCTATTTAGCATGCCGGAGCCAGGATCAAGGGGATCCAGGCATGGCGCCGGCGGTCCAGGGGCCCGGACCGCCGGATGGGGTAGTTGCTCATCTTGCGTTTCACGCCGCGGGGATGGCGCAGGCCCCGGCTGGACACCACCCGCTCTTCCAGGATTTCCCGGCACAGGTCCCGGACGCGGGCGATCCGCGACCGGCGGCGGGGGCCGGGATTCTGCAAGCGGCGGCGGACCA
>MKWU01002107.1_pt1 | contig 31138 bp, 27 predicted proteins | sample 809101 | NCBI WGS metagenome assembly MKWU01 (sample SAMN05860141, study PRJNA318959) | sponge metagenome | host: Aplysina aerophoba | place: Slovenia: Piran, Adriatic Sea, Gulf of Piran | collected 2013-05-07
CTCCAGGCGCTGGGTCCGGCTTGCCGGGGTCGTACCGCGGCTTGTATCGCTGAGCGGCCTTGATGATCCGCAGCATCGCCGGATCCTCGCGGCAGGCGGCGCCCCCCCGGGCGTAGCCCGCGAGCCCCAGCGCCGCCCCGAACGAGAGGCTGTAGGTCGCGGTGTACAGGGCGTAGGCCAGGATGCTGTTGAGGATGAACCAGGTGCGCTCGCAGCCCGCGATCGTGAGGGGCCGGTTGAGGGCCTGCGAGGCGACCCACTTGTGCGGAGGTTCCTGCATCAGCTCGTCAGCCAGGTCAGCCAGCCGGCCGCGCCGATGGCCATCGACAGGCCGAAGAGCACGCCAGCCAGGGCCTTCTTGCCCCCGGGCTCGCCGAACGCGAACATGAGGCCGGTAACGACGATCGCGACCAGGCTGAGCCCGCGGCCGATGGGCCCGGTGAACGCGGTCTGGAGATTGGTGATGGCGTTTTCCCAAGGGTTGGCCGCCGCGAACGCCGATGCCGCGGTCACGGCCAGTAGCAGGGGAAACCGCAGGGCGTTCGCCATGAGTCGGGAGATCCGGGGTCTCGGCATACTACGGCGATAGTCGCGCCGGCACCGCGGCACTGCAAGGACGTGCCGGACTATCCCAGGAAGATCGATCGGGGTCGCCGCCGTAGGGCCATCAGGTTCAAGGGGATCTCGATCGCCTCTCCACCGGGATCTGCGAGGGCCACGATGTTCGGTCCCGGGTTGTCGTTCCCGGGAGCGATCTCTTCCGGCGCAGGAGCGCCGCCAGCTGTGGTTCGTGGCCACTTCGCGCCGCCGCTGCCGAGGTGCGGGGGAACCATGGAGAGGAACAGGCACGGTGGCCTGCTGTCTCGCGCGCATCCTACAGGCAGGGCTAGAGGGGGATAGAGGTAGCTAGAGGCGAGGGTATATAGAGCGGGTGCAACCGTTTCTGCGGAAACTGGCAACCGTTTATGCGGAAATCCGCAACCGTTTCTGCGGAGCTGTGCAACCGTTTCTGCGGAAGTCTGCAACCGTTTATGCGGAGGAAAATAGTGCAACCGTTTATGCGGAGGCACTGATTGAGGTTCGTGCCTTCGCGGCGGTGCGCTCGAGCCAGCTGAGGACGGACGGTGGACATGGCCGGATCCGCAGACCCATCTCTTGGGGCTCTGCTTCGATTCCCGGCCAGAGATCCTTGATTGCCCTCAAGCTGCGGCGGAACTTCACGCGAAAGTTGCGCGGATGCGTGTAGCCAGCACCAAACTGAGCCTCCAGGGACCGCCAGGGAATCAGTGTCTCGTCCGTTAGGCGTGCTACCCGGTAGGTGAGCCATGCATACGTATCGAGCGCTAGGGCGGACCGACGGAGTTGGTGGACGATCGCTGCGTCTAGAGGGACTGAACCACCTCGGGCAATGGTAAAGAATGGCTCGCCCAACCGGACTTGTATCCCCCGGCCCGGCCACGTCAGCCATTTCTCCGCCAGCACAATATTCCGCCCGCGATCCTTTGTTCGGTCGTGGTAGGCGAACGAGGTCAGGCACAGCCGACGCAACTGGTTCCGGGCCCTGGTAGATGCCCCGTACTTCCCGCCGCTGTCACCGATTCCCATCAGGGACAGGAAGTCGTTCGCCGATTCGCCGACGTAGAAGGTCCGTTCTCGCCCGAGCAGGGCCTTGGTTGTGACGTGCATGAGGATCAAGCGTGGGTACACACCGTAGGGCAGACCCGGATTCTCCGGCGCGAGCAGTGACAAGCGGATGTCACCGTTCACGCGAGTAAACTCCGAACCGCTCACGCGGGTGTGGGGCAGCGAGCACGAGGCCAGGAATGCAGGCAGGTACAGTACCTTCTGTTTCGGGGCGCCCGACCGGGTCAATGGCCCCCCCTTCTTTACCGGCTGTAGTGCGACCTGGCGGTCCACGCCGGCGGCCAGCTGCCCTTCGCGGAGCTGGCGGGCAAGCCGACTCAGAGCGGGGTTCGTTCCGGCTGTCACCGCGGCGCTGGGCGTCGCAAACTCGAGCACGATCCTGCCCTCCTCGTCGAGGCCGCGAGGCCGCTGCGACAAGAGGAATCGCCGGTCAGGCTCGGTCAGGCCGCCGCGCGCCTGCAGGGCCGCGATGCCCTTGGTGAACGCAAGCTGTGCAGCATGCCTCGCCTCTTTCGAGAACGGGTTAGTTCGGGATTGCAAGGCAGCCTCCTTGGCTGCTTGGCAACGCGCGGCACCCTCCCGGCGGAGGGCCCCAAGATATGGTTAGTTCTTCCGCAACTATGCGCCCTTCGAGCGCACTTGCACGCTACGAGGAGGCGACCCACCGTGCCCGGGGAGGATCAAACAGGCGGTTGGGTTCTTCTGCTTCGTCGTGGATCGACGCTGTTGTCCGAGGGCACTCTGCCGAGGAACGGCATCTTCTTTGCGGCCCTCGCCACCGATTCGTCGACGGATGGTCTCTCCGAGCTATCGATCTGGTGGTTCGGCGGGATTCTTCGGATTCAATCGCCGGTAGGTGTCCGTTCCTTGCAGTTCTTTCCGGTCCTTCGCCATGTCCCACGGCGATTCACCTTCAAGGTCCTCCACCTCCGGGTCCGCGCCCACATCCAAAAGTGCCGCAATGGTTTCCGGTGATCCGTACTTGGCCGCCTGATGCAAGGGGCGCCAGCCCCAGTTGTTACCGGCGTCTACCGGGGCACCTGCTTCGACCAACGCCAAAATGTTCTCCGGCTCGCCTCGCGCCGCTGCCTCATGCAAGGGCGTTTCGCCGGACTGGTCCCGAGCCCTGGGATCTGCTCCGTTGTCGAGCAGGAGTCTGATGTTTCGGGGATCATCTCCCGTCGCCGCCGCGTGCAGTGGACTGCTCCCTCGGTTGTCTCGAGTCTTCGGATCCGCACCCCGATCAAGTAGTGCGGAAATGTTCTCAGGAGAGCCGTAGCTCGCCGCGTCAAAGATTGGCGTTTGCCCGAATCGATTCGTGGCATTCACGTCCGCGCCGGCCTCGACGAGCAAGGCGATGCCCTCGGGCGTGCCGAATGCGGCAACTTGGTGCAGTGGGGTCCCATCATACTGGTCACCCGCATTAACGCTTGCCCCCGCACTGATCAGGATCGATTTGTGCTCGGTGCTGGACCACGCGGCCTCGTGCAAAGGGGTGCGTCCGTCACCATTCCTGGCGTGAGGGTTGGCGCCTGCCGCGAGTAGCGCGACGAGGTTTTCCGACGTCTTGGCCTTCGTCGCCAGATGCAGTGGCGTATCGCCGGCATCGTCGCCGATGTCGATGCCCGCGCCGCCTTCGAGAAGCGCTGCGATACTTTCCGGAATGCCGTCCTTGGCCGCTGTGTGCAGAGGAGTCCGGCCCGCGTTGTCGCGTAGGAGAACATCCACTCCCGCATCGATCAACGCTTCGATGCATTGCGCGACGCCAGCACGGTTTCTCGCTTCCACGTCCGGGTCGGGAGAGAGACCCAGAAACGAGACCATAGACCAGTCCTTCGAAGGGTTGGCGGCCGCAGCCGTGTGCAGCGGTGTCTGACCGGATTCATCTCGCGCATTGATGTCCGCGCCAGCATCGACAAGCACAGTGACGTGTTCTGGATTTCCGCTCTCCGCCGCGGAATGCAGCGGAGTCTCGCCATCCTCGTCCCGGGCGTGGATATCAGCCCCGGAATCGATTAACGCCGCGATGTTTGCCGCCAGGAAGGCGCTCCGGGTCACTGCCACAACTTCGGCTGGATCGAGATCCAAGATCGAGGCCCAATTCGCGCTCATCGAATTGTAGACGGACACGGTGGTGTGCAGTGAGGTCCGGCCGGATTCGTCTCGCACATTGACATCCACGCCAGCATCGACAAGCGCAGCGATGTATTCCGGCTGTCCTTGTACTGCGGCCGCATGCAGCAACGTTCCGCCGAACTGGTCACGGGCATGGATGTCCGCGCCGGCGTCGAGCAAGAGTGCGATACTCTCCAGCCTGCTGGCCGTGTCCGGCCAGCTCATATCCGGGACATCCTCGACGGGCAACTTGAAGAATGTTGGTAGGGCCGCATTTGTCACTGCTGCGTGCAGGGGCGTCACTCCGAATTGGGTCTGCGATCCGACCTCTCCCCCAGCTTTGAGAATTGCCGCGACATGGTCCGGACGCCCGGCGTTCGCCGCCGCGTGCAGCGGAGTCTCTGTATTCGGCCCGCCCGCAAGGCTTGCCCCGTCATCAATGCACCGAGCCACGTCTCGGGGAGATGCAAGGAGGAAGAAAAGCGGAGACGTCCATTGAGTGCAATCCGCCAGGACCACCGCCGGGTCTGAGACTTGCTGCGATTCCAACCCCTCCCTGATGGCATCCAGCATTGACTTGCCATCTTGGAGTGTCCTTGGATCCGCGCCGGCCTCCAGAAGGGCATTTTGGGTCTCTGGCGAGCCGAACTCTGCAGCTGTACGCAAGGGTGTCCAGCCGATCTGATTTCGGCTCTCGAGTTCCCCACCAACTTCAACGAGCGCTGCGATCTTCTCCGACGAGCGTGACGACATCGCCGCCGCATGGAGCGGCGTGCCGCCGGTGTTCTCTTGCGCATTCGAATCCGCTCCCGCGTCGGCCAGGGCGCGGATGTTCTCCGGCGAGCGGGAAATGCGCGCCGCGGCGTGCATTGGAGTCTCTCCTGAATCATCCTTGGCACTCGTGTCCGCCCCAGCATCCACGAGGATTCCGATTTCCACTGGCGTGGCAAAGGCCGCAGCCACGTGGAGAGGGGTGTCGCCGTGCTCGTCTAGTGCGTTGACTGCCGCGCCAGCCTTGAGGAGTGCCTTGATGCCCCTCGAGTTGCGGGATTGGGCGGCCGCGTGGAGCGGGGTGTTGCCGCGCTCGTCGCGGGCGCTCAAGTCCGCGCCTGATTCGAGGAGCGCAACAAGGTTCTGAGGTGCGTGGCGGCGATCCGCATCGTGAAGGGGCGTCTCGCCATCCTTGTCGCGGGCATTGACGTCCGCGCCGGCATCCAGCAGGGCTTTGATGTTCGCCACCGTGCTGCGGCTTGCCGCCAAATGGAGGGGTGTCTTACCGCTCTCGTCGCTTGCATCAACGCCTGCGCCGGCATCAACGAGGGCCGCGATGTTCTCCGGACTGCCGTCCCAGGTTTCCGCGGCCAAATGGAGCGGCGTCCGGCCCTTGGCATCCCTATCATCCAAGTCGGCGCCATGGTCGACAAGAGCGCGGATCTGCGCTGGCCCTCCATAGACCGCCGCCAAATGCAACGGTGTCGAGCCGGAGGAATCACGCTCCTTGGGGTTGCTTCCAGCGTTGATGCAACGGTAAACGTCCTGGGCATCGGCGTTCCGGAAGAATACTCGTGTGTTCCAGCGATTGCAATCCACCTCAGCCCAAACTGGGGTGGTGAGGACAGCGATTGTCGCGGTGGCCAGGCAGGCGGAGCGCGGAGCGATCAGATCTCTTGGGGTGATTCCAAGGCTGTTCATTTGCTGGTGCGTTCATTGTAGGGGGCGGCTGATCCTCCGCCAGGCTTGAACGCAACTCCTCACCGACTGACTCGCAATGGGAGGAGCGTTGGCATCGTCAGGCTCGACGCCTCGGTCGGCACAGTGCCCGTGAGGCCCCACCGAGTAGCGCAGACCCCATCGAAGGCACTGGTTCTTGACACGCCCAGCTCTTGGCCAACTAAAGATCTGGTAAAGTGGCACGGCCATGGCTTGGAGCAGACGCGCCTTCCTGTCCAGTGGCTTCGCCGCTGCAGCAGCTAGCAGTGTCGCGGGGGCACAAAGGAAATTCACCATCGCGTTCGTACCGGGAAGCATAGGCATCGAGGCAGATCAGGGGCGTTCGATCGAGCTAGCGTCGAAGCACGGCTTCGAGTCTGTTGAGCCATTCGGCAATCAACTCCAGGCCGAGGGCTCCGCGGCGCATGTCGAGGCGCTTGAAGCCGCCGGGCTGCAATGGGCCGCCGCGAGGCTCTCTGTGAGCCTGCGCGTCGACGAGGCTGCCTTCGCGAGCGGTCTCGCGGAATTGCCTGCGGAAGCCAAGGCCTTGCGTGAAGCCGGAGTCGATCGAGTCGGCACGGCGATTTCGTCGTATAGCGAAGACCTGAACTATCTGGACAATTTCAAGATCCATGTCGACCGTCTGAGGAAGGTCGGTGCCGTGCTCGCCGACCACGGCTTGCGGCTTGGCCTTGAGTACCTGGGTACCAAGCGACTCTGGACCAGGCACCGCCACGCCTTCGTGCATTCGATGGCGGAGTGCCGGCAACTCATCGCCGAGACCGGCCAGGCAAACATTGGGGTCGTCATCGACAGTTGGCACTGGTGGACGGCCGGGGAAACAGCGGACGACATCCTTCAACTGGGAAACAACGATGTCATATCTGCCGACCTCAACGACGCCCCCAGTGGCATCGACCGTGACGAGCAATACGACAACCGCCGTGAACTGCCCGCGACCACTGGTGTCATCGATGCCAAGGAGTTCCTCAACGCGCTGGTCACGATCGGGTACGACGGTCCGATCCGCGCCGAGCCATTCAACCAGACCTTGGACGAAATGAACGACGATCAGGCAAGCCGGATGACTGCCGCCGCGATGCGCGGGGCAGTTGCCCTGATAGGGTGACTGGATGGCGTCCGATGCAGACACGGGCCGAGTGGACGAGAGATTCGCGAGGCACCCAGGTTTCAATGGAACGCCACGGTTTTCGCGATGGTGCGAAGTGAAGCGGCCAGTCTAGGAGACAGGTGCCTGAAGGAACGGCGCACCGGGTGAATTCGTGAATTTGAATCAATCCGCAACCGAGCAACGCTCCGCGAAACCTAGGCTCGTCCCGCCTGGCATCCTGTGGCCCTTTGTGCTTCTGACGAGCTGTTTCGCATGGTGGGGTCTTGCGAACAACATGACGGACACGCTCTTGGCGGCGTTCAAGCGCATCCAAAGCATGTCGGATTTCCAGACATCGCTGATCCAAATAGCCTTCTATGGCTCCTACTTCTGTTTCGCCCTGCCTGCGGCGCTGTTTATCAAGAAGCGTTCCTACAAGGAGGGAGTCCTGCTTGGCCTCGCCTTGTTCATCGCCGGTGGCCTGCTGTTCTATCCCGCCAGCAAGACGATGGAGTACTGGCACTTCTTGGTATCGCTCTACATCCTCGCGGGCGGCCTGTCGATTCTCGAGACGTCGGCAAACCCGTACATCGTTCAACTCGGCCCCGAAGCTACCGGTACCCAAAGGCTGAACCTCGCCCAATCGTTCAATCCGATCGGCTCGATCCTCGGCGTCGTCATCAGCAAGTTCTTTATCCTTTCCGAACTCAGGCAGCTGTCTGCCGAGGAACGCAGCAACATGGCTGTCGAAGACCTGCAAGCAGTGCAGGCAAGTGAGCTGGCGGCCGTGATGGGACCGTATGTCACGGTCTCGATCATCCTGATAGTGATCTGGATTCTGATTGCCGTCGCCAAGATGCCAAGAGCTTCAGATGACTCATCAGCGAGTGCACTGGGTCTCGGATCGGTAGTGGGCCGGTTGCTGAAGAAACGGCAATACGTGTGGGGTGTTGTGGCTCAGTTTTTCTACGTTGGTGCCCAGATTGGCGTGTGGTCTTTCACGATCCGTTACGTGATGCTCGAACTCGACCTCAACGAAGAGCAATCTTCGACCTATTACATTGCGGCGTTGGTGCTGTTCACTGGTTCACGGTTCGCTTGTACCGGACTCATGCAGTTCTTCGCGCCTCGACAGATTCTGGCCAGCCTGGCGCTGGCAGCAATCATCTCTTGCCTGCTGGTCGCCCTGGTCGGCGGGCTCGTTGGCGTCATCGCGCTGGTTGCCATCTCGGCCTGCATGTCGCTCATGTTTCCGACGATCTATGGCTTGGCCGTGCGCGGCCTTGGCGATGACACCAAGATCGGCGGATCGGGACTGATCATGGCAATCTTGGGCGGAGCGGTCCTGACCGCAGTGCAGGGGCAGGTTTCCGACCTTACCGGCAGCATCGGATACTCTTATTTCGTACCGCTTATCTGCTTTGTGGTGATCTTCTTCTACGCAGCCTCGGTAGTCCGTAAGCCGGTCGCGTGGCGAGCATAGACCGATTCGACCGACGAGAGGAGCACTTGAACCTGATGCGCCTGCTACTCGCCCTGGCACTTGCGATGCCGCTCGCCGCCGCCCGACCCAACATCGTCCTCGTCCTGGCCGACGACCAAGGATGGGGCGAAACCGGCTACAACCGGCATCCATACTTGCAAACTCCCGTGCTGGACGAAATGTCGGCATCGGGTCTACGCTTCGACCGCTTCTACGCTGCTGCCCCCAACTGCTCTCCAACTCGGACTTCGATTCTCACGGGCCGACATCCCAATCGGTCGGGGGTTTTCTCCCCGAATCACACGACCCGGCCGGAAGAGATCACCATCGCCCAGATCCTGAAGGACGCCGGCTACCGTAACGGTCACTTCGGAAAATGGCACGTAGGCGCCGTCAAGGCCGCCTCCCCGACAAACCCGGCCCGGATGGGCTACGAGGAGTACCTTGCGCACGACAACTTCTTCGAACTAGATCCCCCGCTGAGCCGGAACGGAGCCGATCCCGAAATCATCCAGGGCGAGAGTTCGGAGATCTGCGTCGACGCCGCGGTCTCGTTCATTCGAAGAGTCCGCGGTGAGGGCGACGACCCATTCTTTGTGACACTCTGGTTCGGCTCGCCGCACAGCCCGTACCGGGCCCTGCCCGAAGACGCGGCACTGTACGACGATGTCCCGGGTCGCGAACTTGGGGACCGATTCGCCGAGATCACGGCCATGGACCGAGCGCTGGGCCGGTTCCGGCAGGTGCTGAGGGCTTTGGGAGTGGCAGAGGACACCCTGCTTTGGTACATGTCGGATAACGGGATCACGGTTGAGGGCATCCCCGCCGAACAGCGCAGCGGGCTTTACAACGGCGGCTGGCGTGGCCGCAAGGGAATGCTGTACGAAGGTGGCTTGCTGGTTCCCTCCGTCATCGAGTGGCCAGAGGTAATCCGAACTCCCCGGTCGACTTCGATCCGGGCGGTGACCACGGACGTTCTCGCTACGCTGCTGGCGCTGCTCGACTTGGATCATCCGGATCCCGGACGCCCGTCAGACGGCGTTGATCTTTCACCGCTGATTGAGGGGCGGAACATGCCCGAGAGACCTGGACCGATAGGGTTCTGGAGATACGGCCGGAGACCGGAAGCCGACAACGAGCGGTGGATGGCCCCCGAGCTGACGCGCGGGACTACGCCGACCGTCAGGAATCCCGGGATTGACTTTGTCAATTTCAAGCATCCCGTCGCTCGTACGAGAGATTTCGGCGGAGTGGCCGCTTGGACGGAGCCGCGCTACAAGCTGGTTCGCGCCGGGAACGAGGATCCGGAACTGTATGATCTGCTGGCAGATCCCCGCGAGCGCCAAGACCTTGCAGGCGAGCAACCGGAACGAGTGGCGTCAATGCTGGCCGAGCTGGAGCAATGGCAGAGGTCGGTGGAACGTAGCCTCGCCGGTGCGGACTACTGACCATCGGCTGCGACGCACATTCGGGAGTTTCGGCTCGGCCGCATCGAGTGCCCCTAGGCGTGACCGATTGCGGGTGCCGGCAAGAAATCTCCCGCTGCGAATCGCCCAGTTAGGAGTCTGGACATGGAAAGCGAAACCGAAACGACCTCGGGACGGTCGAACCAGCATAAGGACTGCGACTGATGCGAGCACGGGGAATACGCAATTGTTTCTCGCTTCCGCGCGAAGGTCGCGGAGCCCGGCGACGGGTTCGGGCTTTGGACCAATCGGAGGAGATGAAATGAAAACACGCAATTTGGCTATAGCCATCGCTTTGTGCGGACTGATCGTGACAGGAGTGCTGATCGCTCAATCCACCACCGAGACCACCGATTCCGAGACGGAATACGAATGGGACATGATAAGCCAGAACGTTTCCGGGACCGGAGGGTCCAGCGCGGGCCAGGCATCGGAATCGAGTGCTGGGGAGCCCGTTCATGGCAACGTCTTTCTCTTCAACAAGAAGACAGGAAAGGTGTATAGGTTCTGGGCTGGCTGCGAGGATGACGGTCCCAACGGGTGCCTCGAACCCCTACCGACAGTGACCCTGTCAGCAACCTATACAGTTGTGCCGACATCGTCTAGCGGACAATCGGCATACCAACCGAACTAGGGACGCAGTCCTATACGCCAGGGCATTAAGAACTCGTTGCGGAACAAGCAGGGTTCTTGGACGCCTGACCTAGGTAGCGCGTCCGTGCCGGACGCGCTACGCCGCTCAGCCGACAAGACGTGGTGATTGCCCACTTCCGGAGTGGAAGCCGGAAGTGGGCATGGCTGTTCCGGCCCTCAAGTCGAATTCCGTCCGCCAAGGCTTACCCGAGTCCGGCAGCGGTGTGGGATTGGGTGCTTTCTTCGTCTCGGCGTATTCGTAGCGTCAGCGAGGCCGACAGTCCGCTGGGATCTGCTTCTCGAACCGATTGTCGGTTGCCTGCTCACACAAGAGCAAGTCTCGCGAGCCATATGAGGGCCTCGCAATGCTGGGTCTCGGAGCGCCTGCAATGGACAGACCGCGGCGGGATACCTTTGTGAGGAACTGCCACAGCAATGGCGCCAAGATGGTACGGCTCACAGCCCCTCGTCCACGGGGAACGGGCTCCAAGTTGCTAGGATGGCCGCCTGGCTGTCAGCGCGATGCGAGGATCCTACGGTGAAGATTGCGGAATTCGTTTTCCGAGAACCGTTTGGCTATTGCTGCCTGGCCTCTTGCTGCTGGTAGCAATTCGAACTGGACTGGCGCAGGACTGGAGCGTCACTGAATTGCATTACCAGGGTGGGAACGCCCTGCGCGATCACGAAGTAAGCCCCAGCGGATTTCAGCAAATCCTCACACTTCAGCACGCGAGCGGCTGGAAATACGGCGAGAACTTCTTCTTTGTGGACATGATCTGCTGCGCGGGGTCCGCAGCGAATCGCGACATGTACTTGGAATGGTATCCCTACATGAGCCTGAGTTCAGTCACCGGGAAGGACATCTCATGGAGGAGGATCAAGGACATTGGCCCGTTGGGCGGTCTGAACTGGGGGGCCCAGGCCAAGTTCGTCAAGATCGCTCCCGGTTTCCGCATCCAGCTCGATCTTCCCGGGTTTTCCTTCGCAAACCTGGATTACCTGTACATGGTGGACAAGAATCAGGGCCTGGCTGCGGGCGGGGCGCCGAGAGAAGGCAATAGTCACCTCATTGATTTCAACTGGGCATTGCCATTCGAGATCGGCGGTGCGTCATTCTCGCTGGAGGGACACGGCGAGTGGCGTGGCCCAAGAAGCACGGAACTCGGCACCCGTTCTCCCTATTGGGTGTTGCTCCAGCCCCAATTGCGACTCGACATCGGAAGAGTACTGGCTTGGCAGCCGGGACGCTTCTTTGCAGGAATCGAGTTCCATGCCTGGATCAACAAGTTCGGATTCGAGGATGCCGACGAGGTCATCCCCCAACTTCTGGTGGTCTTTCGGTTCTAGGCATACTTCGAGGGGCTACAATGCGCGCTAAGTCCGGAGTGGATGTTTCCATGCTCGTGAAGGTCGCGGTTCTCGTGTTGGCGGTTGGTGGCATTGTCGGCGCTGCCCAGGTATCGTTCCCGTTCATACCCGAAGATCGAATCCCCATCAAAGAGATCACGCTGACTGAAACCGCATACGGGGCATTGCGGAAACCGCCGGGGCAGGGGCCCTTCCCGGCGGTCTTGTTCCTGCATGGCGGCCTCGGGAAGAATTCGATGGCCAACCTACGCAGGAACGCCCTCCGACAGCCGGCGCAGTCGCGATTCTTGGCGTGGGGCTACGTCACGGTGGCGGCGACCAGGCGGGTGATCCGTCACGACCCGCAGGATCGAGGTGTGATCGAGGACACGCTGGAACTTGTCCGAGCCGTCCGCGAGCTGCCGTTTGTGGACGCGGAGAGCGTCGCGCTCTACGGTGGCAGCGGCGGAGGCACGCTGGCCCTGGAGGTGGCAAGCGTCAGCGATGAACTCGCGGCGATCGTCGCCGGCGAGCCGGCCACGATCATCTATATGGGAATGTTCACCCGAGATCACATCATCTTTGACGACGAAGGCAGGCCGACCGGAGACCGGCGTTGGGATGTGATGAATCAGGATGCGAAGGCGCTCTACACGAAGGAAGTCCGAGAGATTACGCGCCGGAAGCTCTCAGGCCTTGCGACGCCCGCACTCGTCCTGCATGGGGACCAACATGCGTTGAAGGAGTTCAACTTCGAAGTCTTTGTTCCCGAGATGGAGGCTCTGGGCAAGCCGGTCGCGCTGAAGACGTATCCAGGCGAGCCGCACGGGTTTTACTGGGGCCAGGGTGTCGACCCAGCGCAGGCCCTGAAGGCGAACGAGGATGCCGATGAATTTCTGAGAAAGCACATTCACGTTTTGCCCCGCGCAGTCGACGCATCCTTGACAACACCAACCGGGGTGCAGCCCATGAACCCGCGGGCCGGGAACCGTGGGCAATGACCCCGCCAAGCCTGATCCATGCCTTCCCACCCCTTTATTCTTGACTTTGGATGCATGGCGACTCGAAAGGTGAAGTTGGAGACGGGCGGGCGACGATCTCCTTCTAGGAGCTATGCTTCCGAGCCCTCACACTGGCACGTAGTCCGCTGGTGGCTGGGACCAGCATCCAATCCCGGGACGACCATCTCCAACCGATCGGCCAACTCAGAACTGCCCCGCTGGCAAGTCCGCCAACGTGTCAGATCCTTCCGACCCTGTGTGCCAGAATAGCTTGAGCCACGATTCGTCCTTGTTGAAAGCGGCATTGTCTTGCCGCACGACGGTCTGCAGCCGGTCGCGCGCTACAGTCAGGTCAGGAAACTCTACCCGTCTAGCCACCATCCGATCTAAGTGCTTGAAACGAGTCGGCGTGATTTGCCCGAAGAGATCTAGGTTTGGAACGTTAGTGTGCACAATACTCGCTCACGACTGAGCAGCAAAGGCTTTCTCCTCCGTCTGGCGACCTGGACCTGTCTTCTGCTGGTGTCGAGTTGGTGTCTGGCCACCCCGCAGCAGTCCGGAGCGAACGCAGCGATTCGATCCGCGGTCGTGACCGCGATTGACACCGACATAGTCATTGACGGCTCCCTCGACGAGGCACCGTGGCGGCAGTCGCCAAAGATCGGCGAGTTGGTGCAGAGGATTCCCCGCGCCGGCGCCAGGCCGACCGAGCGAACCGAGGTCACTCTGCTTCACGACAGGGACAACCTCTATATCGGTGTCATGTGCTATGACTCCGAGCCTGACCGGGTGCTCGCCTCGCAGATGGCGCGTGACGCCATGCTGAATCCGGATGACCGCCTGAGCATCATTCTGGATACGTTCCGTGACCAAAGCAACGCGTTCTACTTTTCGACCAATCCGAACGGCGCCCTGGTCGATGGCCTGGTATTCGCGAACGGAGAAACGAATGAAGACTGGGACGCGATCTGGATCGTGAGGACGAAGCGGTCCGACGAGGGCTGGAGTGCAGAGTTCTCCATTCCGTTCAAAAGCCTGAGCTTCCCTTCCGGTGAGACTGTTTGGGGATTCAACATCAGTCGTATCATCCAGCGCAAGCTGGAGGAGGTCCGATGGACCGGAGCCCGCTTTCAGACGCAGTTCTTCCAAGTCTCAGAAGCGGGGGAAATCACGAACCTTGATGGCCTCGAGCAGGGCGTTGGCCTCGACGTCCGTCCGTTCATCGCGCAGCGCTGGCTGCACGAGGGGACCACCGGCAACGATGTTGTCCGCGGAAAGCCCGGCCTCGACCTGTTCTACAACCTCACACCAAGCCTGCGCCTGTCCACGACAATCAATACCGACTTTGGCGAGACGGAGGTGGATGCGCGCCAGATCAATCTGACTCGGTTCTCCATCTTCTTTCCCGAGAAACGTTCGTTCTTCCTGCAGGACGCCGGCGTCTTCAACTTTGCCACGACGGGTGTCGACCAGCCCGGTGGCATCCCCAGCACCGGCGCTGAAATCTTCCCGTTCTTCAGCCGGAGGATCGGGTTGCTTGGCGGGCAGGAGGTCCCGATCGACTACGGGATCAAGCTGACCGGCAAGGCCGGTCGCACCGAGATCGGTGTCCTCAACGTCAGGACCCGCGACACTCCGGTCGTTGACAACAAGAACCTGTTCGTCGGGCGCGTCCGGCAAAACTTCCTCGAGCAGTCCTACATTGGGGCGATCTTCACGGGCGGGGACCCTGCCGGACGATCGTCAAGCGGTCCGTTTGATCCTCCGACGAGTTCTTCGCTGAGCAGCACACTGGGTGCGGACATGCGCCTCGCCACGTCGAACTTCCTGGGTACCAATCGGAATATGCTCTTCAACGCCTGGGGCCTGAAGGCGAACAAGGAAGGGATCAGTGAGAATAACGCTTCCTACGGGTTCGCCGCGCACTATGCCAATGACAAGTTCCAGGGCCAACTGATGTGGCGCGAGATTCAAGAGAATTTCGATCCGGAACTCGGTTTCGTGCAGCGCACGAATGTCCGGATGCTGAGGCTGGGAGCTAGCTTCAATCCGCGCCCCAAGCCGTCAACCGGAATCCAGCAGATGTTCCATGACGTCTTCTACACACGATTCACCCGGCTGGACAACGGACTCGTGGAGACGGAGAAGCTTTATTTCACTCTGGTCGACTGGCATTTGAACTCGGGCGACTCCCTCCACAGCTTGTTCGACCTGAACCCGACCTACGAGCGCCTGTTCGAGCCGTTTGAGATTTCTCCCGGTGTCGTCCTTCCCGCAGGTGAGTACCGCTTCATGCCGATGCGGATCTTTTTCACGTCGGCGCAGAAACGGAAGTTGCAGGGCAGCGTCGGTCTCACGTTCGGAAGCTTTTGGTCCGGGACTGCCAAGACGGTCCGAGCGGGATTGAGGTACCAGATTCCCCCGAAGTTCTCGATCAGTCTTGATTCGAACCAGACGTTTGCACAACTGCCAGAGGGGAACTTCGTCGCCAGGATCTTCAGCACGCAGGTCAACTATGCGGTCTCGCCGTTCCTGTCGTTCTCCAATCTGGTCCAGTTCGACAACCGATCGGGAAATCTTGGCCTGCAAAGTCGCGTGCGCTGGACTCTGGAACCAGGCAATGATGTGTTCTTCATCTTCGGCCAGGGATGGATACAGGAGATCGGAGATTTCTTCGACTTTCGCCAGCAGGACTCTAGATTGGCTACAAAGCTGCAATACACGTTTCGATTCTGAGCGGCTACGTGTCGACGTCGGAGCGGAATGGGGATTGAAGTGAGATTCCCCCGGGCTGGCCAATGGAAGCGGCGAGGTTTTACCGGCTCTTCACGAGCCCGCGCTCGGAATGGTGTTAACTGCTAAGAGAGGTTGCTTGCGACATGATTCGTCCGCAGTTCGTTGGTATTGCATTGGCCTTCGCCGTCTCGGCAGCGGTTGCCTTCGCCCAGCCGCAGAGGGCGATGCCGCTCGGACCGGGAGATCCGTTCCCGGAACTGGATGTGTTCGATGCTGCCGGCAAGCCGTTCAATACCAAGAGCTTGACGGGGCAGTATACGGTTCTCGTCAACGGATGTCTGACTTGACCGCCCTTCATTCGTAACGTCCCCAGTTTGGAGACGGTGTATCGTGACTACTCGCCCAAGGGCGTCGAATTCGTTTATCTCTACAAGGCGCTGGCGCACCCCGAACTGAACGGCTACGTCAACCCGGTCACGCTCGAGGAGCGCCTGATGCACATCGAGGAAGCCAAGCGAGTCCTGGGATCGGAGATTCCCTGGATTGCGGACACCATGGCGAATGACCTGAAGCATGCGATTGGGGATCGCCCGAACTCCGAGTATTTGCTCGATCCCAAGGGCCGGGTCCTGCGGGCGCGTGCTTGGAGCGACCCGGACCAGTTGCGGAGGGATCTGGCGGAATTCGTCGGTCCCGTCGAGAACCGGACCGAGGTCTCGGACTTGGGGATGGAAATCAAGCCGGCGCCGGAGCATGCACCGACCGGCGTTGTTGACCGGATCGACAAGCCCGGGACCTTTCGCACGGTGGTCTCAACACCTCAGCTCGAAAAAACAAGCGAGCCGTTCTACACCAAGCTACGTGCGGAGGCCGATCAGGCCTTGCTTCGCTCAGGTGAGGGAAACCTCTATTTGGCTTTCCTGCTCGACCCGCTTCACGGGGTGCACTGGAATAACCTGGCACCGGCGATGGACGTGGAACTGTTCGCCCCTGATGGCGTAACGATCACTCCGGCGAAGATGCAGGGACCGAAGGTGGATGAAGAGGCCGACGCGGACCCACGCGAGTTCCTGGTTTACGTGAATCGTGGCGATTCGCAAGAACCATTGGGTATGAAGTTTCGATATTTCGCCTGCACGGAAACCTGGTGCAGGCCGGTCACCCAGGAGTATCTGATTGGTTGGGAGGTGGACCGCGATGCCGGGAGGGTCAGGTCGGGCCGGATGGATTTTGATCGTACTGGTCAGCGCCGAGTGCCCGGAGGTGGGCGTGGCCGGGGAGCGGGTCCGTTAGGACGGGGAGGCGGTGCTGGCCCTGGTGACTCAATCGAACGCCTCCTGGCCGGAGACGTGGATGGAGACGATCGGTTGACCCTCGAGGAGCTTCCCGAACAGATGCGACGGAATTTCGAACGGATTGACCGGGATCGAGATGGGTATGTCGAACCGTCGGAGCTCGAAGCCATGATGCAGCGCGAAGCTGGCCGTGCCAGACCTGCCGGGGGCCTTGGCGGCATGGCGCGCTGGGACGCCGATGGAGACGGCATGCTCAGCATCGAGGAGGCCCCGCCGCAGATGGAGCGGCGTTTCGGGCCACTCGACACCAACGGTGACGGGCTCTTGGATCAGGAAGAGCTTTCCGCCATGCGCGGCCCCGGGCGTGGCCCGGGTGGCCGTGGAAATGGCAACTAACCAGTCGGAGCCATTTTGGCTAGCGCCATGTTGACGTTGCCGATCAACTTTCCGAGAAACTCGTTGCGCTGCGATCCCGGCCTGATTGATGCATGCCGGGAAACTTGCTAATCGACATAGCTATACCGCTCATCAAGTCCGAGCGCTTCGATTGCCGCCGGGCTCGGCTCGGGCCTCAAGTCGCTCTCCTTGAAGTATTGAGCCTGCTCCCATTTTATTTCCCCGCCAACTTCCCGCGGGTCTCCCGTGCGTCGAAGATACTCATCCAACTGGGCCGAAAGCTCTGTCCTAGCCGATTCATAGGCGGGGTCCTTGGCTACGTTCTCCATCTGATACGGGTCGACCTTGAGATCGTAGAGTTCCTCCTCGGGTCGCTTCAAGAACCCAAGATTGAAGAGTGATCGATACTCCGGGTCATCGGCTCGTTGCAGCAAGAACATCTTCGTCGGCGAGGGGAACTGCAGCATGTGAGCGTCCACGTCTCCATACAGCGGTGGGTCTCCCGCTGGCCAAAGGTCCGGTACATAGTTTCTGATATACAGGTGCTCGCGCGTCCTCAGTGCTCTCGCGGGATATCCGGGACCACCCTGTCTTGCGAACGCGTGCCTTTCTCTGGCGGTCACCACAAACGAGCGTTGCGAGTCTACGATTCCACCTCGGTCCGACATCAGGATCTGCACGAGGCTCTTCGCGGTCATGTCCTCGGGAATGGGCAAGCCCGCCATGTCGAGGAACGTTGGCGCGAAATCGGTCAGGGTGACGAAGTCGTCAACCACCCGGCCGCCCGGAATCCGATTCGGCAGCGACACGATCAGCGGCAGGCGCGTGCCAGAGTCGTACAGGTTTGCAAGCCCTCGTGGCATTTGCCAGCCGTTATCACTGGCGATGATGACGACAGTATCATCCACCACCCCGAACTCGGACAGGAGTCCTAGGTGTTCGCCGACTTCCATGTCGAAGTGCTGGATCTCGGCGTAGTAGTCTGCAATGTCGCCGCGAACGGCGGGAACATCTGGTAGGTAGGGAGGGACTGAAATCGAGTCCAGGTTATAGCCGGCCTCCTTGCCACCGTCTGTGCGGTACGGCCGATGCGGATCCCGCGAACTGAACCAGTAGCAAAAGGGCTGGCCGCGGTCGCGTTCATTGTAAAACTCCTCAAATGATCCGTAGCGGTTGCCAGCCGGATTCCGATTCCATCCTCCGGCTGTGTAGTCGCCCGGCCCCCAACCCTTGCCCTCGTAGCCGACGAGATAGCCGGCTTCCTCGAGCAAGTCTGTGTACACTGCGAAACGGCTGGGAATCGTTCCCCACAGGTTGGCCCCTTCCTCAAGCCGCCAAATGTCTTGGCCCGTCAGCATCGCTGCCCGTGCGGGAGTGCATGATGGCGCAGGGCAGAAGGCATGGGTGAAGCGCACCCCTTCTTCCGCCACCTTGTCGATATTCGGCGTCTTCACCGTCGCGTCGCCGTAGCATCCGAGGTGATTCCATGAATGGTTGTCGGACATGAGGATCAGGATGTTCGGCGGGGCCAAATCCACTTGCCGGGCGCATCCAGCGAGGGACGCAACGCCAATTGCAAACGCGATGAATTGCGGAACTCGGGACCAACGAGGCTCGCGACGGCCCAACGAGCCCGATTCGAGTGGCCCGATGTCAATCCAGCCGGAGACCGGTCGGCTCGGACTGTGCGACAGAATCTTGGTTGGTCGCATGGTGCCTCAATGATATTGCATGACCTCCACCTGCTGCCCAGCGCAGTCCATCAGTACGCCTCCAAGTCGACGTTACGCACCCCGCAAGGGGCATCCTACTCCTGGTCTTGGGTAGAATGCCGCTGTAAGCAAGCCGTAGCCAGGAGCTCGACTCGGCCGTCCGAGGCGCGTCGACAGCGGTCTGCGGAGCAATCCTCCATATGGAGCAAAAGGGGACGCACGATACTCCTCATGCCAGCCGTTCTTCTCTCTGGCGTGAGTCGAATCAGGCTGGACTCCCTGTCCCGACATCGCGAATGCGAATGATTGTGCAATTGGTCTTGCTCGCGGCGCCGCTTGCCGTGCCAGCACTGGCTCAAAACGGAGCTCCAAATCCCTACGCGGTAGGCGGGCAATGGGGCAGGCTCCCGCCAGGCAGGTCTTGGGGATCGACCAGTGCGATCTACCCGGACCGGGATAGGTCTGGCACTCTCACCGGAAGAATCTGGGTGGCCGAGCGCTGCGGGGGAGGGCATTGCCGTGATAGCGACCTCGATCCGATCTTGCTATTTGATGCGGACGGAAACCTGCTGCGGAGCTTCGGTGCCGGATTGTTCCTATGGCCCCACGGGATCCATGTGGACCCTCGCGGAAATGTTTGGGTAACCGATGCAGTCCATACTGACTGCGAGCCAGATGAGAACGTGAGCCGGGGACACCAGGTCCACAAATTCAGCCCCACTGGCGAACTGCTGATGAGTCTCGGCAGGGCGGGGACGCCTGGGGACGGCACGGACACGTTCCGTTGTCCGTCGGATGTCCTCGTTTCTGACACAGGAGACATCTTTGTCGGCGATGGCCACAACCACGGGCACGGGGGCAACAACCGCATCGTCAAGTTCACGAGCACAGGGGAATTCGTTGAAGCTTGGGGAGCGGCCGGCTCGGGTCCTGGAGAATTCCTTGGCATTCACGCCTTGGCCATGGACTCACAGGGTCGACTCTTTGTAGGGGATCGGGCCAATTCGCGCATTCAGGTGCTGAGTTCGGACGGATCTCATTTCGCGACTTGGATTCAGTTCGGCTCCCCTAGCGGGATCTACATCGACGAGCATGACCGGATTTTCGTGGCTGATTCCGATTCAGGCTTCGATCCTGAGTCCAGCGGCGAGCCGCGCAATCCTGGTTTCGCCCGCGGGATCTACATTGGCGACGCACGGACGGGCATCGTCGAGGCATTCATCCCCGATCCGGGACCGGACTACACAAGGGTGACAAGCGGTGCAGAAGGAGTCGTCGTGTCCGCGGGAGCTGTCTTCGGCGCTCAAGTTGGCGGTTCAAAGGGAGTGCTACGGTATGCGCCAGCTAGAGATCCTTAGTCGCGTTGGCAGCCAAACCTGGGCGGCGTGCCTGAATCCGGTTCCTCAATTGTTTGCCAGGAGATGTTCGGGCCTTGGCGTGAGGTGCGAATCCGACCTTGACGTGGGGCTGGCGAGCATTCAACCTCAACGACCCGACGGGGCGCATTCTTGTGATCCGCAGAGCGTCTCCAATCAGCGTTCGCTGGCCTGAGGCTCTAGCCAGGTCAGCTCCTTCCACCACCGGGCTCCATCGTTATGGGCGGGTGGGCCCGGCCGGCTGCGACCACTGGTGACGATCCGAGTGATTTCGTCGCGCAAGCGCGAAACCACGGCCGTCTCTTGACCGGCTACGTCGGTTGTTTCGGCCAAGTCGGCACTGAGGTCATACAGTTCGAACTGGCGCTCACCCGGCTTGGCCTCGACCAACCGGGGCGCCAGGCTTCCGCCTGAGCCCCGAATCATGTTGAGCTTCCACCGTCCGTCCCGAATCGCGAAGTACCCCGCAGAGGAGTGATGGATGACAGGCGGGCGCGCTGGCCGCTGGCCGCTCTGCAGGATTGGGAGGAAGCTCACGCTATCCTCGCCTTCGTCAGGATCGAGTTCGCGGCCAAGGACGTCCGCCATGGTGGCGAGCACGTCAGTCTGGCACACGAGGTCGGACGAACGCTGGCCGGGTTTCGCGACAGCGGGCCATCGCACGACGAATGGTACTCGATGCCCGCCTTCGTACAGGTCACGCTTGCCGCCCCGCAACCCACCCGCGCTCGCGTGGCCGAACCGACTCAATCGCGCTCGGTAGGTTGTTTCGGGGCCATTGTCGCTCGTCACCAGCACGAGTGTGTCTTGCGTCAGGTCATTTCGATCCAAGGCATCGAGCAAGCTCCCGATATGAGCGTCGGTCTCCATCATGAAATCGCCATATGCTCCCGCTTCCGACTTCCCCTGAAACTCGGCGATAGGAATCACGGGCTTGTGCGGGGAGGTGTACGCCACATACAGAAAGAAGCGCTCGTCATCGTTGGCAGAGGCGAAATCGTCGAGCCACTGGACCGCCCGTTTGGTGCAGACCGCCAGGGGCTTGGGGGGGGCAGGTAGCCCCCAAAAACAAAAACACGCGCTCGCCATCGTGGGCAGAGGCAAAATCGTCGAGCCACTGGACCGCCCGTTTGGTGAAGACGGTCAGGACCTGTTGGTCGTCGAAGCTCGGAGCGACCTCCAGGTCTCCACCAGCTCTGGACGGGGCATACGGCGGAGTGATTCGGTAGTCAGCAATGGCGATCTCGTTCGGCTTCTTCTGGGTCCAGAGCGTCGGGGGATCGAGGATGCGACGGTTTTCGATGTACGTGAGTACTCCGTAGTTCATTGAGGCCGGGATTCCATAGAAGTAGTCGAAGCCTTTGTCGACTGGACCGTCGAGGACCGGCCGGGACCAGTCGCGGTCGCCTTTCCTTCCGTGGAAGGTCATGCCCAAGTGCCACTTGCCAACCATTGCCGTCCGGTAGCCGGAGTCTCGGAGGAAGGAGGCCAGAGTTGTCCTTCCTTCTGCGATGAGGCCTTTTCCCTCAGATCCCATCACACCCTTCTTCATCCCGGTGCGCCAGCTGTAGCGCCCGGTCAACAAACCGTACCGTGACGGCGTGCAGACGGTGTCGGGAGAGTGGGCGTCGGTGAAAGCCACGCCTTCGTGCACCAGCCGGTCCAGGTTCGGGGTCTGGAACTTTGACTCAGGGTTCAAAGCGCTGACGTCACCGTAGCCTTGGTCGTCGGTATAGATCAGCAGAACATGCGGCCGAGGCGGTTGTTTTGCCGATATCAGTGGTCCGACGACGATGCCCAACACGGCGGTGCCGGCAATCCCCGCAAGATTGAGGCGCCGGCACCGGACTAGGGGGTGGAGAATCTTTTGGATTGCCGCCTTGTATTCGTGTCGCACTGGACCAGTCTAAGCCTAAACGGGACGCGATCCCCTTGACCGCAGCCACGCCAACCCAGGTTTGCAGTTCTGCCGGAGCAGAATTGGACAGCGTCCTGTCCAATTCCGCCGGCGATGTCACTCAGATTCTGTCGTCGTGATCTGGAATCCGACATCGGGATCGATCGATTCGTGTGCCAAGGCGGCTGACCATCTGCTTCGGCCTGATCCAGCGATCGTTCCCTCGCGCAAGTCCGTTCTTGTCTTCAGAGTGCATTCGCTGTCGCAGCATGTCGCTCAAACCGCCTCGAATCTCAATGAGCCCATATTCCAATTGAATCTTCATGGCAGATGATGGTCCTCCAGTTGATGCTAACGGCCTAGCCGGTATGGTGGCGGCTGAACGGGCCGTAGCGACCTCGGCGATGATCAAACGAGTGCAATTCAGAGCCTGCATTCAAGAGGTTCAGCGCGCGGTCCGGTCCCTGTGTCAGTCAAATCGGGCATATCTCACAATGTTGCAGGCCAAGAGCTTAGTGCACCCGGCGCCTCTCAGATCGTCGTAGACTTCGAGGCTCGCCCCCGAGAGGTCTCGGTAGACGCCAGGTCGGGTCGGTGCAACCGGCGCCAATAGGAAGCAAGTCCCGCACCTGTGGCAGCCGCCCAAGGACCTTCGACCGCCGAGGGCACAGCAGCCGCGCCGCTCTGCAGCACGTCGAATGCCAGACCAGTCGCCATTCCGCCATTTTGCATTCCAACTTCAATAGAAACAGTTTGGCTATCGATTCTGTTCAAACCGAACGCGCGAGCACTCCAATAGCCGACTGTATAGCCCGTTAAGTTGTGGCAGATCGCAGCGCCGAGCAGGGGCACGGCGACGGCTATCAGATCATCGCGGGACAGGGCGATCGTAATCGCAATAACGGCGCAGATTCCGCCCATGGAAACACCGGGGAGCCACCGAGAGGCCCATGTGGCGTACCGGTGCAAGTAGCGATTGACCAGTAGGCCGGCAAGCACGGGAACAAGGATCATCTTCAGAATGGAAATCATCATCGGCGCCATTTCGATTGGCAGATACTGTCCGGCCAGCACTTTCATCGCGACGGGGGTCATCAGCGGGGACATCAGCGTAGAACAAGCTGTCATGGTGACCGACAGCGCCAGATTCGCGCCTGCTATGAAGGTAACGACGTTTGAGCTGACACCACCGGCACAGGAACCGTACAGGATCAGTCCAACTGCCACCTCACCCTGTAGGCCGAACAGCGTGGCATAGGTCCAACCCATCAGCGGCATGACGGTGTACTGCAAGCCGAAACCAATTAAGACAGCTCTCGGTATTCGCATCACGCGGGCGAAATCCCCAAAAGCCAGGGTCGTGCCCATCCCGAACATGATGAGTTGCACTAAGGGAATAACCGCCTGCTTCATCTCAAACCCTCCCCATGAGATGAACGCCTTTGGGAAAAACATGGCACAGGCAGCAAAGGCTAAGACCCACAGCGCGAAAGACACCCTTCGAAAGTGCGGCGAATTGAGAGCCGCCATCGCAAGCGACACGAGTCCGAGAGTGACTCCGATGCCTGCCAGGTCATTCATGTCTGCCAGGTTGAAGGCTAGTGCTGCCGCCACAGCGCTACCGCTGATAGCCAGCAATAAACGGGTCGCGTCCGAACCCCGTGACCTCTTCGATTGACTAGCTTCCATGGCGCCGGATTTCCACTTCGAGGGGGACCACCTTCCATCAAACAGGCGGAAATTCCAAAGACGAGATGGCCACCTGGCGATGTTGCTGGGCCACGGAGCAGATTACATAGACCTTGACCCCGTGCTCCAAGGCTCGGTGGTGTTGCCAAGCCTCCTTCGCACCTGACTCCTCCAATCTCGGCTGTTCGGCCTTGCCGACGCGAACAAGCCACATGTTCCTGGAGTTCGATTGCAAGGGGCGCCCTCGCCACAGGTCAGCGTCGAGCGGACCCGTGGGATGCGGATCCCAGCCCAGGCGGTTCAAAGACAACGACGTGTCGAGCCTACGTGGCATCGGATTCGGGTTCAAGGCCATCGTCGGACCGTCCTGGCCCGCTTGCCCCACTGCCGGAACACGGACTCGCCGCAATCAACACCGGACACGCTGCGGGAACGAACCAGATGCGGCCCGATGCGGCCTTCGCATTGCACTTCCCGGATCACGCAACCGCTGGCTCTGCAACCCTTTCCATTGCGTGGTGGATCTGCTGGCGCTGTTCTGGCGAGCTCTGTGGCATTGGCGCTCTCGGAAAGCCGCCGTCACGTCCTTGGAACTGGAGCGCGGTCTTCACGTTCGCCGGGAGATTCGGGTGATCGATTGCGTTCCAGAGGCCCAACAGGCAGTCGTGTAGCCGCTTCGCTCTCGCGTGATCTCCCTCCTGAACGGCATTCCATAGCTCAACACAACATTCCGGAACCGCAGTCAGAATCGCGGCCACGGCTCCGTGGGCGCCAAGACTAAAGGACGGGTACAGAAGCGCATCGACCGCCGAGAGAATCCGCACGCGCTTCTGTCGCAATTCCGGGGAATCAACCAGAAAGAGCAGATCAGCCAGAGCTTTCATATCGCTAGCGCTCTGCTTGACTCCGATCACACCGTCGACTCTTCGCAGAATGCGCACTAACAACTTGGGCGAGAGATAGGACCAGGGCACGACGTTATAGATGATTACCGGCAGGCCAGTAGCTTGAGCGATCCGGTCGAAGTGTCGCGACATCGCGTCGTCGTCCGGGCGGAACAGGTAGTGCACTGGGGTTACCTGCAACGCCGCTACTCCGAGATGGGCTACTGCTCTCCCTCGTTCGATCGCTGCCTGTGTGCTGTCGCAGATGATTCCAGTGATGATCGGAATCTGTCCGTTCACTTCTTCCGCGGTGGACGCTGTGACTCTCAGCGTTTCGTCCGTGGTCAGCGTGTGACCTTCCCCCGTGCTGCCGCACACCGCAAGGCCGTGCACGTTGGCCGCGAGCATGTGACGCACTTCGGCCCGGTGCAGCCCTTCATCGAGGTTCCCTTCTGCATCGAATGGCGTAATCATCGGAGGGACGATTCCGGAGATGTCTTGATTTGTCATAGCTTTCTCACCAAGCGGGTCGTTCTCGACCGGACTGTCAATTCACCGCAGGTCGGGCCTCGATCCACGTCAGCGAACGGACTGGACCTTGAGGTGGGAACCCTCGCATTCCTGAAGGCAGCCGATGCCCGCGGAAAGATTCCGGGTTTGCAGAGTGATGTTCGGACCAAACATTCACCTCACCTAAACCAACTGAAGACCCTTTCTGGCCGTCGCGCATGGGTAGTCCGATCTCGTCCCCTTCAGAGCTTCAGCTCCCACCCTTTGCGGAACGACGGCTTCACATACTTGTTCGCTTCGTCGCTGTTGGTGAACTGCATGTTCGTGCTGTCCCATTCGAGCTTGCCCGGAACTCGGAATGCGATCGCGCCCAGCACGACCCATTCGGTATAGGGCCCGGAAATACGGAAGTCCGAGCAGGCTGCATCGCCCCCTTTGCACGCGCGCACCCAGTCGTTCATATGGCCGGGCGAGCGTGTCAACAATTGCGGCGGCAACTCGTAATCCCTCCAACGCTCGGCAGGCAGCAGCTGCACGCCCTCGCCACGGGCAACCGTTGCCATCATGCCTTTCGAACCCAAGAACACAGCCCCGTTGCCCGACAAAACGCCTGGCTCGGCCGGATCGCCGCGGCGCTCGTAGCCGAACACTTCGACCCCTGGCCCTCCAGCGCCCGTCGGCGGGCCCGTTCGCGGCCGTCGTGGGCCTCGGCGACTGCTGGCCTGCGGCTCAGGTCCGCGCCCTTTCGTGTTCAGGTTGTTCGCCTGCGGCAGGATCGTCTGCTCTTCCATGCCTGGCACGCGATAGGCCTCCTCCTCGGTCGGCCGCGGCGAGTCATGCCAATAGACCGAGACCGGGGGCATCTTGCCGCGGGCCGGAAAATCGTACTTTAGGACGGCTCGCTCTGGGAAGGTCCACTGGCTGGGATCGACCTGCCGCAAGAGCTCCACACTTGTCGGCGCCCCCAATTGCAGCGCCAAATTCACCGGGCCCAACACATGAATGCCCCAGTTGCCCAGCTGACCGGTTCCAAAGTCGAAGTACCCCCGCCAGTTGTACGGCGTGAACGTGGGGTTGTAGGCCCGCATGTCCGCTCCGCCCAGCCACAGGTCCCAGTCGAGTCCCGCAGGCACGGCTGTTTCGTCCGGCATCGCTGGCAACCCCACCGGATGGGTCCCCGGCGACGACGAGGCGTGCACTTCCCGAACGTCGCCGATTTCGCCTGACCACAGAATCTCTCCCGTGACGCGAATGCTCTCGTGGGAGTAGCCCTGATTGCCCATCTGAGTCGCGACACCGTACTTCCTCGCTGCGTCGGCCATCAAGCGCGCCTCCCATGGCGTGCGCGTCAACGGCTTTTCGACGTAGACATGCTTGCCGGCCTGCATGCAAGCGAGTGCTGCCGTTGCATGCATGTGGTCGGGGATGCCGATGGTGCAAGCGTCAATGTTCTTGGCCTCCTTCTCGAGCATCACGCGGAAATCTGCGTATTTGAGCTGCTTGGCGTAGCGCTGGAAATTCTCCGCTGCGCGCTTCTCGTCGACATCGCAGAGCGCGACGATGTTCTCAGTCCGTGCTACCTGATTTAGGATGCGACCGCCTTGGCCGCCGCAGCCGATTGCCGCCACGTTCAACTTGTCGTAGTAAGGCTTGTAACCCATCGCCCGCAACGACTTGACCGTGCCGTAGCCGCCGAACGGGACGGCCCCGGAAAGTAGCGAGCCCAAGAAAAAGTACCGTCGGGAAAGACCTTGGCTTGCCATGAGTTGCCTCTATCGTACTCTGCGGTGATCGTGACCCGCGACTATCGACATCCCGCCCGCCCGCGCCCGTCTGTGCCGGATGAGGTTGCTCATGCCGCCTGAACATGCAGGCTGCGGAACCAGACCGGCGATCCATGGTGTTGTGGCGCCATCCGCTCCGCAACGATTGGTTCGCGACCAAGCACGGGCTCCGATCGTGAGAAGGTAAAGTCGCCGCCCGCTCAATCGCCCGACGAAGATGAGACCCGAGCGTACCAATTCTCATATAGCCGGGCGAGCTCCTTAACCAGTGCAGGCTTTTCCGCCGCTAGGTTGCGCGTCTCAGTCTTGTCCACGGCAAGGTTGTACAGTTCCCACGGCACCTCGTCGCCACCCCGATTCTGCGATGAAACGATCTTCCAGTTGTCCCGCCGTACTGCTCGCCCACGTGCCCACTGGAAGTACAGGGGCTTCGATCGTTCGGTCTGCTCACCCCTCAGTACTGGCATCAAACTCTCTCCGGCCACCGGGTGAATCGGCTGGCCGTTGAACTTGCTCGGATACGGCGCTCCGCTCACTTCGGCCAGAGTTGGCATCACGTCGATGAAGTGGCCGGGATAGTTGTGAATGACGTCGCCAGCCTCGTACGCCGATTCCTCCGAGGCAGTGAATTTCGGCCAGTACACGATGAACGGCGTGCAGATGCCGCCTTCGTAGCTGTAGTTCTTGTAGTACCGGTACGGCGTATTGCCGACATTCGCCCAGTCGCGTTTCAGAGAGGTCCATCGCTCCATCGTTCCGATCGCGCCATCGCCCGGGATGTTGTAACCGCTGGTCACGTTCTCCGAGGACGCGCCATTGTCGGAGGCGAAGATGACAAGCGTGTTCTCTTCCTGCCCCAGCTCGCGAACCTTTGCCAGTATCTTGCCGATGTTCTGATCCAGCCGATCGATCATGGCCGCGTAGACCGCCATCGTGAGATCTTCAATCGTCCGCTCTTGGGGCGACAGCGAATCCCAAGGTCGGTGATCACTGGCGGAAAGCGGAAACGAATCGTCGACGAGTCCCATCCTCAGTTGCTTCCGGTAGCGCTCCTGCCGAATCGCCTCATAGCCTTCTTGGTATTTGCCTCGATACTTCGCGATGTCCTCAGGCCACGCCATCAACGGATCGTGTGGGGCGGTATACGCAACGTAGAGAAAGAACGGTCGGTCATCGTCCTTGTCCTCTTCCAGATACCGGATCGCATAGTTCGTGAAGTAGTCCGTCGTGTAGAAATCCTTCGGCGGGGTATAGGGCTGGATCAGCTTGTTATCGATGTACCAAGTCCGGTTGGGGCGCTTCTGTGCCGGCTTCCCTTCGCCCGGCCGCTGATGTCCCGGATTGAAGAAATTGCACGCTCCGTCGCGCAGTCCGTAGTAGTGATCGAAGCCGCGATCGTAGGGGTTTTCCGTCCCGTGGTGTTTTCCCGTCCAATAGGTTCGGTACCCGCCGGACTGCAGCACCTCCCCGAGTGTCACGCCGTTCCGAATTACGGCGGCTTTCCGGTCCATCCCTACCTGCTGCGCATACAGGCCGGTCAGCAACGCAGCGCGAGACGGAAAGCATTTCGACGTATTGTGGAACTGCGTGAACCGCAGCCCGCCGCTCGCGAGACGGTCCAGGTTTGGGGTCGCGATCTCACTCCCGTACGGCCCGATGTCACTCCAGCCGAGATCATCGGCCAGGATCAGAATGATATTAGGACGCGGGGACTCGGCGGCGGATGCTAATCCGCATAGGGCGAACGCAAGGATGCCAACGGTAACGAGGTGTCTCATGGTTGGGGACTTCTTGCCCGTCAAGTCTAGCGGACTTCCGAGTGCGTTGAACCGCGGATCGTTCTCGGGATACCGCTCCACGACCTGGACGGCGAGCAACTTACCTCAGCTGCAGTGGCTTGTCCCCTCAAAACGTCGCGCGGTACTGCGAGGGGAGAAGGCACAGATGATTGGTCAAGGGTGGTTTCAGGCGAAAGGCCCCAGGCTGCCTAGAGAAGTCGAAGAGACGTGTAAGTCGGAACGCGTCCGGGTTATGTTCCGAGACACGCCGTTCGTTCTCAGAGATCCAGAAGGGAGTAGATGGGGGACCGTTCGTTGTCTTCACCTCCAACCATCGCTCCCTGCCACGTCTCGAAAAGGATAGGATGTCGAAGCCGGCGCCGTCACCGTCTTCCTTCGCCACCCAGCGGACCTTGGCGGCGAGGTCGTCCCTGCCGTTTGACGACAACCAATTCTGCTCAGCTTGGAACACAAACGCCTCACCCGCTTCGCCGAGGGCCCGTGCGCGGGCATCGCGAACTGCGGGGTCGAAGCGGCGGATGATGGTATGGATGTCAGGGTCGATTTTCTTCTGTTTGTCACTCAGGATCGGTGCTGGTTGATAGACCAGGTCAGAAGGCGAAGCAACACCCATTGAAGCGGTATTGGCAAGGCTGTCATGGAGCCCAAGGGCGCGCAGGTGAGCGTCGACGGCTTCGAACAGGGCGCGCTGGTAGTTCCGGGCTGGTTTGTAGCCTCGGATAAAAGGCAAACCGAACTCCGACATGACGGCACTGATGTTTTGATGTTTGTATTCAATCGAACCATGCGAGCGGCCGGTCAGCGCTTGCAGGGCCCGGTTGTGCTCGGCTTTGACAATCGCGCCACCGGTCAGTTCAGCCTGGAGCATGGCGAGATAGTCCGCCACAATGGCTTCGATTTCTGGCCTGCTCCAGGGTGTGCCTGCGTTTTCCGGCATTCAGATCAATCCATCCCGATTCGGTCTCTGGGATGGCGTCTACACAGTCCAGCGTAGTTATCGATGGGCACGCCTCTTAGCTGCCTCCGGACCCTGGCATCGACTCCGGTTGTGAACAGATCGGCCACATCATGATCATACCCACTACCACCCAAACGGACGGTTTTCCAGCCGTTGGATCCACTCGACGCTCGACCTTGATCGGGTCTTCGTAGAGCCTGTTGGGGACAAGGCTGTTCCCAGTAGCCAAATACACGGATTCTCGGAACCCTAAGCCACCGATGTCGCGTTTGCAACGCACTGAACTGGCCGAGATTTGGTGCTAGCAGCAGATCTAATGGCAGTACACCGGTGAAATGGTCGCACTGGACTTCAATGGCACGAGGATGCTGCTCGGAGGCCGGTCCCCGACACACGTGGGATGGGGGGCCTTGGACCCGCTTCCTTCGAGCGATTCTTCCCGGAGCCCTCAAGCCACCGTGGAGTGCGGCGCTGTCAGCGTTCAACCATGGCCGACGCGCCCAACTAGTTGCCGTCGCGAGTAACCTGCAGGGTGTGGGATTCGCAGTCCGCACGGGCTCGACCGTGAGTCGGCCATGATTAGATGATCCTGATTGCCTATAAACCTCATCCTTAGTTGCGGTCCGAAAGAGCGCTGGATTTGCCCCTGGCAGCCTGGCGCAAGAGTCGATGGTCGCGTGGTCTTCGTATGTGGATGGCATTAGGTGCGCACCGGGAACCTTCGGTTCAGCCAAATCAGCCATCTACTGAGGTCCGAACCGCTATTTGCGGCCGGGGGTGGTGTGGTTCTGAACCGATCTGCTCGCTCAGGACTTGTACCTCAGGCTGCTACGGCTCGCGGTCCGACGGAGGGCTCTGGGCAGCGAGGTTCCGGAGTTGCTGCTCCAATGCCTGCACTCTCTCCTCCGCTGCACTCGCGCGCTTCGCCTCTGCACTGGCGTGATCCTCCGCTGCCCGTCTGCGTTTCGCCTCCGCGCTGGCGCGATCTTCCGCTGCCCGCCGCCGTCGCTCAGCTGCTGCCAGCGCGCCGTCGAACTCCTCCCCCGTAGCCGGGTCTCGGAACACCAGCACCGTCGCCCCGGCCCGCCTCTCGCTGCGCAAGTCCAACCCCAACACCTGGCTCCGCCGGTGGACCCGCCCGCCCGCGTCCGCGACCGGCTCCACCGGGCCATAGCGGCCCCCGCAGACAACATAGCCCTCCAGCGGACTGCTCATCAAGCTACCGTCCGGGTCGAGCCGCCAGTACTCGCGCACCCCGATCCGGGCGTACTGCTGCGCCTTGCGCTGAGCATCCTTGTTCGCTGTCGACGGCGATGCCACCTCCAGCACGAAATCGGGTGATCGCGGTAGGGAAGCCGGTTAACCGGCTCCCCCCGCACGGATCCGAGCAGGCGCGTTAACGCACTCGGCTCCTACCTCCGATGATTGACGGCAAATCTCTGGTCTGGCCACGGGTGAAGTACTTGGACGGGCGGCCACAAGGCTTGGCACAGCCGGTCCAGTCGCTCCCTCGGGTACCGGTCCTTTTGCGACCGTTTCCGCAGAATGGTTAGCCATTCCCGCTTCACGCGCTGCTCGAACCTGGCCAAGTA
>MKWU01002110.1_pt1 | contig 31087 bp, 25 predicted proteins | sample 809101 | NCBI WGS metagenome assembly MKWU01 (sample SAMN05860141, study PRJNA318959) | sponge metagenome | host: Aplysina aerophoba | place: Slovenia: Piran, Adriatic Sea, Gulf of Piran | collected 2013-05-07
CGGAGCATCCCGGGGCCGCGATCAGAACCGGAACACCCGCAGAATGGCGGCAGAGACTGACTGAGAAAATGCAGGAAGACGCCTCCCTGTCAGTTGCCTGAGCCGGTGTATCCCGGAGCTGCGATCGAACGGGAACAGCCGCAGAATGGCGGCAGAGACTGACTGACTAAATGCAGGCAGATATCTCTTTGTCAGTGGCTTGAGCGGAAGCCCCCCAGGCCGCGATCAGAACCGGAACAACCGCAGAATAGCGGCAGAGACTGACTGACTAAATGCAGGCAGATATCTCTTTGTCAGTGGCTTGAGCGGAAGCCCCCCGGGCCGCGATCAGAACCGGAACAGCCGCAGAATGGCGGCAGAGACTGACTGAGCAAGTGCAGGCAGATATCTCTTTGTCAGTTGCTTGAGCGGAAGCCCCCCGGGCCGCAATCAGGACCGGAACAACCGCAGAATGGCGGCAGAGTCTGGCGGGGCAGACGCAAGCAGACACCAGCCTGCCAGAGTCCTGAACGGAGCATCCCGGGGCCGCGATCAGAACCGGAACAACCACAGAATGGCGGCAGAGACTGACTGAGCAAATGCAGGAAGACGCCTCCCTGTCAGTTGCCTGAGCCGGTGTATCCCGGAGCTGCGATCGCAACGGGAACAGCCGCAGAATGGCGGCAGAGACTGACTGAGCAAGTGCAGGCAGGCCACCCCTGTCAGTTGCCTGAGCCGGTGCATCCCGGAGCCGCGATCAGAACCGGAACAGCCGCACAATGGCGGCAGAGTCTGACTGACTAAATGCAGGCAGATATCTCTTTGTCAGTTGCTTGAGCGGAAGCATCCCGGGGCCGCGATCAGAACAGGAACAACCGCAGAATAGCGGCAGATACTCACTGAGCAAATGCAGGCAGGCGCCCCCCTGTCAGTTGCCTGAGCCGGTGCATCCCGGAGCCGCGATCAGAACCGGAACAGCCGCACAATGGCGGCAGAGACTGACTGACTAAATGCAGGCAGACATCGCGTTGTCAGAGGCTTGAGCGGATGCCCCCCCGGGCCGCGATCAGAGCCGCAGCAGCCGCAGAATGGCGACAGAGGCTGGCGAAAAAGACGCAGGCAGATGCCTCACTGGCAGGCATCAGAAAAACGGAGAAACGCTCTGGTCATCCACAGGGAAGCCGTCTGACGCAGATCCGGGCCGGACACCCGTTCAGCGCTGGAGTCGGTGCACCAGTGCCCGGATAATATCGCGAAAGGGAGTCACATCGGTAGAAACAATATGGTCCGCCACCTGGCGGTAGAGTGGGTCGCGTACATGGTGCAGCTCGGCCAGTACCCGGCTACGATCAGCGCACTGGAGCAGTGGGCGCTTTTTATCCCGGGCTGTGCGTCGAATCTGGGTAGCGACGCCGACTTGCAAAAACACGACAAAACCATGAGACCGGATGAGGCTGCGGCAGGCTTCCCGCGTGACTATACCTCCTCCCGTAGCCACCACCCGCGGCGACAGGGAGCGAACATCACGCAAAACGGCTTCCTCCCTGATGCGAAACCCCTCTTCGCCTTCCCGTTCAAAAATCCAGGCAATATCAGCACCGCAGCGCTGTTCCACCTCGGTGTCTGTATCGAGAAAGGGCAGGTCAAGCTCCTTGGCCAGCATGCGCCCCAGGGTCGTTTTTCCTGCTCCCATGGGGCCCACCAGGTAGATCGTTCGCAACTGCATAAGGCAAGCCAAAAGCTAAGGTTGTCCAAGCACTTTGGGAGTAATAAAAATAAGCGTTTCACCACGGGTATCCTGTTTTATATCCCGCCGGAACAAGCGCCCTACCCCGGGCAAATCTCCCAGAAAAGGAACCTTGGAGACCCCTTTCTGCGTAGTGTTGGTGAAGATACCACCAAGCACAATGGTCTGACCATCATCGATCAGAACTTTGGTGCTCACTTCAGTGGTATCTATGATGGGAATCCCGGTGGCTGTACTTTCGGTACTGCTGTCATTGTTGACCTTGATATCCATGATGATGCGCCCATCCGGCGTGATCTGGGGTGTGACCTCCAGCGAGAGAACGGCATCCTTGAAAGACACGGAAGTGCCTCCCCCTGCGCTGGTCTCCTGGAACGGAATTTCCTGACCACTCCTGATGGTCGCTTGCTGCTTGTCAGAAGTGATAACCCGGGGGCGGGATACAATCTCTCCTCCCCCATCGGCTTCCAGGGCGGACAATTCAAGATTGAGCAGACTGCTGTCCGTCAGCAGCCCGATAGACAGGGCGGAAGCGCCCGTTCCCGTAACAGAAAGGTCTGTAAACAGGTTGTTGTTACCAAAAGCCACATCGGTGGCGTCGGACACAAAGTTTCCATTCGCCGCGCTATCTGCCGCCTGGAACGCTCCCCCCCGCCCTCCAGCTCGCAGATGATTGCCTGTGCCCAGTTGAAAGGCGCCCCCCCACCTGACACCCAGCTCCTTGCGAAAACTGGTATCAGCGGCCACTATGCGCGCCTCAATCTGCACCTGACGAACAGGGACGTCCACCTGACTCAGCAGCTCACGAATTTTTTTGAGTTGGCCCCGTGTTTCACGCACCAGCAGGCTGTTGGTGCGCTGTATGATCTGTACACTGCCCCGTTCTGACAAGGTCCTGTTGCCTTCTCCTCCCAACAAAACATTGGCGATTTCTTCCGCGTTCGCATAATTGATCTGCAACAGCTCTGTATGCAAGGGAGCCAGATCGCGCAGCTGCTTGCTGGACTCCAGCTGTTCCCGCTCCCTGTTCGACAACTCGGCCGCCGGCGCAACCACCAGAATGTTGCCGTCCTGCCTTTGGCCCAGACCGCGCGCACTCAGCACAATAGCCAACGCCTGATTCCAGGGAACATCCTTGAGGCGCAGGGTAATATTGCCGGTGACTGTATCACTGGCAACCAGGTTGAATCCCTTGAAATCGGCCAGAATCTGCAGCACATCGCGCACTGCAATATCCTGAAAATCCAGTGACATCAAGTCCTCTTCACGCGCGGCTGCCGGCTGCCCGGCGCTGACTGCCGCTGCGGTCTGCACCGCTGTGAAATCCTCGGTGACCGCTTTCTCCGGCACCAAAGCTGGCGTCACCTCTTGTTCCTGCCCAGGCGCTGCGGACGCGGTGGCTTCGTCTCCCAGACGCACATAGAGTGTGCTGTCCTGAATCCATGTGTCGTAACTGGCCGGCCGGGCCAGCGCCAGAACAACCCGGGTTCGTTCTTCGGTCTCAAGAACCGCAACACTACGCACGTAGGACAGGTCGACGGGAATCTGTCTATCAAGACGGCTGGCTGTCGCCATCATATCCAGTGCAATCCGGGCAGGCTGTTCTGTAACAAAGCCGGATACCGCTGGTGCCTCGCCCACAAAGGCCAGCCTCAGCTCATCCCTGCCGTCTGACAGTGCCTCGAAGCTCAGCTTGTCGAGAGTCGTCTGCGCCATAAGCTCGGCTGAGAGAAGCAAGACCAGCCCTCCTCCCAAACCTCGCGCCAGCATTGCCAAGCGATTTTGCTCATCCATGATTCAACTTCCACTTGCTTTGTCTGAATTATCCTGCCTGCTCTCTGCCTGCAAATGTCAGAGTACGAGGCCTGTGGACCCAGGCATCCTGCCCGTTTCGTACAATCTCCAGGATATGAACAGCTGCTTCTGTCACCTGTACAACGCGGCCATGATTGCGTCCCATATAATGGCCCACGCCAACGCGGTACACCTGCCCTTCCACCGACAGCAGGGCATAACGTCCGCTGCTATCCTCCAGGGTTCCTACCATGGTAAAGCTGTCAAATGAAAAGTCCTCCAACAACTCCCGCTCCCGCCCGGCAATGGGGCGGACACTGTCTGCCGAGGATCCATAGGTCACTTCATCCACCTGAACCGGCCTGTCGAAAGGACTTCTCTCACCTGAAGAGGCGTAGGTAAAGGCCTGGTAGGGAATGAAGACGGGCAGTGGCTTCGGCGGCGTAGCAGGCAGGCTGTGAACCTCCTCCATAAAGCAGGACAGATCACTGAAGCTGTTATCGTTGCTGCAGCTGGCCAGAACAAAAGAGGCAGCCATAATCAACAGGGTACGGCGCCTTGCCATCAGACAGACTCCTCATCACTGTAGCGATAAGTCCGGGCCTGCATCTCCATGGTCAGAATGCCGGACTTCTCGTCCTGGGTAATGGAAAAGTCATGCAGGGTCACGATGCGTGGAAGACTGGATACGCCGCTGACAAAATTCCCCAGGTCGTGATAACTCCCTCGTACCCGGATATTAATGGGGAGCTCTATGTGGAAATCGCGCTGAATCTCCGGCTGCAACTCAATGCTTTCTATCGTCAGGCCGGCACCGATGCCTGTGGCTGTAATGTCTTCCAGCAAGCCGGGCACTTCCGTATCTCCAGGCAACTGCCGGAGCAATGAGCCGAAGGTGGCATTCATGGTCATTACCTGTTCGCGGTAAGCCGCCAGACTGGCCGTCAGGGCCGCCTTGGTACGAAAGACCTGACGCAGGCGCAGCTCTTCGCTCTCGCCTTGATCCAGACGCGTGTTTATAGAGCCGAGATAAAACTGGAAACCCAAAGTCAGGGTCACGACGAAAATCAGCAGACAGAGCACAATCCTGGCCGCCTTGGGCCATGCGGCCAGGTTATCAAAATCAAGATCATTCACATTCAGCTGGCTGAGGCGCTCGATGCCCAGGCGGATTGTGCCAATCGTTTCCTGCAGCTTATCCATCTGTCACCTCTTCCGGGCGGGCTTGTGTCGGAGAGACCTGGGTGACCACCAGTTCGAAAGAACTTCCGGTGTTGTCATCCAGTGCCCTGACGTTTGTCAGCCCTGGATTGTCAAACCACAAGGAGCCGTCAAGTTGACGCATCAAACGGGAGACATGACGGTTGGATACAGCTACACCCTCCAGCTCGATTTGATTCCCCTCCATGCTCAGGCGCGCAAGATAAACCCCATCCGGAACGACTCGCACCAGCTCATCAAAGACTCGGACTATCACAGGACGATTTCCCTGGAGGCCTTGAATAACTTTTATTCTGGCCAGCAATTCTGTCCGACTTTCTTTCAGCACCCCGATGTCCTTTATTTTCTGGTCCAGCTCGTCTATGCCTTTTTGCAGGAAATTGTTGCGTGCTTGCTGGACATCAATCGCCGAGTTGATCATCCAGCTACGCAGGAAAATCAAAAGAACAGCCATAGCAAAAGCTGCAACAAGAAGCCCCAGAAAATGTCTCTTCTCTTCACGGCGCTGTTCTTCGCGCCAGGGCAGAAGATTGATTGTGGCCATCAGTCAGGGCACCTCATTCAAAGCTCCGCAACGCCAGGCCGCAGGCCGTCAGCATGGCGGGGGCTTCGCTCATCACAAGATTTTTATCAACCTGGCCGGATACCGCCATCTGCGCGAAAGGATCCGCAAGAACGCAGCGGATACCCGTGCGCTGGGCCAGAGCATCAGCCAGACCTGGCAAGGCCGCAATACTGCCTGTAAGTACCAGACAGGCGGGGTCACTCGACAGCACTGAGGACAGGCTCGATGAACACAGCTGCAGCTGACGGGAACTGTGCTGTACCAGCTGGTCGATTCGCTCCTTGTCATCAGCTTTGGCCAATCCTTCACAGGGCTGCTCCCGTGTATACAGGACTTTCCCCGCCTGGAGTTCATGCAGCCGTACGGCGGAAAGCTCCAGGTTAATCACGGCAACAGGAGCATCCTGTGCCTTCAGCTCCAGCTTGTCCTCGATGAGCGGCCAGACCCTTTCCAGCGCCAGCGACTGGATATCGACGACTTTGGGCACCAATCCGGCCAACGAAAGGGCAGCCTCATAGCCATCCACATGCTCCCGCCGACTGGCTGCTATAAACACCTCCATCTTCTGGTTCTGCGCGTCTCTTCCTTCCTGGGATTTTTTCCCTTCCTGATCGGCTTCCCCTTCCTGCGAAGCAGGCTTGAGGACCTCAAAATCCAGCGCCATTTCTTCCGGCGACCAGGAGACATGACGCCCTGCCTCTATGCCCGTCTGATATTCCAGATCCAGCTCACTGAGTGAGGCGTCCATCTGAACGACTTTGGTCATTACAACGGTATCGGGCAAGGCCACAGCCACCTGGCGACAAGATGTGCGTGTGCTGGCAAGGAGGCGTTCCAACACGGCTCCCATTGCTTCCGTATCCTGTATTCTTCCGTCGGCTATGACTTGGTCGGGAACAGACTCCACCGCACAACTTTCGATACGGTATTGGTCTGATTGACGACTGAGCTCGAGCAGCCTGACACAGACAGGACTGATATCGATGCCGAGAAGATGCCTGGATTTCTTTCTGGACAGACTGAACACCTGAAATTCCTCTGCCGTTCTTTTGGCTTGTCTGGTGGCTCTGTGGATAGTTATTGTATTATCGGCACAGCCCGGATTAGTTGAGTATCGGTCCTGGATCGCTGCCACCGATTTTCTGTCCTGGTGGAAGAACAGGGCAGCCAGATGCCATGCTCCCAGTGGATAACGTATTTCCCGTGAAAAAAATTTCCAGATTCTACCGATGGGTGCTGTGGCTCGCTTTGAGCTCTTGTAGCGGAGCGCTGCTGCTGGCCAGCAGTGGCTACCTGTACCTCAGCCCCCGTCTTCCCGATGTCAACGCCCTGCGGGACATCCAGCTCCAGACGCCGTTGCGCATCTATGCTGCTGACGGCAGGCTCATTGGCGAGTTTGGTGAAAAAAGACGCTTCCCGGTCGCCATAGAGCAGGTTCCGCAGAACATGATCAACGCTTTTCTGGCAGCGGAAGATTCCAGCTTCTACAGTCACAATGGCGTCAACCTTGCCGGGTTGGTGCGTGCGGCCCTGGAGCTGATTGCCACCGGACACAAGCAGTCAGGTGGCAGCACCATCACCATGCAGGTTGCCAGAAACTTTTTCCTGGGGCGGGAGCGAGAGTTTTCCCGGAAATTCAATGAAATTGTTCTGGCACTTGAAATCGAGAAAAGGCTGGAAAAAGACGAAATCATTGAGCTGTATCTCAACAAGATCTATCTGGGAAATCGCGCCTATGGCGTAGAAGCGGCAGCCCAGATCTACTACGGAAAGTCCATAGATCAGCTGGATCTCGCGCAGACCGCCATGATCGCCGGTTTGCCCAAAGCCCCCTCCCGCTTCAACCCCCTGGCAGACAGGGCACGCGCCCTGACCCGGCGCAACTGGATACTCAGGCGCATGGAATCGCTTGAGATGATCACCCACCAGCAATACACCCAGGCTGTCGCCCTTCCCATTTCCGCTGTCTGGCACGGACTGTCTGCCGAGCTTGAGGCACCCTGGGTGGCAGAAATGGTACGTCTCCAGATGATTGAGATGTACGGCACCAGTGCCTACACAGATGGGTTTGTGGTACACACCACCATCCGCAGTGACCACCAGGAATCGGCACAGGCAGCGATTGTTGCAGGCGCCCTGGCGTATGACACCCGTCATGGCTACAGAGGGGAAGAACGCAAGCTGGGGCCTGGCAAGCAACATTGGCTGGAGGTCCTTGATGACACCCCGGCCGTCCATGATTTACAGCCGGCTGTAGTGGTGAAAGTCTCGCCGCAAAAGGCTGTCCTGCTGCTGCGCGGCGGCGAGACTGCAGAGCTGAATGTCAAAGGCCTGCTGTGGGCGCGAAAATGGATCAGCGTCAACAGTGTCGGGCCCGTTCCCAGGCATGCCAATGACCTGCTGGAGCCCGGCGATCTGATACGAGTCCGGGCAACAGCAGACGGTTGGCAACTGAGCCAGATTCCCGACATACAGGCCGCTTTTTTGTCTCTGCGGCCTGAAGATGGTGCCATTACGGCTCTGATTGGAGGCTTTGACTTTCAGAGCAGCGAATATAACCGGGCGACTCAGGCGCGACGTCAGGTGGGCTCCTGCTTCAAACCCTTTGTCTATGCTGCGGCTGTTGACAAGGGGCTAAGCCCTGCCACCCTGGTCAACGATGCACCGCTGATTTTTGACGATGATCAGCTGGAACGTTACTGGCGACCGCAAAATGACAGTCGCAATTTTCTTGGTCCCATCCGGATGCGGGAGGCGTTTTATCGCTCACGCAATCTGGCATCCATCCGGCTTCTACAGCGGATAGGTCTGAACTACACCATCGCGCGACTGACGAAAATGGGGCTTCCACGCGAAGGCATGCCCCACAACCTGACGCTGGCCCTGGGGACCCATACATTGACGCCGCTTGAACTGGCAGCAGGACACGCCATGTTTGCCAATGGCGGGTTTCGCATCACCCCTTACATTATCGATAGCGTGGAACGGATGGGAACACGGGTGTTGACAGCCAATCCCCTGGTTGCCTCAACGACCCAGGAGCAGAACAAGCCCGATGCCCGTCAACTACCCAAAGAGAAAGAGACAGGCCCCACAAGCAGTGACAGCCTGTTGCAACACAGTGACATATTGCAGGAAGACACAGGTACCAGCCCCCACCGGCAAGCCCCTCGTGTTCTGGACGCCCGTGTCAGCTACATCATGCGTGACATGATGAGCGACGTGATCAAACGCGGCACCGGAAGAAAAGCCAGGGTTCTGGGGCGTTCGGATCTGGCCGGAAAAACAGGCACCACCAACGATAACCAGGATATCTGGTTCTCGGGCTTTGCATCCGATCTTCAGGCCACTGTCTGGCTTGGATTTGATCAACCCCGACCATTAGGCTGGAGAGAATTTGCCAGTCTGGGACCTCTCTCGATCTGGATAGATTTTATGAAAGAGGCCTTGAAAAACATTCCGGAGCGGCTGCCGAGCAGGCCAGCAGGACTGGTGACGCTGAAAATCGATCCGCACACTGGCCTTCCCACAAGCAGTAGTGGAACAGGTGGCGTTTTTGAGCTGTTCCGTGCTGAGGATGCCCCTGATGAGCCCGCGCCAAGATCTGACGACATAGACACAGATGACGAATTCGATCCTGAAGACATACTTTAGGGTCCGTTGAACTATGCAGAACAATGGGCGGATGCTCAGAAGCTCCGAGTTGCATACAGCTTCTCAGCGGCTCCTGCGTGCTTCTGGCTCTGTCGACGGAAAATCAAGGGACGAGAACCACCGCAACACTTGATGAAGAATCCATGTCTTCAGTACAACGCAAGGACGCTCAAGGATAGAGCATCCTTGCGCCGTCTGTGCGGACCTGCACGCAGCCATCTGATGGGCCAGGTGACAGTCGCTCTGAAGGGTTGAAAAACGGGCAGCCAACTTGCGATGCACAAGACAAGGGCAACAGATAATCTCGGGCGAGAATTTTCCGGCGGGGGAGATAGTCTTTGGAAGATAGTCTTTGGAAGATAGTCTTTGGAAGATAGTCTTTGGAAGATAGTCTTTGGAAGATAGTCGTTGGAAGATAGTCGTTGGAAGATAGTCGTTGGAAGATAGTCGTTGGAAGATAGTCGTTGCAAGATAGTCTTTGCTGATTGAGTGTGGGCTGTGGAGGTCATGCCCATCCCCATCTCTCTGCTTGTTCAAGACTTCCCGAAAAGAGAGAAACTGCCTGGGGCCCGCCTGCCCTGCTGCAAGCAAGACAGATGGGGCATTCCAGGGACCGTTTTGGCTGTCAGGCTCCGGAGACTACGAAAGCCTGTCAGCCCCTTGTGCGCGCCTGCGTTTTGACGAGCGCTCGCACCAGAAGGCAGAGCAAGAGTAGGTCCCTGGCCTCTGGAAGCGGCCGGGAGACAGTAATTCCCGTTCCGGATCTGGCTCTCCGGACTGGCACAGGAGCCGCTTCTCACTCAATTGACATGCTCCCCGCCCTGAAGGGCGGGGCTTGCCGCGCACTAGGTCAATGACTCATGGCCCTGCGGCCGAATTTTATACAGATACTCTTCGCAAACAAAGAACAGCCCGGCCATAATTGCGCTGGCCAGAACGACAAAAGCCAGCACCAAAGTGTTCGTCAAGGGCAAGCTTGCCATGATGACCCCTGCCACAGAAGCTACAGCGATCTCCAAAAAAAACAACAAGCCAGCTCCTGTGTCCGTGTCTTTGGTCCCCAGGCCAGCCAGTGCTCTGGCCTGGCAGCATGGCAGCAGCAGGCCCAACCCCAGCTCATACAGAATCAGACCGGTCACCAGACCGGTGACAGACTCCCCGTGACTGGCGAGGGCACTGATGACAATGACCCCCGTACCTGTTGCCAACAGGAGCCAGGCCACCTGGGTCACTCGCGTTTTCCCCCAGGCATCCGTCAGGCGGCCAGCACAGGCACTGGTCACTACATAACCGGAAAGTATCAGGCCACAGAGTAGTCCGTAGTGGTACGGGGTCATACCCCGGGATTCCACCAGCAAAAAAGGACCTCCAAGAACAAATACAAACGCGCCGGCAAAGGCCATGGCGGCGCTCAAGGCGGGCAGAAGATAACGCACATTGCTCAACACTCTGTAGAAACTGCCCGTCACGAGGGTCGACCCGCCGCTGGAGGTGGCTGAGGCTGCATCAGGTAACAGATTGACAGCCAGCAAGAGCAACAGCCCAACCGTAAACATAAGCACGAAACCGGCCTGCCACCCCCAGTAGTCTTGCAGAATGCCACCCAGGAAGGGAGCCAGCGTAGGAACCAGCATCATGATGCTGCTGAGCATACCAAGGACATGAATCTCTTTGGCCGTGCCGAAAAACTGACGGGCCAGGGTGCGGGACAAGGCCACACCAAAACAGCCAGACATCCCTTGAATAAGGCGAGCAGACAGCAGCACTGTGACCGAGTCCGTATTCAGTATGGCCAGGGTGGCCAGCAGATAGACGGCGTACCCTGCCGCGAGAAGCCGCCGTTTGCCGAAGCGCTCCGCAAGGGGGCCTACCACAATCATTGAGAATGCGAAGCCCAGCATGAACAGACTGACAGTCCATTGTGCTTTGTCTGGCGTCGCGCCAAAGTCCGAGGCCAGCGCAGGCAGCGAAGGTGTGAATATATCTATGGAGAGCGGCCCCAGAGCCGCGCAGCACGCCAATACAAACAGCGTCAGGCGTGGCCAACGCATCGGGCACAAACGGTACATGTCAAAGCGGTTCCAGTGAAAGTGACAAGGAGGACAACAGCTGAAAAGCCCGGGAGTATACGGCAAGATGCCATTTCATGGATAGCTGTCAGACAGCACCCCTTTCTCGCAACATTGACACGGCAAAAAACAGACTGGAACAACCGGCCCTGTTGCATGATGGCCTCCAGGGTTGGCACCGTGAACCAAGAGCTTTTCGGAGGAAAAACAAGTGCAACCGATTCAACGACAAGATGGATCAAAGATCCTTGTGTCCTGAGGATGTTGCGCGCCATGACGTTCTTGCACGTTTGGCAAGCTGATGGCCTGCATTTGCCTTGCTTGAATCCACCGGCTCCCTGCTGTAGGTTTTTCATTGAGGTGCAGCTCGCATCCTCTTCTGGAAAAGGGGGCTTCCCGGAAACAGGATGGGCGGCTGGTGACGAGCTGAAACAAACAGAGCAGACGCAGCGAGAGAGGGAACTCATGTCGAAAGGCAACAACAGGCGCAATCATACCAAGCCACTTATTTCCGCAGCTTTTGCACTTTGTGCCACCTTGTGTGCACCTGCAAGTCAGGCCGGGTTTACCTTTGAGAACAACGTCGATGACATTGCCGGGGCAGCAGCGCGCTACGATGTGCTGATCAGTCACCCTCCCGTTGGGCTTGTGATTCCGGGTTTCAAACTGGCGGGCATTCTTGCTGGTGAGGAGGCAACAGGAGCGGTCAGAGGATTATCCGCACACAATGTCCAGTCGGACGTCAATTACCGTGTAACTCTGATAGCCAAAGGCAGCACCATGGGTGAAGTCATTACCAGTGGTAGTGCCCAGTACAAAGGCTTGGGGCTGTTTTCCAAGGATCAAACATCAGATGTAAGAGCCGTTATCAGGCACATCGAGTTGCGGGATCCTTACGGTGCCTTGCTTCGGGTGACTGCGGCGGCAGCAGCAGGCTGCCAGGTGAGCAAAACGGGGCGAATCAGCTTTCTGGACAGGATCACCACATGCGCTTTTGAGGTGACAGGTGAGAAGCTTGCTCGCATAAAATCGCTACCGGGCCAGGCCCGTTACACTGTCAGAGCTGCCGATAACGCCAAGCCAGGCGGACAATACTCCAATGTACTGGAGTACAGGATCGAGCAGGTCAGCACCTGATGCCAGGAGAAAGTTCCTGACGGTCCCCTGCCTGGAACTGCGCGCATCAGTTCCAGGTTCCGGCTGAAGACTCTCACCTCCCTGGCATCAACGGGCTGGTTGTGCAAATGCTGGCGACAACTCAGATACCGCAGCCAGCTGCCAGCGCCCGGGGCCTTGCCTTGAAACCGGTTTCCAATCCAATGCATGGCGCAACTGTGACCGACGGTGACATGCCGAACCCGGGATCTCCTGGTTCCGGGGCCGGCGGCCAGCTTGCCGTACTGTTTTTCGGCTACCCAGGGGCACTCCTTTGGTTTGAACTGGTCTGCCATAGAGTAACCAGCCTGCAAACAAGTGATGAAAATGTCGTGCCTCATTTTTCCGGATGCAGTCGTTCTTGCTGTCTCCCTTGATACCCCTGCTCTCTTCGGCGATTGTGTCAGACATCCTCTTTTTTTTTCCCTGGCTCGCGTCGATAAGGCCAGTCATATTTTCGAATACAGGGACGCAGTATTCGGAAAATGAAAATATTCATAGAGTTGACGTCAGAAATATCGTCTGTAGAATCCGTGAGTGCCTCGCCCGACTGTGCAGCCACTGCGCCAATTAGTCTGTGGCAGGAAAAGGATCTGAAGACAAAAAAACGACACAAGAACATTGTTTGGATACCATGAAAACATCAAATAATTACAAAAAGACTCCTTTGGTAGCGGCCTGTTCGCTACCCGTGCTTCTGTTCTCTGCAATGAGCCTGGCTGAACCCACGTTCCAGAGAAACCTTGACGACGTTGCGGGATCTGAAGCCCACTACGATGTAAAAATAGCCCGGGATGCGGTGGGTTTTGAATTGCCGGGTTTCGAGATACTCGACCTCCCTATAGGAGCAGAAGCAAACGGGGATGTTAAAGGACTTAGCGTTGTTTCTGTCAGTGCAGCAGACAATTACCTTGTGACTTTGCGTCCCAGATCCGGCTCTATGGGTGCCGAAATTGAAGGCAGTGATGGAAAGGCCGTTGGTGTGTCCCTGTCTACAGACAACGCCGGTACAGACATAAGGGCTGTTATCGTTTCCATGGGGCTGCACAGGGCGAATGGCAGTCCTATCCCTGTGGCAAAGAAAATCGGATGCAATGTCAACCCGCAAAAGACACGCGTCGTGTTCGATGAGGTGAACGGTGCAGTATGCGGCTTTACCGTTAGTGGAGCAGATTTGGATGCGGTGCCACCGAATGTGCCGGGTTCTGTAAGCTACCAGGTCAGGGCTGCCACAAATGCCATGGCGGGTGCCACCTACTCCGGCATACTCGAATACACGATTGAAGCGGACAGCGTCTGATTTTTCCGACCACGGCTCTTCTCGGCAGCCGCTGTTCCAGATTCGGCAGTCCCCTTGCAGGGTTTGCGAGCGGTGGTTGCCGAGTCGACCATGAAGATCGCTTTCCCCTTCACCTTGTAAGTGAACACCTGTCCGCCGGGGCAAAGACACCGCCGGACGGGGTTATTTTCGCCGTTCTGTTAACCGGTTTCCGGGAGACTCTCTTGTGAAACAGAATTATCTCAACACATTATTGGTATTTTTCGCATCCTTGCTGCTGTCAGGCTCAGTGCTGGCCGCCAGCTACAGGGTATCGCCCTTGACCATTAATTTTGGCCAGCAGGAGCCGGGTTACGCAGGACCTGACAACAGTCGCACCCTGACAATCAAAAACGAAGATGCCCGCCCGCTGTATCTTTCCCTGGATGTAAAAAAAGTGATCAACCCTGGTCGAAAGGATGAAGCCTTTGTCAGCCAGTCTGACATGGATCCGAAAAAATTCGGCCTGGTACTGAACAACACCAAATTGATCATTCCACCAGGCCAGGAGCGCACCCTGGTTGTCATGTCCCTGATGGATTCCGCGCAGCTTGACCAGGACGCCACCTACCGTATCGTCACCACGCCGATGCAATCTTCCCGCTTTCTCAGCGAAGCCACAGAAGGCGTTGCCAGTGGCGTCGCCATGGTATTGCAGTACGGTATACACGTGTTCGTGCCCCCCGAAAATCCTGACGACAGCGTTCGCTTTGCGCAAAACGGCAGCCGGGTATCCCTGAGTCATACAGGAAACAGCTTTAACTCAGTGTCCAATGTTTACTATTGCCCCTTGAGCACAGACGTCAGCAACATTACCCGGGAGTACCAGCACAACAATCTGGACACTATCCGGGACCAATTCAAGTGCCAACGAACCGCCGGGGCTGGTTTTCTCCATGTCGGACAGGAGTTGACCTATGACATTCCTGAAGGGAAAAAGCTTGTTTTGATCATGTACAACCATGGAAAGCGCAAGGCACGGGGATTTGTCAGTTAGCCAGCTGGTAAAGCTCATCTGTGACTGACCGGCGATCATCCTTTTCAGGTAGATCATGTCGTTGGTCGCTCCTGCGGGTGTTGTGCCTGCTTGCGCTGGTAATGGGACACGGGCGGTGCCTGCAGGCGGCCTGGATCCAGTCCGATGAGCTGCCCCCCGGTTTTGAGTCTCTGACAGTGCAACAAACCGTCAGCATCTGGTTTCAGGGAGCGAAACTGGGCGAGGCGCCCCTGGTAGTGCAGAACGGCACCTTGCACCTCGAACACGTGCCTGCGCTGGACTTGGCCAGCCGGGGGCTACTGACGGACAAAATCCCTGTGGTCACCCGTTTTCTGCAGGGCAACCCGGCGACAAACACCCACCACCTGTGCCCGGACCCGAAAAAACTCAAGCTGACCTATGACGACCTGTGCCAGCCAGTGTTGACCCGCCAGGTGGCCTTGGTGCTGAACGAAACCAACCGCAATTTGTACATTTTCGTCAACCCGAAGTGGATTGATACCCGCGCCAGTCACCTGCCACGACTGCTGCCGGATTCTACCGCCGGCTTGTCCTGGTTTGTTGGCAACCAGGTGGATTCTTTCTGGTCGAATGCAGCCGCAGGAGGAGAGCAACGCTCTGTCAGTCTGCAGCAGCACTACGCCATCAGTTGGGGAAACAGCAACCTGGAAGCTGATCTTTCCAGGGAATGGCAAAGCGCGGACGCCAGCCCCTGGCGGCTGCATGGTATCCAGCTGCTGCACAGAAGCGCAGGCCATTATTACCAGGCGGGAACCCTGAATGCTGTAGCGGCAGACAACATCCCCCAACCAGGCTTTCTGGGACTGGCCATAGGCAGAGACCGGGCCGCAGCCGATATCAGTGCGTCTCAGGGAAGCCCTCTGGTGCTGACACTGGAGGGGCCTTCCCAGGTCAGTGTCCGCAATCAGTACACTGGACGCCTGCTGTACAGCGATGTGCTCTTCCCGGGTATTCAACAATTGGATACGCGTGCGTTCCCGGAAGGGATCTATCCGGTAACCATCACCATTACCAACATCAATGGCCGGAAACGTCAACTGAGCCAGGTCTATATCAAGCGTGCTTCCATTCCCTTGTCCGGCTACCCCTATTACGATTTTGGCGCTGGGTGGTTGGCCTCAGACCGTCAGGCTGATGCGAAAAGCATCCAGCTGCCAGGCTACGACTTCTCCTCTCCTGCCTTCTTTGCCCGGAGGCATCAGGCCCTGGGGTACAGCAGTGCCCTGGCCGCCGGTCTGCTGGCCCATGAAAAGGGAGCCGTTGCCAGCCTGACCGGAGACTGGTACGGAACGCACACTCTGGCCTCGTTCAGTGCCACGGCCTCTTCAGGGGGATCAGTTGGTCTGGGCTCCACCCTGTCATGGGTTCTGCTGAATCCTGATGTCACATGGAATATTCATCTGGACAGAACATGGGAAGGTTCTGACCAGTTTTTTTCGGACCAGTATCGCTGGCAGCAGGATGTGCGTTTTTCCCGGGAGTGGCGCGACTATGCTCTGTCGGTTCATGCGGGCCTGTCCGGATCCAGGGAAGAGTCCCAACGGGCCAGCTATGGCCTTTCGATAGGCAAAAGCTGGCACTATTCGGTCACCGACCACAGTGCCCTGTCCCTGGCTTTCACCGCCGGACAAGATGACAGGGGCCTGTTGGCCACCCTGTCGCTGACCCTGGGCTATACCAGGACACCCTGGCGGCTGGGGCTTGAGCTGGACGCACCTTTGGTATCAACCCGGGGTGGGGGCGCCGCAGATGAACTCAGGGGACAGGTCTACGGTTCCATGCAGCAGTCTGTGGGCGAAGGAGAAATGGCAGTCGGTGGCCAGATGGAGTTCCGGCAGGACCGCAGCGATCCCACCCTGACAGGGGGCCTGTCCTGGGTGCATCCGGCCTTCAGGGCTCGGGGTGGTTTATCCAGGTCGTCTGACCAGACGCTTCTGAACGCTTCCGCCAGCTTCGCCCTTGCTGGTACAGGCACCCGGACATCGATAACGGGCAACTCGCAGACGGCAACAGGCGTGCTGATCGATGTCGACGGGCCTGCCACTGAACGATACCAGGTGATGATCGACGGGCAAGCCTATGCGTCCGGCAGAGCAGGACAATCCCTGTTTGTCCCCCTGCCCGCTTTCAGAACCTACAAGGTCGCTGTGCTCATTCGCTCTCTCTCCTACAGGATATCCCAGGACACCAGTATGCTGACGCTCTATCCCGGTAATATCGAGCACGTTTACAGAACCTTGTTGCGCAGTCGGATTTATATGACGCATCTGGTGAATGAACAAGGGCAACCTCTGGCCAGCGTCAGCCGGATCAATGATCAAGGGGATCTGGCGTTTTCTGATGACAAGGGCTTTATTCAGTTTTCTGCCATGGAGAACGAGAAGGAGCTTGTTTTCCAAAGAGAAAATAATGGCGAGTGCCAGATTGACCTGCCTGACTCCGGGAAGGAGGAAAGCCTGGTCTATAGGGATACCATGGTCTGCCATCCAGTCTGAGGACAGCTTTGGTGAAGGAAAAAATGTTAAAGGCCGAATAAGCGCTCGCCTGGACCCATGGATCAGGTCATAAGATGGTGTAGCAAAGTTTTTCCCTTTGGGTGCGATGCCCGTCCGGCGACAGAAAAAGGCTGCCTGGTTTTGGCCTGCTATTTTGCTGCATGGGATCCTTGTGGTCTCTGGTATGCTCTGCCTTCTGATTGGGGCTCGAGTCACGATCAGTGGCAGCAAGCTTTTCAAATATGTCACAGTCGTCTGCCGCCCAGATCCAGGGCAGTGGATGTTGCATTATGTCGCTCAATGTCTTTCCTGTTGCCCCTGCCCCCTCTGCTTATGGCTTCCTGCGTCAACAGAGGGCTGTTTACGACAGGGCTGATAATTCTGCCGCAGTAGTTCCAGCGCGATTCTTTTCACCCGGTTATTCTTCTGAACATCATTGATACAAGCCCGTTGGCTCGCAGGAAAAGAACCGTCCCTCCTTCTTTCAGATTCTTTCAGGTCGTCAAGCATGATCGGGCAGAAGTGCGAACGCTTGCAGACACTGACAGTTATTTCACAAAATATGCAACGCCTTCTGACGCGCGGCACCATCCGGAAAGCACAGCAAGCGCGAGCAAGCATCATTTTTGCGTACGGCTTCACCCGATGCAGAAGCTGAGGCTGGAAAAAAACGGCAGCGAAAGCGAAAACACCACTGGGGTTACCAATTGAGCTGACAGTTACTCCTTGACCCATGGCAGTATATGCGACTCCTTCTGATGCACAGCACCATCCGGCAAGCACAGCAAGCGCGCGCAAGCATCGTTTTTGCGCACGGCACCATCCGGAAAGCACAGCAAGCACCGTTTTTGCGTACGCCTCCATCCTGATGCAGAAGCTGAGGCTGGATAAAAATGACGGCGAAAGCGAATACACCACTGGGGTTACCAATTGAGCTGACAGTTATTCCTTGACCCATGGCAGTGTATGCGACACCTTCTGATGCGCGGCACCATCCGGCAAGCACAGCAAGCATCGTTTTTGCGCACGCCACCACCCTGATGCAGAAGCTGAGGCTGGATAAAAATGACGGCGAAAGCGAATACCTCACTGAGGTTACCAATTGAGCTGACAGTTACTCCTTGGCCCATGGCAGTATATGCGACTCCTTCTGATGCGCGGCACCATCCGGCAAGCACAGCAAGCATCGTTTTTGCGCACGCCACCATCCTGATGCAGAAGCTGAGGCTGGATAAAAGTGACGGCGAAAGTGCATACCTCACTGAGGTTACCAATTGAGCTGACAGTTACTCCTTGGCCCATGGCAGTATATGCGACTCCTTCTGATGCGCGGCACCATCCGGCAAGCACAACAAGCATCGTTTTTGCGCACGCCACCACCCTGATGCAGAAACTGAGGCTGGATAAAAGTGACGGCGAAAACGAATTCACCACTGGCGTTGCCAATTGACACGCAACAGCTGCTGATCCATGCAACGCTGAGAGGAGCTTGAACAAAAAACGCCGCCCGCAGTTCGCATGGAAAACCGTGCCTTGCGCATCTTACTCCCACTCACCGTTTGCAGTCTCCGTTTGCAGTCTCCGTTTGCAGTCTCCGCTTGCTGTTTCTACTTGCACCCATTATCTGCACTCAGGGCCCGCACTTATCACTTGCCTTCACCGCCCGCACTTATCACTCAAATCCTGCACCCACTCCTCAAATTTCAGTCAATTACAGTCGGTTGTGGAATGTGTGAAGAAGCCCACCCGCGCCAGCTACAACCCCTGATGTCAGTAGGCCCTTTCTGGACAAAGAGACTTGTTCGCAGCGTCCTTGTCTTACTTCTACCAAACGAACGAATGCGACATCGCTCCCTCCCTCAGAATCATTGGCTTCCGTCACAAACTTCTTGAGCTCATCGGATTCTGTAGCCAATGACACAAAGGAAAAACCAAATAAAGTCTGTGCATAGACTCAAAAGTCTGGCAGAAAAAAACCAGCCTCTCGGTTGCGGGAATCGCCGCTCCAGCGCAAAGGACGGGAGACGAGGTCGACAGTCTGCCATAGGTGCACCTCGTTCCGTTTTCTTTCGTCCTTTCGTCGTCCTTTCGTCGTCCTTTCGTCGTCCTTTCGTCGTCCTTTCGTCGTCCTTTCGTCGTCCTTTCGTCGTCCTTTCGTCGCCCTTTCGTCGCCCTTTCGCCCTTTCGCCCTTTCGCCATAGACGCAAGAAGACGCAAGAACACAAGGTCTCCTTCCCTCTTCCCGTCTGTCACAAACGCAAAGCACTCCATTTCTCTTGCGGCATCTTGTCCGCCTTGGCAGCTGCCAAAAATCTGTTCCTGTTGCTCTCCTCGCCTTGAACATCTGCGGCCGGATTTCCCCCTCATGGAACCATGGAACCATGGAACCATGGAACAGCCCGGCTGCAGTCCCTCTTCGAAGGCAGCTGTCTGAAACTCACTTCAGATCGCACGGCTGCCTTTTCCTGACAGCCCACCTCCCCTCCCTGAAACGGAGGGAGGCAGCTCACAAACCATCACTGGCTGAATGCTGCTTGCGCAGGTGACAACAAAATTGTTCGCGGCAGCTGTTCCTCGTCGTCGCTCCCTACCCCTGGTAGCGACAGCGCACTCTGGGAAGCCGTGAGGGAAGCCGTTTGCGCAGGCACATAGTGCCTCCTGGCGTACGTCATGCCATCCTCTGACACCGGCTGTTTTTGCTCCGTTCCCCTCACACTGACTCCTGACTCTACGCTGTCTTCCGTACTGGCTTTCAGCAGCCCCCCTCCCTGATCCATCAAAGGCTGCATTACCCAAGGCTCAATCAGAAGCTGTCTGACGCCCCGCAAAAACTCAGCGACGCTGGCGGTGGTAAAGCCATAACCCAGAGAGCGCAGAACCGGCTTCAAATAGCTGCCTCCGGTCATTCCCTCGGCAAGCTGGGAAGCCGCTTGCAATGTGAGTGCCGCTCCCAGAGTCAGCCCCATGCGAACGGCTGTGCTGTACGCCAGATTGGGGTTCTCTCCCTGCAAGCTTTCATCAAGGAGCTGGGCAAGGCCGACGCCCAGATTGACACCAGTGTTCTCGGTTGTAAGGTCGGTCAAGAGCGACCCCAAGCTGGCTTGACCAGTATCTGTCACAGGGCCACGCAGGTAATGCATGGGAAGCGCAGCAGACGCCAGAAGCCCCGATGTGACCAGATGCCGTTCAGCCTTGTTGCCATAGGTGCGAGCGGCCAGTGTGGAAACCAGACCTTTCATTTGCTGGAACAAACCGATAGTTGCCGGACGCAGGAGGAACGCTTGCATCCAGGTGAGGTTGTTGTCCTCAGCGTTGGCGGCTGCGTTGATGTTCTGGGTGAGCAGCGACAGAATAAGCCCGCTTTCCAGCAGCGAGGTGACCCGCCCCAGGATTGTGCGTTTTTCAGCCTGTTGCTGTGAATCTGTTGTGCCCAGCGTAAGGTCCACCAGTATGTTATTCAGGTTTGACAGCGCCTCCATCAGGAAGCCCTGGCTGATGACTGCGTGGGAAAAGCCGATCACGGAGTTCCAGTCCTGAGACGCAGGAGGCGCTGTCGCTGCTCTTTGCGCTGCCATGAACACGAGCCCGCCTAAAGCAGAAGCCGTAAGGTTCGCCAGCAGTTCATCCCCGGGCACGCTATTTGAGGCCAGAATCTGGCGTAGCATCTGGCTCGTCCCGTCGGCGCTGTTGCGGGTGGACAGGATAAGGCTCTTTCTCATGAACTCCCTTCCCGTACGCGTCAGGGGGTTGCCGTCGAATTGGCGTCTGAAACTGAGAGTCTCACCTTCGTACCATCGTGCGTAAATAGTGCCCAGCAGTTTCCAGGACACCATGCCGAGCAATCCAGTCGTCAGAAACCCTCCCGCAGTTGTCATGGTTTTTGCCATGGCCAATGCTTCATCCTCGGCGGAGGCCTTGTCCTCAGGAGAACCCTGCAACGGAAGCTGCAGGGTGATGTCGTTGGTGTCGCCGGTACCGTTGTCAGCAAGAAGGCGAGATCCGATAACATCCGGGGCGCGCCAGAAGTTTTCTTCGAGGCTGTCGTCGGGGGCCTGCTGGTTGGCAGACACGTCTTGCAAGAGGCCGCCCCGGCTGCTGTTTTCTGTGTTCCTTGTTGGCCATGTGCGCAACGGAGATGATGACTGGTCCTGCGCGTTACCATGTAGCGCGGAGATGCTCAATGTGACCGCAAGAACCAATGCCGCAACGCGTTGTGGTTTGCGCTGCTGTGTGTGCTGTGCCTGGTGCGCCATCTTATGCTCCTGATATACCCAGAATGCCCAGATGCTCCGCCTCCATGGGTGGGGCTTGGTGCGTATCCGCTGTGCCTGTCCGCTGGCGCCTGTACGATAGTAGATACTTTTCAGGAAGTTGCTGCCCTCTCCCCGGATTTTTCTTAACTTTATGCGGAACGGGGGGATGCAACTTGGCGGGTGCGGGTGCGGGTAGGGGTGACAAGATGCTGCCGAAATGATGCTTGTGACTGGAAGGGGGGGTCAATGGTCGGTATGATCGCTTGCTTTCCTCGACGGACCTGCGGGTCAGCGCATTCTCGATTGGTACCAGAGTCAAGATAAGCCATGCCAGTGATAACACTACCCGATGGTAGTCAACGTGAATTTTGTGAGCCTGTCTCTGTTCTGGACGTGGCAGAGAGCATAGGAGCGGGACTTGCCAAGGCTTGCCTCGCCGGGCGTGTTGATGGAGTACTCGTCGATGCTGACTTTGTCATCAATACGGACGTTGGCCTTTCTGTAGTCACAGCCGGCGACCCGGAAGGTCTGGAAGTTATCCGTCACTCGACGGCCCATTTGTTGGCAATGGCAACACAGGATCTTTTCCCGCAAGCTCAAGTCACTATAGGACCGGTGATAGAGGACGGCTTCTACTACGATTTTGCCTACGAACGCGGCTTCAATACAGACGACCTGGCTCGTATAGAACAGCGCATGCAGGAATTGGCCCGGCAAAACCTCACAGTCAAACGGCAGCTGATGTCCCGGGCTCAGGCCCTGGAAACTTTTGACGCATTGGGCGAAAGCTACAAGGTCGAGATTATTCGTGAGCTACCTGAAGGCGAAGATATTTCCGTTTACAAGCAGGGAGACTGGCAGGATTTGTGCCGTGGTCCCCATGTGCCTTCGACAGGCCGCCTTCGCTTCTTCAAGCTGATGCGCGTGGCCGGTGCTTACTGGCGAGGCGATGCCAGCAATACCATGCTGACCAGAATTTACGGGACCGCCTGGTCCGACAAGAAGTCGCTTCAGGCGTATCTGGAGCGTTTGCAGGAGGCAGAAAAACGGGATCACCGCAAGCTCGGAAAGCGACTGGATCTGTTCCACTTCCAGGAGGAAGCGCCAGGAATGGTGTTCTGGCATCCGGCTGGCTGGAGCTTGTATTCAACTTTGCAGCAATACATGCGTAACAAACAGACCGCATACGGCTACCAGGAAATCAGGACGCCGGCCTTGGTGGACTTGTCTTTATGGGAAAAATCTGGCCATGCAGAAAAATTCGGAGACGATATGTTTACTCTGGATTCTGGCGGCAAAGCCATGGCTCTCAAGCCCATGAACTGCCCGTGTCACGTTCAGGTCTTTCGTCAGGGGTTGCGCAGTTACAAGGATTTGCCGCTGCGGTTGGCCGAATTTGGATCCTGTCACCGAAATGAGGCATCAGGCGCGCTCCATGGCCTGATGCGGGTGCGAGGCTTTGTTCAGGATGATGCTCATATCTTTGTAACGGAGGAGCAGATTCAGTCGGAAGTCATAAGGTTTATCGACTTTCTGCACGAGGTATACGACGATTTTGGCTTTGAACGACAATCGCTGATGTACAAATTGTCGACACGACCTGATCAGCGTGTGGGCTCAGACAGCATGTGGGATAAATCGGAAAAAGCCTTGGCGCTGGCGTTGGATACGCTGGAACTGCCCTGGCAGGAGCTGCCTGGTGAAGGTGCTTTTTACGGACCCAAAGTGGAGTTTTCACTGAAAGACAGCATAGGACGGGTCTGGCAGTGTGGTACTGTGCAGGTGGATTTTTGTATGCCCGGCCGCTTGGGAGCTGAATACGTGGATGCGCAGGGCGAGCGCCAGACGCCTGTAATGTTGCACCGGGCAATACTCGGCTCTTTCGAACGGTTTATCGGCATACTCATCGAGCATTGTGAAGGACGGTTTCCTGCCTGGCTGGCGCCGGTTCAGGTTGTGGTAGCGTCCATCGCAGAACGCCAGTCTGCCTACGTGCAGGAACAGGTGAACAAGCTGCAGCTTGCAGGGTTTCGTGTTCAGGCAGACTTGAGAAACGAAAAAATTGGTCTTAAAATTCGGCAGCGCACATTGGAGAGAGTCCCTTGGATCCTGGTCGCCGGAGACAAGGAAGTGCAAACCGGCACTCTTGCCGTGCGTGAGCGTTCCGGGGAAAAGCTCGGGTCCATGACGCTTGAGGCCTTCCAGCGCTTGCTGGAGGCGGATATCGCCCGCTTCAGTCGTCAATGGAACCCAGTCGATTTTCTGGGTACGTCAGAGTAGAGAAACAGGAGAAGTCATAATCAAACGTTCGAATCCACGGAATCAGCGGCAGCAGTCGAGCAGAGCCCAGTGTAATCAGGGTATCCGTGCCCGGGAAGTGCTTCTTATCAACCCTGACGGTACAGCGGAGGGCGTTGTACCGCTGCGCCAGGCGCTTGAGCGAGCAGAGGAGTACGAGCTGGATCTTGTCGAAATCAATGCTACGGCCACCCCTCCGGTGTGCAAGATCCTTGACTATGGCAAGTCCCTGTACGATGACCAAAAACGCAGTCGTGCCTCGAAGAAAAAGCAGGTGCTTGTCCAGGTCAAGGAGGTGAAGTTTCGCCCGGGGACCGATGCTGGTGATTACCAGGTCAAGCTGCGCAAGCTCAGGCGTTTTCTGGAACAAGGGAACAAGGCAAAAGTTTCCCTGCGTTTCAGGGGTCGCGAAATGTCACACCAGGAGCTGGGCAAGCAGTTGCTGGAACGGATTGGGAAGGATCTCGAAGACTTGGGCGGAGTAGAGCAACATCCCAAGCTGGAGGGACGTCAACTTATCATGGTTGTGGCACCCAAGCGTCGGCCTGAGAAGCCCAGGGAACCCAGGAAAGAATCAAAACAAGAGCCCAAAGCCCCCGTAGAAACACGCGGGCCTGAAGAGCCAAAAGAAGAACTGAAACAGGACCTGAAAGAAGGTCCGCAAGAGGATCCGGTAGAAGATCCAGAAGAAGAGGCCAATGGAGAGGCCAATGGAGAGAGTGAAGGTTAGCTGCCATTGCACAGGCGTGCTGTAGCCACACATGCGTGTGGCGGCTTGGACTTTGTCAGCTGAACAAGCTCCGTTTGCCTGAGCTGTGCCGGACATGAGCGCAGCCAGGTTCAGTGTTTGTGGAGAAAAATCATGCCAAAAATGAAAACCAACTCGGGCGCAGCCAAGCGCTTCAAGAGGACCGCGACGGGCCTCAAGCGCAAGAGTGCGTTCAAGAGCCATATCCTGACAAAAATGAGCAGCAAGCGTAAGCGGCAGCTGCGTGGGACCCATGAGCTCAGTCCGGCTGACAAGCCGCTGGTTGAGCGGATGCTGCGTTCCCGCTAGGCACTGCTGGATAGTTCGCCGGAAGCTGTTTTTTTGGGGAGCTCGTTGATGAGCCCGATAAAGGGACAGCAGGACCGGTCGCTTCGTTGATTATTTTTGAGTTAGGAGAAAGCAATGGCTCGAGTAAAGCGCGGTGTTGTCGCTCGTCGTCGACACAAGAAAATTCTGGCATTGGCCAAGGGGTATTACGGTGCCCGTTCCCGGGTTTTCCGTGTAGCCAAACAGGCTGTCATAAAGGCCGGGCAATATGCTTACAGGGACAGGCGCCAGTGTAAAAGACAGTTTCGCACCCTGTGGATTGCGCGGATCAATGCGGCATCCCGGTCTAACGGACTGTCGTACAGTCAGTTGATTGCAGGCCTGAAAAAGGCTGGTGTCGAAATCGACCGCAAGGTCATGGCAGACCTGGCTGTACATGAGAAGGAAGCCTTTACCGTTTTGGTAGAAAAAGGCAAGGCTGCACTTTCGCTGTCCTGATGGAACGGACTGCGTGAGGCTGGGCTACAGAGCAGGAGGAGTAGATGCTGCTCTGTAGTCCGTTTCGCGGCTGGCAATACGCCTCACTCGCCTCACGAGTTCTGTCGGGGCGTTTTTCACTCATTCCGCATAATTTGATCGGATTTTTTACTGTGCCCTCTTCGGTTCCTCCTCCCCCGCCCTTGCCTTCTGTGCCTGCGGCTGGATTGACCTCTTCTTCTTCGTCTTCTTCGTCTTCTTCGTCTTTTTCTTCTGCTGCTGCGGATGAAAGCTCACCGTCTTCTGGCCTGGAGCCATTGCGCGATCAATCTGTGCAAGCAGGAAGCGCTTTTGGACGTCGGGCAGATTCTGTGGAGGGCGTGGCGAATATCCCGCAAGGACAGAACCGTCTTCCTGTTCAAGACGGTGGATTGTTGGGACGACGAGCGTCCCATCTTGTGGAAGCCTCTGGCGATTCCGACGAGCCTTCCCCGAATTTTCAGGAGCTGCGAGAACAAAAACACGCCTTGCTCGACCGTGCTGACAAAACTCTGGAAACTATCGGTCAAAACCGGTTGCTTGACAGAGCATTGAATGTGTTGAACAAAGAGGTCGACGCCCAGGGCGTGGACACGGATGGCCTTGTTATCCAGGTGGCGATTCCGCCCGATTTTACGCCCATCACTGTTTTTCCTCCGGAGCCCGGGCTGGCTGCGGAAAAATTGGAGATGCTGCGGGAAAAAGCACAGGCCTCTTTATCCCGCTACAAACAAACTCACATAGCAAAAGTCGACAAAGAGAAACTGGAAAACAACCTGGCTGAGTGCCGGGAAGGCTTGATGCGTATTTATACGCAATGCCAGCAATGTCTACAGGGGACTGAAGACACTTACGACGAAAACCACTGGTGGGACTGGGAACAGGAGTTTGCCCGTCTGGAAACAAGAGATGTGTCTTTTGAGTTAAAAGATGAAGACGGCGTTGTGACGCTGACGACACCCAGCCGGGAGAGCCAGACGGCAAGAGCCGAAGAGGCAGGTCAGCAGGGCAATTCATGACAAGTCTACTGACACCTTGGCAGCGTTATGACAAATGCCTCCAGCAGAGTGGTTTTACGCGGGATCCTGCCCAGGAGAGGGCGGCACAACACTTACAGGCCTTGTACGAAAGACTGCGCACAGCCGAGGGCAGTCGAAGTTTCTGGAAAAAGTGGCTGCAGCGCACGGGCGAACAGACCGGCAAGGGGCTCTATCTTTGGGGTGGTGTGGGACGTGGCAAGACATGGTTGATGGATATTTTCTACAACAGTTTGCCATCTGATAGAAAAATGCGGACCCACTTTCATCGCTTCATGAAGAGAGTGCATGAAGAACTGGCTGCTCTAAGAAAGCAAAAGAACCCGCTGCAATCTGTGGCTGTACGCTTGGCAAGAGAGGCACGGGTTATTTGTTTTGATGAGTTTTTTGTCTCGGATATTGCCGATGCCATGATCCTGTCCCGGTTGCTTGACGCCCTCTTCCAGCAAGGAGTGACGCTGGTGGCGACCAGTAATATCAAACCGGACATGCTCTACAAGGATGGGTTGCAAAGGGCAAGATTCCTTCCGGCTATAGACCTTCTTCATCAGCACCTGGATGTTGTCGAGCTGGAGGGGGCTGTTGATTACCGTGCCCGCATTCTGGAACAAGCGGGACTGTATCATTATCCGCTGAATGCGCAGACTGCGGCGGCGATGGAAGCAGGTTTTGCGGCACTGTCTCCGGATGAGGAGTATGGCGATGATGCCAGGGCACTGGAGATAGAAGGCCGCCTGATTCCCTGCGTCAAAGTGTGCGGGGGCATGGTGTGGTTTCTCTTCGCTCATTTGTGCGACGGCCCACGCAGCCAGAATGACTACGTAGAGCTGGCCCGGGAGTTTCATACGGTTTTTCTGTCAGGCGTGACGGCTATGGGACCATCAGATGAGGACAAAGCCCGCCGCTTTATCCACTTGGTGGATGAATTCTATGACAGGGGAGTCAAACTGGTGATATCTGCGGAGGTTCCGCAGCCTGAACTCTATGCGGGGACCCGGCTGGACTTCGAGTTTGAGAGAACCGGCAGCAGATTACGAGAAATGCAGTCATGGGAATACCTGGATCGCATGCACATGGATCGAATTTCGAACGAGAGTGCAGATATCCTTTGACAACGAAGTTCATTTCTGAGAGAGTGGCGCTGTTTAGCTATAGCCGCAAGATGTGTATTGCAGTAAGCTGCGCTCCTTCCGTTTTTCTCTTTCCTTGTACAGGCCCTTAATGTATGCCCCCGACTGAAACTGTCACCGCTTTCGACCAGCTTCCGTTGGCAGAGCCGGTTTTGCGTGCCGTGAGTGATATCGGCTACGAAACCCCCTCGCCAATCCAGGCGCGGAGCATTCCTCGCCTGCTTGAGGGGCGGGATATTCTGGGGCTGGCGCAAACGGGAACGGGAAAAACGGCGGCCTTTGCCCTTCCCATTCTGTCTCGTATAGATGGCTCCTGCAATGATACCCAGGCACTTGTTTTGTGTCCCACCCGCGAGCTGGCTATTCAGGTGGCTGAGGCCTGTCAAAGCTATGCCCGATATTTGCCGTCTTTTCATGTGCTGCCTATTTATGGCGGTCAGGACATGCGGGGACAGTTGCGAGGTCTCAAGCGTGGTGCCCATGTAGTGGTAGGAACGCCGGGCCGGGTGATGGACCATTTGAAACGCAACAGCCTCAGGCTGGATCGTCTGCGTACCGTCGTGCTGGATGAAGCAGACGAAATGTTGCGCATGGGGTTTGTGGAGGACATCGAGGAGATTCTGGGGTACACCCCCAGTGAGCGGCAGACGGCACTTTTCTCGGCGACTATGCCGAGAGAGATAAAACGCATTGCAGCCTCTCACCTCAACGACCCGGTCTCTGTTGAAATCAAATCCAGGACCACAACGGTTGACACCATCAGCCAGAAAGTCTGGATTGCCAGTGGACTACACAAGCTTGATGCGCTGACGCGCATTCTTGAGGTCGAAGATTTCACGGCCATGATCATTTTTGTGCGTACCCGTTCGGCTACCGTGGAGCTGGCCGAGAAGCTGGAGGCGCGCGGTTTTTCAGCATCTGCTCTCAATGGCGACATGAGTCAGGCGTTGCGTGAAAAAATGGTTGACCGCTTGAAAAAGGGGTCACTGGATATCCTGGTCGCGACAGACGTGGCCGCCAGAGGGCTGGATGTTGAACGCATCAGTCACGTTGTGAACTACGACATTCCCAACGATACCGAGGCCTATGTACACCGAATAGGCCGTACGGGCAGAGCGGGTCGTGATGGGACAGCCATACTCTTTGCTGCTCCGCGTGAAAAGCGCATGCTCAGTGCGATTGAACATGCCACCGGCCAGAAAATTGAGACCATGCGCCTGCCGACCCAGCGTGACATCAGAGGCATTCGCATCAAGAACTTCAAGGAGCAGGTGACTCAGGTGGTGGGGAAGGAAGATCTTCAGCCGTACCGCGAAGTCGTTAACGAGATGCTTGTTGAGCTGGCTGAAGAATCGGTGGAAGTCGAAGATCTCGCAGCAGCCCTGTGCTTCCTTGCTCAAAAGGAAAGACCGTTTCCGGGAGTCAACGAGCCGGAGGTAGCGCCCGCGCAGGACAGACGTCCACGTCCAGGTGATAATCGCCCCCGCAGTGAAGGTCGTGGCACCGCTGGTGCGCACAGGCATAGGAAAAAACGCTACCGCATCGAGGTGGGGCAGGAGCACGGCGTCAAAGTCTGGGACATCAAGGCGGCCTTGACCAAGCAGAGCGGCATTGAGAAAGCCGATATAGGGCACATCCAATTGCAAGAAGCCTACTCAACGATTTATCTGTCAGAAAATCTCTCCGCCGAAGTTCTCGGAAAAATACCGGAGATTTGCCTGCGCAGTCAAATGTTGGGCCTGAGTGAGTGGAAATCCCGTCCGGGGGAAGAGCGCCATCATCACCATCACAAGGGACGGGACAGAAATGAGCGAGATCGCTTCCGTCATCGCGGCGGACGTCGTTGAGCTTCTGGGTTTGGTGTGTGCAAGCAAGCATGCCTCTTGTTTGCCAAGCCTTACTCGCCAAGAGTGGCTTGGAGAGCGCAGGGCTATGAGATCCTCACTTGGGTGAGGTTGTTGTGCCTGGATGCGTTTTTCGTCCTGACAGCGTCTTTGGATCTTTGAGCGTGCGCGCGCTGTGCCATTCAGTGAACGGGAGCCCCTCTGATACTGTGGTTGCTTTCTGAGGGCTGGTTTAAAAGCCAGTCTACTGGATGCTAGCGTGGCAGGTTGCCATAGGTTTGCTGGCAGGAGGGTGCTTTATAGGATCCGTTGGTACTGTGTGCTGTCAGTTGATTCAGGAACTCATAAAGAACCCGCGCATGTCTCCGCACGTGACTTGGTCCGCCTCACCCTTCTCCATCTGACTTAAGCAGACTGAAGAAGGTGGGCCGTATGCAGAAAAAGAAAGATGAGCCTGCGAAAACCAAAGCCCCTACAACGATTGGCATGTATGCCGTCGATTGGGTGATCTGCACGCTAACGCCAGGACCCAACCGTTGCCCCTCACGCTGCCTGCTCATTCGTGTGCCCTCCAGCCATTTGCGCGCACTCTTTTATCATTCTTGTGCAATTTTGTGTCAATCCCACGAATACGGGGGTCTATGATGCACCACGATCCGTAACGCCTCATCTTGATTCATGATTCCTCGGTCCCCGTCATTCCCGCGAAGGCAGGAGCCTATACGGCATCGCCGTTCGTACAGCCTCACCTTGATTCGTGATTCCTCTGCCCCGGTCATTCCCGCGAGGCCGGGAATCTATACGGCATCGTCGTTTGTGCAGCCTCACCTTGATTCGTGATTCCAGGCCCTCCTCGTTCCCGCGAAGGCAGAAATCCATACGGCATCGCCGTTTGCACAGCCTCACCTTGATTCGTGGCTCCTCAGCCCACGTCATTCCCGCGAGGATGGGAATCTATACGGCATCGTCGTTTGTGCAGCCTCACCTTGATTCGTGATTCCAGCCCCCCTCATTCCCGCGAAGGCAGAAATCCATACGGCATCGCCGTTCGTACAGCCTCACCTTGATTCGTGACTCCTCAGCCCCCGTCATTCCCGCGAGGATGGGAATCTATACGGCATCGTCGTTTGTGCAGCCTCACCTTGATTCGTGATTCCAGTCCCCCCTCGTTCCCGCGAAGGCAGAAATCCATACGGCATCGCCGTTTGCACAGCCTCACCTTGATTCGTGACTCCTCAGCCCCCGTCCTTCCCGCGAAGGCAGGAATGACGATAGAGAGGCTGCGCCTCAGCATCCGGGAGCAGGGATTATCCGGAGCACAAGGACTCTGCCGCTGAGTGGGTGGACGCAACGCCTGTTCACTCCTCCGTGATGCCAGCGCAGCTTGAAACTGACCTGGTGCGCGGCAAGCCCCGTATTTCAGAGCGGGAAGGATCGCGCGTCTAATCTCACTGGCATTATTCGCAGACCTAACCCAGGCTGGCTCAAGAGCGGGACACGCCCGGCTCACCTGTAAAGTGAGCGGTGCGGTAATGCCGCCAGCAGCAGGAACCCGCCGAAGCGACTCACAGGCGCCAGCGTGAAGCTGTCACCGGTACGCGCAGCAGGAATCCCCGTCCTTCAGGGCGGGGAGGATGTCAAAGAAGAACATGCGGGAGCAATGCAGCTCTTGATGAATGCATGTAGGGAAGGCTTCTGGATTGCAAAAAAGGTTCGAAGCCTACACGGTGCGTATTCTGGCGAACTTGAACGCCTATTCTGTTTTACTTGAACACCCACAACACCCTGCGCATCACCCAACCTGATTTCTAGTCCCGGTGTTCATTTTCATAAGGTTTCATGGCGCAGGCGGGCAAGGATCCACCGTTCGACAACCTGCACGCCGACCTCTGCCTTGGATTTGTCCTTCGGTTTGTAAGGCCTGGCCGGGATGATCGCCACTTTGTAATGGTTAGCCA